>OBLT010001775.1_pt1 | contig 13608 bp, 12 predicted proteins | sample 1518721 | NCBI WGS metagenome assembly OBLT01 (sample SAMEA3539307, study PRJEB22396) | soil metagenome | biome: tundra; feature: field; material: soil | place: USA | collected 2010-05 | depth 0.15 m | reverse complement strand
CTCGATATGGCCGCCCCGCTCAGCGACCAGCAGCGCGGCGACCTGCTGGCCCGGAGGAAGGAAAATCTCGGCCACACCACCATCGACAATGACGCCACCTACACTCAAATGCGGTACCTGGCGCGAGTCTATACGGCTACCCGGGACCCGCGATACCGAACCGCCTTCCAGACCGGCCTGAACTACCTGCTGGAAGCCCAGTACGCCAACGGTGGATGGCCCCAGTTTTACCCCCTCCGCGACGGCTATTGGAGCCACATCACCTACAACGACGACGCCATGATCGGTGTCATGGAGACGCTTCGCTCCATCGTCCGCCAGGAGCCCGACTTTGCCTTTGTTGCCGACCCCGATCGGGTGCGGGCCACGCAGGCCATCGAAAAGGGCATCCAGTGCATTCTGAAGACCCAGGTGCGGGTGGATGGCAAGCTCACCGCATGGTGCGCGCAGCACGATGAAAAGACGCTCCTGCCGGCCAAGGCCCGCGCCTATGAGCACCCCTCCCTCAGCGGAAGTGAGAGCGTCGGCGTAGTCCAGTTCCTGATGGCCATCCGCGACCCGTCTCCGGAAGTGACGAGCGCCATCAAGGGTGCCATTGCCTGGTTCGACGCCGTCAGGATCAAGGGAATCCGGCTGGAGCGGAAACCCGTCCCGGGCACCCCCAGAGGCTACGACTTTGTGGTGGTGCCGGACGCTGCGGCTCCGCCCTTATGGGCGCGCTTTTACGAGATCGGCACCAACCGCCCGATCTTCTCCGGCCGCGACTCGGTGGTGAAGTATCAACTCTCGGAAATCGAATACGAGCGCCGCACCGGATACCGTTGGTACGTCGACCGCCCCGCCCAACTGTTCCAGTGACTCACTGCCGAACCTTTTCCGCAACCTGCTAGGGCAGGCGCCCCGCCAGCGCCCTTGCCAGCGACACCGGGTCCTGTCCCGCAGCTACGTTGCCGTATCCCGCAACATAGCGGCCCTTTCGGAAAATTGAGACCTGGCCCAGATACTTGTCATCCAGCTTGAACGCGTCATCGGCGATGGCCACCGCGGTGGTCCCGGCAAATCGCCCGCGCAGCTTGGCCATCAAGGCGATCGCCGATTCCGCCGACGCCTCCATCACGACGAAGGCCTTGCCAATGTCGTACTGCGCCACGTAGCCCCGCTTCAGCAGGCGAATACCCAGGACGCTCTCCGGCACCAGGCGCAGGGACTGCTGCTTTTCGGAGGGAAACCAGGACAGCGCGGCCGGCGGATCGCTGCTGCCTTCCACCGTCTTTTCGAGCGCGGCGGTCCACGATTGTAGTGTGCTGGTATGGTCGCCTTCGGGATTGGCGGCGATCTCGACGTAGTATTGACCCTTCGTGAAGATGGCCCGGCGCGGCACAATCTGGCCGCCCATCCCCAGTTTGGATGCGGGCAGCCGCAGATCGCGGTTTGCGCTGAACATGCCGAAGGAGGAATCGGAGTCGCCGAAATCCGAGACGTCGATCACCAGCGTCACTCCGTTCTTCACGCAGGTCACGCCGTGCATGCTCAGGAAGCCGTAGAGCACGTAACCCTCGGCGTTGCCATCCATGTACTCGAACAGGTTCTCGGCCTGGTAGCTTCGGGCGTCGCCTTGCGGCGCCCAACCCGCGACCAGACTGCATGTCGGAGTGGCGGCGGGCAGCACGCCGGATGTCAGCACGATCGCGCAAACGAGAGTCAGGAGCGGTAAGAGATAGCGGTCGCAAGCGGCCGAGGCAGGCGAATCGCCTGCCCCACAACGGAAAACACTCAACATGCGAACAGTTCCTGGGCGCGAATCAGCCGCTGGGCCACCTTCACCCCGTAGGGGCACTGAACCGTGCAGCCCGGGCACTCGCCGCAGCGGACGGCAGTGTGGGCCGGGTCGAGTTCCAGGAACCGCTCGCGCCCCAGGGGGAACTGCCGGTAGCCTTCCGCGTAGGTCAGGAAACGGAGCACATCCGCCACCGGCAGACCTTGCCGGCACTGGCCGTTGCACTCGCCGCACATACGGCAGTACAGCGGGGCGATATGATCCATCTGCAGGGCCAACAACTTTTGATCTTCGGCGCCAAACGGCTGCGCCATGGCCTTGAGGTTGTCGTCCAACTGGTCCATGTCGGTCATGCTCGGGACCGTGGTATGGACATTCGGATTGCGCACCACCCACTTCAGCGCGGCCAGCATCGCTCCATCGCGCTTCAACTTCTCGTAAACCGGGTTGCCGGGTTGCGGACGCCGGAACCCTCCGGCCATGATCTTCATCGCGACAACGCCCTTACCCGCCTTCGCCGCCACATCGATCACCTCGTTCATGAACGGCTCCATGCTGAAGTTGTACTGGGTCAGGATGACGTCGATGTTGGGGTGGTTGGCCAGGAACGGAATCAAATCCCTCTGCCCGCTGTGCGTGCTCACGCCGGCGAATCGGATCTTGCCCGCCTTCTTGGCGGTCTGCTGGGCTTCGATCAGGTCGTCGGTAATGTCTGAAGGGTTGGTCCTGGCATGCAGGTACCAGATGTCTACGTAATCCGTGCCCAGTTCCTTCAGACTGGTATCGATATGCGCGAGGGCGTCGGCTTTGTTGCGGGCGCCGGTCTTGGTGGAAAGGACGATGTCCTTGCGCCGGTTCTTCAGGGCCGCCCCAACCATGCGCTCGTTGTTGCCGCTCTGGTAGCTGCGCGCCGTATCGAAGTAGGTAATCCCGATATCGGCGGCGCGTTCGACGACGCTGCCGTCCGAAGTGATCATGCAGCCGAAGCCGACGGCAGTGACCTTTAACCCGGTTTTTCCCAGGGTCTTGTAGCGTAGCGCCGGCCCGGAGGGCAGCGGCTTGAGGGACGTCTGCGGCGCCTGCTCGGAACCGGAGGTGCGCGTGGCAGAGGCGACGGCGGGCAAAGCTAGCCCGGCAGCCAGGAAGTTGCGGCGGGACGGAGTCATGAGTTTCTCCTAACCTTTAACCATACTACAAGATCTGAAAATATGTTATGCCCATGTGATTGAGGTGGGTGGGTTGGGGTGGGGCAGGCGTTTCCGCCTGCCTCGCCCGCTTGCGGGCGGTTCCTTGTGGCACGGGCATTCTTGCCTGTGTTGCTCTTGCTCCTTCCTACGGTCTGAGTTTGGAAACGGTTATCGCCGCTGACCGCGATTTCGCTCTCGATCACTCCGGCAGGTGACGGTCGCACTCCGCGATTGCGGAAACGGCCGCCTTCCAGCGGCGCGCCGTTTCAGGAGTCTGCGGCTTCCAGACTTTCCAGCGGACGGCATTCTTTTGAAACATGCTCCGGGCCCACCCGTAGTGCCGGTTCCGAAGCAGCATGCGGCCATAGAGATCGTCGAGATCGGAAGCCGCTTCCATCGCGGCCAACGTGGGTCGTGGGACCGCCAGCAGCCGTTCCTCGAGTGGCTGCCCCTTCGTAATGATCTCCGCTGCTGCATCGAACCTCTCGCGGCTCACCAGTTTCTCCGCCTCGCGGTTCGTCCCCGCCAACTCCTCCGCCGTCTGCCGATACCAGTCTTCCGTCGTCAAGTCAGGTTTCGCCGGCTCCACCGGTTTGGGTGCAGGTGCGCACGCTATGAGGGCCGCCAAGGCTGACAGAGTGAGAACCACGCGCACGGATCTTCCGCGCGACGTTGGTCGCATGGGCTGCCAACTTTTCCGAAGCCGGCACGCGGTCCACATGTCACTGACTGTCGTCGGCGCCGGGTAGGCCCAAGGCTGGTGCACTCGCCCGCGCCGTGAGAAGGAGCATCCGCAGCTTCTCGAGAGGCAGTTTTCGCATCGGCGCCCACCGGGTGTAGGGATCAGGCTGGTGCTTCGAGAGCGTTTCAAATGCTGCCTGTAGATTTGGGTCTTTGAGCAAACGAATGAGACGATCCGTGAACGTCTGCACGAGGGTCACATGGGACGGGCTTTCGCGGTTGAAGGGGCTCGTCCGCGCTGAAGGTGGGAAGCCGTATCCTCGCTGCCCGTCAAGGTCGCGCGCTTCGTGGGCGAGCGCCCAAGCCGAGAGGTGGATGAAGACAACACTCTTCAGGTAGCGCGAAGACAAGCCAAGCACGTCGGCTGCGGCCGTGATCACCGGTGTATATAGCTCAATGCGGCCTGAACCTTCGTAGTCACCCAATAAACCTTGCGTCCCTAGCTCACGTCGTCCGGCTGCGCTCCTGAGGCGGTTCCGCAGGCTTACGTTGGACCCCAACACTTTTCCAACCTTCGTCCCGACCTTCTCCCTCGCCTCTTCCAGCGTGCCACGCCAGTAGGGTTCCTCCCGAAACATCTCTTCCCAAACGAGAGCCGGTGGCGCCTCGTCGGTAAATCGCACACGTTCGTTCTGCTGCCGCCGGCTTCGATGCAGCCACCGGAGGGCGCGCTCGTCGTCACCGTCGTCCCGATGGTCGCCAGAGGAGGGAAGCCTGGCAGCCATCTCACGCGCGTCCTCAAGAGCACTTCGGTCTGGATCGTAGCGAAGGCCCATCAGATCTTCCGCAATAAGCCGGTATCCCGCCAATGACAGCATTTCGCCGGGATAGTGCCTTGGCTCCATAGACTTCAGTACCGCTTCAACCGGTAGCCGCCAGAAGAGAGGTGCAAAGAGATCCTCAGCCATCCTTTGGTCTTCCTCCTCTCCCGAAGACCAATCATCCCGCCGAAAGTGACGCTCGCGATGCCGAGAGTCGGAGGCGCCGGGCGTGGCACGGCGCAGGATCTCTTCCGCACAACGTAGGTCCTCGGTCGCGGCGAGACCGTCCAGAATACGCTGTGCCCGCTCGGGTCGCCAGGGCGGTGTATGTGGCCCATATCCGAATGCAAAGGAGGAGTCTCGCCACTCATTCACCAGCCAGGCCACGGCTTCGAGATGTCCGTGGCGAAGGGCGTCGAGCATCGACTCTACCGAGCGATCTCCCACGTCCCGCAGGAGCTCAAATTCCCGCGGACGAGGCAGGTCCCACTCGCGCTCTCCGGGACGGAGAACCCCTTTCTCGATGTCCCGAGTGAAGATCGACCGGTCCGCGTAGCCGTGTTGGTTTCTAACCAGTAGCAGGACACAACGCACATCTGTGCTCTTGCTCCAAAAGTCCAGCGCCACAGCCTCGTCGACGTCCGCGGTGTACTCCACAACCATCAACGGCTGGCCGGCCTCACCATGGCAAACCAGGTCCGCGTAACGGCTGCCCTTTCCGCGGTGCTGCTCGGCCTTGCAGAGAACTCCCTCTTGGATTGCCGAATCGCTCCAAGGGGACAAGAGATCCTCGAACCCGTAAGGTCCGCCACGGTTATTGGTCAGGTCCGCCCTGATGTCCGTAACGGCTTTCAACCTTTCGAGCACGTGCTGAGCTTGCTCGGCGCGAGAGGGGAACAGTTTTTGAAAGAGTTCCAGGTAGGCCTCGTAGAGGGGCGAGAAGGCGCTGGCCTTACGCTCGCCGCCGACGACTCTTTCCGATGCGCCGAGGACGTCGTCGTGTGGCAGAGCGAAGATCGCCGTCTCTGTCTTCCCTTCGCCTAGCTCAAGAAGCCTTTTGATGCCGCTCGCAAACCGCTCATCATCAGGCGGCTTCGCAGTCGCCCGCGACAGCACCGGCACAACCCTGATTGGTCTCTGATTCCCAAGCCGTGGCGAAGCCTTAATCGCCTCGACCACTGTAAGTGTTCCGTCGAGAGACTCTTGGTTTGCTACGAACATGCACACGACGGTGTCAGCGAGAACCGTCGTGGCGAGGCCTCCAAACTCTGTCACCCCGGTGCGGGCATCAATCAGCAAGTAATCTGGTTTTAGCTCATCCGCGATCCGCGCTTGGAGATCGAGCAGGGCCATGAAGCCTCGACCGCTTGGGTCACCCAGACGAAGCCTGTCACCGAGGTCCTTGAATGCCGCCCAGTAGGTCTGGTGCGGCGCCGGCCCGGCCGGCATCAGTCGCAGCCAACCGCCTGCGTCCGTAGGAACCGGCACTGATATCATGTGCTCATCGAAGGGTGGCGGAGAGGCAGTGCCCTCGGCGGTGGCGATCAAATATGGAACGGCGCCGCCCAAGAAGCTTGAGCTTTGGGCTCCGCCTAGCTTGTAGTGCAGTCCAGGGGCTTCAAAATCGAAGTCGAGAGCGACTACGCCTTTGCCAAGCGTGGCCAGAAACCGTGCGGCGTTGGCAAGCAGGAGGGAGCGGCCTACACCGCCTTTGTAAGAGTAGAAAGCTACGGTCTCCACGAGGTCAGGCCGCCAAGCCGAAGGCGCCAGCCTCGCGAAAGCGACGGGCCAGGTCTCTCGCTTCACCCAGGCTATGATGCTTTGCTGCGTATCGAAAACCGCTAGCCACTGCTCGATCGTCTTCCTCCAAGATCTTACGCAACGCCGCCTTCAGAGACCTCGGCGCAGCTTCCTCAGCGATGTAGGCATCGGCAAGTGCGTGAGCGCGAGCATAGTCGCCGGCCTTCAGGGCCGCGCGCACCGCGCCGCGCCGCGCGATCCGTCCTTCGGATTCGGAAACCAGAAGCGCTTTCGCCAGTTCCTCCTCGAGCGAGGAGACTTCTGCCCAAGCCTGCGATGCGGAGCGTATGCCGTGACCTTCGAGCTGTTCGGCCCGCCAGATGGCGCCGCTCACAAGCGTATTGAGGGTGTCAGTTTCCACGAGGCCGCCGTTTGGTGAAATGAAGGGCGGCGATCGGTTGTTCGAAGCCCACGACACCGGCCCACCGCTGATCGACATCTGTGCTCTTGGCCACTTGGGTGAGCTTTTCCGATACGCGTGCCACAATGCTGCCTCGGTCGACGCCACTCACTTCCAGCGCAACTATTTGCCGCCCGCTTTCTCGTACATCCTCAAGGAGCCAGTCCGCATGTTCCTCACGCTGCATGCGGCGGATCACGCGCCATGACCGATGCCGATGGACCAAAGCCAGCGCCACCGCCTCGGCACCGTCCTCCGTGATCCGATTGTGGTCATGCTGATCGATCTTGCTCAAGCCAGCGCCCGGCCAAGAAAGCAGGCCGCTACTGAGGACTCGTTCCAAATCCAGGGAGACCCGCACGCCTGAAGCATGGTCGTTCCTCTCCAGTGCGAGCGCCGCGCGCCCGACCATGACCAACGCCATGTCGGTCGGTAGCCTCGTATGCATCTCGCGCAATTGCGCCAGATCGATCTCCACGTCGGCGATTGTAACTGAATGTACTAATCCAGCGCAATACTCCGAATGCCCTTGACAGCTAACTCGGAATCCGATATAACAGTATCCGACTATGAGCGCGCGCGACTTCGACGATCCCAGTTCGTTCCTTCCCCTATCGCCGGCAACCCTTCACATCCTGCTTTCGCTCGCTGCCGAGGACCGGCATGGCTACGGCATCATGCAGGAGGTCGCCCGCCAGTCCGAAGGCCAGTACAAGCTGGGCCCCGGCACGCTCTACGACAACCTTCAGAAGCTGATGAACCGGGCGATGGTGGAGAATGCTCCGCAGCGCTCCGGCGATGACGATCCCCGCCGCCGGTATTACCGACTCACCCGGTTGGGACGCAGCATTCTCTCGGCGGAAATTGCGCGCCTCGAAGGCGTGGTTCGCGAAGCTAAACTGCATCTGCGTCTCGAAAGTCCCGGAGGCGCGGCATGACCCGAGCCCTTTATCGATGGCTGCTCTGGCTGCATCCGCCCGCCTTCCGGCGGGAATTCGCGGGCGAAATGCTGTGGATTTTCGAGGAAGCGGCCGCCGAGGGCGTGGCTCCGCTGTTTGCCGACGGCTTACTTTCGCTCCTGCGGCAATGGCTCCTGCGCTCCGGACAGTGGAAACTCGCGGCGGCACTCATCGGCGGATTGATCGAGGTCACCGCCGGCGGTCTCGGAGGGCTGATGTTCATGCGCGCGCAGATGACGGCCCATCTGGCCGCGGCCCCATTGAGGCCACCATCCACTCCGGCGGATGTGCTGGCGATGAACAACCTCATCCACATCGTCATGTGGGTCGCTACGGGTGTCGTGCTGATGGTGGTGGCCCTGGTGTCCTGGGTGAGGAGTCTCAACGGAAGGCGGCTGCAACGTCTCGATCTCGCCATGCGGCCGTGGAGATGACCCATGCTCGAACTGCGGAGTGTCACCAAACGGTATTCCGGTATCGCCGCCGTCCGGGAAGTCAGCTTCGTGGCGCGAGCGGGCGAAGTCACCGGCTACCTGGGACCTAACGGCTCCGGCAAGTCCACCACTCTCAAAATGATCACCGGGCTGATCGAGCCGAGCGAGGGTCAGATCCTCTTTCGCGGGGAGCCCATCGACCGCGACCGCATCCGCTACCGCCAGCGCCTCGGTTACGTTCCCGAAGAGCCGCAGCTATACCCGCACCTGACCGGCGCCGAATACCTGGAGATGGTGGGCCAGTTGCGCGGCCTTCCGAAACAACAGTTGGCGGAGAAGATCGATGGCTTCTTGCGCCTCTTCTCGCTGCATGACGACCGCTACGTGCCCATATCGTCGTACTCCAAAGGCATGCGGCAGAAAGTGCTGCTGGCCGCCGCGCTGCTCCACAATCCCGAGCTCATCCTGCTCGACGAACCGTTCTCCGGGCTGGATGTGAATTCGGCTCTGGTGCTGCGCGACCTCATCGGCGAGCTCGCCCTCCGCGGGAAAGTGGTCCTGTTCAGCTCGCATGAGCTCGAGACCGTGGAGCGCGTGTGCTCGCGCGTCGTGATCCTGCACAAAGGCCGCGTGGTGGCCAACGATTCCATCGCCGAACTGCGCGCCCTGATGTCGCTCCCCACCCTGGAAGGCATCTTCTCGCAGTTGGCCATTGAGCAGGACACCGGCGCGATCACGCAGCAAATCCTGCAGGTCATGGAGCTGTAAGGATGCCCGAAGAGCGCCGGCAATTCCGGGTCCTGTATCGCGACTTCCTCTACCGCCTGGTGGATATCGAGCTGTTGTCGGCCGCGGGCGATGTCGAGAAGCTGCTGGGCCAGTTCGGAGCCATGCTCGCGGCGTTCAGTTTCACCATTACGATCTTCACATTCCCCGCGCTGGCCCGCTCCGGGCTGCCATTCGAAAAGTTGATCGGGGCAGTGCGCATCGAACAGGAGTTTCTCATTGCCACGACGATGGCGATTGCCGGTCTGTTTTCGGTGCTCGCCTGGAATGCGGTCTTCCCCGATCGACGCGATAGCCTCATTCTGGGCCTGTTGCCGGTCCGCATACGAACCATCTTCCTGGCGAAGGTCGCGGCCATCGCCACCGCGCTCGGCGTGAGCGTTGCCGCTGTCAACATCTTCACCGGCTTGTGCTTTCCGTTCCTGGCGATCGCACCCAACGGGGGTCTGCTCGGCGGATTGCGCTCGCTGGGCGCCCATTGGCTGGCGATGGCAGCGGCCGGCCTGTTCGTGTGCTGCGCGTTGCTCGCCCTACAGGGCCTGCTGAGCTTTTGTAGCGCCGGCGGTCTTGCCGCCGGTTTCTTGTTGCGGTTTTCCAGTTTCCTGCAACTGGCGGCTTTCTTCGTCAATCTGGGAGTCTACTTCCTCAAACCCACATTTACCCGAGTGGCCGGGCCTCTCGACTGGTTGCCCTCGTTCTGGTTTTGCGGACTCTTGCAGGTACTGAACGGCGACTCCGCTCCTCCCTTTCGGGCACTCACCCTGCGCGCGATGGGGAGTCTGCTGATCGTGTGTTCGGTGGCGGCGGTCACTTTCGCCCTGGCCTATCGCCGCAACATCCGCCGCATTATCGAGCAGCCCGATATCGCCCCCGCCGATCGCACCCGCCCCGCGACCCGCATCGGCACTTTCCTCGCGGCCAGGCTTCTCGCCAGGCCCATCGAGCGCGCCATCGTTCTTTTTACCGCGCGCACCATCGCGCGTAGCCGCCAGCACCGGCTTCTGCTGGCGGCATACGCCGGCATCGGCCTTGCGATCGCGCTGGCGTACGCCCGGGATTTCCTCTACGGCTCGTCTTCGTTTGAGCCCGCCTACCGCGACCTCCATTGGAACCACGTCAACGGACCTTTCCTGGTGGGCAGCCTGGTGCTGCTCTTCTTCGCAGTGATCGGCGCCCGTGCGGTCTTCGCCATGCCGATGGCTCTCCGCGCCAATTGGATCTTTCGCATTACCGCGGTTCACAGCCCCGCCGCCTATTTCGCCGCGGTGCGCAAATCGCTGTTTGCGCTCACGGCCATTCCCATCTGGATTCTCTCGGGCATGCTGTTCTTCGCCATCTGGCCCGTGCGCTTCGCCGGGCAGCACGTCGCCATCATGTTGGTGACCGGAGTCCTGATGGTGGAAATCTCGCTCCACCGATTTCGCAAGATTCCGTTCGCCTGTTCGTACCTTCCGGGGAAGGCCAAAATCCACACCAGGCTGGGGACCGTTGGCATCGGATTCCTCATGGCTGCCAATCTGGGGGTTCAGATCGAGTACTGGGCGATGCACAAAGCCGCGCGGTTTGCGGTGCTGTTTTCGATCCTGCTGGCGTTCGCGATCTTGGCGTGGCGGCGTACCGCCGAGTTCGCGCGGTCACCGGCCAACCGGCTTCAGTTCGAGGACCTCCCACCCGCCGAAGTGACCGCTCTCGATCTGCGATCGGATGACGCATGGCATCGGGAAGAGGCCTACGTGGACGCGCTCGATCCGCACCGGTGACACGGGCATCAGGATCGCGCCAGTTGTGGGGCAGGCGCTTTCGCCTGCCAATAGCCGGGCGCCCCTCGCCGACCCGCCATCACAGCGCCAATTCGCGGTGGTACAGCATCTCTTTGAAAGAGAACCTGGCCTTCACGGTCAACTGCCCGAGACGCGTGGAGAACACCACTTCGCTATCGTCGGTGCTCAATGGCAAAAGCTCGCTGGAGAATCCGAACAGAAAGCTGGAACCCGAACTCACCTGCCGATGGACCACTCCCGCCTGGACCAACTCCTTTCCCTTGGGCTGAAGAGTCGTGAACTGCTTCAGGTTGTCAAACGGGTCGTCCTGTGACGGCCGCCGGGAATCCGTCTCGTCCGCGTCGCCCTGCGAAGTTTGATGGTTGCCGCCCAACAGTGGGATTCCGTTCACGCTGATCACGTAATGGTTGGCGAACTGCTCGGGCAGTGGGGCTTTCATGGCTTCCAGAATGGGCTTGGCGCTCTCCCATCGCACCGTCCCCTTATAAGAAGACGCGCCGCCCTGCCGTTCGCCGCCCCGATTTCCCCGTCCGCCGCGTCCCCCAAGTCCCGGAATGCCTCCGATTCCGACGCGCGGCCGGCCGCTCCCCGGGGCGCTACCACCCAAGGGCCCCGAACCGCTCCCGTTTTCCGGCGCGTAGTCCGCCGTCACTTCCTTGGCCCACGGCGATTTGGTGATCAGCCGGTCGATCTCTTCGGAGGTCCACTCCGAGGGCGGCTTCTTCTCCCAGAACTCGGCGGCCGCCGCATCCAGCCTTACCGAGGCCGTGATTCCGGCGCCCGCCAGCAGCAACGCACTCCGCCGCGTAAACAGGAGTGGACCACTATTTCCAAGCATCGATGTTCTCCAGAAGAATATGGACGTTGCCCGGCATGCGTTCCGTTGCGCTATTCGGGACCACTCTCCAAGAAAGCCCGAGAAAGCCACATCGCCACGACTGCACATCCCAGGACTTCGATAAGCGAATCGCCTGTCCCACTATCCCCCTCGCCAGTAGGATAATGGCTGGCAAGATGAAAAGCCTGTCTTGTGTCTTGCTGCTTGCCGCTGCGGCCATCGCCCAGCTTTCCGGGCAACCTGTAACCAAGCCGGTCCCGCCGCCGGGAATTGAGGTGCCGGCGGCGGACCGCTCCGAACTGGAGGCGGGGGTAGCTCGCCTGCGCGCTGCCACCGAAAAGCTGCGGGCCAATCCCTTAGTCGCCGACGTGCTCATCTACCAGGAGGCCGTCCGCTACGCGCTCCAGTATGGCGAGTTCTTCAAGGCCGACGAGATTGCCAAGGCCAAGGTCCTGCTGGCGCGAGGCGAAGAGCGTGCCCAACAGCTTGCCCAAGGCCAGGCGCCCTGGACTACGGCAACGGGCCTGGTGGTCCGCGGATACATTTCGAAGATCGACAAGAGCGTGCAGCCGTACGGGCTGGTGGTGCCGCCCTCCTACTCGCTCAACGCGCCCCACCGCTGGAGGCTGGATACCTGGTTCCATGGACGCAACGAAACCCTCGGCGAAATCAACTTCCTGGCCGACCGCGAGCGCAATATCGGCGAATTCGCGCCTCGCGACACCATCGTGCTGCATCTCTACGGGCGCTTCTGCAACGCCAGCAAATTCGCCGGCGAAGTGGATCTGTTCGAGGCCATGGACGCGGTCAAGCGCCACTACCCCATCGACGACAACCGCATCCTGGTGCGCGGCTTCAGCATGGGCGGCGGCTCGGCGTGGCACATCGGCACGCACTATGCCGGGCTGTGGGCCGCGGTGGCGCCGGGCGCGGGGTTCAGCGAGTCGGCTCAGTTCCTCCATCTCAAGCTGACCGGCGATAGCGCTCCGCCGTGGTGGGAGCAGAAACTCTATCACCTGTACGACGCCACGGATTACGCCATCAACCTCTTCAACACTCCGACCGTGGCCTACAACGGCGAGATCGATCCGCAGAAGCAGGCGGCCGACATGATGGAGAGGGCTATGGCCGAAGAGGGCATGCGGATGATTCGCGTAGTGGGTCCGCAGACCCCACACCGCTACCACCCTGATTCCAAGATCGAGATCGACCGGATGCTCTACAGTATTGCGGAGCGCGGGCGCGATCCGTATCCCCGCAAGGTGCGGTTCACCACCTGGACGCTGGCCTACAACCAGATGAAGTGGGTGACCGTGGATGCCATGGAGAAGCATTGGGAGCGTGCGCGGCTGGATGCCGAGATCGCGGGTGATAGCGCCGTCACTCTGTCCACCGCGAACGTCGCGGCGTTCACCCTGGAAATGGGTTCGGGTGGGTGCCCGCTGGATCTGGCGCGCCAGCCGGTGGTGACCATTGACGGGCAGAAGGTCACGGCGTTGGGGCCCATGTCGGACCGGTCGTGGACCGCGCATTTCCGCAAGTCCGGAAGCAAATGGGCCTCGGCGAACACGGCTGGGGAGCCCGGCCTGCACAAGCGGCACGGCCTGCAAGGGCCGGTGGACGATGCCTTTCTGGACAGCTTCGTGTTCGTCACGCCGACCGGAACCCCGCTGGCTCCGGGGGTGGCCCAGTGGGTGGCGGCCGAGGAGAAACACGCCATCACCGAGTGGCGCCGCCAGTTTCGCGGCGAGGCACAGGTGCGCGACGACAAGGACGTTACCGACGCCGAGATCGCGTCCAGCAACCTGATCCTGTGGGGCGACCCCGGCAGCAACAAGCTGCTGGCGCGGATCGCCGACAAACTGCCCGTGAAGTGGACCGCGGAGGGGGTGGTGGTGGGGAAGAACCGATATGCCGCGGAGACCCACGCGCCGATTCTGATTTACCCCAATCCGCTGAACCCCAAGAAGTACGTGGTGCTGAACAGCGGCTTCACCTTCCGCGAGTTCGATTACCTCAACAACGCGCGACAAATCCCCAAGCTACCCGACTACGCTGTGGTGGACACGTCGACGCCGCCCAACGACCGGTATCCCGGCAAGATCGTGCTGGCGGGATTCTTTAACGAGGATTGGGGGATGTAG
>OBLT010001774.1_pt1 | contig 13609 bp, 13 predicted proteins | sample 1518721 | NCBI WGS metagenome assembly OBLT01 (sample SAMEA3539307, study PRJEB22396) | soil metagenome | biome: tundra; feature: field; material: soil | place: USA | collected 2010-05 | depth 0.15 m | reverse complement strand
GCTACGGGCAGGGCATCCGGACGTGCAGGGATTGTGCCGCGCGCTGGTGGACTGGTCGGCAGAACTCCGGCTCCTGCAAGCGAGCCAGGGGTTGGCCACCGCAGCGCCACGTTTGGCCCACGTTCGCGCCGGCGGCGACCGGTTGGCGTGTCGGCCAACGCTGCCGTGACCGCGCCGTGGCGCCCAGGAATCGGGACCAACGAAAAAAGCCCGCCGCGGCCGGAGCCGGGCGGGCCAGGAGGGAGGGGTTCGATGCTACTGGTTGATCCGGTAGGTGCGCTCGCCCTTGTCGGATTTGAAGGACTCGACGGCCAAGCCGAGTTTCTTGCCAAGGGTGGCGGATACAAACGCGCGCGTCGTGTGAGAAAGCCAACCGGTGGATGCCATGATTTCGGCGAGCGTCGCGCCATTCTTGCGCTTCAGCATCGCGATGACCTGCTCGGTCTTGCTGCCTTCGCGCGGCGCAGCACTTTTCTCCGCCTTGGCAGCCTTTTTGGCTTTGGGCGCGTTCTTCACGGGGGTGGTCTTCTTGGTCGCCTTGGCCTTCGTGGACGCGCCCTTGGCGGCCTGTGCGCTGCCCTTGGCCTTCTTGTCGGCCTTCGGCTTTGCGGGCTTCGCCTCGGACTTGGGGGCATCCCCAAGGCCCTGGATGCGTTCCCAGATGCGGCTGGCGGCGGCCTTGGCGTTCTTAAAGCTCTTCACCGGCTTCACGCCCGGCAGGCTGTTCCAAATGGCCACCAGCCGCTCCGCCGGCCAACCGGCGGCCAGTTCCGCCAAATCCTTCTGGCTGGCAAACGAATCGAACGGGGTAGTGGTCGTGGCGGCGGCTTCCTCTTGGGTGCCGAACGCCGTGATGTTGTTGTCGGAATTGATCGTAAACGTCTTCATGTAAGATCTCTCTTTCCCACGGCTTACCGTGACGATCACATTCATCACTCTGGTCGCCGGCACAAGCAAGGCAATTCTGCTGGTAATCGACTCTGGCCAAGAAGCGACGGTCGGACGCGCCGGCAGGTTGCGCCAGGTTGCGTCAGATGAAGGGACACGGGACACAATTCGGGCGAAAGAAGGAAGAAGCGATTGCCGCGCTGCTCACGCAGCGAAACATTGACGAGGCTGCCAAAACGGTCGGCATTGCGCCCAACACACTGCTGAAGTGGATGAAACTTCCCCAGTTCCAGACTGCTTACCGGGAAGCCCGCCGGGCGGCATTCGGCCAAGCCGTCGCGCGGCTCCAGCAAGGGACTTCGGCGGCGGCCACGACACTGCTGAAAACCATGATTGATACGAATACGCCGGCATCCGTCCGGGTGCGGGCCGCCGAGGCAATCTTCAATCACGCGGCCAAGGCGATCGAGATCGAAGATATCGAAGCGCGCGTTTCGGAATTGGAAAGGGCGGCGGGATCATTGAAACCGGGGAAGTGAAGCAAGCCGACCAGCCATGAAAACCACCATCTCGCGGCAACGAGCTGAAAAGGCGGAACTGTGAGAACACTCGTCAGCCGGATCGCCAAGCTTGAGGATCAACTTGGCACCGCGGACGGGAACCCGCAGATTCTACTGGTCTTGTGCAGGGCGGATTGGGGAGAGGCACTGGATCACGACAGGGGCATCCAGATCCTTGGTGAAACTGGGTTTCTGCCCACTGGCCGGATCGGGCTGGTGAACCTTCTTGAGGTTCCGGAGGGCCTGGATGCCAAGCAGACGAAGGTTTTTCTGCGAGAAAATGCAGCGGAGTTGTGCCGGGATCCGCGATGTTCGCGATGATTGCGGAGCAGGCGTGGCCGGGAAACGGGCAGACGGGAGATGAGTGTGGGGCGAACGAGGAACACGTTGGTAGCCCGGCTGGAGCGGCTGGAGCTCCGGGCGGCAGTATTTCGCACGCTCAAAACTCGGTTCGGGAATCTCCGCCGATTACCCCCAGATTACGTGGGCGAACGTCACATGGTGATCGCCAAGCACCTGTCCAGCCGTTCCGGTCAGGAGTGGGTCGAATTCGAAGAGTCCCCCGGGCCGGACCCGAGTTCAGAGTTGGACGAGTACCTCAACATCGTTTTCGTGGCGTCGAACTCCAAGGTCGCGGGTGCCGAAGTCTCCGAGGAGGTGAGATGAAGATCGCGCACCTGGTGCAGAAGTTGGAGCGACTAGAGGCTATGGCGCGCCCGCCCTCTTCAATGGACCGGTTACAACGGGCGCTCAACGAGGCAGCGGTCAGGTTGACCGGAAAGGCCGCCAACCACATCGCGCACGATGATCCTGCCCTCGACCTGGTGCTGAACGATTTACAGGAATCATTCGTCCGGAAACTGAGTGACGCCGACTTGGCAAGTCATATCACGGAGCTGGAACGGATCGCCTTCGGAGACAACACCACGCGGCCCAGTTGCCCGGGCCGGAATGAGATCGCGATGAGATCATGAATCTCTCAAGGCGAGTCCGGAAGCTCGAAGCGCGGTTGACGAACATTACGGGGCCGGTGGCCCGCTCAGACGAATGGTTCGCATTCTGGGGAGACAAGATCGAACGGCTGGCAGCCGGGGAACCGCCGGAGCGAATAGGCCGCATCCCGCTGGAAGCCATCGATCAGATGCGGGAGCAGCCATGCAGCCGCGGAACGGCCGTCGCCGGAGTTTTGATGGACTGAAAGCGGAATGCAATCCAAGCTCAAATCGCGATTGGCCCTACTTGAGAAGGCCATGCGGAAAGTGGCACCGCCTGCCGTGCCATGCGAGTCCCCGGCGCTTTTGCTCGCCTCCCGGCTTGCCGCCATGGGAATCGAACGTGGACCCAACGAGAGTCTTGCGGAGACGACCGCGCGGGCGATGGGGATCAGCGCCAGGGAATTGCGGGCAAAGCTGGAGCTGCTGGCGGGCAATGCGTAGCTACCGATATCAGGGGATATCGCCCGCGACCCGGCCGACCCCAGCGGACAGTCGTTCCCCTGTTTGTTCCGGTGTGCGGCAGGCAAGATCTGTCGGTTGAACTGGCACATATCAGCAATGGGCGTTACGTCAAGGTGAGGTTCGGCTGTCCAACTTCCAGGTGGGCACGCCCCGCTGAGCCCGTTGAGCGCATGCTACGCGGGCGGCCCCGACGCGCGCCAACAGCACCGTCGCCGCGCAGCGCAATGTTATACTCAGCCGTACTCATGAGGCGCCTGTACCTGATCACCCGAGACCTGCACCTCTATCTTGGGATGTTCATCAGCCCCTTCGTGCTGATGTTCTCGCTCAGCGTGATCCTGCTGGTCCACAACTGGGTCCCGGCGGCCACTCCGGAGGCTGCCGTCCGCACGGTCACCGGCCTCTCCCTACCTGCGGGCCTGGACCGCCTCGCGGGCCGCGATCTCGTAAATGCTCTCCGCCCCGTGCTGGACGCGATCGGCGTGAAGGGCGAGGTCGATTTCATCCGCGCTATCCCCAGGGAACATTCCCTGGTCATCCCGGTTCATCTTCCAGGGCGTGATACCAGCGTGAACATCAACTTGGAGACCCGCTCCGCCAACATCGCCACGCGCCGCGACGGCTGGCGCGGCGCACTGGTGTACCTGCACAAAATGCCCGGCCAGCACAACGCAAATATCCGCGTCAACAGCCTCTTCATGCGTCTCTGGAAATGGTCCGCCGATGCCACCGTGTACCTGATTCTGTTCCTGACGGTGAGCGGTGTCTACCTGTGGATTGCCCTGCGGGCCGAGCGGCGCATCGGTCTGGCGCTGATTGCGGCCGGAGCGTTCTCTTTTGCGGGAATCGTGTATGTCGTCTGTCGGTAGTCAAGCTCACACCGGAACCCGGCCCAGCTCGTTCTTGAGCATTTTCGAGCTCTGGAACCGCAAGCTGCATTACTATATCGGGTTGTACCTGCTCTTCTTTGTCTGGCTCTATTCGCTCACCGGCTTACTCCTGAACCACTCCACATGGCAATTCCAGCAGTTCTGGCCGAGCCGGAGGGTCTCGGCGGAGGAGCGCCTCATCCAGAATCCGGCCCCCGGCAGCGATCTCGAACAGGCGCGCGAGTTGATGCGCCAGTTCGGAATCCGCGGAGAGATAGCCCTGCCCGTGGGCCGCCCTACCCCCGCCCGTCTGGAAGTGCGCGCCAACCGCCCCGGCTACAACTACCTCATCCTCGTGGACCTGTCTCAAAGCCGGGCCCGGCTCGAGACCACGCATCTGAATGCTTGGGGCGCGGTTCGCGCACTGCACGAGTTCATCGGCATCCGCCTAGCAGGGCCCGATACGCGGCGCAACTGGATCGTCACCTCGGTCTGGGCGCTTTCGATGGATGCCGTCTCTCTCGGTCTGATCGTGATGGTCGTCGGAGGCTACTATCTGTGGTGGCGCCTGCCGCGCAAGCGCGCTTGGGGCGTTGTGGCGCTCGGGCTCGGCGTGCTCTGCTGCGGAGCGTTTGTCTTCGGCTTTGGCTGGCTCTGGTCTTGAGTTATCATCGCCGTCGGCACGGCTTCAGCGAACTGCGAAAGTCTCGAAGTTAGCCAATTGCGCGCGGCCCTCGCCCCGCCAATCACATCACAGGGCCGTAACGTCGCCGACTCACGGATCTGCCTGCGACCCGTTGGATTCCCGACGAATCGGGGGCTACCGATATTCGTAGATAACGCCCTTGACGAGGTTAAAAGGCGCCGGCTGGGCGACGATTTTCTGGCCCCTCATTCTCCGAGTGGCTGCCGACGCTGATCTACACTACGGCGTCACTCGCGGGTAGGGCGGTCCACTCCCCAGACTTGGTCCGCGTGGGGCCACAGTACGAGCAGATGTATCACTCCCAATCCCTTCGGCAGCCAGTGTTGGTAGGCGCTTGCGGACCCTCACCGAACGGCAATCGTCACCTTGTTTGAGTCCAACCCTCCAATCGAGAGCACAAACGGCACCGCGTCCGAGACCGGCGTATCGGTAGGCACAACGATATTCACTTGATAGACGCCCACCAGGGTGGGAGCCAGACCAGAAAACGAAACTGTAGCGGCGACGCCGCCGATCGTCGCTGTCGGAGTGGTGCTGGTAGTCGCGCCGACAGAGGCGGCGCTGGCACTACCGGTTAACGGTTGAGCGGCCACTGGCCCCAAGCCCGTACAGTAGACCACAACGGTTTCGCCGCGATTTACGGGCCGAGAGCCGGGGAACATTCCCAGCGGCGCTGCGATCACTCCGGTGTTGCCGATTGCGACAACGCCCTGGCCGGTGCCCTGCTGATTCGTCGAGAACAGACCCGGACTGTATGGCGCCAGCGGAGTCTTCACCGGGTTACTCACCATGCCGTTGGCGAGTATCGTGATGGTAACCTGCGACTGCCCCTGTAAGTACCAGGGAACCTGGAAGTTGATCTGCTGCGAGGAGACCGCGAACAGAGGCACGGCCAGGCCGTTGATCTGAACGGTCACACCGGCGAGGGTGGCAGGCAGCGGAAGACTCGTGGCGGCAACGGTCGAATCTGTAAAGTTCGATCCGAACACCGACGCGATCGATCCCGCCACAGCCAGTTGCGTGGCGGATGCCGCAGCGTTTACCACTCCGCCGGAGCTAATGGCGGGCGCCGGCGTGAAGGCGCCGGTGGTGATGGTAAACGTCAGGGCGTTAGACGTGCCGCCGCCCGGCGTTGGATTCACGACCGTGACCGGCGCTGTCCCGGCCGTCGCGAGGTCGCTGGCGGGAATCGTCGCGGTCAGGCGTGTTGCGCTCGAGAACGACGTCGTGCGGCTGCGGCCGTTCCACAGAACCGTAGATCCTGACGCAAAGCCCGTACCGGTCAGGGTAAACGTAAAGCCGGGCCCGCCGGCAGCCGCGCTCGAGATCGAAAGCGAGGTCAGAGCCGGGAGTTGGAAGGCCAGAAAATTCAGCGTTTCCGGGAGGGTGCTCGGAGCTTCGAAGAGGTTCGGCACGTTGAAGACCTTCGCCACGGAAGCACTCGGGTCGGGGATGCTGGCTCCGCCGGAGGCCACGAAACCGGCCACCTGCGCTTGCGCAGCAAGTGCCACGGGGGCGTTCACCGCATTCCCCACGTCGAGCAGGATCGTGTGCGGATTGATCGGCACGGCCGGATTAGCCGCATAAGCGAGGTCGGTACGGTAGACCCGGGTTGAATCCTGCATGCCGGCCGCGCGCACCATTGCCGTCTCGGTGGGATTGGGGTTGGTGCGATCGCCGATGGGGAACTGCCACAGCACCTTCTTCGCGGGAACGCCTGCCAGCGGCGACAATTTCAGGTGCGGCGCGAAGTACAAGCCTTCGCCGGCCGTACTCAGCCACTCGACCTTCTCGAAAGCTTCCTGAACTTCGATTGCGCCTTTCACGTCATTCACCCGCACCGGTTCGTTGCGCAGGGGCCAGTTGCCGTCGAACGTGCTCCCCGCGTTGAGCAACGTGGGCGCGACCGCCCCCAGGTACTGAGCGAGGCTCGGGATGAAACTCGGGCTCATTCGGGTGATTGTAGTATTGGTGCCTGCGGCTCCTGCCAGCGCAGCTACAGGAATAGATGGGTCCACCGCGCTGAAAGTGGTGCCATACTGCCCTCCCAGCGAGTGCCCGACGTAAGCCATCCGCGACCCGTCCAGATCGACACTGCCGTCCCCATCCAGATCCACGCCGGCCCGCAAGGTGCGCGCCAGTTGCATGAGATCGACGGTGGTTTGCTGGATGCAGTCCCGGCCGCCGACCGGCAGCGGAATCAGGATCTGGCATCCGTCGCCCGCGGCGATGGCGCCGCTGCTACTCTGCGAAATGCCGCGACCCGGCGCAGGCACTTCGAGCTGTCCCTTGGCTCCGCTGAAAGTCACGCTGCTGCGCGGCCCGAACCCGTGTCCGACGGCGTCGATGCCGAGGACCGCATAGCCCGCGGCGGCAAAGGTGGAGGCGACTGCGAGGGGCGACGAGAAGCGGTCACTGCTGAAACCGTGTCCGAAGATGACGACGGGGTAGCCTCGAGCCGGTTTGGGACTATTCGGCAGGAAGACGTTGAATTGGATTTGTTCGGTGTGCGTCGCCGGCGCCAGGGCCGCAGCCGTGCCCGGCATGTCGATGGTCTGCCCGGCGTTCAGATAGTTGGGTGACGCGTAAGTGGCGAACGCGATGCGCGAGATGCCCTGAAGGATCGCGAACGGCAACGCGCTGTCCGTGAAGGAATCGGTGCCCGTTTGCTGATGCCAGACGGCAACCGGATTGCTGGCGAGATCCACAACCGGCCCCGCTTTGAACGCAGGATCCGTCGCTGCCAGAGCGTCGCGGGCGCGCTCAAGCCATGCCGTCGCGCTTGCAGTCGTGAAAACGGTGGCCGCAGCCACGCTGGAGGAAGAGATGCCAGCGCGCGCGATCACGGCCATATCGGCCGCCTGCGGGCATCCGGCCTGGGTGGGGTTGGCCTGGCACGCAACGTAAGCGGGAGCGGCAGCCACGGCGTCGCCGGCCGCATCTTTAACCGCGATCGTGACAACCAGGGCGTAGCGCCGGTGCTGATCCAGGGAGGAATCCGGCTTGGCAAATGCGGTTAACGTCGCAGGATCGTAGACGACTTCGTTGATGCGGATCGTGTCACCCGTTTTGTTAAGGCCGATCTCGTCGGCCGTCAGGTTGTCGAGCGCCACGAAGAAGATGCCGTTAGGAAGCGTGGCCGGATTCACGGCGGACGAGAAGCGAACCCGAATCCGGGGTTGCGGATTGAATCCATCGAGCCGGTTCAAAGCCGGCTGAAGGATACATCCGAATCGGTCCGCGGCACAGTCCGATGCGGGCAGATTCACGCGGCGCCCTGTTTTCTGTGCACTGTCCGCCACCGTCAGGGAGTCGGAGGGATAAGGTCCCGAAGCAGGATCCGAGGGGACAAACACTACGGTGACGCCTGCCGCGTACAGGCATGTCGTGGCGAGTAACGACACGGCAATCCAGATGAACGTTCCGATTCGCATAAGCTGTTTTCGTTTGGGTACCCGAGCGAGTGCAATACTCGGGAGCATTCACTTAGGTGTCTCACCCACTGTGGCGGGCATCAGATGACTCTACCACAGTCCGATCGAAGCACGATCCCGGCGTTTTGGAAATCGATCCGCCTTGTGCAAAGCATTGGCCTAGGCCACCTGAGTTCGAACAGCGTCAACGGCGGGAACCCGATGCCATGATCCTACCCCGACTCCTGAAGGCACGCTGTTGCCGGAACGGATTAGTAACGGGAAGACTTCTCGCCAATGGCCCGAAGCGGCACTCCCTGGGATAGATCCTGCCTGGTCGCGAAGGGGCGGATAATCAGCGCGCCAACTGCCTCCAGCGCGGACCACAAACCCGGTGAGGTGGGTCTTCGCGGGCCAGTCCGGTTCCGGGCGCCCAAACCACTCTAGAAAGAATCCAAGCACCAGCTGCGGGGAGTGAATCTATCGCGCAAGAATGCGGCGCACGGCAGGTGAGCTCGGCGGTTGTACTGGCCAGATGTAATACACTTGGGGACATAAATGACCACGAATCCCAACTCGGTAGCGGATCCGATCAAGAGGTGGCGAGTACTAGGGGGCGGCTTGGCTGCCGGCCTCATCGTCAACGCATTCGAGTATGGTGGCCACCGTGTGTATCTGGATGACGCCTGGACAGCGGCGTTTCGTGCGCTCGGGAAGACTCCGACCGGCTGGTCGGCATTCATCCCGGCCAACTTCGTGATAGGGATTCTGCTGGTCTGGTTGTACGCGCGCCTCAGGGCTGCGTATGGTAGCGGCCCTAAGACTGCCTTGAGATCGGGGCTGGCCGTCTGGGTAGTCTTCTGGGTAATTCCACTGTCGGCCTTCGTGCCGATGGATTTGTTCCCCACCAGCCTGGTGGCCATGGCAATAGCACTGGGCGTTGTGGACGTGGGCTTGGCGGTGTTGCTGGGGGCGTGGCTCTACCAGGAGAGGTCCTAGAGTGCTCGAACTGGTCGGCCTACAGCTTCACAATCGGAAACTGGCCTGGCCGCGCGGATGCGCCTTTTGGCCGATATGACTAACACTACTCGGAAATCTGCTGACCGATCGGGCGGCAGACTGCGCGGTAACCGTGGCATGTTGCGATTGCACCTGTTTGAGTTCGGCGATCAGCCGTGGTTTCCACAACTTCTTCGCGATGCCGAGACAGCATACCTCGCAACGAGCTATCGATTGTGGCCGCGGCTGGTGCAACGATGGGCGGAGTTGATCTCGACAGTTCTTCATGCTGGCGAGCCGGCGGAAATCCTCGACCTGTGCTCGGGCGGCGGCGGCCCAATACTAACCATCGTCGAAGAGCTCGAAACGCTTGGACACCCGGCCCGCGTGAGGCTCACGGACCTCTACCCGAATCCGAAAACCAGCTCGAATCCGAGCGTAGTGTGGTTGCCCGTTCCGGTGGACGCGACGCTGGTGTCCGGGGACCTCGTGGGCGTGCGGACGATGTTTTCGGCGTTTCACCACTTTCGCCCGGATGCCGCCACAGCGATCCTAAAGGATGCCTTCGATCGCCGGCGCGCCATCTGCATCTTCGAAGCGGGGGGCCGCACGTTGCTGGCAGCTGGCACAATGATTGCGGTGGTGCCACTGGCTGTACTCGCGCTGATGCCCTTTTCACGGCCGTTCCGCTGGGCCCACATGGCGTTCACCTACCTGATCCCGCTGATGCCGTTAATCGTGTTGTGGGACGGCTTGGTCTCGTTATTGCGCATTTACTCGCCCGAGCAGATGAATAACTTGACGGGGGGCCTTCAGGCGCCTGACTACGCGTGGGAGATCGGCGGGATCCACGTGGCGGGCATTCCGGGCGAACTGCCGTATCTCATCGGCCGACCGATTCGGTAACCCTTGGCGACTTTCAGCGGGTGACGTCCCGCAATGAAACATGAAACTATCAACACGGGAAACGAGCCATCCATCCGATCCGCGAATCCTCAATCGCCGCACACTACAACGGGACCATCAGCGTTTGGCGCAAGTCCTTCGCGCGGGGATGACCGTTCTCGATGTGGGTTGCGGCGCGGGGGCCATTACCGCTGATATCGCAGGAATCGTTGGTCGAGGCGGAATGGCTGTAGGGCTTGATCGCGACGATGGGATCCTGGCAATCGCCAGGCAAGAACATCGCGGTACTGATAATCTGAGGTTCGATAGTGGAGACATCCTGACACTCGATTTCGAAAGGGATTTCAAGAACGGCTTCGATATTGTCACCGCGGCCCGGACGCTCCTGTGGATAAGCGAGCCGGACCGGGCAATCGGACAGATGAAAAGAGCCGCGAAGGCTGGTGGCTGCGTCATGATCCTTGACTATAGTCTCGAGGATACTCGTTGGGAACCGGACCCACCGGCGGATTTCAAACGCTTCGTCAGGACGTTCTTGGACTGGCGGACAGCGAACGATTGGGACAACCGAATGGCAGAGCATCTTCCGGAACTCTTCCATACGGTAGGTCTGACCGCGGTCGAGATCCACTCTTGCGATGAGATAGTTCAGCGCGGTGAGTTGGACTTTTTCGACGCATACGCATCCGGCATTTGGCGATATGTGATCCAGAGTCTTGGCCCACAGTTGGTGCATGGCGGTTTCCTTGAGGAATCGGAACGGTGTCGCGCGCAAGAGGCCTACGAACGCTATGTGCAGACGACGCTACAACGGCAGACCCACTCAATGTCAACTGTGGCTGGAAGAGTTGTAGAGTGAGGCCCATCCGTATCCTTGCCTTTCAAATACCGACAAGATGGCCGGCCAGACTCGCCGGGTAGCCGTAGGGAACGAGCGGCGGAAGTAGCCCCTGCCTTGTCGCGAAGCGTTTACCGATCTATCCGCTCTGGAGTGACACAGGCGCACCGAGAAATGAGGCTTTCTGCCCCGCCGAAGCCCAGGGCGGCAAGGGCGAGCTGCTACCGATATTGTCCCTTAACGCTCGCCATGCTCCTTTTTCTGGCCGAGCCGCCCACGGCACCGCCCCGCCGCTCTCTCCGAGTGGGCGACTTAATCCTGCCGAAGGTTGAAGCCGGTTCGAGATCCAGACGGTAGCGTAACCCGGTCGGCTTATGTTAGCCTCGCTGGGTTGGAGGCTTGCTTGAAGATAACTCCCATCATCCTGACCATGCTCTGGGCAACGGCGCAGGGGTTCGCGGCGTCATGCGAGGGCCTGACATCGCTCGCGGTCCCCCAGGCGAAGATCACCACCGCACAAGTGGTCGCGGCGGGAGCGTTTACGCCTCCCGCCGGCCGTTCCGACCCCTACCGGGCCGTGCCCGAATTCTGCCGCGTGGCAGCGACCCTGACCCCATCCAGCGATTCCGATATCAAAGTGGAGTTTTGGCTGCCCACCACGGGGTGGAATCGTAAATTGCAAGTAGTGGGCAACGGCGGATGGGCCGGAACGATCAGCTACGCGGCGCTTGCCGAGGGTGTCCGCGGCGGATACGCTGCGGCGTCCACCGACACGGGACACTCCACGCCGGGCGGCGCGTTCGTTGCTGGGCACCCCGAAAAGCTGATCGATTTCTCCTGGCGCTCCGAGCATGAGATGACCGTGAAGGCGAAGGCCATTGTGCAGGCGTTCTACGGGTCCGCCGCGCGCCGGTCTTATTGGAACGGGTGCTCCACGGGCGGCCGCCAGGCGCTCAAGGAAGCGCAGATGTTTCCGGAGGATTTCGACGGCATTATCGCGGGCGCGCCGGGGAATCGGACAGCCCTGGGGCTCTGGATTGCGCACGCCCTGCTGAAGGATCCGGCCAGCTACATCCCGCCGGCCAAGTATCCGCTGATCCACCAGGCGGCCCTGGCGGCGTGCGACGCCGCCGACGGGCTCAAGGACGGATTGATCTCCGACCCGACCCGCTGCAAGTTCGACCCGGGCGTGCTCTTGTGCAAGGCAGGCGATGGCGCCGATTGTCTGACCGCGCCGCAGGTGGAGGCAGCGCGCAAGGTCTACGGTCCCGCCAGGAATCCGCGCACCGGAAAGGAACTGTTCGGTACGCTGGCGCCGGGCAGCGAGCTTGGCTGGGCCGTCATGGGCGGCGGGCCGGAGCCGTACGCGCCCATCCTCGACCAGACGAAGTACGTGGTATTCCAAGACGCCGACTGGGACTGGCGCATGTTCGATTTCGACAAGGACAACGGCCGCTTCGAGCGGCCCGAATACCTCATCATGAACGCCACCGATCCGCACCTAGAGAAGTTTGTGGCGCGTGGCGGCAAGCTGCTGATGTACCACGGCTGGGCCGATCAAAACGTCTCGCCTTTCAACACCGTCCAATATTTCCAGAGCGTGCAGGTCGCGCTGGGTCCCGCCAGAACCGACAAGAGCATTCGGCTCTTTATGGCGCCCGGAATGGGGCATTGCGGCGGCGGCGACGGACCCAACACATTCGACAAGATCGGCGCGCTCGACCGCTGGATCGATGAAGGCAAAGCACCCGACAGCATGATCGCGTCGCACAGTACGGGCGGCAAGATCGATCGGACGCGACCGCTGTGTCCCTACCCGCAGGTGGCGCAATACAAGGGCTCGGGCAACATCGAGGAGGCGGCGAATTTCACCTGCAACCTGCCGTAATTCGACTTGCCACCTTCACGGTCCGTCGGCGGTATTCCTTCAAGCGAACAAGACGAGGCAGGAGACGCCCGCAAGCTCCTCCGATCGCTAACAAGCATTCGCCCGGTTTTGCCGATGTGTTGGGGCCTAACCGGAAATGGTCTAAAATACGGGCGGGTTCTTGACGAGAGGAGAATACATGAGCGCCGCGCTATGGGACGTCTTTATTAGCCATGCCAGCGAGGACAAGGAGCGTGTTGCAAGGCCTTTGGCTGGTCTCCTCAAGGCTGCCGGACTACGTGTCTGGCTTGATGAGAATGAACTACGGCTCGGCGATAGCCTCCGGCGCAAGATAGATCATGGGCTTGCGGGTTCACGTTACGGTGTTGTTGTCCTGAGCCCATCATTCTTCGCCAAGGAGTGGCCACAGCGCGAGCTCGACGCTCTTTCAGCTCTAGGTTCAGGATCAGATAAGGTCATCTTGCCTATCTGGCACGGTGTGGACCAGAAGACTGTAGCGCGGCACTCACCTACTCTGGCCGACAAGCTTGCTGTCAGCACAGACCGAGGCTTGGATCAAGTAGCGCTGGCGATAATCGGCGTCGTAAGCGGCTCACAGCGCGATGTCTTGCGGAACTACGACAAGGATGCCCCGCCGCCCTCATCTGAATTCGAAGACCCAAGCTCCTTCATAGGCAAGTCGCTCAACGGCTACGAGTTGATTGAATTTGTTGGCTCCGGAGGCAGCGGGCTGGTTTTTCGTGCGATGCACGACGCCACCGCAAGAGAGACCGCGGTGAAAGTGTTTTACCCGGTGCGCGGATCGCTGTCTCATATCTCCGAACTCTTGGAACGAGGCTTTCGAGCGCTGTCAGCGCTGCGACATCCAAATATTGCCGGCGTTTTTGAATTCAATACGGCACGGGTGCGTGGATCGCAACTTTCGTACCTCGCAATGGAGTTCATCAGGGGACTGCCGCTAGACGATTGGAGTCGAGAAATCCACAGCCGACCCGACGCGCTCGACTACCGGCTAGACGCCGCTGTACAGCTAGCCGATGCCCTATGCACAGCCCACCATACAACTTACACCGACCAACTCGGGT
>OBLT010001773.1_pt1 | contig 13613 bp, 12 predicted proteins | sample 1518721 | NCBI WGS metagenome assembly OBLT01 (sample SAMEA3539307, study PRJEB22396) | soil metagenome | biome: tundra; feature: field; material: soil | place: USA | collected 2010-05 | depth 0.15 m | reverse complement strand
TGCGCGTCAGTCCTGGCTGAACACCTGGTCGTTACTGCCGCGCAGATCAGGTCATTCTTCGTGCTCACTGAGGAGCCGGTGGGGGGCAATGTGTCAACGGCGGGGGTTGCTGGACAGCGTGGGGCGAGCAGAGGGGCTAGCCTTCCCTGCGCGGAGCGCGGAGAATGCTGATCAGTGCCGAACGCGGGCGGCAGCGTGCCTCTCATGTGAGACCAGCATGCCGCCGGAAGGGTGCTCCATGCTTCTCTCGAAAATCGGTACCGGGTTCGCGGTCGGCGCGGCCTTAATCCTTGGCGCAAGTCCCGCGCTCGCCGCGGGTGGCTGGACCATCGTCTCGATTCCGCCGACCGGGCAGAATGCCAACCTGCAAGGCGTCAGCCAACCGCGGATTGTTCAAGGGTGACGCAGGTACGGTGCGGTACGTCGCCATCATGAGGAAGCTGGAGGACCGTGCCGACGCGCTACGGGCCATGCCCGTGACCGAGGCCCGGAAAGAGATCGTCATGTCCCACGACCTGTTCTGCGACCGGTGGGCGTCCCTGGAGACCGACCACGAGCGCGGTGCGCTGCTGCGGAAGATGGGCGTCCGCCTGATCGTGTCGAAGGACACTACCGGGAAGGCCCGGTTGAGGTTGCAGCAGGGCGAGAGGCACTGGGCGGACGTCGCCCGCGAGTGGACTGACGAGGACGTCGAGCAGTTCGAGGCCGAATCAGAGATTGCCTGACGGCGCTTCGTCCTCTCCTGCCGTATCTCACGGCAGCGGAAGCCTCTGGTGCTGGTCTCGCTCGTGATGGCCCGGGTGGTCGAACAGGTGCCCTTGGAGCCACTCATGGTCATCGGTGCCGAAGCCGCATGAGCACAGGTAGATCACGGCTTGCCGGTGCGGTCGGCTAGCTCGGCGTCGATCGCGGTCAACTGGGCCAGGATCGGCACGCGCACGGGGGAGCCGGGCAGCGCCAGCGCCAGGCTTGCCGCTAGCTCGCGCCTCGCCCGCTCAAGCTCGCTGGCGGACATGCTGCCGACGTCATGGGTGCGCATCGGCGCTCCCGGTTTGCTCGCGCTCGGCTTGCTCGGCTAGAACCTCGTCAAGCTTGCGCCGCAGATCAGCCTGAACGGGGGCATCGGGAGAGATGCCCTTGACGGCATGTTCAAGCTCTCGCCGGTATCGGGCGAGTTCATAGGTCGTGAGCGCGTGCATAGGGTGAGGTGGCTGGTTTACGGTCCCTGGCTCGGCTGGCATCGGCGGTTCGTCCTTCGGGCATGTGGCTACGTGATCTCGCTATCCAACGTGCCAGGCCAGTGACAGAATCGGGAGCGTGGCGCGACCATGCGCCACTATCCGACACTCGACGGAACGGGACGCCACCGATGACGCCACGCCAGTTCCTAGGCAAGGAGCTATGTCGTGCGCGGGTAGCGGAAGGGTTCAGCTCAGGGCAAGCCCTAGCTGATCATCTTGGGTTCGAGCGCACCACGGTAGCCAAGGCTGAATCGGGTGAACGTGTCCCGAGTGACGCTGTGCTAACAGCATGGTGTACGGCGTGCAAGCTCGACATAGAGCATTACCAGCGTCTAGCCGAGCTTGCGCGAACGTCGGACGGCCCCGTACCGACGTGGTTCGAGGACTACCTAGAGGCTGAACGCGCCGCGCAATCTCTCCTCATCTGGTCACCGATCGTGATACCTGGCTTGCTTCAAACTGCCGATTACGCCCGTGCCCTGCTATTGGCACAGCAGACAGACACGTCGGAGGAAGCGATAGAAGCACTGGTGAACGCACGGCTTGACCGTCAGACGATCTTCGACCGTGCCGACCCTCCCGACGTGACGGTCGTGCTTGATGAAGCGGTACTGCACCGTCTGATCGGTACGCCCGCGATCATGCACGATGTACTGGACCACGTGGCAGAGATGGCACTACGTCCCAATATCGTCGTACAGGTGGTGCCGTCGAGCAAGGGCGCGAACGCTGGCATCGGCGGAGCGTTCGACCTGGCAAGTGCTGACGGTACTCCTGACACGCTACGCATGGACGGCGTAGAGGACCAGACCACGGAGAATAGACCACTGATGCGCAAGCACAGGGCAGCGTTCAACCGCCTACGTGGTGACGCACTGCCCCGTGACGCATCGCGAGACATCATCTTGAAAGCAGCGGAGCAATGGAAGACCACATAAAGCCAGGTTGGCGAACGTCCAGTTACACAGGTAACGGTGGCGGTAACTGTGTCGAGGTCACCGGCCAGTCGGAAGCTGGCCGCGTGCTCGTGCGAGACACGAAGGACCGTACCGGCCCGATGCTGCGGTTCGCTCCCGCAGCGTGGCGCAGGTTCGCCGACGAGGTGAAGCGGTCGTTAGCGTCTGACCCAACCGGGTCTGCCGACTGTAGGGGCACTCTCGCGTCTTGAGGGTGCCCCTTTGGGGTGTAGACGGGTCGGCATGGCGGACAGTGCTCACGGGGACCTCCCTGGCTTGAACGCGCGCCTACCGGGCGAGCTTGAGTTCGCCGACCAGTACGGGGTAAGCCGAGACAGGATCAGTTCGAGATGGCCCCGCTGCGGCACGCGGTGCACATCCTGCCCGACGTCATGATGGCGGCCCGGCAGGCCGCCGACGTCAGCGACACGACCGCGTTCGCGCCCCTGGAGCCGAAGCTGAAGCTGCTCGCCGATGACCTCACCTGGTGGGCCGCGACGCTCACCGCCGCCCGCGCCCGCGACCAGCGATAACCGTCTAGTCAAGCGCCGTGGCGACGCCGGGCGTCAGCGGGTCTGGCCGCTGTTACCGCGGCGCCATCAACCGGGCGGCCTGCTTGTCGAGGTTGCGGACCTGGGTGGAGCCGGGTCCGAAGGCCTCGGCCAGGAGCGGGCGGACGGCCCGGAGCTCGGCCAGCGCCTCGTCGGGGTAGCCCTCGGCGGCCAGCAGCTGCGCGATGACAAAGCGGGTCTCGAGGATCTTGCGCGCTTCGTCCCCGCCTGCGGACGTATCGGCGTTCTGCACGTAGAACCGGAGCTGGGGGAGGGCCTGGCCGGGTTTGCCGATCTCGGCGTAGGCGTAGCCGGCATGGTAGGCGCAGTCCAGGACCTCAGGGTCGTTCGGCCGGAAATACCGCAGGTAGTCGCCTCCTGCGGCGTCGAGCACGGCTGCGGCGCGGGTGTATTCCCCGGCGTAGAAGAGCGCCGCGCCGAGGAGGTGCCGCAGCCTGAGCTGCAGGGCCGGGTCATGGCCGGCCCGTTCGATGCCGTCCTCGAGCAGGCTGATCGCCTCGGACGGGTTGCTGTCCAGCAGCGCGCGGGCGCTGTCTTGCAGCAGCCCGGCTTCGGCGTCGGTGAGCTTGTCCCCTGCTTCGGCCCGGGTACGCCGGCTGGTGGCGGGGGCGAGCAGCGGCCACCGGAACGGGCGGGTGGGATCACGGTCTCGCGGACTGGCCGTTTTCCCGGCCGTCCCCGCCGTCTGAGGCCCGTCCGGTCCTGGTCCGGTTGTCGTCTGGGGTAGCAGCGCCTCGTACGCCGCCGCTGCCGTCGGCCGCGCGCCCGGGTCTTTCGCCAGCATCGAGGACACCAGCGTGTCCAGTTCCATGGGTACATCGGCTCGCCGGGCCCGCGCGGACGGCGCGGGCGTATTGAGGTGGTGCGAGCGCAGCGGCGTGCCCGCGGTCGCGAGGAACGGCGCGTCGCCGGTGAGCAGCTCCAGGAGCAGGCACCCCAGGGAGTAGATGTCGGACGCGGAGGTGACGACCTGGCCGAGGCACTGTTCCGGCGACATGTAGGCGGGGGTGCCGACGGTGCGGTCGACCTGGGTCAGCCGGGGCAGCGCCCCGGCGCCGCGCAGGATCGCGATGCCGAAGTCCAGCACCTTGACCAGGCCGCCGTCGGTGATCATCACGTTGCCTGGCTTGATGTCGCGGTGCACGATGTCGACGCGGTGCACGTCGGCGAGCACCGCGGCGATCTGCGCCGCGATCGCCGCCGCCCACGCCACCGACGTCGGCGACGACTCGTAATCCGCGTGGTTCAGCAGCGCTTCCAGGGTTGAGCCGCGCAGCAGCTGCATGACGAGCCACAGCCGCGTGCTGCCGTCCGGAGCGGTCTGCACCCCGGTGTCGTAGACAGCGGGCGTGCCGGGGTGCTCGAGCTGCGCGGTGACCCTTATCTCGCGCAGGAACCTCTTGCGGTCGCGGTCCAGCGCGTCGAGGATCTCAACCGCTTCCGGGCTGTCCGGCGCGGCGGGGACGTGAGCCGGTGGCCTCAGCACCTTGATCGCGACGCGCCGGTCGAGGCGCTCGTCGTAGCCGTGGTAAACCTCGCTCATGCCGCCGCGGCCGAGCAGCCCGTCTATCCGGTAACGCCCCGCGAGCAGTTCCGTCACGCCTCACCTCGCCTTAACACGCCGGTTTCCCGTGCCATCTCGGCGCGCAGCCGCGCCAGGGCCTCGTCGCGCGCCGGGTCGGTGATGATCCGGTAGGCGCGCTTGCGGGCCGCTTCCTTGATCGCCTTCTGGAACTCGGTGTTGTCGAAGTACAGCTTCATGAACTCGGTGTTGCGCTCGGCGTTCTCGGCGACGACGTCGTCGAGCCGGTCGTCCGCGACCTGCCCGAAGCGGGCCTCGTCGTTCATCAGCGCGACCTGCTGCATGGAGGTGTCCTCGACCAGGCTCGCGACCTGCTGCAAGACCAGGATGCGGTCGGAGGTGCCGAGGTCAAGGCCGAACCGGTCGTTCAGCTCCTCGATGATCTCCGACAGCGGCCGGAGCTCCGGGTCCTGGTACCCGCCGCCCTCGGCCGAGTGCCCGCGCACCACCCCGTCGCCTCCGTCTGAGCCGGAGAGGGACACGTTGTGCTGGCCGGTGAACTCCAGCCGGTAGTGGCTCAGGTCCGCGTCCCCGACGTCCACCGACACCTGCGGCCGGCCCGGCAGCCGGATCAGCAGCACGCGCCCGTACTGGTAGAGCCGCTCCAGGTCCCGGTCGCCCCAGGCGACGATCTGCGCGACGAGGCTGTACAGGCGCACGTAGTCCCGCAGCGCCTGGCGGAACCCGTCCCGCTCGTCGTCGCTGTCCAGGGCGGCGAACCGGTCCAGGGCGGGCTGCAGGTACTGGTGCAGCTGGGCGTGCAGCGCGCGCTCGGCCGCGTCCGGCATCCGCCCGGGGCCGGCCGTGCCCAGCACGCGGATGAACGACTCCATCTCCGAGGCCACCAGCAGCTGGTAGTCCATGACCTCGCGCTCTTTGGCGTAGAGCAGGTTGGGGTCGGTCGGCTCGGTGATCGTCGTCTCGAACCACGGCTCGAACGCCGCCTGGATGTCGTCCGCGGAGTTCACGAAGTCCAGGATGCGCACGTCGTCCTGCGACTTCAGCGGGTGGATGCGGTTGAGCCGGGACAGCGTCTGCACGGCGGCGACGCCGGTCAGCGGCTTGTCCACGTACATCGCGCACAGCAGCGGCTGGTCGAACCCGGTCTGGTACTTGTCGGCGACGACCAGGATCCGGTACTCGCCGGCGTTCCGGGCCGCGGCGGCAGGATCATCGAGCCCGACGTACCCGAACTTGTCCGGCAGCTGCCCTTCGGCGAAGCCGTTGAGCTGTGCTTCGGTGAACTCAAGGTCAGTGTGCGCATCCTTCAGCGTCCCGGAGAACGCGACGAGCACCCCGAAGCCGCAGCCGGGCAGTTCGTCGTCGAACGTGCGGATCGCCTGGTACAGATCGAGCGCGTGCTGCCGCCCCGTGGTCACGACCATGGCCTTGGCCCGTCCGCCCAGCCGCCCGGTGATGTTGTCCCGGAAGTCCTCGACGATGAGCTTGGCTTTCTGCTGCAGCGAAGTCGGGTGCAGTTCGGCGAAGCGCACGAGCTTGGCCCGAGCCTTCCGCTCGTCCACTTCCGGGTTCGCCAGCGCGGACTCGGCCTGCTCGACGGCGGCGTTCCGCAGCCGCCATTTGGTGTCGTAGGTGATGTAGTTGGTGAGCACGTCGAGGATGAAACCTTCCTCGATCGCCTGCTTCATCGAGTACACGTGGAACGGCACATGCATGCCGGGCTCGCCGGTCCGCGGGTTCAGCTTGTCCGGGTCGAACGTGCCGAACAGCTTCAGCGTCGGTGACTTCGGTGTCGCGGTGAACGCGAAGTAGGACAGGTTCGGCTGCGGCCCGCGGACCCGTGTCATGTACTCCGCGGGGTCCTCGTCTTCTTCTATCGGCGTCGCGTTGACGCCGAGCGCCTGCTTGAGCCGCGTCGCCGCGTCCCCGCCCTGGGAGGAGTGCGCCTCGTCGATGATCACCGCGTACCGCTGGCCGCCCAGCCCCGCGTCCGCGATCTTGGCGAGCACGAACGGGTACATCTGCAGCGTGCTGATGATGATCTTGGACGTGGCGTCTTCGAGCGCTCCCGCGAGCTGAGCGGAGTCCACGTCGATCTTCTTCACCACGCCGGGGGTGTGGTCGAACTGGAAGATCGTCCGCTGCAGCTGCCGGTCGAGCACCAGCCGGTCGGTGATGACGATGACCTTGTGGAAAACGGGCTGATTATCGTCGCCGAACAGGTTAGATAGCCGGTGCCCGAGCCACGCGATCGTATTCGACTTCCCCGAGCCAGCCGAATGCTCGACGAGATAGTTATGCCCCGCCCCGCGTGCCCGCGCGTCTTTGACTAGCTCTTGCACGGCGTGCCACTGATGGAAGCGCGGGAAAATCCGCAACGAGGTATGCGGGTTAACCTTGCCGGTCTTCTTGTCGGACCCCTGGACGTGGACGAACCGCTGGAGAAGCTCCAGCCAGTTATCCCGCTGCCAGATATCTTCCCAAAGATAAGAAACAGAATAATCAACATTCCGAACGGGCCGTGGGTTCCCCGCCCCACCCGCCCTTCCTGGCCCGTTGGTCCCGACGTTGAACGGCAGGAACTCGGTATCGGTTCCCTTGAGCCGTGTGGTGATGAAGGCCCGGTCGGGGTCGACGGCGAAGTGCACGAGCGTGCGCTTGGCGAAGAAAAGATCGTTCGGGTCCCGGTTGCGGTACTGGATAATGGCGTGGTCAGCGTTCTGCCCGGTGTTCGGGTTCTTCAGCTCGGCAGTGGCGACGGGCAGCCCGTTGACGAAGAACGCCATGTCCACCGACAGCTTCGGATCCCGGAAGCTGAAGTGCAGCTGCCGCGCGACGGTGAGAATGTTCGCGTTGTACTCGTCCAGCGCGCCCTCCGCGAGCGTATGCCCAGGCCGGAAGTACGCGAGGTCAATCTGAACCCCCCGGTCTTTCACCCCCTGCCGCAGCACATCCAGCACGCCCCGCGAGTCGATCTCGGCAGCAACCCGCAACGCGAACTGCCGCTGCGCGACATCCGGGTCACCCCCGTAAAGCTCGATAAGCCTGCTCCAGCGCTTGACCTGCGTCCGCCCCACGAACTCCCACAGCGCCCCGGTCTGAATCCCCAGCTCAGCACTGAACAGCCCGGAGGCAGTTTCCCAGCCATGCCGCAGCAGCTCGTACTCAACCCGATCCTCAAACGCCCGCTCGGTATGCGCCCCGGGACTCATACGGCAACTCCCTGCGCGGTAGTGACATCGATCTGTCCGGTGACAGCAGCCGTAATCAAGGCCTGCCTCCGCTCAGACAGTAGGGTCAGTTGCCGATCACGCAGCGCCCGCTCTGCCGTGATGGCTGCGAGTCCCTCGGTGATGGCGGCCACGATTTCATGCTGTTCGTCAAGCGACGGAAGCGGCATCACTAGGTTCCGGATATCTCCGAGTGAAAGCTGTGTCTTGGTCCCTCCATATTGGCTGCCGAGTAGTAGTTCTTGGACCTGCGGGGCGGACAGCGCGTAAGCAAGCCAACGTCCATCGATCAAGTTGCTCGGTCTGACGAGACACACGTGCTGGCTCACGTTTGCTTGGGCGATCCTCTGGTCAGCGAGCGAAACCCAGCCTGTATTCGCGCCGGTGATGCCGATCAGTACATCGCCGATGCGAACCCTCGATCGCGCTGTTTCTGCTGCGGTCGATAGAGGTGGATCCACCAGCGCTAGGTCTTCAAGATTCGGCTCGATTTCGTCGCGCCGAAGGTTGGCGCTCCGGAAGAACGGTGTGCCCTGGGATCTCACGTAGTCGCCCCAGCCGCGTGGACCACTCGTGACTAGGTTCAGGTAATAACCAAGCCTAGCGGTTGTGCAGCCATGATCCGGGAAAGCAGACATGAGTAGTGCCCGCCGCTTGGCTTGAAGGAGATTCGAGCTCTCGGATATGACCCTAATAAGCCCGTCGATCCTGGCCGTCTCGGCGTCGAGGAAGTCGGCGATGCGTCGCTGTTCATCAAGGGGCGGTCGTATCACTGGCACGGCGGCGAGCGCATCGGTCGACAGTTCCATGAACGTCGAGCCCGCGCCGCGAGACACCAATTCCTCGCGTAGGGCTAGCAACTGGTAGCGGAAATAACGCGTATCGGCAGGAACAGTGGGAACGAGACCACGGCATCCCTGGTTGAACGCCATAGTCATGCCAGTCTGTGCTACATACCCGATGGGGGCACGAGTCGAAAGAACGAGAGATCCACCCGGGACCGTCCGAGACCCTGTCAGCACACCAGCCTTAGTCAGACTTCGCTGCGTCGAATTAAGGTACTTGCCATCGACGGAGCCGATGTCAACGGGCGTGGCCCACGACACGTTGCCTTCCCAATACTGCTCATCGCTTGTCGGCGTACCGCCATTAACAATCCGGAAAATGCGACGCAACGGAACCTCGTCCCAGCTCACCTCGCCACCTCTCCAAGGAGCTTCTGGATCTGGGACTCTAGCTCGTGGAGTTCGGCGTCTATTTCGGCTAGCGGGCGCGGGGGAGTGTAGACGTAGAAGTGGCGGGTGAAGGGGATCTCGTAGCCGACCTTTGTCTTGCTGTGGTCGATCCATGCGTCGGGGACGTGCGGCGTTACCTCGCGAGCGAAGTAGGCATCGATGTCTTCGTCTAGGGGCACGTTCTCGTAGTCGCGCAGGTCCGGGTCTGGCAAGGGGACGCCGTCCTTGTCCTGCTGGATTTCGCCTTCGGGGTCGGAGACCGAGACGGCGGCCCAGACAGCCTTCAGATGCGACGCCGTGGATGGCCAGAGAGCTCCGCCCAGTCGTGCCGCCGCATGCAGCGCGGATGAGGCTTCTTTCTTCGTCCACCACACCGTGCTGAGCGAAACGCGCAGCGTCTCAACTAGCGAATAACGCCCGTCCCACTTAGCGAGCGGCTTCGATACCTCGAGGGCCGCGAGGGTGTCTTCGGTGATCTCGAATCGCAGTTTCAAAGGCCGTTCGACTGTAATCCGGTGATACCCAAAGTCCCGCGTGGAGAAGATCTTCACCTTCCCGTGGTCCGGATGCCTGGCGTCCGCCGCCACGGACAGCGCGTTCATATACAGCTCGGTGATGTGTTTGTTCTGGTCTGTGCCGATCAGCTTGCGCTTGTCGCCGAGGGACTTGCGCATCTTTTCCCACTGGTCTCGGGCATCGAGCAAGATCACCTTGTCGCGCAGCGCCTGCGCTTTCCTGTTGGACAGGATCCAGAAGTACGTTGAGATCCCGGTGTTGTAGAACAGCTGATCAGGCAGCGCGATGATGCCTTCCAGCCAGTCGTTCTCCAGAATCCAGCGCCGGATCTCTGACTCACCCGACCCGGCCGCGCCGGTGAATAGGGGAGAGCCGTTGAAGACGATCGCCAGCCGGGTGCCCTTGTCCTCGACAGGGACCATCTTCGAGATCATGTGCTGCAGGAACAGGAACGACCCGTCGTTGATCCGCGGCAGGCCCGCCGCGAACCGGCCCGCGTAGCCGATCTCGGCTTCGGTTTCGACGTCCTCCTTGACCTTTTTCCATTCCACCCCGAACGGCGGATTGGCCAGCATGTAATCGAACTTCCTGCGCGGGAACTTGTCGCTGTTGAACGAGTTGCCCAGCTCGACGATGCCGCGCTGGTTCCGCAGCAGCATCTCCGACTCGCAGACTGCCCATGACTCGCCGTTGAGTTCCTGGCCGAACAGGTAGACCTCGGCGTCCGGGTTAATCGACTTGATGTGGTCGGCCGCCGTCGTGAGCATGCCGCCGGTGCCGCAAGCCGGGTCGAGGATGTTGGTGACCTGCCCTGCGCCGGTAAGCGTGTCCGCATCCGGGGCGATCAGCAGGTTGACCATCAGCTCGATGACCTCGCGCGGGGTGAAGTGCTCACCGGCGGTCTCGTTGGAGTCCTCGGCGAACTTCCGGATCAGGTGCTCGAAGACGTAGCCCATCTCGTGGTTCGAGAGCTTGTCCAGGTCCTTCATCGCGGAAAATCTCCCGACGACCTGGTAGAGGAGCTTCGCCTCGGCGAGCCTGGTGACCTGGTTGTCGAAGCCGAACTGGCTGAGGATCTCGCGGACGTTCCCCGAGAAGCCGTTGACGTAGTCGCGCAGGTTCTTTGCCACGCTGGTCGCGTCCGAGGCGACGGTCTTAAAGTCCTGCTTCGAGACGTTGTAGAAGGGCAGCCGTGCGGTCCTCTCCAGCAGCTTTTCCTTATTCTGCATGCTGAGCGCGGCGTCGCGGGCGCGCACTGCCTCGCGTGTCGGCGCCATCACCGCGTCCAGCCGCCGGAGCACTGTGAACGGCAGGATCACCTGTCCGTATTCGTGCCGTTTGTAATCCCCGCGCAGCAGGTCGGCCACGGCCCAGATGTCGGCCGCCATTTTCTGATGCGTTGGTCCTGAAGTCACCGTTTACTCGTCTCCCCTTCAGTCACTTCGTAGCCCGGCGCCAGAACGCCGGTGGTCAACCCGTGAATCGTCTGCTCGATCACTTTCCCGCTAACGTCCGCGAGCGTCCTCAGCGCGACGTCCAGCTCCAGCAGGCGGCGGAAGGTGTCTCCGTACCGGTGCTGCTCGGCCAGCGGCATGCGCGGAATGCGGCAGCGCCGCAGATCGTCACGGCTGACCGCCCCCAGCGTATTGGCCACCGGCAGCGCGGTGACGTCGGCGCGCAGGAATGTCGCGACGAAATGCGCGTCCAGCCGCGTCTCGTCGATTTCCATCACCTGCGCGACGCCTTTGTCGTCGGTGCTCGTCCCGGTCGCGACGACCGGTGGCCGCTCCATCGTCCGCAACAGCACGTCACCGCGCCGGGGGGTGTCGTCGCGGGACCGGATGGTCAGCGCGCCGGTCCGCTCCAGTTCGGCGAGCGTGACGTAGGAGATCCTGGCCTGGCGCCCCGGCGCCTGGAATCCGGGCAGGCCCAGGCCGATGGCGGTGTAGAGCCGCGCCAGCCGTTCGGTTACCTCGGCCAAGTCACCGGCGGTGGCCTGCACACTGGCCTCGATATAGCGGGACGGAAGCAGGTTCGCGTCGCCGTCGAGCAGCTCAAGCCGCGGCACCCCGCGGGATACGGTCGGCTCGGTGTCGCCCAGCAGTCGCTGCCAGGCGGCGAACTCGCGCGGCACGTCCGCCGCATCGCCCAGCCTGGACAGGTCGATCATCCGCACCGGCCCGCGGTCCGGCTCGCCGTAGGGCCGCCGCAGGATCCACAGGCAGAGGTCCGTGCCGGGTCCGGACGTCATGCCCTGCGGCAGGGCGATCACGACCCGCAATACTCCCGAACGGACCAGGCCTGCGCGTATCCCCTTTCCAGAAGGCTGCATGCAGGTCCGCTGCGACACGGCCACAACGGCGATGCCCCGCGGCCGCAGGTGCGCGTAGCAGTGCTGGACCCAGGCCAGTTCGCCGTCTCGCGGCGCCGGAATGCCGAACTCCCAGCGAGGGTCCGTGGTCAGCTCGGTTTCCGGCCACTGCGGCGAGCCGAACGGCGGCTCGCACACGACGGCCGCGGCCTGGCCCAGGTACCGGCTGAGCTGGTTATCCAGGAACGAGTCACCGGCGTGGACCTCGTACGCCACGCCGTTCGCATTGCCGCTCAAGGTGAATCGTGCGGTCCATGCGTCTTCCTGGTTGATCTCCTGGCCTGCCAGCCTCACGCGATCGCCGAACCGGTCCGCTACGGCTAGCAGCGCCGTCCCTGAGCCGCAGGCCGGATCGAGCACCACGGGCAGGTCTTCGGACGTATCGAGGAAGGCCTCTGGCTCGGCCTCGTCCTCGGCCGAAAGGGCGGCGGCGGTCTCGCGGGGCAGCAGCGCGGCCATGGACCTGGCGAGAAGGTCACCCGGCTGCAGGTCGGTGACCGAGCGCTCCGGCTCGCTGATCCGCTGGGTGCCGGTGTCCGTCTGCCCGGCCGTGGCCAGCTGGTCAGCCTTGCCGGTGACCTTCAGCCACGCCTCGATCTCGGCGCGGTCGAAGGTCGGACTGGTGAGGCTGCCACCCACCGGCCTCGGAAACTCCGGGTACCGCCGCCGCCAGTTCGACACGGCGGCACGCCCGACTCCCGCGTGCCGCGCAATCGCGGCCGCAGTCATCTCCTCGCGCTCGCCCGCGTTCATGTGGCGACTGTACTCGGTAACCCCACCTGAAGGCAAAATCTGTGAACATAGGCAACGACGTTCACGATGTCTCCTGTGTAGATGCTGGCATCGTGGACTGCGCGGTGCATCGGGCCCTTCCCTTATAGCTTGACCTGACTTACCATCAACGGTATATACCATTGATGTGATGCACGAAATCGACTTGGAGCCGGAGGTGGAGGCTTGGCTACTCGATCTGCCATACAGCCACTACCAGCGGGTCATGCGGAACGTGGACACCTACCTTGTCACCGGCGGTGTACCAGATGGCGACCACGTCAAGAAACTGCAAGACGCTGATGACGTTTACGAGCTGCGGGTCGCGCTCGATCGCACCACGTGGCGGATCAGCTTCTGGAAACCCGGGGGCCAGGTGATCATTCTGCTTACCGTCTTCCGGAAAACCCGTGATGGCGTTCAGAAAGCCGATGTGGACCGGGCCGTTCGAGCTAAGAAGATCTGCCAGGCAAAACACGACATGACGATCACCCACCACTTCGAAAGGAACGCATGATGGCCGGGCACAGCCGATGGACGACCCTCCAGGCCAAGCGCCTCGCGGCGGCCGGTGACGTCGCCGAGCACCCCGAGTACGGGCAGGCCGGCCGAGACCTGAGCCTAGGCGACCAGCTTCGCGCCATCCGCAGGAGTCGGAATCTCACCCAGAAGGAAGTAGCAGAGCGAGCGGGAATCACCCAGCCTGCCCTATCGCGCATCGAGCTGGGTGGTGGCGCGCCTGACCTCGAGACCCTGCGGAGACTCGGGAACGCAATGCAAGTACGGTTCCACGTCATCGTTGGTGACGAGGAAGCCGAACAAGAAGAGAATCTGCTGGTGAGCCGCTAAGCCAGGCCACGACCAGCCATCAGCAGAAGTTGACGTCGCCCGGCCACCTTTGACCCGTACTGGTTTCGCCCACTCGAGCGTTAGCGAAGGTAACGGAACCCGGGGAGCCAAGTAGGGAGCCCGCGGGCCCGCTGTCGTGTCCATTCACGGGTGTGGTGACTACAGAACCTGAATGGCCAGGGTCTGTAGTCGCGGGATCAGTCGAACCGGATATGTCGAATGGTTGTCGCATATCGGCGTAGTGAGGCGCGCAGCGGGCCGTCGGTGGACGGCGTGATGCCGCAGGCGTCATGCTGCGCCCAGGTCCCGTGGGAGTCGGGGCGGCTGTG
>OBLT010001771.1_pt1 | contig 13622 bp, 7 predicted proteins | sample 1518721 | NCBI WGS metagenome assembly OBLT01 (sample SAMEA3539307, study PRJEB22396) | soil metagenome | biome: tundra; feature: field; material: soil | place: USA | collected 2010-05 | depth 0.15 m | reverse complement strand
GAGGCAGTGCGGCAATTGCACGCGACCAACAATTTCCCGGAATTCCCCGGCCGGATTTGTCCCGCGCCGTGCGAAGCGTCTTGTGTGCTGGGCATCAATCAGCCTCCGGTGACGATCAAGCAGATCGAGAAAAATATCGTGGAGCGTGGGTTTCACGAAGGCTGGATCCATCCCGAGTCGCCAAAAATTCGTACCGGGAAAAAAGTGGCGGTCGTTGGCTCAGGCCCCGCGGGATTGGCTGCCGCCCAGCAGTTGTGCCGAGCGGGACACTCCGTAGTGGTCTACGAAAAAGCGGACCGCATCGGTGGCTTACTGCGCTACGGCATCCCGCAGTTCAAGCTGGAGAAGCACATCATCGATCGCCGCCTGGAACAGATGTTGGCTGAGGGCGTGAAGTTCGTGACCGGCGCGGAAGTAGGCAAGAACGTTGCGGTAGCGGAACTGCGCAGTGAGTTCGCTGCCATCGTGCTAGCGGGTGGTGCCGAACATCCACGCGACCTCAACGTCCCGGGACGCGACTTGAAAGGAATTCATTTCGCGATGGAGTACCTGCCGCAGCAGAACCGCCGCAATCTAGGGGACCCCATCGAGCCAGAAACAGAAATTCTGGCGACCGGCAAGCGCGTAGTCATTATCGGAGGCGGCGACACCGGCGCCGATTGCCTCGGGACCGCCCATCGCCAAAAGCCGCTATCGGTGCACCAGTTCGAAATCATGCCGAAGCCCCCAGACGAGCGCTCGCCCCTGACGCCCTGGCCGCTGTGGCCGATGCAACTCCGAACCGAAGGCGCACACGAAGAAGGGGGCATCCGCGACTGGAGCCTGGCGACCACAAAGTTCACCGGCTCGGGCTCTGGTGGAGTTCAGCAACTGCACGCCGTACGCGTCGGGCCCGCGCCAAAGTTTGAGTCGATTCCCGGCACCGAATTTACGGTCGATGCGGATCTAGTGCTGATCGCGATGGGATTTGTGGGACCGGTGCGAAACGGAATGATCGACCAGCTGAAAGTGAAGCTTGATCCGCGCGGCAACGTGGCCACCGACCAAGACAACATGTCATCGGTTCCGGGAGTTTTCGCGGCAGGCGACATGCGGCGCGGCCAGTCGTTGGTTGTGTGGGCAATCGCCGAAGGCCGAAAGACAGCCGCGAGTGTGGATGCTTTTTTGCGAACAAGTGCGGTGGTCGCGGTTGGTGGAGAGCCGGGCGTCCCCGCCCGGCGGGACGGGCGAGACGCCCGTCTCTCGACCGTATAAGTCACGCTATCAATCTATTTTCCTGCCCCCTCCAACTCACGCGCCGCCGATTCAATCGCCGCCGATTCGTCCTCGAGCGCCTTAGCCACGCGCACAATCTCCGACTCCGCTTCCGCATATCTCTTCTGTTCAATCCCCTCACGCACTCCCGGAACCGTCTTCACTCCATAGCCCGTGTAAACGCCCGGAGCGTACAGCAAATGTTTGTACCAAGGACGCCGCGGCAATCCGTCGGCGTTAGTCAGGCGTCGCTCGCTGTCGATCAACTCCCGATTCAGCGCCCCAAGTTTTCCCGCAACCGCGGCCTCTCCCAGACTGGCCTGCTTCTGCGCCAGCGCCTGCTGGTAATGCTTGGCGCTGCGAGTAAGAGCGTCCACCGCGTTCTGCATCGGCGCAAAGTTCAAATGTGGCGGAACCTCTTCCCGCGCCGGCGCGACCGTAGGACGCCGTGGATCGAACGTAGCCTTGAACATCCCCTCATCCAGTTCCTGATTGCGCTCGCGAATCTCCTCCTGTTTGTCGGCCAACAGCTTTTCCAGATTTTTCCTGTACATCTCGACCGTATCGGCGAGATTCACGAAGTCGAACGGCAGCACTTCCGCATCCGCCAGTCGCATCACCGACGTTCCCACAGTCTGCGCCAGCGCTCGCCCGTAGACAAAATCCGTGTCGGAAAAATGTGTGTACCAGAAAAAGTCGTCGTAAATGGAGTGATAGATCCCCTGTTCATCCTCGCCGCCGTATCCCATGTCCAGCGTGGCAATCCCCAGATGATCGATAAACGCCGTGTAATCGGTTCCCGAGCCCAGAGCGTCGATGCGCAAATCAGCCCGCTGCCGCAATTCCTTCCGATCGTCCGCGGACTTCGCTTCGGCAATCTTGCTCAACTGCGCCCGCTGCCACACCGTCATCTTGGTTTCCGGATCTTCGATGTCGCGTGCAACTCCATTGATGAACTGCTCCAGGCTGTGCGAGCCGTTCATATCCAGAACGCCACGGCCGTTTCCGTCGGTATTGATATAAACGGCGGCGTGCTGGCGCAATTCTTCGGCATGAGCTTCGACCCATTCCGTCGAACCCAGCAGCATGGGCTCTTCGCCATCCCACGCGGCGTAGATGATCGTGCGCCGCGGTTTCCAGCCCTGCTTCAGCAACAGACTCAGCGAACGCGCTTCCTCCAGCAGAGAAACCTGCGCCGAGATCGGATCCTCGGCGCCGTTCACCCAAGCGTCATGATGATTGCCACGCACGATCCACTCGTCCGGCGCCACGCTCCCCGGAATTTTCGCGATCACGTCGTAGACCGGCTTGATGTCCCAATTCGATGCGACCTTCAAATGAACCTGCGCCGGCCCCGGCCCCACGTGATACGGAATCGGAAGCGAGCCGCGCCATCCATCTGGCGCCATCGGCCCCGCCAGCGCGGCCAGCAACGGCTGCGCGTCGCCATAAGAAATCGGGAGCACCGGAATTTTCGTGATGCTCTTCGCTTCCTTCAGCGACAGCCGCTTGGCATCGGGAGTCGCGCCGATCCCGGGCGTCAGCGGATCGCCCGGACTCGAAGACGCAAAATCCATGACGCTGCCGCGTTGCACTCCATCCGCAGGCCGCATCGGCCCCGCCGGAAACACATTGTCGCGCGTGAAGCCGTCGTCCTGCGGCTCCGAGTAGATGAGGCACCCAATGGCTCCGTGCTCGGCCGCAACCTTCGGCTTGATCCCGCGCCAACTGTGATAGTACTTGGCGATCACAATCGCGCCTTTCACCGAAATGCCCAGCCGGTCGAGCTTCTCGTAGTCCTCGGGCAAGCCGTAGTTCACAAACACCAGCGGCCCGGTGACATCGCCGTCAATCGAGTAGGCGTTGTACGTGGGCAACTGTTCCGACTTCTGATTCGATGTCGGATCTACGGCCAGCGCAGGCTCGTCGAGTTTGGCCGTGAACTTCGTCGGCGCAATCATCTCCACCACGCGCACTTTGGGCGTCGGAAACAACACGTCGAACTGTTCGATGTGCGCGTCCAATCCCCATTCCTTGAAGTGGGCAAGAATCCATTCGGCGTTGTCCTTATCGTAGGGCGACCCAACGTGATGAGGACGCGCACTCAGCCGGCGCATGTATTCGCGCAGATTGGCTGGATCGGGGATGGCGCGGAACTTCGTCTCCCACTCGCGCTCACTCTGACTGGCGCGTGGCGAGTACCCCACCAAAGCGGCTTGATTTGGGACGACTTGGTCGGCGCCGAAAGACAGAGATGAAAATATCAAGGTAAAGCTCAACACAATCGCGGCAAACGGTCGCATGCAGCTCCTTTTGTTCGAGGGGTGCCATTATAGCCGGAAGGCAGAGGTGTATTGTTTCCGGAAGTCGACCTCACAAAACCAACCAATTTTCTATGAGTTCACTCAGGCCGCAAGACTTTCGTCGAGCCCAACGAGCGACATGTTCGACTAGGATTGTGAGCTAGAGGCTCATTTGCTGGTTCTAGGCTTCTCGGGCATTCATAACGGAGAGTATTATCGCAAGCACTACGGCCTGCGATTTGTGGGACATGATGCGGCGGTCGCGCTGGTGCGCGACGGGGAGGTCTTGTTCGCGGCCGAGGAGGAACGGTTTTCAAGGCAGAAGCATACGTCGAATTTTCCCAAAGGAGCATTTGAAGCTGCGCTCCGTGCCACTGGATTTCGAGTGGAAGATATCGACCTGATCGCGTATCCATGGTCTGTTACTCCGCGGAAATTTCTGAACATGAACCTGAAACACTTGTTCCGCGTGCCGCTGTTGTACGGTCCCGGTCTGGCGATCACTGGCATGAGGGTGATTCGCGACATGATGTTGCCGCAGCTCGTTGCGAATCGTTTTGCCACTGAGATTCGAAAACGACTACCGCCCTGCCGTGGCGTATCGCATCACCTCGGGCATTCCGCGTGCGCATACTTCACTTCGCCATTCGACGGAGCGGCGGTTCTGACAGTTGATGGCCAGGGAGAGGACGAGAGCGGCTCTCTCGGTGAGTGGGCGGGAACGAGCTACCGTCATATCTGCTCGGTCTATTCTCCCGATTCCATCGGAATTCTCTACGGCATGGTGACGGACTTTCTCGGTATGCGTGCTGCCTGGGACGAATACAAAGTGATGGGTATGGCGTGCTACGGCGACCCCAAGAGGTTCGAGCCGCAGTTTCGCTTGTTAATCGAGCTACTGCCGGAGGGGCTCTACAGAACGCATCGCACCGCCATGGTGTTCAAGCCCGGATACTGCGAGGCAATGTTGAAGCGATTCTTCGGCCTTGCAGCGCGCACACCGGACCAACCGCTGGAACAGGTCCACTTTGATCTTGCTGCAGGGTTGCAGGACATGACGGAGCGCGTGGTTTTTCACTTGCTGCAGCATCTCCGCAAACACACCCGATCCCACAATCTTTGTCTGGCCGGTGGTGTGTTTCAAAACTCCGTTCTGAACGGCAAGATCCTGCGTTCAGGTATGTTTGAAGACGTTCACATTCCTCCGGTTCCCGGCGATCACGGGGGTGCGCTCGGTGTCGCTTTGCATGTGTACCACACGGTGACGAGAGCACCGCGCAGAGGCATACGATTCTCCGCCTTCGCCGGACCTGAATACACGGATGCTGAAATCGAAGCGAAACTAGCTCAACAAAGCGCCCTACGGTACATCCGCCCGTCAGACGTTGCTTCGGTCGCTGCCCAGCGCCTGGCTGCGGGAGAAATTCTTGGATGGTTCCAAGGCCGTATGGAATATGGCCCTCGATCGCTAGGGCACCGTAGCATTCTGGCGAGCCCTTCGTCGACAGCGATGAGAGATATTGTGAACGATCGTATCAAACATCGCGAGCGTTTCCGACCGTTTGCCGGCGCGGTGCCTTTGGAGCACGCACGCGAGTTTTTTGAGCTGGAAAACCCCTCACCGTACATGCAGTTTGTGGTTCGGGTCAGGGAGAACGCCGTCGAGCGGATTCCAGCAGTTGTTCACTTCGGTACCTGTCGGGCGCAAACCGTAGACCCGGCTGCCGACCCTCTTTTTCATAGACTCCTTCTGGAGTTTGGGAAGCGGACTGGGTGTCCGGTGTTGTTGAACACCTCGTTTAACGACGCAGATGAACCGATTGTCTGTTCGCCTAGTGACGCGGTTCGTACATTCCTCAGCACAAGGCTGCATGCTTTGGTGATCGGGGGGTTCGTGGTTGAACAAAGGTGAAATGGCGCCGGATCCGGGCCGCTCAGTTCATTGCCTGCCCTCCGACACGAACAGGCTCGACACCTGGTAGTAGGCCGTGTACGCGTACGATCGCAGGTCGTCAGTGACGAAGATCTCTCGCATGGACAGGAGTCCGTTGCGGTCGGCCGGCGCGAACTCCTTGAATAGCGTCCGGTGTCCGCTCGCGAGGTCGACGCGCTCCAGGTGGCAGGGAATCTCGGCACGGCGATAGACCAGCACCGCCCGCCCGTCCGCGCTCCACTGGGCAAGGACGTCCGCCTCCGTGAGCCCGGGCACGGGCTGCGGCGCTCCACCTGCAATCGTGTAAACGAAATACTTCCCTTCGGGGCCCCGCGCCAGAACGAGCTTCCCGTCCGCGGAGAGCCAGCCGTCGCGTGTGCCTTCCGGAGTCACTGGTCGCGCCACGCCCCCGTCGGCCTCCTGCACACTGATCTTCTGCACGTAGAAGCGCGTGCTCTTTCCCGGCTCGTTGCCGCCAATGAGCACGCTCTTGCCGTCCCGGAACCATTGGGCGGTAACGTAGTTTTCGATCTCGCCCCGTTTGAGCTGCTGCGTCTCCCCGGCCCCGGCGGGATAGATCACGATCTGGGGCGGATGCGATTGGACCACGGCAAGCACCCACTTGCCGTCGGCGGACAGATCGGCGGGCCATCCCTCGCCAAGACGCACCACGGGCGAGCCGTTGGTCTTCCGCAGGCACACCGCGTAGTTCGTCCCGAGAGCGGTCTCGGCGAACAGAAGCGTCTGCCCGTCTGGGGAGAGCGCGCGGGCATGCGAGGTATTGAGCCACGAGAGGTCGCGATCCGCGGTGTCGCCGGGAGTGTGGACCATCGCCGCATAGCGGAAGTCTACGCGCGTCGCGAGCCACCTTCCGTCGCGAGCCACGTCCTGGATCGTAAGCCCGCCGGGCGACTGGAAGGCGATGCGCCTTTTGCCGGCCGGTGTCACGGCATACACGGTGAAGCTGCCGCCACTCTGGCTCGCGGAAAACAGAATCTCTCTGCCATCCGGCGACCATGCCAGTCCTCGTTCACTCCAGTAGCCTTCCGAAAGCACCAAGTTGTTTCCCGCGAGATCGACGATGTTCACCGAGCCGCGATCATCCCACTTCCGAGGATGCTCAAAATACGCAATTCGATCGCCCCGCGGGGAGAAGCGCAAATCGCTCATGTAGCCGCTCACCTCGCGGAGCACATGACCGATGGGAAACTCGAGCCGATCCTTGCCCTCAAACTCTCGGATGATGGCGAGCTGCGAACCCTCCGGCGACCAGTCGGCCTGCCGAACTCCCTCCTGCATCTCCCGCGGTGCGCCGCCGTCGAGGGGCATGCGCGCCAGCGTGCCGGTGAACAGCCGATATGCGATGTACTTTGCGCCAATCAGAACCGCGAGCTCACCCTTGGACGAAACCGCCAGCAGGTGCGTGCCGGGCGGGCCGAGCGGTTGCGGCTCGGGATAATTGGGGCGCACAGCAAAGATCTGCGGCGTGTTGCCCGCAGTCGCGGCGCTGTATACGACGGTATCTTTCTCGGCGAAGGCGGCCTCGAAAATGGCCTCGCGCCGGAAGTTCAGCTGGCGGAAAGCCAGCGGCTCGGGACCGCGCCCGAGGAATGAGCCGCGCAGCAACGCGGCCAGCGCAACCGCGGCAAACACAGCGGCGAGCATCCAGGCTATCCGTGGGCGGATGGCCCTCCGCGCGGCGGCTGACATCGGCATTCCGATTCCCGCGTGCGAGCCGCCCTCCGCGATCCACCGCAACTCTTTGCAGAGATCGCCCGCCGACTGCCAGCGTGCGTCCGCGTCCTTCGCCAGACAAACTCGGATGGTACGTTCCAGCGCCGGAGGCGTCAGAGGTTGCAGCGTGCTGATCGGCGCCGGTTCTTTCACCAGTACGGCCGAAGCCACGCTGAAATCGCTCTGGCCCTGAAACGCGCGGCCTCCGGTCACCATTTCGTACAACACCGCGCCCAACGAAAAGATGTCGCTGCGCGCATCCACTTCTTTCCCTTCCACCTGCTCGGGCGACATGTAGGGGACAGTCCCGACCACCGCACCCTCCCGCGTGACCGGATCAGCTTGCGCCGCCGCATTGGTCAGCGTCGCTCCAGTCGCTCCAGCCGTCAGTGGTGGCGAGGCTTTCGCCAGCCCGAAATCGAGCAACTTCGAGCCGGACTTCGTCAGCATAATGTTCCCGGGCTTAAGGTCGCGATGCGCGACGCCGTTGCGGTGCGCCTTGTCGAGGGCGCTGGCAAGCTGGATCCCGTACTCCAGCACTTCCGCGGTTGGCAGCGGACCCTTTTCCAGCCGCGCCGCCAGCGTCACGCCCTCCACGTATTCCATGACAATGAAGTCAACGCCGTCTTGCCGGCCGACGTCGTACAGCGTGCAGATGTGGGGATGATTCAAGCTGGAGACGGCTTTGGCCTCGCGCTCGAAGCGCTGACGGCGCATCGCATCGTCCGAGAGATGCGACGGAAGAATCTTGATGGCGACAGTACGGTCCAGGCGCGTATCCAGCGCCCGATAAACCTCGCCCATTCCGCCCGCGCCGAGCGGCGCGATAATTTCGTAGGGGCCGAGCTTCGTGCCAGAGGTCAGGGCCATGGATAGGGCAGATTATAGACTTTTAAAAAAAGTGCCGCGGCAAAATACACTCACGCGAGACCGCTTTCCCGGGCGAGTTTTAACGCTTCTATGGCCGCGCCTCGCGCCCCGGCGGTGTCGCCATTCGGCATTACGTGGATTGGAATACCGGCCTGCTCCTCCCGCTGGGTCGGCATCCCCACGCGGATCTCCGCCAGGAACCAGCGCTGGAATTCTTGACTCGTCTCCAGGACGCCGCCACCGACGATCAGGGCATCCGGGTCGAAGGTATTTATCATTTCGTCGAAAAAGAGGCCCAAGGCATGAGCCTGAACACGGAAAATCTCCTTGCACATACGATCGCCTTGATCCGCGAGACCGCGTACCGCCTTAGCCGCCTGGTGGGGGTCCTTTTTTGCCAACTCGTGGCCGGGATAGCGCGGCAAAAAGTACGGCAGCAGAGTTTTCTCGATGGCCGTGAGAGAGCACAGCGATTCCAAGTCGCCGGTTCGTCCGCAATTGCATTGCGGCTTCATCCCGTCGATGCCGGCGATGCTCTGGTATGGAATCAGTACGTGGCCGAGTTCGCCGCCGAATCCGTTCCTGCCCTTGACCACGTTGCCTTCGAGGATGATGCCTCCGCCATTGCCCGTACCCACGACGTCCGAGACCGATGTCTCGCTGCTGTTGGCGCCGAAGATCGCATAGTGTCCCCAGAGCGCAGCCGCATTGGCATCGTTCAAGTAGGACACCGGCTTTCCTAGCGTGTGTGCCAGACCCTCGCGAATGTCGAATCCCGCCCATTGTGGATGCACAAAGTTCGTGGACCCTCGTGCGCTGAGCTGGCCGGTTGCACTGGCCGGGCCCGGAGTGTCTAAGCCCACGACAACCACGTCCGAAAGGAGAACGCCCGCCCTTTCGGCGGCGATCTTGAGGCCATCCGCGATCTGCTGGAGGCAGACCTCCGGTCCTTGCTTCGAAAGTGCCGGGTGCTCGCACAGCCCGTCGATGAGAAACTGCTCTTGCCGGTTCACTACCGTGTAGTTGATGGCAGTTCCGCCCAGATCCACTCCAGCCACTACCTCCATGTTTTCTCCTCGCGTTCTGCGATCCTTTACGCCGCTCAGCTTAGCAGAAATGGAACGATGGCTCACGCGGCCGCCAGCGATCGCCCCCACTCCACTTTGTTCTTGGATGAGTGGCCGAGAAAAACGTGCGACTGCATTCAACTATCAAAGCTTGGGAGATCGGCCACAGTCCTCCTTAAGATGCTAAATTAGAAGATTCATGTCCGCCCCCAACTCTCTCTTTATTCGCGCCGCCAAGGCTCAGTCCACGGAACGGACCCCGGTCTGGTTCATGCGCCAGGCTGGGCGCTACATGCCTGAATACCGCGCCGTCCGCAAGCAATATTCCCTGATCGAGATCTGCAAGAAGCCGGAGGTCGCGGCCCAGGTCACCATCGAAGCTGCCGAGATCCTAAAAGTCGATGCGGCCATCATCTTCGCCGATCTTCTTCTCCCGCTCGAAGTCATGGGACTGCCCTTTCACTTCTCTGCCGGCGAGGGTCCGAAGATCGAAAAGCCTGTGCGCACCGCCGAAGACGTTGCCCATCTACGCACCGATCGCGCCGCCGATCTCGGCTACGTTTCTGAAGCCGTGAAGCTGGTGTGCAAGCACTTCGGCGACAAACTGCCTGTCATCGGTTTCTGCGGGGCGCCCTTCACGCTCGCCAGCTACATGATCGAAGGCGGAGGCTCGCGCAACTATCTTTTCACCAAGAAGATGATGTACTCCGCGCCCGCCGCGTGGAACGAGTTGATGAACAAGCTGGTCGCCGTGACCGCCGAGTATTCCGCCGAACAGGTGCGCGCCGGCGCCGACACCATCCAGATTTTTGATAGCTGGGTGGGTTGCCTGAGCGTCGAAGATTATCGCCGCTATGTGCTGTCCCACGCGACCGACCTGGTGAAACGCCTGCAAAAATCCGGAGTGCCCGTCATCTACTTCGGTACCGACAGCTCGACTCTTCTCCCCTCGATGCAAGAAACCGGAGCCGAAGTCGTCGGCCTCGACTGGCGCATCCCGCTCGATGCTGGATGGCAGAGCCTCGGCCTAAGAGGTGCCGTGCAGGGCAATCTCGATCCGGTGCTGCTCTTCGCCGATTGGAAGGAACTCAAGTCGCGGGCGCAGGAGATTCTGCGCCAAGCCGCCGGACGCCCCGGCCACATCTTCAATCTCGGCCACGGCATTCTTCCCGAAACTCCGGTGGACAACGTAAAGGCGCTCTGCGATTTCATCCGCGAGCACTCGGCAGAGTTCAAGACGGAGCCGAAGATGGAGAGGATCGGGTCATCTGGTGATCGGGCCATCGGGTCATCAAAGATCACCCGATGACCCGATCATCCGACGGGGGACGGAGTTGCAGACGGAGCCGAAAAAATGACGCCCTGCCCGCTTGGCCAAGCCAGCCAGTGCTATTGCGCAAATCGTGTAAGTTCGTTTTCCGCCTCGCCCGCGAACGCCGCCGTGCTTCTGCTGGCCCATGGCAGCCCCGAGAACCCCGGCCAGATTCCCGAGTTTCTAAGTTATGTCACCGGCGGGCGGCCCCTGCCGCCGCCGGTGGTCGAAGAGATCCGCCATCGCTATTCGCTGATCGGTTTCTCGCCGCTCCCCTGCTGGACTCTTTTGCAAGCCGACCAACTTTCGCAGTTACTGCAGATGCCTGTCTTCGTAGGCATGCGCAACTGGAAGCCCTTCATCGCCGATGCGGTGAAGGCGATTGCGAGCAAGGGATACAAGCGCGTCATCGCCATCTGCCTCGCGCCGCAAAACTCGCGCACCAGCGTCGGCCTCTACCGCAGCGCCGTGACCGGCGACGGAAATCTTCCTTTCGAGATGGACTTCGTCGAGGAGTGGCACGATCAACCGCTGCTAGTAACAGCGTTCGCCGAAAAACTGCGCGCGGGCTGGGGAAAAGCCAGCGCCGAAAATGGAGCCGAACTCCCCGTGATCTTCACCGCGCACAGTGTCCCCCAGCGCACGATTACGGAAGGCGATCCCTACGAAAGACAATCCAAGGAAACTGCCGAATTAGTAGCCAAAGAGGCGGGCCTCGCAGGCGAAGACTGGACCTTCGCCTTCCAGAGCCAAGGCATGTCCGGCGGCCAGTGGATCGGCCCCACGGTAGAGGACACGATCAGGAATCTAAAAGCGAAAGGCCATCGCGGTGTCTTCCTGCATCCCATAGGATTTCTGTGCGACCACGTCGAGGTCTTTTACGATATCGACATAGCCTTCAAACAGTTCGCAGACAAAGAAGGCATGCGCCTATGGCGAGCCGAATCATTGAACGGATCAAAGACATTAACAGCAGCCCTGGCGGAATTAGTAGGCAGCCGAATGAAAGCGCTGGAAATTTAGCGAAGAGCCAGGCTCGCTCGAAGCACGCAGCACACCATGAAACGCATAGCCATCATCGGCGGCGGAATCTCCGGCCTCTCGGCCGCGTTTACGATCGAAGAGAAGCGCCAGTCGGGCACAGACGTCGAGTACGTTTTGTTCGAGTCGAGTCCGCGCCTCGGTGGTGTACTCGTCACCGACCGCGTCGACGGCTGCCTGGTTGAAGCTGGGCCGGATTCGTTTCTCACTGAAAAGCCTTGGGCTGCCGACCTCTGCCGCAAGATTGAGTTGGGCGATCAACTCATCGGCTCGAACGATTCTGAGCGCAAGACCTACATCGTAGCCAGGGGCAAGTTGGTGGTGATGCCCGATGGGCTCATGTTCATGGTGCCCACCAAGATCATGCCCACAGTTTTGTCGCCGCTTTTTTCCTGGCGCACAAAAATTCGCATGGCTGCCGAGTGGTTTCATCCGCCGCGCAAGGCCTCCGAGGATGAAACGGTGGCCGAGATGGTGAAGCGTCACTACGGTTCCGAGATGGTCGAACTGCTTGCCGATCCGCTGCTCTCTGGAGTTTACGGTGGCGAAGCTTCGGGGTTGAGCGTGCGCGCCGTATTGCCGCGCTTCGCCGACATGGAATCGAAACACGGCAGCCTGGGCCGGGCTATGCTCGCGGCCCGCAAGAAAATGGGCGCAGCGGTAAACCTTCCCGCGCGGCCGTTATTTAGTTCGCTCAAAGAGGGTATGCAGCAGATGGTCGATGCCCTGGTGGCGCGATTGGATGCGAACGCACTGAAGAAGTCGTCGCTGGTGCAGTCGGTGATCCGGCAGGATAACGGCTGGACGGTTTGTGCTGGATACCAGAGCGACCAATTCGACGCAGTGATCATCGCGACCCCAACCCATGTGGCCGCATCCGTGCTGCAAGCTGCGGATGAGAACCTGGCCCGCGAAATGGGCGGGATCAAATACAGCTCTTCGGTGACGGTCACGCTTGGCTACGACGAAGAAGTGCGGCGCTCGCTGCCACCGGGCTTCGGATTTCTGGTGCCGCGCAGTGAAGGGCACCGTATGTTGGCGGCGACTTTCGTCCACAACAAATTCCCGCATCGCGCACCGGACAATCGTGCCATCGTTCGGTGCTTTCTCGGCGGCGCGCGCGATGAGCAGATCTTGCAGTCGAGCGAGGAAGAAATTCTACAGATTGTCCGCAGAGAACTGCGGCAGATCATCGCGCTCAATGCCGAACCTCTGTTCGCGCGCGTCTACAAATGGAAGTCGGCGATGGCGCAGTATTCGGTGGGCCACCTCGAACGCCTGCAGCGCATCGAATCCCTTCGCCAGAAGCTTCCCGGTCTGGCGCTGGCGGGCAATGGTTATAACGGCATCGGCGTTCCCGACTGCGTTCGCTCCGGCGCCGAGGCGGCCGGCAAAATCCTTGCCGAGATGGGGATGTGGTCGTCCGCCTAGCCTTGGGCGCGCCTTCGGCTTGCCGTGCCCACCATCGGTGGATATCATGCTTGGATCATGAAAACGGCAAGGCTGTTCCTCCTTTTCGCGCTTTTCGCGCTGGCTGCTTCCGCATATGCGCAGACGGCAGGGCTTTCCAAAGAAGTAGACGCCGTCTATCCAGCGGCCCACGATTTATACATTGATCTTCATCAATCTCCGGAACTGTCTTCGCACGAAACTCAGACCGCTGCGAAACTCGCCGCCCGTCTGCGGAGCCTGGGCTATGAAGTCACGGAAGGAGTCGGCGGCACCGGGGTTGTGGCCATTCTCAAGAACGGCGTCGGGCCCACGGTGATGCTGCGCACGGAACTCGACGCGCTTCCGGTCGAGGAAAGAACCGGACTTCCCTACGCGAGCAAAGTGCACGCCAAGGACGATTCCGGACGCGACGTTCCGGTGATGCATGCCTGCGGGCACGATCTGCACATGGCTACGCTGGTGGGGACGGCGGCCGTCATGGCGCACAGCAAAGAGAGCTGGCACGGCACGCTGATGCTGATTGGACAGCCGGCCGAGGAAACTATTTCCGGAGCCAAGAGAATGATCGACGATGGCCTGTTCACGCGCTTTCCGAAACCAGCCGTGGGCGTCGCCCTCCATGTCGGCAACGAGCTTCCTGTCGGGCAGGTGGGGAT
>OBLT010001770.1_pt1 | contig 13623 bp, 15 predicted proteins | sample 1518721 | NCBI WGS metagenome assembly OBLT01 (sample SAMEA3539307, study PRJEB22396) | soil metagenome | biome: tundra; feature: field; material: soil | place: USA | collected 2010-05 | depth 0.15 m | reverse complement strand
GTCACAAACGGATGCGCCGTCGCAAAGTACATCGGCTTGCCCAGAATCAGATCTTCCGGCGCCTTCACATAGGGATAGATGGGTTCGTCCGGCTGTTTCGTGCATCCGGCCAGTCCGGCCAGCGCCATTGACGCACCCATCAGCTTCATGAACCCGCGCCGCGAAACCGGATCGACCCACTCCTGCGCCGAGCCCGGGAACTCCTTCTCCACCGCAGCCTGAAACTCCGCTGTATCGGCCAGTTCATCCACCGACCGCCAATATCGCTTGCCCTTCACGGCCTTCAACTCCTGCCGCACGGCAGCCAGCGTCATCGGCGTCAGTTCGTTCTTGTCGTTTCCGTTCATGCGTCCGCTCATCGGTGGCAGACCTCGCAGCTTGTCAATTCTTTCGGGGTGCGAATCTTGTAGTGATCCACCAGAAAATGCCCCAGCTCATCCTGGCTGGTGAACTTTTGATATTCGACGTGATACTGATTCAGCGCTGTCACCCCCGTGCCGGCATCGCTCACAAAAGCCGCGGTCCGCAACATCGAAGGCATGTTCAGCGAAGCAACTTCCGCTGGGATGGTCGCCGGATCCTTTGTTGTGCAATTCACGCTTTGCGCCGTCGGCAGGCCGCTCTTTTCGTCACCCACCGAACACCACACTGGCCGATCTTCCGCCGGGCTTTCCCACGCCATGTTGTAGATCTCGCCGGTCGGCCGGATATTCTTTGCCGGATTTCGGTGGCAGTCCAGACACCACTCCATCTGCAGCGTGTTCTGCGCATACATCAGCGGCATCTGGTCCACGCGTCCGTGGCAGCTTGAGCAGCCAAGCCCCTTGTTCACGTGAATCTCGTGGCTGAAGTAAACAAAATCAGGCAGGTCGTGAACCTTCGTCCACACCAGAGACTCACCCGTAGCCCAGCTATGGCGCACCGGCTCCAGCAGTTGGGCGTTGGTCCAGATTTGCGCGTGGCAGTTCATGCAGGTCTTGGTGGGCGGGATTCCGGCGTAGCTCGACTTCTCAACCGTGACGTGACAGTACTGGCATTGCAGCCCCAGCCCCTGCACGTGATGCTTGTGGCTGAATGGCACCGGCTGGTCTGGGCGCTGGCCTTGCCGCGTCACCCAGGGCGAGCGCTGCAACTGGTCCAGAGTGACCCCCAGGGCAATCACGATCAGCCCCGTCAACACCAGGCTCGCGCGAGCCAGTGCATTGGAGCTGCGGTCAAATATCTGCGCCATGAATGCTTTCCCTGCTTCTTTTTTGGCTGAATGGATGTGCGGACTTCGCTGCCCGTCTCGCACGTTGTCTAATGAACTTCTCCCTGAGCAAGATTCAAAGAAGAGTTCACTTTTTTGTTTTAAGTGCGCTCGCTGTGCTGACGATCACACAAGTTGTGTACAAAATCCGTTCTTGGGCATGATTCACCCGAGAGGTGGAGAACCCCGAAAGCTCAATATAGCAGCCGCAGGCCATTTCGTCCCGCTTCGATTCGCAAAATCATAAAAAAACTTCGCCGCGGAACTGCATGGTAATCCACTGAAAAGAAAGCAGCTTGTGATAAGGGGCAAAGTGGAGAAAGCAAAGCCGTACCCCTGGATGACCGCGTACCAGAGACTGGGATTTACCTAACAAATTAACACGCCCAATCCACATCCGGCCGCTAGGGGTGAACCGTCTTGGACACTCCACAACAACAAGAGCAATTGCAGATCTTCCTCTGCGCCAGCGACTCGGTAAGGGTCTCAGCAAAGGACTGGTCCGGCAAAGTTGACGGCCAACCAACCATGACCAGAAACACATCCAGCACAAACAGCGCGATCGCAAAGTCATTCAGAAGCGTCGCCTGGCGCAGATTCGGCCAGAGCTGATTCGCTGCCCAGAACAGAAAGGCAATCGCCAGCATCGTTGCCTTGAAAAACTCCCCGCGGGCGGGCCGGTGCGCCACTTGGTACATGAGGTAAGCCACCGCGATCAACGCCAGTGAGGACGCCGCAAGAAAATCATGACTACCCGCAGGAAACATTGCCGGAAAGGCGTCCCACACAAAAAGTACCGAGACATCTGCAAGAGTCGCCGCACCTAGAATCACCGGAAGAACCCTTTGGGCTCGATCGAGACGGTTGTACATAAGTCATTATTGACCGCCGCTCAAAAGGAAATCATAAGGAGCCTGAGTCGACAACCTGATGCGTTAATATTCGTAAGGAAGTTGTAAGCGACTGCTCTCAGTCACAAACAGAATCGATTGCGGACCCTCATCAAACTGTCCAGAGTCCGGATTGCACCCCTCTATCGAATCTAGCCCGGAAGAAGGAAAGATCATGAAATACGCCGGATTGCTGGTGATGCCAGCCGGATTCTTTCTCGCGATTGCCGCGCTCGTGCTTTTTCCCGCACCAGCATCGCGCGGGGCATTCGTGGGCTGCGGGCTGCTTGTTGAGGCCCTGGGACTGGTCGTTGCCGTTCGCGGCCATATGGAAGCGCGTGGAGAAAGCCTGCAATGACCCCTCTTGTACCCGTCGCTTCCGGACTTTCTGAATCCACGTTTGCGCTCTGCCTTGTTCTGCTGGTTCTGGCTCCGCTGGCCATTGCCGGCGTTGCCCTCATCAACACGGGACTGGGCCGCTCACGTTCAGCTGCACAGGCCCTGCTCGGCAGCCTCGTCGTCGTGGCCGTCGCCGTAATCGTCTTTGCCCTTGTTGGCGCAAGTTTGACAGGAAACCTGCCAGGCACACCTGGAGGCGCCGGCCGCATTTTTCAGGTCGCTGGCAAGCCCTGGAACTGGATTGGTGCCGGGCCCTTTCTGCTCATTGGCCTTGGTTCCGCGCCGCTCGAATCGCAATTGGCCCTGATCTTTGAATTCCTGGCTGTTGCTCTGGCCGCTCTCATCCCCTGGGGCTCGGGAGCAGACCGTCTCAAACTTACTGCAGGCGCGGCCATTACCGCGGTCCTTGCCGCCATCGCCTTTCCTCTCATCGCACATTGGACCTGGACCGGCGGATGGCTCAGCCAATTGGGCGTCAACTTCTCCCTCGGCGCCGGCTTTCTCGATCCCGGCGGTGCCGCCTCAGTTCATGTTCTCGGCGGCCTCAGTGCTCTCGCCATTGCATGGATTGCCGGTTCCCGAAGGGGCAAGTTTCCCAAGGAAGGCTTTTCTACAGCCATGCCCGGCCACAACGCCGTCTACGTCCTCTTCGGTTGCCTGCTCGCGCTCGTTGGCTGGTTGGCTTTCAACCTGGCCGGTGCAATCCTCTGGATCCATGCGCCTCTGGCCATGCTTCCTGTCACCGCCCTCAATACAATCCTCTCCGCCTCAACAGCCGTCGCTGCCACCTTTGTCGTCACTCGCATTCGATTCGGCAAGCCTGACGCCAGCCTCTGCGCGAACGGATGGCTCACCGGACTCGTTGCCTCTAGTGCCGCAGCGGCCACAGTCACACCCATTCAATCGCTCCTCGTCGGCCTCGTCGCCGGCATTGCCACCCCGCTACTTGTTGAAGTTCTTGAGCTGGCCGTCTCCGTCGACGATCCCTCCGGCGCCCTTTCGGTCCACGCCGTCGGCGGCCTCTGGGGTCTCATTGCCGCGGGCATCTTCACTGGACAACCAGGTCAATTCATTGCCCAACTTGTGGGCGTGGCCGCGCTCCTCGGCCTCATCCTGCCTCTCGTCTATCTGCTTTTCTGGGTTCTCAATCGCTGGGTACCATTCCGCGTAGACGCTGACGGCGAGCGCATCGGCATGGACCTGCACGAGCTCGGCGGTGGCGCCTACCCAGAATTCGTCATTCACCGTGACGACTCTTACCGCTAAATTGGGATTTGTTCTGTAATCTGTCCCAAGGGCAAACACCACATGGGAATCATCAGCCATCTCTTTTACCCCTGGGGCATCATCCTCCAGGCAGTGGCGATCCTCCACTTCATCCGGCGCCGTCCGGATATGTATTGGATCTTCATCATCCTGTTTCTGGGTCCGGTCGGTGCGTTGATCTACCTCTGCGTCGAGGCGCTGCCCGACATTGGGCTCGCGCGCCAGTCGTTCAAAGTCTTTCCCCGCCGCAAGCGCATCAACCAGCTCGAAGTTGCCATCCGCGACAATCCCTCCGCCGGAAATTACGAGGAGCTCGGCAATCTTTATATGGATGACGGCAGCCTCCAGATGGCACGAGCCGCATTCGACAAAGCTATTGGCGCTCGTGCCGATACCCTGGATACCTTTTACCGGCGCGGCCTGTGCGCGCTGTTATTGGGAGATGCCGCTGCCGCGATTCCAGACCTGGAACGGACCGTCGCCAAGGAATCGGACTACGATTTCCATCGCGCCGCGGGCATGCTGGCCCACGCCTACGCCCTCACTGGACAAAGGGAAAAGGCCGAAGCCCTGTTCACACGGGCCCTCATCCTGTCCACGCTGTCGGAGACGTATTTGAATTTCGCAGAATTGCTGGCGTCGGAGGGACGCAACGCTGAAGCCCGCAAATGGGCACAGAAAGTTCTGGATAAGGAGCCTACGATGCCCGGCTATCTGCGCCGCCGGGAGCGCCCCTGGTTCCGCAGCGCGAGAGAGTTCCTCAAACGGGTTCCAGCCTGAGAGCCTAACCAATCTGCAGACCAGGCGCCCTACTTTTTCGCCAGCATCAGCATCACGACAAACACCACAACCGGCACCAACAACAACCCGGCAACCAGCAGCGCCTTCCGCCCGCCGGGTATCCGCATTCCGCGTGAAACAGGCCGCCGAACTCCGTCTTCCACGCCCACCTGGTCCTGGTGCTCCAGTTCCCACGCCATCTCTGCTGCCGTCGCGTAGCGGCGCCGCGGTTCACGCACCAGTGCACGGCTCAGAATTTCCTGCAGTTCCGGTGAAATCTCCGGCCTCAGTTTCCGGGCGGGCTTGGGATCGTGCAGCAATCTCTCGTTCATGACTGCCAGTGGATTTGATCCGCAATAAGGTGTCTCCCCGGTAAGCATCTCGTAGAGCATCACGCCCAGCGCATAAATGTCGCTGCGCTGATCTCCGCGCTGCCCTTTAACCTGCTCCGGTGAAATATAGTCCGGAGTGCCAAGCGCCGGGGTCATCGTCACATAAGTCAGGCGCCTGGCGTCCTCCTTCATCGCAATCCCAAAGTCGATGAGCTTGATGCGGTCCTCATCATCAACCATGATGTTTTCCGGTTTCAGGTCGCGATGAACCACGCCGTGTGCATGCATGTAGTCCAGGGCGTCGCAGATCCCCAGTGTCAGCTTGACCGCACGATCGATTGGCAGACGGCGCTCTTCATTCAAGATAGAACGCAGCAGCCGCCCCTCGACCCATTCAATTACCATGTAGACCCGGCTGCGATCCTCGCCGTCGTAGGTCTTCACCACCCCAGGGTGATCCAGCTCCTGACCAATCTCCTGCTCCCGCTTGAATCGTTCCACCAGGACCAAATCAGCCTCCATCTCTGCGTGGGGCACCTTGATGGCGACCTGCCTGCCATCTCTGAGATCAGTGGCTTTGAAAAGCGTAGACATACCGCTGTGCGCGACAGTCGCGTCCAGGCGATAGTGGTCCAGCGTGTCTCCGGTTTCCAGTGTGGTCATGAGTGCGTACTTCATATCACTCTAATTGTTGCAGGCATGACATAAGAAAACCCTCAAGAAAACCAAAGGGAAACACCCTAAGAGTCATGGCCTAAGTACGCCCTTTGCTTTCGCAGTTTTCGTCACTCATCAGGTTCTTTTCCCTCCCCCATGCACGCGGACCATTGCGCTAGCCGGGTATAGTTGTTTCTGGATTCCGCCATGTTCAGTCTGAATCGATCCGTTGCCGTCTGCCTGTCCCTAGCCTGGGTCTTATCGCCGCAGGCCGCGTCAGTGAGTCCGATCCAGCACGGCGTGACGGGCGCGGCTCGCCCCGCCACTCCGGAGCCTCCGCAGGAAACTGGGTTTCTGAACCGCAAGATTGAGTTGCATGGTGTCACCTACCGATTCCAGGTCTACCTACCGGAAGAGTGGCGGCGCGACGACCACAAGCTGTGGCCGATCATTCTCTTCCTCCACGGTCGCGGGGAGCGCGGCTCCGAGGGCATGTGGCAGACTCAGATCGGCCTGCCCCAGGCGGTGCGCGATCACCCCGAGCGCTGGCCATTCGTAATTGTCATGCCGCAATGCCCGCTTCCCGCTTACTGGACCGACCCCGACATGCTCACCATGGCCATGGCCGCCCTCGACCAGGAGGCGGCTGAGTTCCATGGCGACCCAGAACGCACCTATCTCTCCGGGATCTCGCTCGGCGGCTACGGAGCATGGGAACTGGCCCGCCTCCACCCCAGGCGCTGGGCCTCCATCGCCATCTCTTCAAGCGGCGTTTTCTGGAGCTATGCTCCTGAGCGTTGGCAAGATGTTGCCACTCTGCCAGCGGATTATGCACACGCCCTCGGACGCACTCCTGTCTGGCTCTTTCATGGAACAGACGATAACGTGGTCGCGCCGCGCGAGAGCGAGCTCATGTATGAAGCGTTCAAAGCCGCTGGCGGACACGTGCGCCTTTGGCTGTACCAGGGCCTCAAACATGATTGCTGGACCCGCGCCTACAACGAGCCCGAGTTACCTCGTTGGCTCCTTGCGCACCGTGCCTCTGGCCCCGAGTCGGCGACGTACGCAGAGCGCCTCCAGATTCCACTTCACCCGCCCGTGATCAAACTGCCTGCTGGACAACTCGACGCTCTGGTGGGGGAATACCGCGACAAGAACGGCCATACGGAGGTCACGATCTTCCGCCAGGGCGACTTGCTCTACGAGAAGAACCGCGTAGGTGACATCAACGAGATCGCCCCCGAGTCGCCTTTCATGTTCTTTTATCCCAACGGCTCAAGCATTTCGCGCCTCGTCTTCGAGCATGATCCCCAGGGCCGCGCCACCGGCCTCGTCCTCCACGACGACCGTCACGAAGAACGCTGGGAAAAGCGCCCGGCAGCTTCTAGCCGCTAGCTGCTGGCTCGAAGCTAGAGCCTAGAAGCTTTTCCTGGAACCCGTCTCCCCCAACGTGCGTAGTAATCTTCAGTACGACCCGTAAGGAGGTCCCATGTTTTGCAGCGGATGTGGTCAAGCTTTAGGGGCTGGGCAAACCTTCTGCCCCCAGTGCGGCCGCCCGGTAGTAGCCACGGCGGTTCCCCCGATTCCCGGCATCCAGTTTGAGATCCAGAGCTACGCCGGCAAGGTGAAGGCGCTGAGCACTGTCTGGTTTATCTATGCGGCCTTCTCATTTCTCGTTGGAGTGGCGGGCCTGACGTTTGCACATGCATTTTTTTCCAACCACTTCGGCGACTGGGGACACGGGCCCTGGTCGAATGGCCCTGGCCCCGAATTCTTCGGGCCGATGATCATCGGGTTTGGCTGGAGCATTCTCATCGTGCGCTCAGGCCTCGCTTTGGTGGCCGCATGGGGTTTGCTTGAGCGCACCCAGTGGGGCCGCATAGTTGCCATCGTTGCCGCTTTTCTGAGCCTGTTGAAGTTCCCGATCGGAACCGCTCTCGGCATCTGGAGCCTGGTCGTCCTGCTGGGTTACCGGAACACAACGCTCTATGAGCAGTTGCAATAGCAGCCCCGCTTCCAGCCTTTAGCGTCCCCCGCAACTCGGAGCGAGAAGCTAGAAGCTGGGAGCTGCTTCATCTACAATCAAGCCCATGAGTTTCCCGCAAACCAGGATGCGTCGCCTGCGCCGCACCGACTCTCTCCGGGCTCTCGTCCGCGAAACCACCCTTGAGCCTGGCGATCTGATCTACCCCTTGTTCATCTGCCCCGGCCAGGGCGTTCGCCGCGAAGCCAGTTCCATGCCCGGCGTGTTCAATCTCTCCGTTGACGAAACCGTGCGCGAAGCGGAGGAAGCTGCTCGACTGGGCCTCGGAGGGCTACTTCTTTTCGGTCTGCCTGAAACCAAAGACGAGCAGGCCACCGGCGCCTATGACCACAACGGAATAGTCCAGCAGGGCCTCCGCGCCCTCAAGCAGTCGGCGGCGGCCAAAAGCCTTGTCCTCATCGCCGACGTCTGCCTGTGCGAATACACCAGCCACGGTCATTGCGGCATCGTTCATGAGACGCGCGATGGATTCGAGGTCGAAAACGATTCTTCGCTCAACCTGCTCGCGCGCGCCGCTGTCAGCCTTGCCAAAGCCGGAGCCGACGTCGTCGCCCCCAGTGACATGATGGACGGCCGGGTCGCCGCCATCCGCACCGCGCTTGATGCCGAAGCCTGCGCCGACACGCCCATTCTCAGCTACGCATCGAAATTTGCGTCCGCGTTCTACGGACCCTTCCGCGAAGCCGCTGACTCCGCCCCTCAGTTCGGCGACCGCAAAACCTACCAGATGGACGGCGCAAACTCCCGCGAGGCCATGCACGAGATTGATCTTGATCTTGGCGAAGGCGCCGACATGATCCTCATGAAGCCGGCTATGCCCTACCTCGATGTGATCCGCGCGGCCCGCGACAGGGTCGGCGTTCCCATTGGCGCGTACCAGGTCTCTGGCGAGTACTCCATGCTCCAGGCCGCCTTTGCGAAGGGCTGGCTTGAACGCGATCGCGCGATTCTCGAGTCGCTTTTAGGCATCCGCCGTGCAGGCGCAGACTTCGCCGTCACCTACTTCGCCAAAGACGCTGCCAAGCTCCTCGCCTAAGCGTCATCTATCCCCGGATGAATTCCAGCAACTCCGCATTCACCTCGTCCTTGAGCGTAGAGCACATGCCGTGCGGCGCACCCGGAATCACCTTCAGCGTGGATCCCTTCACCAGCGCCGCCGACAGCAGAGCGGAATCGTTGATGGGCACGATCTGGTCATCGTCGCCGTGCAGAATCAGCGTCGGCACATCGATCTTCTTCAGGTCTTCAGTAAAGTCCGTCTCCGAGAATGCCTTGATGCAGTCCAGCACGTTCTTGAATCCCGCCTGCATTCCTTGCAGCCAGAACGAGTCCCGGAATCCTTGCAGATTCTTTGACCCCGGCCGGTTCGCTCCGTAGAACGGCCCGCTCAGGTCCTTGAAGAACGATGACCGGTCCGCCAGGACCCCAGCTCGAATCCCGTCGAAAACATCCATCGGCAATCCGCCCGGATTGCTCGCGGTCTTCAGCATCTGCGGAGGAACCGCCCCAATCAGCACCGCCTTGGCCACGCGTCCCGTCCCGTGCCGCCCAATGTATCGCGCAACCTCGCCCCCACCGGTCGAGTGACCCACATGGACCGCGGCCTTCAGATCTAGCGCTCCGGTCAATTCCGCAAGATCGTCGGCGTAGCTGTCCATGTCGTTTCCATTCCAGGGCTGGCTTGAACGTCCGTGACCGCGCCGGTCATGCGCAATCGTTCGAAAGCCGTGCGAAGCCAGAAACACCATCTGGTCCTCGAACGCGTCCGCGCTCAGTGGCCAGCCATGGCTGAAGACGACAGGCTGACCTGTGCCCCAGTCCTTGTAATAAATCTCGGTTCCGTCCTTTGTCGTGATCAGGGGCATATGAAGATCTCCTTGCCTCAATGGATGCCCTTATAGTCTCTCAGGTTGTGAGATTGGTTTTCCCACACCGGCTGCGGAGGAACCGCAACGATGCGCCTTGCAGTTGCATCTGGCCCGCCAAAGGTGGAAATCACTTTGCGTTCCCGCAACTGTGTGCTCTTCTAAAAGCACCCGCCTATGCGCAAATACCTGGAAACATACTTTGAGTTTGTCCGCCTGGGAACCAACTGGCGGACTGAGGTCCTCGCCGGCGTCACAACCTTCCTGACCATGGCGTATATCGTCCTGGTCAATCCATCCATCTTGTCGGCTGCAGGATTGCCCCTGGCCGCCGTGACCGCTGCAACCTGCCTCTCCGCAGCCTTCGGCTCCATCCTCATGGGCATCGTCGCCCGCTATCCCATCGCGCTCGCCCCCGGCATGGGACTCAACGCCTACTTTACCTATACCGTCTGCCTCAAGATGCACATCCCCTGGCAAACGGCCCTCGGCGCTGTCTTTCTTTCCGGGGTCATCTTCCTCGCCCTTACCGCCGCCGGCATTCGCCAGATGATCCTTCGCTCCATCCCTCATGAGCTTTACGCCGCCGTCGCCAGCGGCATCGGCCTTTTTATCGCATTCATTGGCTTTCGCAACGCAGGATTGGTGGTTGGCGACCCGGCGACCCTCGTCGGCCTGGGCAACATCCGCAACCCCACACCAGCGCTCGCATTCTTCGGCCTTATTCTCATGGTCGCTCTCGAAGTGAAAAAAGTTCGCGGCTCCATCCTTATCGGCGTCCTCACCGTCACTTGCGTCGCCTGGGCACTCGGTCTCGTGCATTGGACCCCCGCTGTCGGGGGCTTTCAGGCGCTCGCCGCCACCGCCTTCAAGCTCGACATTCGCGGCGCCTTCAACAAGGGCCTGCTTGAAATCGTCTTTGTCTTCTTCTTTGTCGATCTCTTTGACAACCTCGGAACTCTCGTCGCAGTCACCAAGCGGGCCGGGCTCATCGCCGCCGACCATTCAATTCCTCGCCTCGATCGAATTCTCTTCGCCGACGCAACCGCCACCATCTTTGGCTCGTTGACGGGAACCTCCACCGTGACGAGCTACGTCGAATCCACAGCCGGAGTCGCCGCCGGAGGCCGCAGCGGCGTCACTGCCATCGTGACCGGCTTGCTCTTCCTCGGAGCCATCGGCGCAGCTCCTTTTGTCGGCATCGTTCCCTCCGCCGCCACCGCCCCTGCGCTCATCCTTGTGGGCTCGCTCATGCTGGCGACCATCACGGAGATTCGCTGGACTGACCCGCTCGTCGCCGTCCCGTCATTCCTGACCTTGATCCTTATTCCGCTCACCTACTCCATCGCCAACGGCCTTGGCTTCGGCATCATCTCCTGGGCCATCCTCAACATCGCTACCGGCAAGTTTCGCCGTCAGGACTGGCTTCTCTACACCCTCGCCGTCCTTTTCCTCGCCCGCTTCATCTACCTGGGCGCAAGCTAGAATACCTTAGGCAGCGCCGGCAACCACTACGGAGCAAACATGACCTGGTACCACTACGTTTCGTACTTCTTCGCGGGCGCATTCCTCGCCAACGCCGTACCCCATGTAACCAACGGAATCTCGGGCAGACCGTTCCAGAGCCCTTTCGCAAAACCCCCTGGGCAAGGTCTGTCTTCCTCGACAATCAACGTCGCATGGGGCTTTTTCAACCTTGCCGTCGCCTACCTCCTCGTTTGCCGCGTCGGCAGCTTCAGCCTGCTCAACACTGCTCATGTCCTCACTCTCGGCGCTGGGCTTCTGTTCGTATCGATCATGCTCGCCCGCAGCTTTGGTCGCTTCCATGGCGGGCTCTGAACCTGCAGAACCCTCTCTTGCAAATCCTCGCTCTGATGCTCCGCTCCCGGGCCTCCAGCCCCGCTGAAAAACCGTGAACACATCCCTTCCCTCCCCTGTACTATGGGTGCAAGGCGTTTCCCGCACTTGATAAGAATGCGCGATGAAGACATGCTGCTATAGCTCTAGATACGGTGTCAGGACGAACGGCGCATCGCGGTTGATCATGCCCCGCCTGTTCGCGGCCGCTGTTGCCGCGCTGGCATTGGCGCTGTTCCTCACCGCCTGTGAGAACGTCTCCACGTACAAGCAGCCAGCGCTGATCCGCGTCATTGATGCTTCGTACGCTGCCCCTGCCGTGAATGTCGCGGCAGAAGGCACACAGATTGCCGGCAACATAGCGCAGGGGACCATCTCGGCCTATGGTGCTGTTCCCGCCACCACCGCCGCCTTGGTCACCGTAAGCCAGGCCACCGGCGGCTTGCTGGCCCAGATCAGCGATGTTCCGCTCGCCGCCGGCAGCCAGAGTTCCGTCTTTCTAACAGACAATCCGGCCGCACCCAATGGCTTCGCACTCGGAGTGCTCCAGGACCAGCCGGTTGCCGCGGCCACTGGCCATTCCGCCTACCGCTTTCTTAACCAGGCCATCAATACCGGGCCGGTTGACGTCTACATGATCCCCGGCGGAACGACCATCGCCAACGCCATTCCCCTGATTACCGCACTGCCGGTTAGAGGCACTCCCACCTACATCAACATCATCTCCGAGACCGTCACCCTGGTCATCACACCGACCGGTGTCATCAAGCCCAGCTATACCTCTCAACCAATCAGTCTCACCGGTGGCGAAGTCCGCACTGTGCTCATTCTCGATAGCCAGCTCACCAGCAATCCTCCCGTCGATGTCTTCACTGCCAACGACGTGAATTAGAGCATCAAACACACGATGACTTTTTCTCGCTTGCTTCGCACACTCGCCTTCGTGTCCCTTTGCGCCGGACTGCTTCCGCCCGCCATCGCAGCCGACACCTACCAGGTCGTTCATACCTACCCGCACGATCGGCAAGCCTACACTCAAGGCCTCTTCTATCTCGACGGACATCTCTACGAAAGCACCGGCCTCAATGGCCAATCCTCGCTGCGCATGGAAGACCTCGAGACCGGCCGCATCCTGCAACTCAAGGACGTGCCTTCCAAATACTTCGCCGAAGGGCTTGCGCCCTGGGGCAGCACTCTGATTCAGATCACGTGGCAAAACCACATTGCCCTCGTCTATGACCGCGCCACCTTCCATTTCCTGCGCACTCTTCCCTATGAAGGTGAAGGCTGGGGGCTGACTTCCGACGACAAGAACCTCATCCTCAGCGATGGGACAGCGACTCTTCGCTTCCTCGATCCAACAACGTTCAAGGTCGTACGCCGCGTCACTGTCAAGGACCATGGAAAGCCCGTTACGCAATTGAACGAGCTCGAATTTGTTCACGGCGAAATCTACGCCAACGTCTGGCACTCGGATCGCATCGCTCGCATCGCCCCCGCCAGCGGCACGGTGCTCGCCTTCATCGACCTTACCGGCCTCCTGCCCCAGACCGAGCGCACCAACGCCGAAGCCGTCTTAAACGGCGTTGCCTACGATGCTGTGCACGACCGCCTCTTCGTCACCGGCAAGCTATGGCCCAAGCTCTTCGAGATCCGTGTGATTTTCGAAAAGGCCAAACCGACGCCCGTCCCACATTCCAAGTAGCGATCCGGAACAACACTCACTTGGAAGTGCCGCGATCACTGTGCGGCAATCATTTTCCCGCATATACTCATTCGCGAGGAAAGACGCGCAATGGACATGTCCAACCTCTTCGCTCCCAACTCTCTGCAAGGCGCCGCGGTCCTCACGGTGGTTCTTGCATTCGCCGGCTACCTGGTAACGTTCCTCAGCACACGCATGATGGCCCAGCGCGCAGACAAGCTTCGCCTCGTCGACAAGCGCCTCAATGAGTTTTACGACCCTCTGTATGTTGCCTCGCAAGCCGGCCACATTGCCTATCAGTCCATGCTCAAGAAGCAAGGCAAAGAGAAGAACATCATCGTCACTGAAGAGGAGTTGAAGGACTGGATCTTATGGATGAATACGATCTTTATGCCCCTGAACAATATTCGGGAAAAGATCATTATTGAGAAGGCATATCTGATCGTCGAGCAGGAGATGCCACAGTGTCTGCTGGAGTTTGTTACCCACGTCGTGGGATACAAAGCTGTCCTGGCGAAGTGGGCTAACAGCCCGTGGTGCAAGGAGCTGAATTCCAGAAGGTCCGGCATCTGGGTTTGA
>OBLT010001769.1_pt1 | contig 13623 bp, 10 predicted proteins | sample 1518721 | NCBI WGS metagenome assembly OBLT01 (sample SAMEA3539307, study PRJEB22396) | soil metagenome | biome: tundra; feature: field; material: soil | place: USA | collected 2010-05 | depth 0.15 m | reverse complement strand
TTTCGATTCCTCGAAATTACTTTCCAACATTTGGAAAATGCCCTGGAAATGCAGACCGTATTTTTTTTCCCGCTTGCCCATCGGGCTGCGATTCGTCGGTTCAACGCGCACGTCTTCTTCCTTTGACGGATATCCGTGCAGAATCATGTTCTGAACTTTTTTCGGAAGTGTTTCAAATGGAACGCCGAGATTGAATCCGTGCGCGTAGCTCGCCAGCTCGATGGTGCGCTGGACGAATGTCGAGCCAGCGCCGGGACCAAGCGCGCCCTGGAATAGCGGCTTCGACCAATCCACGATTACTTTTGCGGGATCGAGTTCGTATTTTGAGCCGAGTCCATTGCAGGCCGGGCACGCGCCGTAAGGAGAATTAAAACTGAACGAGCGCGGCTCAAGTTGCGGCACGGAAATTCCGCAATCCTGGCAGGCCAATTTTTCGGAGAAGGTGCGTTCTGCTCCGCCGACTACGCAAATTGTAACGAGGCCGTTCGCGAGTTTCAGTGCGGTAGTGATGGATTGCTCGAGACGGCGCGCGATTCCGGGCTTTACGAGGACGCGGTCCACCATAATTTCGATGGTGTGATTTTTGCGACGATCCATCGAGATGGGCTCATCGAGCGGACGCAACTGGCCGTCCACGCGGGCGCGGAGAAATCCATCGCGCGCAAATTTTTCGAGTTCCTTGCGATATTCGCCTTTGCGTCCGCGAATGATGGGCGCGAGAACCATCACTCGGTCGTCGGTGGCGCAGAATTCCTTGTCGAGCGTGGCTTGCACAATTTGCTCGACGGACTGGCGCTGGATGGGCTTGCCGCAATTGGGGCAGTGCGGAGTTCCGATGGAGCTGTACAGGACGCGGAGGTAGTCGTAAATTTCCGTGATGGTGCCGACGGTCGAGCGCGGCGAGCGCGTGGTGGTTTTCTGCTCGATGGCGATGGAAGGCGAGAGGCCGTCGATGGAATCCACGTCGGGGCGTTCCATTTGATCGAGAAACTGGCGCGCATAGGCGGACAGCGATTCGACGTAGCGGCGCTGGCCTTCGGCGTAAATCGTGTCAAAGGCGAGCGAGGATTTGCCGGAACCTGAAAGACCCGTGATGACCGCGAGAGTGTTGCGCGGAATTTCCACGTGGATATTTTTCAGATTGTGCTGGCGCGCGCCGCGAACGATGATGCTTTTCAAAGCCATTTCGAGATGGAGACCCTCTCACAGTGACGGCCGGTGCCCTGTGGGCAAAATACGGCCAGAGTAATCTTTTAGCTTAGAGCGGGAATGGCGGCGGGGTCAAATCAAGGTTCGAGGCGTAGGGAACGCACTTTGAATTCAGTTGGGTGGGCGCTTCAGGCTCAAGACGAACGCGACGAGGGCCTGATGATCCGGATTGGTCGCGGGAATGTCGGGCATGCCTTTCATGTAGGCGTCGGGGCTGGGCTTCTCGAGAAATTTTGAAATTTCTGCGGCGTCTAGGTGCGTACCAAACAGGTCGGGGCCGTCGCCGCCGCCTTCGCCGTTTGGGCCGTGGCATTCGTCGCATTTGTAATAGAGGTAGCGGGCTTTGCCCTGGGCGACTAGGGAATTGTTAGTGGACGTGGAGGCTCTATCCAGGATGACCTCTCCGAATGGTGTCTTTGTCTCCCAAAGAACATTTGGAGAAGTTCCGATTGCCAGCTGAGTCCACTGTTTACTGGTCAAGTCGAACAACAAAATAACTTTCTCTGGTTTCACACTCGTGCCAATCGGACGGGAGTCGCCCTGCACTACGAGTTGCTTACCATCGGGTGAAAAACTTGGATGGAATAGATCGAACTGATCATGCTCAACAATCTTTTCGAGATTAGTTCCGTCCAAATTGATGCGAAATATGCACCAATTATGAGTGCGGTCTGAGGAGAACACGATTCGGTTTCCATCAAAGAATCGCGCCGGCCCCAAAGAATTCCAAGAGATCGACGGAGCGGAAGGCGTATCTTCCTCAATAATTTTTCTGGCTCCTGTACCATCAACGTCGACAATCCATATGGCGGTTCTGTCTTTCTTGCCTTTGACGTCGCGATAAACGAGAAGTTGCTTACCATCGGGCGACCATTGAGGATCGGAGCCCTCGGTGATAGTTCTGAAATTTCCGCCGTTCACATCAGCGATTACAACCGTAGGTGCCTTGGGACTGAAGTCCGTCAAAGCTAACTTTTCACCGTCAGGAGACCAATCTGAAGGACAGACATCTCGTTTTATCGCTGCGAGCGGGGCTCGTCCGGTTCCGTCGGCATTGATGATCTCCGTGCGAAAGAGTCCGCTTTCTTCCGACACGCAGAAGGCCACCTTCTGAGCATTGGGAGACCACGTTGGTCCTTGACCTTTCGCGAGCAGCCTGGGGTTCGGGTTCGGAGCGTCTATTACAGAGATTTCGCCGTGTGTCGTGTTTGTGACTGGCCCGTCAAGCCCTGCTATTGAGGCGCCCGCGTCACGTGACTCGAACGCGATTTTCTTCACATTGAGTATCGGCAGGCCAGGAAAGGTCTGACCACGCGCTCTTCCGTCAGACGTTGCACACAGGAACGAAAGCGCGATTGCGAAAAGTACGCTCAGTTTTTTCACGGGGCGAATTATCCCACAATCTTTCGATTGCACGTATTCCGGTGATGGCGTTCGGTAATGTGAGATGGACGAATCCCGTCGCCGTGCTGCCAAGCCTATCGGATGGAACAGTTACGAAATTGCGTCAATGGATGAAATAGCGCGGGATTCCGCGCGTATTAACTGGTAGCAGCGATTGAATCCAACGAAAACTAGTTCAGGAGACATGCGGGATTTCACTTAGAATTCCGTCATATGCAGACAAAAGGGCGCGACATTTGGATTATCTTCCCGGTGTTTTGTGGATTGCTTGGGTACCTGTTTTGGGAGCACCGGGAAGAGGCATGGACGCCGATGCGCGTCGTCGGCGTGTGTATGATTGTGTTCGGGTTCGTGCTGTGGACGCTGGCGCGGGTGCAGTTGGGAGCGGCGTTTTCCGTGCGGGCTAAGGCTACGGTTTTGGTGACGCACGGGCTATATTCGCGGATACGGAATCCTATTTATGTTTTCGGGAGCATCATGATTGCGGGGGTTTGCCTTTTCTTTCTGCATCCCGAATATCTTCTGATATTCCTGGCGCTTATTCCGATCCAGGCGATTCGAGCGCGGCGCGAGTCGGCGGTATTGGAAGCTGCGTTTGGCGATGAGTACCGGGAGTTCAGGAGGCGCACCTGGTTTTGAGCGTGCGAGCCTCCTTTTAGGGTTACGCTTCCTACTGCGGCGGGCAATATTTTCCGGCTCTGGACGTTTTTACACGCTTGGCGTGTCTGGAAGCCTCCTGTTTTCAATCATTTAAGTTTGGCGAGCGGCGTGCCCTATCAATAAAAGATGGGGAGAACGATCCGAGGATCCCTTTAGGGGATTGAGGGCTGGGCCGGAGCGATTCTCCCCTTCCACTTCCGCCGCCCTACCTTGCACCACACCCAAGAGCACCAAATTAACGGCGGAAGTTTGACGGTTTTCCGGCTTTCTGTTTGGCACCGACGCTTCTTGTATTCGATTTCGCATGATTCACTGGCAGAGCACATCTACCGAAGTGTCCGCTTCTTTCGACCCCGACTTTGTGATGCAATCAGAGTTGGCCGTTTTGTATGCAAACAAACGTCGAAACTCCCTCGCAGCTCCGGTCAGATTCGAGTGGCGAGACAAGCCAAACGTTTGAAGTGTCTGTCGTTATCCCCTGCCTGAACGAAGCGAATTCCCTTCAAATCTGTATTCGCAAAGCGCTGGATGCGTTCGCGAAAAACGGCATCCGCGGAGAAGTAGTTGTCGCGGACAACGGTTCGACCGATGGCTCGATCGAAATTGCGGAGGCAGCTGGCGCGCGTGTTGTACGCGTACGCAAGGGCGGATACGGCTCCGCTTTGCAGGGCGGAATTGCCCGGTCGAAAGGGCAATTCATCGTGATGGGAGATGCCGACGATAGTTACGATTTTTCGGCGGTTCCGGACTTTGTAAAAAAGTGGCGCGAAGGATACGAAGTTGTGATGGGCAATCGCTTTCAGGGAGAAATCAAGCCCGGGGCGATGCCCTGGCATCACAAGTATATTGGCAACCCAGGCCTTACGGCGCTGCTGAATATCTTGTTTCGCACTGGAACAGGAGATAGTCACTGCGGCATGCGTGGTTTTTCTCGCGCGGCATTCGACCAGATGGATCTTCGCAGCACGGGCATGGAGTTTGCTTCGGAGTTCATCATCAAGGCTTCTCAGTTGGGCGTTCGCATTGCAGAAATTCCCGTAGTCCTTTCACCGGACAAGCGGGGCCGGCCGCCGCATCTGCGGAGCTTTCACGACGGATGGCGCCATCTGCGTTTCATGCTTTTATATGCGCCGAATTGGCTGTTTTTGCTTCCGGGCGGAATGTTGTTTGCGGTTGGACTCTTCCTTGTGTTCTGGCTCTTGCCGGGGCCGCGCCACATAACACCGCGCGTTATGCTTGATGTGCATACGATGATTTTTGGAATGATCTTTACTCTGATGGGCGCGCAGATCATTTCGGTGGGATTTTTCGCGAAGGTGTTCAGCTATGCGGAACGATTCGACCGGAGATCGGTGTCACTGCGACGGTTGCTGCACCGAGTAACACTGGAGGATGGGTTGCTGGTTGGCGCTATTTCGTTCGTCGCGGGCTCCATCGGCTGCTTATCGATAGTTTGGAAATGGGCAGCAAGCGGATTCGGGCCGCTTTTTGAAGTGCGAGAAGTCTTGTTTTGGTCGATGTGGCTTTTCTTGGGAATAGAAACCATATTCGCTTCTTTCTTCCTGAGCATGCTTGGCATTAGCCGCGAGACCTATATCGGCAATAGCGAACATCCACATGGGTTCTAATCGTGCGATCGCTCTGATGGGTAAAGCGCACGGCCGGTTAGTGCACGGACGACGCATAACCGTTATCGCAGAGCAACTCGCCAACGTTCTCGAACCTGATTGCACACTTCTAGATGTGGGATGCGGCGATGGAAAACTGGCCTCTATCCTGAGTGAGCGGGCGCCGGGACTTGACGTCCAAGGCGTAGAAATACTTCCGCGGCCAGACTGCGCTATACCCTGCCTCCCGTTCGACGGAAACCACTTGCCCTTTCCCAACGAATCCTTCGACGCCTGCTTGTTTGTTGACGTGCTTCACCACGCGAAAGATCCACTCGCTATTCTGCGGGACGCATGCCGAGTGAGCCGGAAGTTTATTTTGATCAAAGATCATCTCTGCGAAAACACATTCGATCACTGGACGTTGCGAGTCATGGATTGGGTCGGAAACCGGCCGCACGGAGTGGTTCTGCCGTATTCCTATCTATCAAGCGCTCGGTGGCAGAAGTTCTACGCAGAACTCGGACTGAGCGTAGCGTGCACTCAAGGTAAGTTGCCCTTGTATCCGTTTCCGTTTTCACTTCTGTTCGGCAGGAACCTACACTTCATCTCGCTTCTAAAAAAATAATTCTACGCGAAGTCGAAGTTATAAAGTCCCGAAATGTATTCTTCGGAACAGGTCCGTCTAGGAAGCGCGCTTGGATGGGAATGAATGTGAACGTGGACGAAAAGCATAGAAATACCATCGCAAATAGAGGGGAAGCCAGCGCCACATGCGAAATCGAGATTCGCCGTGAGTTCGATCTCGCCACGTAGCAGGTATTTCGGCAATTCGGTAGCCTGCAAGAAAAGCCTTCACGGTGATTTCGAGGCTAAGTTCAAAACCTCCGCGGCTCTCAAGCTTCAGTCCCTTCAGCATTTCCGCATCGTAAAGTTTGAATGCGTTCGTTGCGTCGCTCGTAGGCAAACCTCTGAACCAATGCAACGTCAAGCCCGCCCATTTGGAGAGATTGCGCTTGAGAAATGGCCCACCGAACACGCGTCCGCCGGGCATGTAACGGCTTGCGGAAACCAATTGAAAGCCCTGGTGATACAGTCCAACCATTTGGTCCACTTTTTCGAGATCGTCGGAAAGATCCCCCATCACTACAAGAATGGGCCCACGATCCGCGGCGTGAAATCCTGTAAGCAATGCTCCGACGACGCCCCGACTGACGGAATTCTTGACTAAATGGAATCGTGTATCGCCCTGCTGGATGACTTCGCGAACCGCGGGTACTGTGTTGTCTTCATCGAAGTCATAAACCACGAAGGCTTCAAAGGGAGAATAAATCGCTTCAGTAAGTGCGGATCGAAGTGCTGGAAAGTTTGCGCCTTCGTTGTAAACGGGAATGACGATGTTAAGCGCAGGCTGCATCCAGCCCCCTACTTACTCGCAACAATTAGAAATTGACGGCCGAATACTCGCCATGTGATCGACATCATGAGGTATAGGCGAACGAGGAGCGGGTGCGAAGGAGTGTTTCCCTTCATCGTAAACGGCAAGAAGCGGGGGATCACAACTTCGGCTTTGAAACCGTTGGTTTCGAGCGCTTCTACCAGCGACTTATCGCTGAGCGGCAGATAGTGGTCGAAGTAGTCCCAGTAAACTTTGTAAGCATAACGAATGTTGGGGCCGAGTGCAATGAAGCGGCCGCCGGGACGAAGCAAGCGCGCGGCTTCCCGCAAGCAGTGGACAAGAGATTGTTTGTTCTCGAGGTGCTCCAAAAAATTACTGGTGAAAACAACGTCGAGTGAAGAGGGCGGAAGGTCCCAGGTTTTAGCAACGTCCTGCGATAGAACAGTTACGTTATTCGCCGCATGGAGAGCAGTCGCGGGGTTCAGATCGAGCGCGAACTTTTGATTCGCCCGGAACGAATTAATGAACTCGCAGTAACCTGCGCCGAGGTCCAGCACTGCATCCTCCGGGCGCACCCAGCGCTGAAAGAAGTGCTGGCACAGGACTTCCCAAACTTTTGTGCGGCGAGTCTCCTGCCCGGCAAATCGGCGTGCGTATGTCTCTTGCAGATCCGCAGCGGTAAGGGGAGGTCCGGATGGATTAGATCTGTTCATGACGAATCTGCTCTTCAATCCAGGGAATTACTTCATCAAGTATCTGACTCAATTGAGTTTCTGCGCGAAATCCGAGCATCTTTTCGGCCTTGACCACATCCGGAGACCGCAGATGAACGTCATATTCGTAGGGAGAATCCGAGACACAACGGAAAGGTTTTGTGTCGTGATGAATTTTTTGCCAAATGCATTTTGCGAGATCGAGCACAGAGGTAGCAATGGCTGTCGAGAGATTGAAGTCTTCATTCAATGACGCTGGATGCTCGATACACAACCGGATGCCGCGTGCCAAATCTCCTCCATAAGTGTAATGACGGATCTGGCTTCCGGCGCCGAGAATGTGGAGGGGGTCCTGGCCCTTAAGAATTTTTTGAACGAGATCGGGCACCACATGCGACAACGCCAAGCGCACATTCCCACTGGTGACATTGCTGTCCCGAATTGCCCTTCGTTCACCGATTCCGACGCAATTAAATGGACGGGCGATCGTGTACGGCAGGCCATACTGCTCGCGTGCTCCCTTCGCGAAATATTCAGTGGCAAGTTTCTGAAACCCGTACGTAGATAGCGGAGGAGGAGAACGGCGCTCCGCTCCTTCAGGAGTGGGAAATTCCGTCGTGCTCTCGAAGACCATGCTGGATGAAAGCACGGTGATTTTCTTCAAACGGCCATGCTTATGAGCGTGAATGGCGGCGTCGAAGCTGGCCGCAGTGATACGCTCATTTTCTGCCAGAAGATCGTAAGCGAACGCATGAAAGTAGGAAATGCCACCGATCATCGCTGCCGCAGCGACGAAGTGATCGCAGTCTTCAAGCAGCTGCTTCATCAGCTCGACGTTTTTTGCGTCGTCTTCGACAAGGGTGTATCGGGAGTGAGAATCATAGGATTTTTGCACGCGGCCGTACTTGCTAAAATTGTCCAGTCCAACGACTTCATAGCCCGCTTCCAGAAGGTCGGAGATCAGGTATCCGGCGATAAAACCGGCGGCTCCCGTGACAAGGATTTTCATGGTTTTGGTCACGCGACCGAAACCGTGTCTTTGGGCAGCGATTCGAGTTTTTGGTTCTTTGCAGGCTTCCAAAAATTCCAGATATCAATTACGAATTTCTCCGGTGGGATTTCCAAGTCTCGGTACACCGTATGCGGCGCGCCCAGGATTACGACCTCAGCATTGCTAATGGCTTGATCGAGCGGCACCAGCGTAGGATCTTGCACATAAGGATCGGTACAGAGAACTTCGCTGGCTTCTAGTTTCAACAGATTACGGAGCTTGTAGGAAAGGCTCTCGCGGAAATCGTCGGAATCCGCTTTGAACGCCATCCCCAGAATGGCAACGCGCTTCGTGGAATGACCGGAACGCCTCAGCTGTTCGACGATAAAGTTCGGCAACCCTTCGTTGATCAACATCGCGGCGTGACCGAGAAAGAAATTGTTCTTCGCGAACGCGCCGAGATGAAGGGTATCTTTCAACAAACAAGGACCCGCAGCAAATCCCGGCCGGGCGAAACTTTTCATCCTGGGATAATCGCGGGTAACCGCTTCATGAATGCGATGGAAATCAAGATCGTAACTTTGCGCGAGGATATAGAATTGATTTGAGATTGCAAAGTTCAAGTAGCGCCAGCTGTTTGAGAATAATTTCGCAAGCTCCGCCTCAATCGGTTGCAGCTCGATCACGCTCGGCGTCAAACTCAGAAACAATTCGCGTGACCGCTCCATTGCGCGCGGCTCAAAAGCGGAGATAATTTGCGGCAAGGTCGGCAATTCCTCCATAGCCCGGCCCTCGGCAATCCGTTCAGGACAAAACGCAAGCAAGATGTTCCGCCCGAGCGCGCGAATGCGATTGTGAATCAGCTTGGTCATCCCCGGATAGACAGTGCTGCGCAAGATCAATAGCGAATCATCTTTCATCTGACAGATCACGCCATCCATGATCCGGTGTACTTCGTTCATGTTTGGACTCAGGTGCCTGTCTACCGGCGTCCCCACCACGGTAATCACTACGTCTGCGTCCCGAAGGCAATCAGTGTTTAAGGAAGCTACAAGAGATTTCCCAATTACGCGCCGGAGCATCACGCCCGCGCCCTCTTCCATAAACGGCATTTCTCCAGCGTTAATCTGATTGACTCGTTGCTCGTCAAGATCAAGTAACGTGACTTGCATGCTTCGCTCAGACAGCACGATGCCTAGTGGCAGACCGACGTGCCCGCAACCGCCGACAATTACGATTTTTTGGCCTGATTCCATGCTTACTCACCTGAACACAATGGTTCGCTAAACTTATTTTGCGGCTCAAGCGTCCGGAGGAAGGCGCGCTAGGCTGCGATAATTCCCGCTATTGACGGTGTGGTGCTGGAATTCAGCACCAATTTGGCGATTGTGGCATGGCGGTAGGCTCGCGTCTACGTTTTCGGGTTGTCTCTGTTTCTGACTGGTACTACTGAGTGGGCGACGGCACGTACGAAGCGAACTGCAGGGAAGGATCTAGCGTGTGGCCTCTTTCTTTATGACCAAGAAAACCCGGTGGTAGTAATCTTTTTGTGCAACCATTCTGAGTGAATAACCGCTCCGAAAAAGTTTGCCTCCCCACCAATCCAGGCCTGCTCCGGCGTTGCTCGAATACAAAAGAAATGAGGTATGATCCGCAGCGAACTTATCGAAGTCATATACGCGGAGCGGTACAAAATCCCGCATCGCTTGCAGTTCCTTGTCGGCCGAATCACTTCCGGAATAAATAAGAGCTTCTGGCGGATCGACCAGGGAAATAAATCGTTGATTCCATTCCGGTGAGGCATAGTGTGCCAACTGCAAGAAGTCGTGCGGATCAGAAACGACGACCGGCAGATCTGAATGGCCGGCAGAAGCCACCAGCGCCTCCACTGAATCCGCCGGAGAAATAAGATGCGCGCTATACGAAGACCAGAATCGTTTTTCCTGTATCGCGACCGCAGAAAGAAGAATGAAAATGGCTATTAGGCCGACACTGTTTCGCTTCATTCGCGGAAGCACATAACCTGCCGCCAGGGAAAAGCCGATCAGCGTGGGAAGCATGTACCTTGGTGTCATGCCTCCATGGGCAAACTGCGCGATGACAAAACCAATCAAGGGCAAACCAAGAAATCCTAATATGAGGATCGGTTCGTGAAGCAAATCAGCGGCCGGACGCGCCACTTCCGCTTCCTTTCGTACTCGAAGCAACAACGTTCCCATCACGGCAAGCACCGTAGTGACTAGCAAGATCAAACCCCAAGTAGTCGTGGTGTTGAAATACCATCCATAACTCGATTTTGCGCCTTCCAAGCTGGGCATCGCCCAAAAATGCGCGCCATAGTAATTCCTAAACCGCGAAAGCAAAGGCCAGAAGAAAATCAGAGGCAGCAAGCCGCAAGAAAATGCCAGCCAAACGGGCCAACGAATCCGGCGGGCGCTAAGGGTTAATACCGCCTCAGCAGTAATGAATGGGACAAACGAAATTGCGGAATAATAATGAAATGACTGAGCGAGCGCGAAGCTCGCTCCTATCAAGATCATCCACCGAATGGAAGGCGCATGTTGATAACAGACAAGCGCGATCGAAATACAGGCGACCATCAGGCTGTAAGGACGAGCCTCAACTGCGAACGGATCGAAGAGCACTGTAAACAGGGGAATCATGGCACAAGCGAGTGCGACGGTGCCGCCGCTTTGTTTTCTGATAAATGAATACAAACAAAAAATCACGCATGAGAATCCTAAGATTGAGGGAATACGAAAAGAAACGTGCTCGTTATTTGTTAGGACTGAAGCAAGCCGCTCAATCACGTAGTAAGCGGGTGGCTGGCCGTCCACGACATGTGAAAGAGCTCGCCAGATCGCGGAAACGGAACCTTGCCGCACGATAACCCAAGTACAAAGCTCGTCATACCAGAATGGTCTGGTTGCAGCCTCGAACAGCGCTCTGACTATTGCATAGCCGACTACAGCCGCAAGCAGCCACTGCGTTAGTGCGTCGGTGTCGAATCCAGGAAGCGATTGAGAAGTTGGTGGAATCTGGCGGGGTTCGGGAGTTTTATCGGAAGTTTTAATTGGCGATGGCATAGGTTGTGAATTCCAATCGTGGGCCGGCGCGCCAGCGCGCCTTCCAGCACGCCGCCAAGCTCCTTCGAAACTGGTCCCGTCAGCGAATCTTCAGACTAGCAGGGTTGGAACGTCCCTCTCGGCGAACAGTGCACCGAGTGCTCAGATCGCAACTTCTCGCAGCGGTCATCTTGCCATCGCAGCGCTATACGGAACCAGCTTCACTGGAAACGAATCTGCTTCCACCAACCAAACGCTTCTGTCCTTGTAATAACCGAGAAGAGGAGTGATATCCACACCCGGAATTTCGCGCGCCCAAACTATTTTCGAGTGGTCGATGTCCGCGGCGTTGTAGACCCATTCATAGTTGACGTTGTGGTGGTCAAAGGAATACCGAACGATGACGAGATGCTGCCCCGCCGTTGATTCAAGCTGTGCCGCAACGTCCGCGCGCGGCCAATTCGCGTGTCCCCAGACGAGGCCGTAGGCCATTCGATGATCGTACACGGCGTGATAAACGAGAGGGGGAATCGCAAGCACGAGAAGCAAAACAACTGCCCTCGTCAGGCCAACTCCGACCAGGCGTCCTTCGATTTTCCAGCGGCGCATGTGGCGAAACATTTGCGCCAATAGACAAAGGAAGGTGCCAAGAGCCGGCGCCGCGTAATGGGGATTGAACCATACCACTGCGAACAGCCCGGCTAAACAGAGAAGGAATTGCCACAGGAGGAAGCGCATCCGCCGATCGAATAAAATCCATGGCAGCGCCAGAATCGGAACGAGGAGAACGGTTCCCAGAAAGAATTCCTGAAAATAAACCATTTTCTTAAGTGAAATCCGCTGGAGATCCGCCCACGTGTGATTGTACTGTAAGCGCGTCCAGTGGTTGTAGAAGCCGTCAAATTGGCGATTCAAATATTGCATTGGAGGCTTCTGAACGGGCCAGATAAAACTCGACACGCTCAGGTGGAGGTTGTCGTCCAGCGTGTGTGGAAACATGAACGGATTTTGGGTGACTCGCCAGTTGTAGTAGCAAATGAACGCCAAGCTGAACACCAGAATGCAAAATATCGGAACGACGACGCGCGGCATTGTTATTCGCCATCCGGGGCTGCGTTTGCTGAAGAGCCACCAAACGATTGCAATTGCCACTGGAACACACAACACCAATCCCTCAAAGGGGCGGCTATTGCTTAGTATGCCCACCCCAAGTCCAAGCAAAAGCGCATCGCGGGGATGCTGCTTTCGCAAAATGCGGGGCAGCGCGCCCATGACCAACGCGCCGCCAATTGCGGGAACCGCGCCGCCCCAGTAGCCGTTCATCCAGTAACTAAAAATTCCGAATTGCAGGAGCGGCAGCGCGGCACCGAGCAACGCCCACTTTGGCGGCAACCATCCTTGCAACATCCACAACAGAGCCGCAAACATTACTCCCATGCTTAGCAAGACGCCGATCCACGGATTGCCGAGAAGTTGTCCAAGCGCCAGCACCGCGCCTTGCGCGGGCGGATACATGGACGCATACGTTGGGTGTTGAAGAACGTGGAATGTGTCAAAGAAAATCCACATCGGATGCGGCAGATTTGCGAGACGGCCGTGCGCAAAAGTATCTGCGGCCAGTAGATAGCTGAATTCATCATGAACGCCGGGAGGCCGGATGGGGAAAATCGGCAGCAATATTAGGCGAATCGCAATTGGCGCGAGGAACGCGGTCACGACGGCCAATGTTTTGTGAGACGCGAATTTTTCACATGCTTGTTCAATGGCTGTGAACCAGCGGTTTCCCAAACGCGGCCAGCACCAGGCAATTAGCACGACGATGGCGAGAATGATCCAGTCTTCGTATGAGTGCCAGAAGGAAATCATCATTAGGAGTGCGGTAGCGTTGTTCGTTCACCGGATAAGATTCGGGGCATGCTACATTTCACGCGGGCGTAGTTGGCGTGTCCACTGGAAAGTGAGAGTTGTGTTTCAAATCGCAACACGGTCGAACGCGAACCGCTTTGACACCGGTCACGTCGCCGGCGCCCTTCGTAGGAAATTGCTGTTGTGAAAGCTTCCCAGAACTTGCGCGCTGATGGATTCGGCGCTATCCTCAATTTTCATTTCTCCGCTTGTTCTGACACGCATCACTTATAGATGCAACCTGCGCAAAATCCGCCGGTAATCGAACCGGGGCACACATATGCCTCGGTTACAGACAAAATAAGCTCCATTGTTTTGACGAGAAAGCAGCCGAAGGGCTGGTATTTCGGATTTGCCATCGCGTTTGCACTGCTGATGCTTCTGACGTACGCGATCACTTATCTGCTGGTTGTGGGCGTGGGGATCTGGGGAATCAACATTCCAGTTGGATGGGGATTCGCGATTGTAAATTTCGTTTGGTGGATCGGAATTGGCCACGCCGGTACTTTAATTTCCGCGATTCTTCTTTTACTGCGCCAGAAATGGCGTACCTCCATCAACCGCTTTGCTGAAGCGATGACGCTTTTTGCCGTGGCCTGCGCCGGAATCTTTCCGCTGATACACATGGGCCGGCCGTGGCTTTTCTACTGGATGATGCCGTATCCGAACA
>OBLT010001768.1_pt1 | contig 13628 bp, 10 predicted proteins | sample 1518721 | NCBI WGS metagenome assembly OBLT01 (sample SAMEA3539307, study PRJEB22396) | soil metagenome | biome: tundra; feature: field; material: soil | place: USA | collected 2010-05 | depth 0.15 m | reverse complement strand
GAGATTACAAGGTGACTGGAGTTCAGACGTGTGCTCTTCCGATCTGGGTGCTTCCGGCGGGAGGAGTTCCGGCTCGAAATCCCGGGGCCGTTTCGGCTGTCTCTTCGCTGCGAAGATTGGCTGACGCAGATCATTCCCGATTGCAATGGCGTCAAGACCTGGCGTGAGCATTTCGAGCACGCCAAGCGGGACGGCATGGTGAGGGAGGACGTTCCCATCGAGGAGTTCGCAAAAGGGTTGGGCGTACTGATAGCGGTGGGCGCACTCAAGCTTCCGGAATGACCGGGCGTTTTGGGGCGATTGTATGTAATCGTACATATGGCCGCGCCCTATGGTTGAGCTGGTACGGAAAATTGCCGGTTGGTCATCCGCCTTCTCTGGTTAGGTCGTATAATCCAACGAGGAACGAGGAAAGCTGATGGTAGCGGGATAAAGACCCGTTCCAACCGGCGCCGTGAAGACCGGCGCTATCACATACATGGGGGTAAGTTATGGCAAGAGAGAGTACCCAACACAAGCTTGATCGCGTTCGCTCACCGCGCGTACAGATCACATACGATGTGGAAATCGGGGACGCAATTGAATTGAAGGAACTGCCGTTTGTCTTAGGGGTTCTGGGGGATTTCACAGGTCAGCCGGAGCAGCCCCTGGCGAAACTCAAGGACCGCAAGTTCGTGGAGGTCAACCCGGACAATTTCGATCAGGTGCTGGAGTCCATGAAGCCGCACCTGGCGTTCTCCGTCGAAAACAAGTTGAGTGAAGATCCGAACGCGGGCAACTTGAAGGTCGACTTGCATTTCAAGAATCTGGACGATTTCGCGCCGGAGAATGTGGCACGTCAGGTCAAGCCATTGCGGGAGCTTCTGGAATTGCGGAGCCGCATGACGGACCTGCGCGGGAACCTGCAGGGCAATGACAAGTTGGAAGAACTGTTGCGAACCACTGTGTCCGACAAGGACAAGATGACGCAATTGCGCAAAGAGATGGGCATGCCGGAGGAATCTCATGAGTGACGCTCGACAAGCAGCGGCGGCCCCCCAGGCCGGGGAGCAGACGGTAGAACCGGTCAGCCTGCTCGACCAGATTGTGGATCAGGGGCGTTTGGCGCGGGATCCTGAGGCCAGGGAACGCGGCAAGAACCTGGTGCGGGAGTTCGTGGCGCAGGTGATGGAAGGCGCCATGACGGTATCCAAGGATGCCGAAGCGATGATCACCGCGCGCATCGCGCAGATCGATCACCTGATTTCCATCCAGCTCAACGAGGTCTTGCACAATCCGGCTTTCCAGAAGTTGGAAGGGAGCTGGCGCGGGCTGAAGTACCTGATGGACCAGAGCGAGACCAGCGTGATGCTGAAGATCCGGGTCCTCAACGTCACCAAGAGGGAACTGCTGCGCGACATGCAGCGCGCGCCGGAGTTCGACCAGAGCGCCCTGTTCAAGAAGGTTTACGAGGAAGAGTACGGTGTGTTCGGCGGCGCTCCGTTCGCGGCGATGATCGGCGATTACGAGTTCAGCAAGCACCCGGAAGACGTCGAATTGCTGGAGAAGGTATCCAACGTGGCGGCGGCGGCGCACGCGCCGTTCCTGTCGGCGGCCTCTCCGGAAATGTTCAACATGGACAGCTTCACCCAGATCGGCAATCCTCGGGATATCGGGAAGATCTTCGATACCACCGAGTACGCCAAGTGGAAGAGCTTCCGGATGAGCGAGGATTCCCGATACGTGGGGTTGTGCCTGCCACACGTGCTGATGCGCCTGCCGTACGGCAAGAACGGCGCCTCGGTGGATGGATTCAACTACGAAGAGGCTGTGGACGGCACCGACCACACGAAGTACCTCTGGAGTAACGCGGCCTACTGTATGGGCGCGCGGCTCACCAACGCATTCGCCCGATACGGGTGGTGCGCGGCCATTCGCGGGGTGGAGGGCGGCGGCCTGGTAGAAGGATTGCCAACCCACAACTTCACCACGGATGAGGGCGAAATCGCGCTGAAATGTCCGACTGAATCGCCCATCACGGACCGCAGGGAGAAGGAATTGGCCGACTGGGGCTTCGTTCCGCTGGTCCACTGCAAGGACACCGATTACGCTGCCTTTTTCAGCGTGCAATCGTGTCAGAAACCCAAACTATACGACAAAGACGCGGCCAACGCCAACGCGCGGCTTTCGACGCAGTTGCCCTATATCATGGCGGTATCGCGCTTTGCACACTACCTGAAGGCCATGATGCGGGACAAGATCGGCAGCTTCATGTCGCGATCGGACTGCCAACACTTCCTGAACCAGTGGATCCAGCATTACGTCGCGGTGGGGGATGTGGGCCCGACCATCAAGGCCCAGAAGCCTCTGTCCGCGGCGAGCATCGAAGTGGCGGAAGTTCCCGGAAAGGCTGGCGCATATCGCGCCATAGCGTTCCTGAAACCGCACTTCCAGCTCGATGAGCTGTCAGTTTCGCTCCGTCTGGTTGCGGAATTGCCGGCTGGCAGAACCAAGTAGTTTTTCCGGGATCGGGGATCCCGGATTCCCGGGATCGCGATCCCGCATTACTCACAAACCAACATCAATCAAGACGGAAGAAGGAGGATTTTAAAATGGCTACTGATTATTTTCTGAACCTGTCGGGAATCAAGGGCGAAGCCCAGGACGACGCGAAGAAGGGCTGGATCGACATTTTCAGTTGGAGTTTCGGCGCGTCCCAGAGTGGCTCGGGCGGCCACGTCGGGGGCGGGTCGGGCGCCGGCAAGGTGAACATGCACGACATCACCGTGACCAAGAGGACGGACACGTCGAGTGCGGACCTGTTTCTGAAGTGCGCTAACGGCAAGCACTATGACGAGGCAACGATTCTCTCCCGCAAGGCGGGCGAGAAACCGCTGGAATTTCTCAAGATCAAGTTGCAGCAGGTGTTCGTTTCGTCGTATAACCTCGGCGGATCGCACGGCGACGACACTCCCACGGAGAGCATCACGCTGAACTTCGCGAAGATCTACATGGACTATCAGGTTCAGGCGAAGGATGGCAGCGGCACTCCGGCTGGACAGATGGGCTGGGACGTCGCGGCGAACGTGAAGCTGTAAAGTAGACTATCCCGGGATCTTCCATGACAGCCAGGGAGCTCTACCAGGCTGGCAAACTCGATGAGGCGGTGCAGGCGCTGAATGCCGAACTCCGAAATAATCCGGAGGACATCAAGCGCCGCACCTTCCTTTTTGAATTATTGTGTTTTGCCGGCAACTTTGACCGGGCTGAAAAACAGCTCGATATCCTCTCGCAGGCAAGCCCCGATGCGATGACTGGGGCGATGTTGTACCGCGCGGCCCTGCATGCGGAGCGCACCCGGCGGGAGATGTTTGAAAAGAAGGACTTTCCTTTAACTGGGCCCTCGCTCCATGAGCCGGGCGGCATCCTCAACGGGAAACCATTCGAATCGCTCACGGACAGCGATCCTCGAATCGGTCCCCGCCTGGAGGTGTACGCGGCGGGCCAGTACATGTGGATTCCGTTCGAACACATCGCGTCACTCGAAATGCAGCCGCCGAAGCGTCTTCGCGATCTGTTGTGGGCGCCGGTCGTGCTGCGTACAGGACCTACGTTCCACGGTGTGGAACTGGGAGAGGTGCTGGTGCCAACACTGTCACCGTTCAGCTTCCGGCATGCCGACGATGCGGTGCGGTTGGGCCGTGCCTCGGTGTGGGAGGAACAGGACGGGGACGAAATACCGTTCGGCCAGAAGACTTTCCTGGTGGACGGCGAGGACTACCCGATCCTGGAACTGCGGCGACTGGAGTTCGCGGGAGCCGAAGATACCCCGCAAGACCATGCCTCTGCGCAATGATCTGCTGAATCCGATATCGGCCGACAATCCCACCGGTAAGAACCTCCGGTACGATCCGCTATACGACAAAATCAAGGAAGCCAGGCGCGAAGACAAGGACGTTCCACAAGGCGACTGGCAGATCGAGCGGAAGCTGGCCGACTGGCCGCTCACCATCAAGCTGACCAGCGATGCTTTGGCTACCAAGACTAAGGACTTGCAGCTTGCTGTCTGGCTCACGCAAGCCTTATTGCGACGCGAGGGTGTCGCGAGTTTTCGCGAAGGGCTGGACCTGATCTCGAAGCTTCTGGAGATGTATTGGGAGGGAATATACCCTGAGCCGGAAGACGGAGATCTGGAGCCTCGTGTGGCACCGTTGGAGTGGCTCGCTACCGAGTCGGAACGGGAGCCCGGCCGGCCGATTACCGCGATCAAATTCATGCCCATGACGCGCGGGGGGCTGACCTTCGTCCAATTCATTGAAACCCGCGAAGTAGGGACCGAAGAGGCCGCCGACGGCTACGAGAAGCAGCAGGCACGCGCAGGTAAGATCGCAGACGGTAAGACTCCTCCTGAGGTGTTCGACAAGGCGTTTGACGAGACGCCCAAAGCGTTCTACGTGGATCTGGAGCAGACCTTCGATGGAACGCTGGAATCGCTCCGCCATCTTTCGCAACTCTGCGACGATAAGTTCGGGGATGTGAGCCCCTCTTTCTCAGAGCTCCAGAAGGTGATCGAGGAAATCCGGCAGACGGTCCATGTACTGCTGGTGAGGAAGCGGGAGAAGGAGCCGGATGCGTCGGCGCCTCCCACGGAAGAGTCTCCGGCAGAGGCCGGGGAGGACGCGGTGGGGCAACCAGGACCACTCCCTCACGGTCATGGCTCGGTGGATGCGGTGGTGCGGCCGGCTGCGAAAACTGCTACGGCGCCGGCGTCGCTAGCGCCTCTGCCCGGGTCCTGGGAAGACGCAGTCGCCAGAGTGGTGTCGGCGGCGAAATTCATGCGGCAGCAGGATCCTTACAATCCCGCGCCCTACCTGATGGTGCGGGGATTGCGGTGGGGCGAACTGCGCGCGTCCGGCACCGGCATCGACCCGGCTCAACTGGCCGCGCCCCCACCCGAGATCCGGCAGAGCCTCAAGCGGGCTGTGTTGGACGCGAACTGGGTGGACGCGCTGGAGACGGCCGAGACCGCCATGGGGATGGAGTGCGGACGCGGATGGCTGGATCTGCAGCGTTACGTGGTGCGCGCCTGCCAGGAGTTGGGCGGGTACTACGAGCGTGTCCGCCGAACGGTAATCGCCGAGTTGGGGACCTTGCTGGAGAGTTATCCGCAGCTTCCCGGCATGACCATGATGGACGACCTGCCGACGGCCAATGCGGAGACGCTGGCGTGGATCCAAAGGCAGGTTCTTCCACACCCGGCGACGAAGGGCGGCCAGTCCGAAGAGGCTGCTGCGGCAGCCGGGGCCGGAAGCGCATTAGTGCCGCGAGCGTTCGAACTGGCGATGCAGGCGGCCCGCTCGGGGCGGCCCGAGGTGTCGATCGAACTGTTGACGCGCGAAACGGCACAAGAGCCCAGCGGACGGGGGCGGTTCCAGCGGAAGGTCCAGTTGGCGCGGCTATGCCAGGGTGCCGGGAACGATGCCATCGCGGTCTCCATGCTGCAGCAAGCCGCGGCCGAGATCGAAGAGAAGAAACTGGAAGAATGGGAGTCGCGAGAGATGCTGGCGTACGCACTCGGGTTGTACTACCGATGCCTGGTAAAGTCCGACGGTTCCACGGAGGAGCGGGACCGGGTGTATACCTGGATCTGCCGGCTGGATCCGCTCGAAGCGATGAAATTGGAAAGATAACGTATGCCACGTTGGGAGCCGGATGTCACCGTCGAGCAGTCGCTGTTGGAGCGGCTCATCGATCTCGAGCCGAAGAACGAAGTCGAGCAGCCGGCGACGCGGGCGCAATCCGTGCGGCAGTTGAAGGCCTCGCTGCGGCGCGACCTGGAGTGGCTGTTGAATACCCGGCGCACGCCGGAGGCGGTGGGGAGCGAGTTCCAGGAGCTGGAGCGCTCGCTTTTCAATTACGGGCTGCCGGATCTAACCACGCTGAACTGGGAATCGACGCACGACCGGTCGTACCTGGCGCGGATGATCGAAGCCTTGCTGGCAACCTTCGAGCCTCGTCTCAAGCGGGTGAGGGTGGACCCGGTAGGAGCCATTTCCGCCACGCAGAGTGTGCTCCGCTTTCAAATTGAAGGACTGCTCGACATGGATCCCGCGCCGGAACGCATCTCCTTCGACACGGTACTCCAACTCTCGAGCGGCGAGTACCAGGTGAAGGGAGATCCGAGTGCGGGATGACCTGCTGCTCTACTACGAACGCGAGCTGAGTTTCCTGCGCCAGATGGGCGCGGAGTTTGCGGCCAAGTATCCCAAGGTCGCTTCGCGACTGGTGCTGGAGCCGGACAAGTGCGAGGACCCGCACGTGGAGCGCCTGCTGGAGGCCTTCGCATTTCTCGCCGGCCGGGTACACCTCAAGATCGACGACGAGTTTCCGGAGATCACGGAATCGGTGCTGAGCGTCATGTATCCGCACTACCTGCGGCCGATTCCTTCCATGTCGATCGCGCAGTTCCACGTGGATCCGGAGCAGGTGACCCCCCAATCCGGACTGAAACTGGAGCGCGACTCGGTGCTGAATTCGCGGCCGCTGCAGGGCGTACCCTGCAAGTTCCGAACCTGCTACGACCTGTGGTTTTGGCCCGTGGAGGTCGCCGAAGCGGAGTGGAAGACGCCGGACCGCCTGCAACCCGCGATCAAATCGTCGGACGCCGTGGCCGCGGTGCGGATCGACCTGCAGTGCCAGGGCGACCTGAAGTTCTCCCAGATGTCGCTCGACTCGCTGCGGTTCTACCTGAGTGGCGACGGCAACATGGTGCATTCCCTGTACGAACTGCTGTGCAACAACTGCGTGCAGATCCTGGTGCGGGATCCGACACCCAGGTCGAAGGTGCAGCCGGTGTACCTGCCGCCAGACTCACTGCAACCGGTGGGATTCGGCGAGCACGAGGGCGCGCTGCCCTATCCCCGGCGTTCCTTTGTGGGCTACCGGTTGCTTCAGGAATACTTCTGTTTCCCGCAGAAGTTCTTTTTTCTGGACCTGTCCGGGCTGCAACAGGTCTGCCAGGGGGGATTCGGAAAGCGCGCCGAGGTGATCCTGCTGATCTCACAGTTCGAGCGCAACGATCGGCGCCAGATGCTGGAACTGGGGGTGTCGAACCAGACGTTCCGGTTGGGATGTACGCCGATCGTGAACCTGTTCAAGCAGACCGCCGAGCCCATCCTGCTGGATCATACGCGCTATGAATACCAGGTAGTGCCGGACGTCACCCGGCGCAAGGCCACCGAGATATTCGAGATCACCGAGGTGATGAGCGCGAACCCGCAGACCCAGGAAGTATTGCGTTACGAGCCTCTGTATTCCTTCCGCCACGGCATGGGGCGGCAGAAGGTTCAGATGTTTTGGCGCCCGGCGCGACGGCCCTCGGGCTATCGCGACGACGAGGGAACCGAAGTTTTCCTTTCGCTGGTGGACCGGTCGGGGAGGCCCGTGCGGCCCAATGTGGACGCGCTGATGGTTCGCACCATCTGTACCAACCGCGACCTGCCGGCGCGGCTGCCATTCGGTGACGAGACGGGAGATTTCGAGTTGGAAGGCGCGCTGCCGATCAAGCGCATCGTGGCGCTGCTGAAGCCTACCGATACGGTAAGACCGCCCATGGCCAAGGACTCGCTGTGGCGGCTGACTTCGCAACTTTCGCTCAATTATCTGTCGCTGGTCGCCGAAGGGCGCGAGGCGCTGCAGGAGATCCTGAGGCTTTACAATTTCACGGGGTCCACGTACTCGGAGAAGCAGATCGAGGGGGTGACCGCGTTGAACAGCCGCCGGCACTTTGCGCGCGTGGTATCGGAGGACGGGATGGCCTTCGCGCGAGGAACCCATGTGGAGATGGAACTCGACGAAGACCAGTTCGTGGGCGGCGGAGTGTACCTGTTTGCCGCCGTAGTGGAGTATTTCCTGGGACTTTACGTCTCGATGAACAGCTTCAGCCAACTGCAAGTGCGAACCCGCCAGCGCAAGGAGATTTTGAGGCAGTGGCCGCCGCGCGCGGGACGGAAGATACTGCTGTGACTCCCTTGGGACAAGCGGGCGGGGAGGATCCTCGCGCGCCGGTGGATCTCGAACGGTGGCCGATCGTGGAACTGCTGGACCGCGAGCCGTACCGCTTCGACTTCTTCCAGGCGGTGCGGTTGCTGACGCGCATGTCGCCGGCGAGGCAGGTAGTGGGCCGCTTCAGCAACCCGGCATCCGAGGTGGTGCGCTTCGGCGCCTACTCGTCGGTGGCATTTCCCGCGAGCGCGATCCAGGAACTGGAACGGCCGCTGGCCGGTCCCGCGCGGATGCGCGTGAACTTCATGGGGCTGACGGGGCCCTCGGGTGTGTTGCCGCTGGTATACAGCGAGCTGGTGCTCGGGCGGCTGCGCGCGCGCGACCGGACATTACGCGATTTTTACGATGTCTTCAACCACCGGATGATCTCCCTGTTTTATCAGGCGTGGGAGAAATACCGCTTCACGATTCCCTACGAGCGGGGAGAACTCGATCCGTTTTCGCACCACGTGCTGGCACTGCTGGGGCTGGGCACTCCGGGGTTACAGGATCGCCAGGATGTCTCGGACGATTCGCTGTTGTTCTACAGCGGGCTACTCTCCCTGCACACGCGATCGGCCACCGCGCTGCGGCAGGTGCTGTCGGACTATTTCGATGTGCCGGTGGAGATCGAACAATTTGTGGGCGCGTGGTATCCGGTGGATGAAGATTCGCAGTGTTCGCTGAGTGAGGCAATCAGCTACTCGGAGCGATTGGGATACGGTGCTATGGTAGGGGACGAGATTTGGGACCAGCAATCGCGCGTGAGGATTCAACTCGGACCGCTGACCCTGGAACGGTACACGGAGTTTCTTCCGGGGGGCGACGCGTACCGGCACATCCGGGCAATGACAAAATTCTTCGCGGGCAAGGAGTACGATGTGGAGATCCAGCTCATTCTGTTGCGGGAGGAAGTGCCGGTGTGCGAGTTGAAAGAGGAGCCGGGGCCGCAGTTGGGGTGGACCTCGTGGGTGAAGTCGGCGGCGTTCCGGAGGGATCCGGGGGACGCGATTTTGGAGTTATGAGCGAACGGCGTGGTGGGGCATGCTTTAGCTTGCCCTCTTTTTGAAGAACGGTTGGCAAGCTAAAGCATGCCCCACCCAAGACGGGAGGATTTCAAATGGCAATCGATCTATTTAAACCATTAGTCAAACGGCTGAACACCATCACCAGGAAAGCGATGGAGGATGCAGCCGGTCTTTGCATGTCGAGGAGCCACTACTACATCGATGTCGAGCATTTCCTGATGAAGGCGCTGGATGCGACGGAGTCGGATCTCAGCCGCATCCTGAAGCAGTTCGGCGTCGATAGATCGCGGCTGTCGGCGGAACTGACACGAAGCCTGGATGGAAAGAAACGGGGGAATGCAGGAGGGATCGGTTACACGCCATCGCTGATCCGGATGTTCACTGAGGCGTGGTCCTATGGGTCCCTCGAGTTCAACGCCGCCCAGATCCGTTCGGGGTTTGTGATGATGGCGCTGGTTTCCGACGAAGAACTTTCGCGCGTTGTGCGCGACATTAGCAAGGAACTCCAGAAGATCGAGCCGGAAGCATTGCGCAAGCTGTTGCCGGCGATCATGGAGGATTCGCAGGAGTTCACCCTGGAGGCTGCATCGGCTGGACCGGCTGCGGCGCCTGGCACGGCCGGTGCCGGTGCCAAAGTAGGCGGTAAGACGCCCAACCTGGACCAGTACACTGTGAATCTGACGGAGAACGCCAAGCTCGGGAAGCTCGATCCGGTGCTGGGGCGCGACTTCGAGATCCGCCAGATTGTGGATATTCTCACGCGGCGGCGGCAGAACAACCCGATTCTCACGGGCGAAGCGGGAGTGGGCAAGACGGCGGTGGTGGAAGGGTTCGCGGTGCGCATCGTCTCGGGCGATGTGCCGGAGGTACTGCGCAACGTGACCGTCCGCACCCTGGACCTGGCGTTGTTGCAGGCCGGCGCCGGGATCAAGGGGGAATTCGAAAACCGATTGAAGGGGCTGGTGGAGGAAGTCAAGGCTTCGCCTACGCCGATCGTGCTGTTTATCGATGAAGCCCACACCATGATCGGGGCCGGCGGCGCGGCGGGGCAGAACGACGCGGCCAACATCCTGAAGCCGGCGCTGGCCCGCGGCGAGTTGCGCACCATCGCGGCCACCACCTGGTCGGAATATAAGAAGTACTTCGAGAAGGATCCGGCGCTGGCGCGGCGCTTCCAGGTGGTGAAGGTGGAAGAGCCCACCGAGTCCAAATGCGAGGTCATGATGCGGAGCGTGGCTCCCATCCTGGAGAAGCATCACAACGTGCGAATCCTGGATGAAGGGCTGGCCGCCGCCGTGAAACTGTCGCACCGGTACCTGGCGGACCGCCAGCTTCCCGACAAGGCGGTCAGCGTGCTGGATACGGCATGCGCGCGGCTCGCGCTGGGACAGAATGCCACGCCGCCGGCCGTCGAGGACGCTCAGCGCGAGATCGACGATTGCGCGGTGCAACTGCGGATCCTGGAACGCGAGGCCGCGCTGGGCGCCGACCATGCGGATCGGGTGACGGCCATCGGCGCGCAGAAGGCAGTGGCGGAGGAGCGGCTGGCTGGATTGCAGGCGCGTTGGGAGAAGGAGCGCGACCTGGTCAACCGCATTCGCGAGATACGCGGGAAGCTGGAGGAATCGGTGGCGCCGCCGGCACCATCGGCGCAGGCCGCACCTGCGGCGGCGCCTGGGCAGAAGGCAGCGGTGGGAACGGCTGCGGCGTTGCCTTCGGCGGTGACACCGGCGGCAGGACCGGCGACCCCCGGCGCGAGCGGACAAGCGGCGCCACCGCCCGATCTTCCGGCGCTGCGGGCACAATTGGGCGAACTGAACAGTGAGTTGGATAAACTGCAGGGCGAAACGCCGCTGATGCGGATTTGCGTGGACGCGAATATCGTGGGCGACGTGGTATCGGCGTGGACCGGCATTCCCATCGGCAAGATGCTGAAGGACGAAGTAGACACGGTGCTCCACCTGGAATCGCACTTGGGTAAGCGTGTCATCGGCCAGGACCATGCGCTGGGTATGGTCAGCGAACGCATTCGCACGTCGAAGGCCAGCCTGGAGGACCCCAGCAAACCGATCGGCGTGTTCCTGCTGGTAGGGCCGAGCGGCGTCGGAAAGACGGAGACGGCACTGACGCTGGCGGACATGATGTACGGCGGCGAGCGGAACATGATCACCATCAACATGTCGGAATTCCAGGAGGCGCATACGGTTTCGACGCTGAAGGGATCGCCTCCGGGATACGTGGGGTACGGCGAAGGCGGCGTGCTGACCGAAGCCGTGCGGCGCAGGCCTTATTCCGTCGTGCTGCTGGACGAGGTGGAGAAGGCGCATCCGGACGTGCTGGAGCTTTTCTTCCAGGTGTTCGATAAGGGCATGATGGAGGACGGGGAAGGGCGGGTAATCGACTTCAAGAATACGATTATCATCCTGACATCCAACGCGGGCACGGATACCTTAATGAAACTGATGGCGGATCCGGAGACAGCGCCAGGACCCGAAGCCCTGGTGAAGGCGTTGAAGCCGGAACTGAACAAGATCTTCAAACCGGCGTTCTTGGGCCGCCTGGTGATCATCCCGTACTTTCCGATACGCGATGAATCGTTGAAGCTGATCGTGCGATTGAAGCTCGCGAAGATCCAGCGGCGGCTGCACGAGACCCACAAGATCCGGTTGACTCACGACGAGCAACTCATCGAAGAGGTGGCCAAGCGCTGCACCGAGGTGGAAAGCGGGGCGCGCAACGTGGACAATATTCTGACCAATACCCTGCTGCCGGAGATCTCGCGCCAGATTCTATCGAGGCTGGCGGAGGGGCAGAAACTCGCGCCGATCCACGTGTCGATCGGGACGGACGGGGCGTTTGTGTATCGGTAGAGATCGGCTAGGTGGGGCAGGCGCTTCCGCCTGCCGCGCCCGCTTGCGGGCGTTGCCTGAACGCTGACAGCTAAGTAATTCGAGGCTTTGAACACTTATGTGGGAGCAGACTGAGCGGCCGTATCAACTGACCACTCCTCTCGGCAAGGATGTCCTGCTGGTAAGAAAATTCAGCGGGCGGGAAGCCGTGTCGGAGTTGTTTCAATTCGAGTTCGACGTGGTTGCCGAGGTTCAGACGGATGTTCCGTTCGATGCCTTGCTGGGGCAGAAGGTGACCCTTCTGATCAATCGGGAATCGGGCAAGCGCTACGTCAACGGCATCGTGAGGCGGGTCAAGCAGGGGGGGCGCGACCTGGTGTTCAAGGGGTACCGGCTGGAAGTGGTGCCGCAGTTCTGGCTGTGGACCAAGAACCGCCGGAGCAAGCTCTTCCAGCAAATGACCATTCCGGACATTTTGAAGAAGGTGCTTACGGGGCTGGACGTATCTTACGAACTTCAAGGGGACTGGAAGAGCCGCGAGTACGTGTGCCAGTACCAGGAAAGCGATTTCAATTTTGCCTGCCGGCTGATGGAGGAATGCGGGATCTTTTATTTCTTCAAGCACTCGGCGGGCGGGCACCAAATGGTAGTGGCGAATACGCCGGGGTCGCATCCGGATATTCCGTTCACGACGACGGCGATATACGAAGAGATGACCGACCTGTTCGAGCTCGCGGAGGATCGCGTGTTCGTCTGGTCGAAAGGCCAGGAGGTCCGGTCCCCCAAGTACCTGGTCTGGGACGAACATTTCCAATTGCCGTACAAGCACCTGAATGCGGACAAATCGATCACCGACGCGGTCCAGGTGGGCAAGACCTCACATAAGCTATCGGCGGGGAGCACCGGCGCGATGGAACTATACGAGTTTCCAGGCGAGTACTCCCGTCACTTCGACGGCATCAACAAGTCGGGAGGGGAGCAGCCCGAACATATTCAGTGGCCGTTTACCGAGAACAGCCGGATCGTGGATATCCGCATGCAACAGGAAGCGGTGGGAGGGCTGCTGATCGAAGGGCAGAGCGTGCATTCGGCTTTCACGGCGGGGCACACGTTCCAGCTCTCCAAGCATTTCTCCGACGACAGCGAATTCGTGCTGACCGGCGTGGAACATGAGGGGTCGCAGCCGCTCCGCACGGGCGAGGGCGCCTATCAATACACCAACACGTTCACCTGCATTCCTTTCGCTCTTCCGTACCGGCCGCAGCGCGTGACGCCGATACCATCGATACGGGGTGTGCAGCTTGCCATGGTTGTGGGCCCGCCGGGAGAGGAGATCTTCCCCGACAAATACAGCCGCGTGAAAGTGCAGTTCCATTGGGACCGCGAAGGCAAGAACGATCTCGACAGTTCGTGCTGGATCCGTGTGGGGACGCATTGGGCGGGCAAGCAGTGGGGTGCGATCCATATCCCGCGGATCGGGCAGGAAGTGATCGTCAGCTTCGAAGAAGGGGACGTCGATCACCCGATCATCGTTGGAAGCGTGTACAATGCCGACATGATGCCTCCGTACATTCTGCCGGACAACAAAACGCAGAGCGGCATCAAGAGCCGCTCCTCGAAAAACGGCACTCCGGACAATTACAACGAAATCCGCATGGAGGATAAGAAGGGAAGCGAAGAGATTCTGGTCCACGCGGAGAAGGACCTGACGGTGGAAGTGGAACACAAC
>OBLT010001767.1_pt1 | contig 13628 bp, 14 predicted proteins | sample 1518721 | NCBI WGS metagenome assembly OBLT01 (sample SAMEA3539307, study PRJEB22396) | soil metagenome | biome: tundra; feature: field; material: soil | place: USA | collected 2010-05 | depth 0.15 m | reverse complement strand
GGGAAGGATTTGGGTCGCCGCTTGCGAGTCCGCGGCTTTATGCGGCCTGGCCGGTGGCGATCCGGTTGGCGCCGGTCTGACCACGCACAACAGATCTGGCGCGCCGCCACGCCGATTGGGTGGGGTACATCATGGGGTATCGAAGCGGGCATCGCGTTAACTTGACCTTTAACGTCAATTATTTGCGCGAAACCTGTGATTCCGACCCTAGCCTCCATTTGTCACCTGAGAAAGTCCCCGTTGCACGCGCCGCTATACAGGCAGCTGGCGCGGTAGCATCGCTGGTTGGCTGATGACACCGAGCACCGCCTTTCGTCCTCTCCGCCAATACCCTGCCAGGTCTATCCCGGTTTCTGATGGCCGGACAATGGGTGATGCCGGGAGGTGGGCTGCCGTGCGGCCTGATCACGGCCCGTTTAGCCTTCAGTCCGTGTGTCGGCGCGATGGCATTGCGTTCACCCTGTAAGCATCGCTCGCGAGGAGGTCGAAGTGGGGAAATGGATGAAGGCTCTGATCGGGATCGTGGTCCTTGCAATGGCGATCCTCGGGTTCGTGAGCTGGTACAGGATTCACTATTCCATGAGCCCTGCGCGAGCGTTCGAAGTCAACAGCCCCGCGGCCGAGACGAAGGTATTGATTGCAACGCAGGGAAGCGCATTCAAGGATGCGATTGTTGCCGGGATCGTTACGCATCTGAAGCAGCGATCGGCCTACATCAAGATCATCGACGTCTCGGCGCTGCCCGTCATAGCTGAAACCGAGTGGAATGCTATCGTCGTGATCCACACATGGGAAATGCGCCAACCACAGGCGGATGCGAAGATGTTCATTGAGCGGGCTCGCACCTTGCGCAAGGTCATCGTTGTGAGCACATCCGGCGCTGGTACGTTCAAAATGGATGGTGTCGATGCGATTTCGTCGGCATCCGTTATGACGGATGTGCCGGCGCGCGTAGCCGAGATCGACATGCGGCTCGACACGATCCTGGACGCACACGACCGTTGATGATGCTGACAGGGCGGCCCTCGCCATTCATGCCTTGGCCGCGCCGGCCATTGGCGCTGTCATTGCGATGCTGGTACAGGGCAGCGTCACAATGTTCACAAGTCTGCGATTGGGAGGGGCTTACCGACCGTGCTTTGGGACAAAGCAATCCCGGGCAGGGCTCGTAACAGCAAGGATGGCCCAGCTCAGAAGTACCGCAGCAGCTGAATGATGCTGCTGGCTGCTGGCGGAGAACTGCCGCGCTCGGATCGGGAACTGCCGACGTTTGCTTGAGTAGAGCAGAGGAATCCGCACCCCACTATTCGCCCAAAGTCGGCGTCTAATGCCGTGCCGCCGTTTGAGCAATCAATACGGCATTCGTGCCGCCGAATGCAAACGAGTTCGACAAGACGGTTCGCAGCATCATGCCGGTCCGTGCGCGGCCTGCGACATAGTCGAGATCACACGCAGCGTCGGGCGAATCGAGGTGCATCGTTGGCGGCACGATGCCTCGCTCCAGACACGTGACCGCAATCACAAACTCAAGCGCCCCGGCCGCGCCGAGCAGATGGCCGTGCATGGACTTCGTCGAACTCACGGGCACGCTGTACGCTCGCTTCCCGAAAACCTCCTTAAGAGCGGCCGTCTCTACCGCGTCGTTCTGGAGCGTGCCAGTCCCATGAGCATTGACGTAGTCAATCGCGTCAGGATGGAGCCCGGCCGAGCAGAGGGCCGCGCGCATCGCGCTGGTCTGGCCTTCAATGCTCGGGCGCGTAATGTGCGTAACGTCGGTCGTCAGCCCATAACCTGATAGCTCCGCGTGGATCATGGCACCGCGGGCGACGGCGTGATCCCACTCTTCGAGCGCTACGAACGCCGCGCCTTCGCCGAGCACGAGCCCGGTTCGGGTGCGCGCAAACGGGCGACACGAGGACGAGGGGTCTTGAGGGTCTTGCACGGCAAGGGTGCGCATTGCTTCCCACGCGCGCAGGACGCCGAACGTTAGCGGCGCCTCGGCGCCGCCAGCCAGCATGATGTCGACATCGCCGCACTGGATTCTGCGCGCCGCCTCCCCCAGCGCAACTGCCGAGGACGAGCAGGCGGTCGAGTAGGTGAGGTTTGGTCCGGAGAGCCCATAGTCAATGCCAAGCCACGACGCCGTCGCGTTCGTCATCGCGGCCAGTACGCTGTACGGCTTCACGCGATCCGAGTGCTCTGCGTAGACGGTGTGATACCCGTCTTCCGTCGTTTCAGCGCCGCCCAGGCTGGTCCCAACGCAGACGCCACAGCGCTCGCGCCGCTCGGCCGCGAAGTCGAGCCGTGCATCGGCGATCGCCTGAGCGGCGGCGACGAGCGCGAGCTGACTGACGCGATCAAGCATCCGCAGCCGTGGCGCGCTGAAGTGTGCACGGCCATCGAATTGGACCGGCGCGCCTATCGGCGAGCGTAGCCGCTCACTCAGCGGAGCTGCGAGGCGGCATACACCGGAGCGGCCGGCCACAAGATTTGTGAATAGCTCGTCGACGCAGTTGCCGAGCGGCGCGACGACGCCGAGACCTGTTATCGCGACCCGACGCATCGTCAGGTTAGGGCGTGCAAGTCGGCGTCATCGGCGCCTCGCGCTGCGGGGCAACGAGTTTGTCGATGTAGACGACGACGTCGTTGACCGTGAGCAGGTTGGTCGGGTTGTCGTCTGGGAGTGTTATGCCGAAGCGATCCTCGATCTGAAACATCAGCTCAAGCATGCCGAGCGAGTCTACGCCGAGTGCGCTCAGCTGTGCATCGGGCGCCAGCTGCTCGCGAGTGAGCTTGTATTCGCGAATCAGGAGGTCCTGCAGTGTCTCAAGCGTGCTCATGGGGTGTCCTCAGAAAGTGACGGTGGAAGGACCGCGCGCCGGGCTTTGCCGGCCAGACGCGCGGCCTCGGTCAGCAGTGTCGGCCAGCGCCGCAGCAGTGCGTACGTCGGCGCAGCGAGCGCCGGGCGCATCGCGACGTGCGCATAGGCGGTGGCGAGTCGCAGGCGCGGCGCGAATGCATCGCGCCACGCCGCGGCGTATCGACGCTGTAGCTCGCCGGCGCGGCGCGCATCGATCGTCGCAACGGGCCGCTGCGTGAGGCTATTCGCCAGCAGAGTCGCGGACTGCAGCGCCATGCTGATGCCTTCGCCGATCAGTGGGTGCGTCTCGCCAGCCGCGTTGCCGACGCGGAACGGGCCGTGTTCAGCACCGACGCGGATGCCGGGCTGCAGGGGGCCCACTGATAGCCAAGACCCGTCGCGCTGCGCGTCATTGAGTGCTTCGCGAACGCCGGGGCACGAGTGGCGCAGATACGCTTCGACCGCCTCGCCGGCTGTTGCATCGGGCACCAGCGCGCGGCACGCCTGCAGCGCGTCGCGGCGGATACAGCAGGCCAGCGTCGTGCGTCCGTTGTCGGCGACGACGATTCCGCCGTAGCCGCCATCGAGCGCGAGTACCGGCAGCAAGCCTGGCGTGAGCGTCGCGTTGTGGAAACTCGCCTTAAACGCAAACAGGTCGGAGCCACGTCGCGGCGCGCGGGGCGCGCCAACGGCACCGACTGCCGCAAATTTTGGTCCCGCTTCCCACGAACCATGCGCGTCGACGACGACCGCCGCACGCAGTGTTTGCACAGTGCCGAACCCGGCCGCCCCCTCGGCCGCGTCGTTCGTGAGTGCTTGGATCTCGCACTCAAAACGGCCCGGCGCGCCGCGAACCGTGCGCACTTTGGCCGGTTGCAGCACGACTACCCCGAGCGTTCGCGCGCGCAGCAGGAGTAGCCCGTCGAGGTGATCGCGGCCAAGGGCTCGACCGTAGCGGTAAGGGCCGTCCGTGCAGGGCGGCAGGTCAGCGACGACCGTCGCCGCGGCGCTCATCCACCCGACCTGCCGGAGCTCCGGTCCCGCCATCCGTCGAAAGGCGCCCCCGACGCCGAGCTCGTCGAGCACCGCGAGGCTGCCGGCAGCGATGCATTCGCCGCACACCTTACGGCGCGGATAGCTGTGCTGCTCGACAAGGACCACGCGCCACCCTGCGTTCGCGAGCAGGATAGCGGTCGATGTGCCGGCGGGCCCGGCGCCAATCACGAGGGCGTCGGCATTAGCGTACATGCTCAGCGTCGGGTGCGCGTGCGCTCGCGCGGGCGACCGCGAAGCAGTGCGTGAATGGCCGGGCCAAAAATTCATCGATGACCCAGACGCCGTCCGCGCGTGGCCACGCCGTTGTCAATTCCAGGCCGGTGAATCCAGCCGCGACGCTCTTGACTGCGTCCTCGCGCGTCACCTCGTTCGTCCCGAGTAGACCAATCAGCCGGCTGCCGAGCCGCGCGAAACCGTCTCGGCGCGGCTCGCAGGCAACGAACGCGTTCGTGCTCGCCGCAACGGCCGGCAACAGGACCTGCAACTGCGCATCCTCGAGGTGATGCAGGAACAGCGTCGCGACGCATAGGTCGTAGCGTTTCGTCGTGGGCTCGAGCGCCCATGCAAGTGCGTCCGCGCGCACGACCGTCACACGCCAGTCGAGCCGGCGGTACGCCTCGCGCGTCTTTACTCCCACGACGTCGTGGCGGTCAAGAAGCGTCAACTCGACGCCGGTCCATCTGGGATGCAGCGCGCGCGCGAGGCGTAGCAGCAAAGTACCGTCGCCGGCGCCGAGCTCGACGATGCGCCGTGGCGGCGCTGCGAGTCGCAGCCGCGCAACCGCGCGTTGTAGGATCGACAGCGAACCCATCGCACGGTGCACCCGCCTTAGGTCACGCCGCGAGCGACGCGCGCGTGGATCGTCGGGAGCGAGATGGTCGAGAAGCTCAGGCCGCACGCAGCGGGGCGATCCGGTCATTGGCCGTCACTCGACCGCGAGCAACGCGCCGTGGCAGGTGAAGCCGGCGCCGAAAGACGACATCCACCACCAGCCGCCGGGCGCTGCGTCGGCGAGCGCTGCGTCCAGCACGAAATACACGAACGCGCTGCTCAGATTTCCGTACTCGCGAAGCGCCTCGCGGCTGTACCGAAGCGCTTCTGAGTCCAAGCCGAAGCGTTCCTCGAGCGCGAGCAATACGTCGCGCCCACCGGCGTGCAAGATCCAACCGCGAACCTGGTCGCGGCTCAGGCCGGCGCGCGCGAGCGTAGCCACGAGAACCTCGTCGGCGTGCTCGGCCGCCAGGCGCGGCACCGCCGTTGTCAGAACGTTCCGAAGCATTCCGGCGCGGTGCTCGAAACGCAGCGCTTCGCGTGCAGCTGGGTTGATCAGCGAGGCCGTTTCGCGCCACTCGACGCCGCGCCGGTTGGGCGGTCGCCGCCGGGACAGCACGGCAGCGCCGGCGCCATCACCGAAGAGGCACGCGCTGATCAGCACGCCGGGATCGTCGTCGAGATACATCGCGGCGCTGCACACTTCGACGCATATCGAGAGCACATGCTCGCACTGCTGGGCGCCAAGCAGCGCGCTCGCAAGCTGCCAGTTTGGAAGCGCGCCGGCACACCCTTGCCCGACCAGATCGAAGCCGAGAACGTGGCGTGACAGTCCGAGGCGCTCGACGACGTAGCCGCTGAGGCCCGGGCAGAGATAGCCCGTGCATGTCGTGACGATGACCGCACCGATTGCCTCAGGCGCGAGCGCCGCACGATGTAGCGCGCTACCACCCGCCTCAGCCGCGAGGCGCGGCGCATGAGTGGCAAAACGTCGGTGTAGCGTGTCCGCATCGATGGCGAATACCTCATCCAGCGAGTCGACGGCGAGCCAGCGAGCCTCGATCCCGTTGTCCCGCCGCAGCACCGACTTTGCAATGGCGTGTGAACGCGCGTTGAGGCGCCCGAACCAGTCGGAGGCGGTGAACGCTTCCCAGCAGTCGTTCTTCGTATAGCGTCGTTCTGGGAGCGCGGTCCCGACGGCGTGCAAATACATTCGTCGGCTCCGTGGCGCGCTCTCACGCCTCATTCATACTGTAATGTGAATATGATGTCGAGGCAGGCAGTGGACCCGAGGTTCACTCTGATGGCGTCGGACGAGACATTCGGTGCGGTACCGTACACAGCTGTTTCACCTCCTAGCCTGCATGAAGGAAGAGATTTTGCTACCCATGGGGCCGAGTATTGCGAAGTCGAGGCGTGATGTCGATGCGCGTCGGTGATTTTGCAACGGGTAGGCAGTCGGGCGTCGATTTTCGACGCTGGTGGTGGGCTGGGGCGAGATTTCGGCGACGGATCCAACGTCAGCTCTCGTACTCCGTGTTGGCGCAGATAGCTAAATGATCGGGCCATCGACCACGATGCGCGCCGTTCGCTTGCATGCGGTAGGCGATCTTCGCTTCGAGCAGCGCACGGGTGCGCGTACGCGCTGCCGGCGTCTGCGGTTCCGATCTGCATAATTTCCGCACCGACCGATAGAGGTTCTCGCAGTGGGCGCTCGTGTGGTCGATCTGAAGCCGGGTGACTTGGTCGTAGCCGATTCCCGTGTCAGGCCCTGGCGGAGCCGTTGGGGGTCTCGCTGCGCGTGGTGCGGAAGGCTCGCGATGGTGGGGATCTTCACGGGCGATCAGGCCGTGAACGCCAATGCCATCGTCGAGCGCGAATTGGAGATTCGAGGCTAGTGTGTTTTGCGACGAGCAACGGGAAGTCATGGAATTGTTGCCCGCGCTGAGCGCCAAACTCGAACGAGTGATCTCGCCGGGCATTGCCCTCGAGCAGTTGCCCCAGGAGTACGAGCGTCTACTGAGCGGGAAGTCCCGGTTCCTCAAGACGATCGTAAAGCCCGGAGGTAGAGCCCTCGGGCGCTGATGGCTGCCTCAAAGCGCCGCGAGGTAGCCGCCGTCGACATACAGAATCTGACCCGTGACATACGCGGCCGCCTCGGAACACAGAAATACGGCCGCGCCGCTGAGATCATCCAGCTGGCCGAAGCGCCGCTGCGGAATCTTATGCAGCATCAGGCGTTGCCAATGCTCGTCCTGATAGAAGGGCTCCGTCAGCTCGGTTCGAAAGTATCCCGGTCCAATGCCGTTGACCCGGATACCCCGCGTAGCCCACTCGGTCGCGAGTGCGCGCGTCAGGCCGGCGAGCCCCGATTTTGAGGCACCGTACGGTGCCGCCCCGGCAACGCCCACTTCGGACGTGAGCGAGCACATGTTGACGATGCTGCCGCCGTGGATCATGCGCTGAGCCGCCGCCTGGGCGCAGAAAAAAGCGCCTTTAAGATTCGTGTCGACGATCCGGTCCCACAGCGTTTCGGTCACTTCCGAGGCCGCACAGACCTCCTCGACGCCGGCATTGTTGATGAGAATATCGACTCGCCCCATCGACTTCGACACCTCTTCGAACATCGCCGCGATGCTCGAGAGGTCGCTGATGTCCGCGCGCACGCTCATCACTGCGCAGCCGAGCTCGGCCAGCGCGGCATGGCTTGCGGCCAGCGCCTGCTGATCCCGGCCCGTCAACACCACCGCAGCCCCAGCGTGCGCCAGTGCCGCCGCCAGCGAACTGCCGATGCCCCTCGAAGCGCCGGTGATGATCGCGACTTTGCCGTCTAGCGAGAAGTTCGGGCCTGGCATGACTGACTCGTTGTCCGCCGTCGAATGTGTCTTATATTATAACCATGAACGATCTGCAGAACCTCTCCGTGGAGAGCCACAGTATCGACTACGTGCCGGACGCCGAACGATACGGCACGCCGCTGCGCCTGTTCACCATCTGGTTCAGTATCAACCTGTCGATCGTCTGCGCCGCCGTAGGCACGATTGCCTCCGGATACGGCCTGAGTCTCGGCTGGTCCATCGCTGGGCTGGCGATTGGCAATGCCGTTGGTTCGGTATTCATGGCGGCCCATTCCGCGCAGGGCCCGCATTTGGGCGTGCCTCAAATGATCCAGAGTCGCGCGCAGTTCGGAGTCCTGGGGGCCGGCCTGCCGCTGGGTGCGGTGGTGATCACCTACCTGCTGTATACGGCGGCGGACGGTCTGCTGGTCGAAGGATCGTTTCGCGCGCTGCTGCCGATGAGCAACACCACGGCATTGGTGTTGTTCGGCGCCATCACTCTGATCATCGCCTACGTCGGCTACGAACTGATCCACCGCTTGGGCGTGTTTGTCATGGTGCTTTCCGGGTTGCTGTTTGCGGTCGCAGCCTTTGTTCTGGTCAAACACGCAACGACGCCGGCTTTTGTCCCTGCGAGCGCTTTCGGGCATTTCAATGCATCGGCGCTGATGTTGACGATTACGCAGTCGGCGGCCTGGTCGCTGAGCTTCGGCCCGTACGTGGCCGATTACTCCCGATACCTGCCGCAGTCGGTGCGCGCGTCCAGCACGTTCTGGTACACCGGGCTGGGCTGCTTCCTTGGCGCCACGCTGATCATGGCCTTCGGCGTCTACCTCGGATTCACCGACCCGTCTCTGATCGCCGATCCAGGGACCGCGATTGCCGACACTTTCACCAGTGGGCGAGCGCTGGTGCGCATACTGATCATCATCGGCGTTCTCGAGGGGAACGTCATGAATCTCTACAGCGCCTACATGTCGACGGCGACCATATTTTCCGGCCTGCAGCACATGCAGCGCATCGGCCAGGTGCTGAAGTTTGCCGTGATGAGCGCTCTGATCGCCATCGCCACCGTGGTGTCGGTGGTCGCGCAGGATGATTTCCAGACCTACTTTGGCGACATCCTGAGCGCGATGATCTACCTGCTCGTGCCGTGGAGCGCGATCAATCTGGCTGACTACTACGTGGTGCGCAAGGGCAACTATGTGATCGCCGATTTTTTCCGCCGCGATGGCCAATACGGAGCATTTCGCTGGCGAACCATCGCCGTCTATCTATTCGGCATCGCCGTCCAGGCGCCGTTCATGAGCCTGTCGTTCTTCAAGGGGCCGATTGCCGAGCGTATTGGCGCCGACCTCGCCTGGCTGCCGGGACTGCTGGTGCCCTCGGCGCTCTACGTGTTCACGGAACGACGTGGGAGTCGCCCAGATCCTTCCAGTCGTAGCGCGGCACCTGAACCCACTGGCCATCCTTGAGTTCCGGGACCTTGTGCACCTTGATCTGGTCCACGCTCATCGTGCCGTCTTTGTCGCTGACCCAAAAATCGATGTCGTAGATCTGGTCCTTGGTGCCGAGCACGCGAAAGTCGGTGCAGGCAAAGAAATGGCCGTTATCGTCGAGTTGCCGGATGGGCTGGTGGGTGTCGATGAACTCCAGATCCAGCACTTTGCCGGTCTTGTCATCCTTGAGTTTGAACACGCCGCCATTCTTCGCGCTTTGCGTGAGCGCACTCTGTTCGACTGCCGACATCACTTCCCAACCGCGCTTGTTCGCCACGTGGCCCGGATGCTCTGAGGCGGGAATCCACCACCACGGGATTGGCTGGCGCGCCATCGTGGTCCAGGTGCCCTCCGTCTGCAGCGGTTCCTTGTAGATCCGGATCTCCTGAACCTTGAGTTGCCCCTGAGCCGGTGCCACCCAGAAATCGATCAGGTATTTCTTCTGCGCGTCCGCCTGGTCGTGGAATTTCACATCCGGAAAGAAGCCGTAACCGTCGATGGTCCGGGTGAAATCGATGGCATCGAAGCTCAACTTCAGGTGGCCGCCGTTGAGTGGATCCTCCAGTGGAAATACTCCGTTGTTCGCCTTCAGCGTGTCGCTGATCACTCCATTGACCACCGTCTCGGCATCGCCGCTGTCGAAATATTGCATGACCTTTTCGGTGGATTCCACGCTGCTGGCGGCGATGAAGTCGTGCGCCTTCTGCAGATTCTCGCTCGGGCTCTCCAAAAACGACTTCTTGGCCGCATCGCTGCTGAAGCAATACACCTTGTCGTCCTTGTCGGTCCAAGTCAGCGCACAGTTGGTCATCACGTGCCGGCCCTGCGCCAGGCCTTGCGTGCACTGCCCGCCGAACTGCGCCTGCGATGCAGGCAACGCGCTGTCCGCGGCGTAGCTGCCGCGCGTCAGCGGCGCCAAGCACATGACGGCAACGGCCAGGGCAGTGCGCCTTAGGATCGAGGCCAATCCGGCTGAGAGTTTTTCGGCGTTGGGTATCATGATGCGAATTCTTCCTACGTGAAGCAGGTCGACTGTGCCGAGGTGACGGCCAGGACGCTGAGATGCGGAGAGCGCGCAAGCTTCTGTGTTTGAAGCTACTCTCAATGACTTGCGATGATACTCCTCAAACGCGACGAGCTGTCAACAGTTCGCTGTCGGCAAGATGCAGCTCAACCTTGAGCGGCGGGCCGCTCCAGGGGAGAGGAAACATGCGTTTGATGTCGCGCTATCGCTAAAATTCATGGGCCTGCCATTCACGCACGAGCCGGTATCGGTCTTCCGGCAGCTGCAGTGACTAGTACACGCCGGGAATCAGGCGTTTGGTGCGAGCCATATAGCGCAGGTAGCTGTCCCCGAGCGCGCGCGCGAGCGCCGCTTCCTCGATCGCGATGCGTTGCATGAAGGCCAGCGACGTGGGGACGACAACGATGATCAGGGACAGCCAGTTGCCAAAGGAGATTCCCAACCCCAGGAACACCAGCAAGGCCCCGGTGTAAGAGGGATGGCGAATAGTGCGGTAGGGACCGGAATCGATGAGCGTGTGATCGGCAGCGATGGCCACGTTGACCGTGAAGAGCCGCCCCAGATAGAAGATGGCGTACCAGCGCAATGCCAGGCCGCCGACGAACAGCGCAGCGAGCCGCTGTCGGCGGACTCAGCGCTGCCGCGCGAGCGCTTCCAGAGGAGCAATCCGAACTCTGACAGGCCAAACAGAGGTCCTAGTCACTGCGGGCTCGAGAGGGTCATTGTGAGCATTATAACGGCTTGGCGAAGCTGATCCGGCAGCCCTCGTCGCTGCTGCGCCTGCTCGCCTCGATAATCATCAACACGCCGCGTGCCTGCTCCGCGGAAACAGGAACCGGCGCGCCTTGCTCAATGCTTCGTCGCATCGAATCATAGAACTCGCGCCATCGGCCGCATTCGGCAGACACGGCATCGTCGCGTTCAGAGTCGCCATGCACGAGCTGGCCCCATTGAGCTTGCGGTTCGACGCCGAAAGCCGGATCGGTGGGTGACATGCCGGCGCGCAGCTGCCGCTCTTGCACGTCCAAGCCGGTTTTCCGGTAGGAAGCCTTGAGGCCGTGCAGACGATAGCGCAGCGCATGGTCGGCGGCGAGCGAGCTCGCACCGAGGCAGATTCGCAGATTGTCCTTGCCCATGCGGATCTCGAAGCCGTCATCCGCGACTGCTCCGGTGCGCTGCGTGAACACCTCAGCCTGCAGCCAGTCGGGCATGCCAAACAGGCACAGTGCCTGATCGATCAGATGCGAGCCCAGATCGTACAGGAGGCCTCCGCCGTATTGGGGCTGTTCGCGCCATCGTTCGGCCACTGCGGGACGGTAGCGATCCCAGCGCGCCTCGAAGGCGACAATGCTCCCCAACAGCTGCTGAGCCGCTATGCGCTGGAGGGTCAGAAAATCGCTGTCCCAGCGACGATTCTGGAACACCGCGAGTTTGCAGCCGTGCTGCGCCGCAGCCTGAATCAAGCTGTCGGCTTCGAGCGTCGACAGCACCATCGGTTTATCCACGACCACGTGTTTGCCGTGCTCGAGCGCCGCAAGAGCCTGAGGAAAGTGTGCGTGGTTGGGCGTGGCGATCACGACGAGGTCGAGCCGCGCAAGCGCCAGCAACGATTGAACATCCGTCAGTACGTGTGCTGAAGGCAGCGCCTCTCGTACCGCCGCATCCTGCCGCGTCACCACACCGACAATGCTCATGCCCGAACTGAGGATCAGAGGCATGTGGAGCGTGCGCGCGGAAAACCCGAATCCAACCAACCCCACTGCGATGGTCAACCGAGACTCCCTATCGGTTTACGGTGTGAGCACGACCTTGACGCTGGTGTCGAGCATAGTCCGATCGATGTAGGTGATGGCATTGGGATTTGTGGCCACCAGTTTCTTCGCCTCCTCGGCGTTGGCGACGGCCTTGGGCGGTTGGCCCCTGCCGGTGAAGATGATCTTCGACCAGAAGGCCTTGATCTGCGCCGCGGACATGTCGGCGTACTGACTATAGAACTCCTCGCGCGCCGCTGATCCCTCGCTCTGGTCGATCGGCACCGCCGAGCTGCCGTCGGGGAAACGCGTCCTCTTGCCCAGAAAAATAGCCATGACCTCGTTCTTGCTGAGGTTGGTGATCGGGCTCCTGGCTCCAACCACCGCGACCACATCGGCTCTGGTTGCAATGCTGGCCAAACCCAGAGCGAGCTCAATAGCAGCCGTTGCGATGCGATTTAGCATGGGAGATCTTCAGAATACGAAATCGATCGTGGCGCTGAACACATTGACGGTGCCGCCGGGCCGAAACCCAGGCTGCGTGTTGATCAATGTCCCGGGCGAGCCGGGACCTAACCGAATGTGGTCGCATTGCAGTTTGAGATCGACGTTCTTGGCAAAATCCCAGCGCGAGCCGGCGGAAAGGGTCCTCTGAACGGGACGCGTTCCCAGGACCTCATTGAGGCCGGCGTTGAGGGCGGTGGCAGTCCCGACCAGGAACGGAGGCAGCGCTGACAAGTTCAGACCGGGATCAGAGGTCGTTTGGACCGTGACCGCTGAATAAGTCAGATACGGGGTGAACTTCGCGATGCGGTAGCCGCCACTGACGTACCAGCCGGTGCTGAGTCCGACAAAGGAGCGGGTGTTGATTCTTGTCCACTCGCCCATTGCGAACCACTTGCCCGGGTCGTAACTGGCCCCAATCGCCATGATGGTGGCCAGCTTATCGAGCAACTCATATTTGTCCGCGATGGCAATTCCCTGCGGCCCGAACTCTCTGAACGCATCGAACAGCGCAATGCTTGGCTGCAAGCTTGTGTGGGCCGCGACATAACTGAGGTGGAACAACGCGGCGCCGTATTCAGTGCTATCAAAAATCCCCCACAAATCCTTCGCCTCAGAGCTTTGGCCAGCGGGGTAGTTCGAACGGTAAGTTCTGCCGTAAGTGCCCCCGAGGGTGCTAATCACTTCGCCCAGGTGTAGACGATAGCGGAAGTCGACACCGTCGTTGTTGGTAATCGGCTCCACGCCATAAACCCCTAACGGCGGCCGCACCCAAGGGTTGGTGTAACCCACCTTGCGAAAATCCGACACCAAAAAGACCGGCAGTACGACCCGGCCAATCCGAACATCGAAATCCTGCGTGAACTGATACTTGATGTTCGCCCATTCGATGCTGGGTCGGTAACTGTTATCGTAGTTCTGCTGCGCGATGAGCTGGATCACGGCCGAGATTTTCGGCGTGAAATTGGCCGTGAGCTGCGCGCCGATGCGGCTGTCGACATCCGCGCTCCATTCGTGGCTGTAGCCTGCACCATTGGGTTGGGAGAAGGAGGAGGTAAAGTCCGCCTGGTCTTCGCTCGAATGGACCACACCCAAGGTGCCGAAGCCATTGAACGAAAACATGCCTGCGCCGAGCTCGACGGCCTGGGCACCGCTGCCATACAGCGCCGCCGCCAGCGCGGCAATGGTGATCGGTTTGAACAACGCTACCTAAACCATTGAGACCAGCGTTCGCTGGCGGACTCTGCAGACTAGTTCGAGAGAGCCCACCGGTATGTACGCTGCATAACAGAGGCCCGCCCTAAGGCAGCGCCGTGCGGAACTCAT
>OBLT010001766.1_pt1 | contig 13633 bp, 15 predicted proteins | sample 1518721 | NCBI WGS metagenome assembly OBLT01 (sample SAMEA3539307, study PRJEB22396) | soil metagenome | biome: tundra; feature: field; material: soil | place: USA | collected 2010-05 | depth 0.15 m | reverse complement strand
TGGCTCATCGGGCGCTGCCTCTCATTAATCTTCTTGCTGCCGCAGCAAAGGCAGAACATAACGTAATGTGGAAATAAATTGTCATTTTATTGTTAAAGAAGAAACATCATGAAAAATATGGAACAACTGGAATTGGATGCGCACCGCAGTGAAATCGTTACGGATATGCGTAGCCTGGTTGAAAAATATCGCACAATCTTCGATTGGGATATTCCGGAGATTGACCAGCATGCTGCAGATAAGCTCATTCTGGCGGAGATGCATACAGCCTTGGACGATATTGCAGCGCAATTGGCAGGTTAAATGCCGGTTCGTGGTTATGCAGTGGTTATAGATAAATAAAATTGAATTCATTGGGCAATACGCTACGGCGCTGGCATATGCGTCGAATACTGCGACGCCATCCGATCCCCCATCTTATTTGGCACAGTGTGACGCGACAGATAGTGGTGCTGCGGGGATTGGACGCAGTGCAAATGGCGCATCTGCGAGAATTGACGACGTGGTTCCTGCAAAGCAAGTCGATTAACGGGGTGCAGGGCTTGGACGTGACGTTGTCGATGCGCGTGGCGGTGGCTGCTCAAGCCTGTTTGTTGATTTTGAATCTGGATATTGATTACTTTGATAATTGGGTCGAAGTCATCCTCTATCCCGGCGCGTTCCGGGTTAATCATGAGCAGATGGATGCGATTGGCCTGGTACATAACGAAGCAAGTGTTTTAACCGGCGAGTCGTGGTTGCGCGGCCCGGTAATTTTGTCCTGGGATGACGTGGAGCGTGATACCTATCATTACCAGGCCGGCCACAATGTTGTGTTGCACGAGTTCGCACATAAGCTGGATGGCCTCAATGGAGTAACGAATGGCATGCCGCCATTGCGTCGTGGTATGAGCCGAAAAAGATGGGCCGAGGTCTGGAATGAGGCCTACGATATACTGTGCCTGCAAGTTGCAGCAGGAGAATCAGCCTTTATCAATCCTTATGCTGCCACCAGCCCGGCGGAGTTTTTCGCGGTATTGAGCGAGTATTTTTTTACTGCGCCGGATATTTTGAAAAACTGCTGTCCCAGTGTCTATATGCAGCTGGCACTCTTTTACCGGCAGGCTGTAGCGCGTTGATTGAACATTATCGATCCATTTTCGATTCTCGGTCTGGATTACAAGCGAGAAAATCTTAGAATCTTTGCAGGGGACTTGGCCAGATGGAATTCAAGGACTATTACAAGATCATGGGGGTCGCGCGTGACGCGACTCAGGATGAGATCAAGCGTTCCTACCGCAAGCTGGCGCGCAAGTATCATCCGGATGTCAGCAAGGAAGCCAACGCCGAAGCCCGTTTCAAAGAGTTGGGCGAAGCCTATGAGGTATTGAAGGATGCGGAGAAACGCGCGGCTTACGATCAACTCGGCGCCAACTGGAAAGGTGGGCAGGAGTTTCGCCCACCGCCGGACTGGAACACGGGTTTCGAATTCAGTGGCGGCGGATTCAGCGGCGGCGATGCGGCGGACTACAGCGATTTCTTCGCATCTCTTTTCGGGAGGGATTTCCGCGCGGGCGGAGCCGGACGCGCGCAGCCTCATGCAAAAGGTGAGGACCACCACGCCAAGGTACTCATTGACCTGGAAGATACTTACCAGGGCGCAACCCGCACTATCACGCTGCGGGTTCCCGGAGTGAATGCACAGGGTCATGTCATCACCCGGGAGCGCGTGCTCAATGTAACCATCCCCAAGGGTATACGCGAGGGACAGCACATTCGCCTCAGCGGTCAGGGTAGTGCCGGTATGGGAGAAGGCCAAACGGGAGATCTGTATCTTCAAGTCGAATTTCGGGCACATCCCCTTTACCGTGTTGATGGCCGCGATCTCTATCTCGATTTGCCGGTGGCACCCTGGGAGGCTGTGCTGGGCGCAACAGTGAAGGTGCCGACGCTAGGCGGCATCGTGGAACTCAAAATACCGGAGGGCTCGGGTTCCGGGCGCAAGTTGCGGCTGAAGGGACGCGGCATACCGGGCGACCCGCCCGGAGATTGCTATGTGATATTGGCAATTGCGCTGCCGCCTGCCGATACCGAAGCAGCCAGGGATTTCTACCGGAAAATGGCGCAGCAATTGAATTTTAATCCGCGCGCCAAAATGGGGGTGTGAGAGATGAATACTGGAAATAAACAACCGCACCTTGCAATATGCATATTGGAAGAGCAAACCCAGCTGACGCTGGCCGATCTATGTCGCGCCTGCGCCGTCCATGCTGAACGGATCATCGAGTTGGTGGATGTCGGCGTGCTGGAGCCTCTGGGCCGTGAACCGGCTCGCTGGCGTTTCGGCGGCGCCAGCCTGCACCGCGCCCGCATGGCCTTGCGCCTGCAGCGCGATCTTGACATTGATCTCGCCGGGGCGGCACTGGCGCTGGAATTGCTGGACGAGATCGATTCATTGCGGACGCGTCTGCGGGCGATGGGTGGTGAGTACTGAGCGATGAATCGCGCAGAATTAGAACTGTGCCGCTGGCATGCAGTTGCCGATAAGTTGGCGTTACAACAAGCGGCGATTGAGACTATCCTTGCCAGTGCGGCACAGGCTATTCATGAACGCGGCCAATTCCATCTCGTGCTTGCCGGCGGAAACACACCGCGTGGAATTTATCACGGGCTAAGCACAGCCCAAACCGATTGGTCCGTGTGGCACATCTATTTCGGTGACGAGCGCTGCCTTCCTCCAGCCGATCCAGCGCGCAACTCGCGCATGGCCGCGGAGGTTTGGCTCGATCGCGTGCCGATTCCCGCGGTTCAGTCGCATGCTATACCGGGAGAGTTGGGTGCGGTTCAAGCGGCACGTATGTATGCCGAAACACTGCGGGCAGCTGGCGACTTCGATCTGGTGCTGCTCGGACTTGGCGAAGACGGCCACACGGCAAGTCTGTTTCCCGATCATGAGTGGGGCGTAGCGCCCGGTTCGCCGGACACGCTGGCGGTGTTGGACGCACCCAAACCACCGCCGCAGCGTGTGTCGTTGAGTGCGGCGCGGCTGAGCCGTACGCGGCAAGTGATATTTCTGGTCAGCGGAGAGTCCAAACATAGGGCGGTGGCCGAGTGGCGTGCCGGCAAGGACATTCCGGCGCGGGCGATCATGCCCGCGGCGGGTGTCGATGTACTGGTGGAGTCTGCGTTGCTCGTGCCGTTGTTAGTACCCAATTAAGCAAGGAGATTCAAGATGCATCTAGGCATGATCGGATTAGGACGTATGGGTGCCAGCTTGGTACTGCGCTTGACCAAGGATGGCCACAACTGTGTCGTCTACGACGTGAACCCCGCCGCTGTGAAGAAGATCGTGGGCCGCGACATTCAGGCTGCCGCCTCGATCGACGAGCTGGTTGCGAAGCTGGCCAAACCGCGCACAGTCTGGGTGATGGTTCCCGCCGACGTGACCGGCAAGACAGTCGAGGAGCTGGCCTCGCGCATGGATGCCGGTGACATCATCATCGACGGCGGTAACAGCTACTACCGCGACGATATCCTGAGAGCGCAGGCGCTCAAGACCAGTGGCATACATTACATCGATTGTGGCACCAGCGGCGGGGTGTTCGGGCAGGAACGCGGCTTCTGTCTGATGATCGGTGGAGAGGAACAGATCGTAAAACACCTGGCCCCGATTTTCAGGAGCATTGCGCCAGGTGTGGAGGCCGCGCAACGGACTCCCGGCAAGAAAGGTAATCCCGGTACTGCAGAACACGGATATCTGCATTGCGGCCCGACTGGCGCGGGCCACTTCGTCAAGATGGTCCACAACGGCATCGAGTATGGCTTGATGGCGGCTTATGCAGAAGGGATGAACATTTTGCGCAACGCCAACGCCGGCAAGCGCGCGCATGATAGCGATGCCGAGACCACGCCGATGCGCAACCCGGAGTATTACCAGTATGAGCTGGACCTGCCGCAGATCGCGGAAGTCTGGCGGCGCGGCAGCGTGGTGGCGTCATGGCTGCTCGACCTGACGGCAGCGGCGCTGGCTGAGGATGCCGATCTCACCGGGTTCTCGGGTCGCGTGTCGGATTCGGGTGAAGGGCGCTGGACGGCGCTGGCCGCCATCGACGAGGGCGTGCCGGCTCCGGTCATCAGCGCGGCGCTATTCGAGCGTTTTGCGTCGCGCGGCGATGCCGACTATGCCGACCGGCTTCTGTCCGCGATGCGCAAGCAGTTTGGCGGGCATGATGAGAAGAAAAAGGAACGCTGAGATGGGCAATACTCATAGCCGCACGACGTCGGCTGATGCGCTGGTGATCTTCGGCGTGACCGGCGACCTAGCCCACAAGATGATCTTTCCGGCGCTCTACGCGATGTGCAAGCGCGGCGTCCTCAATGTGCCGGTGGTGGGCGTTGCCTCTTCGAAATGGAGTCTGGCGCAACTGCGCAAACGGGTGAAGGACAGCATCAGGCAAGCAGGCAGGATTGACGACCGCGCTGCCCTCGACCGCCTTGTTTCACTTATTCAAAATGTGAGCGGTGATTACAACGATCTGGGTACGTTCACAGCGCTCAAGCAGGCGCTGGGCGATGCCCGACGACCGGCGCACTACCTTGCCATTCCGCCTGCGCTGTTCGCGACAGTGATTAAAAATCTCGGTGCGGCAGGTCTGGCCGATCAGGCGCGCGTCATTGTGGAAAAGCCGTTCGGACGCGACCTGGCTTCGGCGCGGGAGCTCAACCGCATCGCGCTGTTGGTGTTTCCGGAAGACTCGATCTTCCGTATTGACCATTATCTCGGGAAGGAGGCGATCATGAATATCCTCTATTTCCGCTTCGCCAATTCGTTTCTCGAACCGATCTGGAACCGCAACTGCGTGGCCAGCGTGCAGATCACGCTGGCCGAGGATTTCGGCGTGAAGGGCCGTGGCGCGTTTTACGAAAGTGCCGGCTGTCTGCGCGACGTCATCCAGAATCACTTGTTCCAGATCGTCGCCCTGCTTGCCATGGACCCGCCGGCCTATCAGGGATATGGCGCCGTGCATAGCGAGAAGGCCAAGGTGTTCCAGGCCATGCGTCCGCTGCAAATGGACGACATGGTGTGCGGCCAATACGCTGGCTACCGGAAAGAGCCGGGCGTGGCGAAGGACTCAGACGTCGAGACGTTCTGCGCCGTGAGGCTGTTCATCGATTCGTGGCGCTGGGAAGGAGTGCCATGGTATCTGCGTTCCGGCAAATGTCTGGCTGCAACAGCGGCCGAGGTCCTGGTGGAGTTAAAGCCGCCACCGCAAAGGCTGTTCGACGACTCAGTATCGGTGGACGGGCGGGCCAATTATCTGCGCTTCCGGCTCTCTCCCAACTCAGCCGTCGCCCTCGCCGCACGCGTCAAGCGCGCAGGCAAGGAATTCGTCGGCGACCAGCGCGAGCTCTACCTGCTGGATGAACAGTTGGGAGAGGAAACACCCTATGAGCGGCTGTTGAGTGATGCCATGACTGGCGATGGCGCGCTCTTCACCCGTGAGGACGCGGTTGAGGCCGCCTGGGCGGTGGTCGATCCCGTACTTGACATGCCACGCCTTGTTTACCGCTACAAGCCCGGCAGCTGGGGGCCGAAACAAGCCGACGCGCTGATTGCGGCAGATGGAAACTGGCACAACCCGATACTGGTGAAGGATAAAAAATGAAAGCCACACAACAACTGCACGATCTCGGTCAAAGTCTCTGGCTCGACAACATCACGCGCGCGCTGCTGACGAGCGGCACACTGGCCCGCTATGTCAGCGAGCTTTCCGTGACGGGACTCACCTCCAATCCCACGATCTTCGATCACGCCATCCAACATGGCGATTTTTACGATGGAGCGATCCGCCAAAAAACGCTTGCCGGAAAATCGGGCGAGGCGTTGTTCTTCGAACTTGCATTGGAAGATTTGACTCAGGCCGCCGACCTCTTTCGTCCGGTTCACAACGCCACCGGCGGAATCGATGGCTGGGTGTCGCTGGAGGTGTCGCCCTTGCTCGCCGACGATACCGCTGCCACGATAAAGGCGGCTGTGCAACTGCATAAGCGCGCGCAACGCCCCAATCTTTTCATCAAGATTCCGGGCACCCGCGCAGGGATTCCGGCGGTCGAGGAGGCGATCTTCGCGGGCGTGCCGGTGAACGTCACGCTACTGTTCTCGCGCGAGCACTACATTGCGGCGGCCGAAGCGTATATGCGCGGCATCGAGCGACGCATCGCCGCCGGCCGCGATCCAAGGGTCGCTTCCGTTGCATCGATTTTCGTCAGCCGTTGGGACGTAGCGATCAAGGATAAGGTTTCAGACGAGTTTCGCAACCGCCTCGGCATTGCCATCGCCATGCGCACATACAAAGCCTACCGCGACCTGCTGGATTCGCCGCGTTGGCAGGAACTTGCCGCTTCCGGCGCGCGGCCGCAACGCTTGCTGTGGGCCAGCACCGGGATCAAAGATCCCTTAGCTCCAGACGTTCTTTACGTCGAAGCGCTGGCGGCTCCGGATACGATCAACACCATGCCCGAAAAGACACTGCTCGCTTTCGCCAATCATGGGAAAGTGAAGGACGCCATGCGATTCGACGGTGGCAATGCCGAAGCGGTGCTCGCGGAATTTAGCCGCGAGGGCGTCAACGATGAAGCGCTTGCCGCCGATCTCCAGCGCGAAGGCACCGCAGCTTTCGCCAAGTCATGGGGCGATCTGATGGCCTGCATTGCTTCAAAAAGCGCCGTGCTTACGCAGACCTATCTAGGCGGAGACTAGCCATGACAGTCGCGGCGCAACTCGACCAGCTGTGCATCAATACCCTGCGCTTCCTGTCGGTGGACATGGTGCAAAAGGCCAACAGCGGGCATCCGGGCCTGCCGCTCGGCGCCGCGCCGATGGCCTACGTGCTGTGGACGCGCTGGCTCAAGTACAACCCGCACAACCCGCATTGGCTCAATCGCGACCGCTTCGTGCTCTCGGCCGGACACGGTTCGGCGCTGCTCTACAGTCTGCTGCACCTGACCGGCTACGACCTTGCGCTGGACGACATCCGACAGTTCCGCCAATGGGGCAGCAAGGCGCCGGGGCATCCCGAGCGCGGACACACGCCTGGCGTGGAAACCACCACCGGACCGCTGGGGCAAGGCTTCGGCAACGCGGTCGGCATGGCGATCGCAGAGGTGCAACTCGCGGCCCGCTACAACCGTCCAGGTCACGCGCTCATCGATCACCATACCTATGCCATCGTCAGCGACGGTGACCTGATGGAGGGCGTAGCCTCCGAAGCGGCCTCGCTGGCCGGTCATCTCAAGCTCGGCAAGCTCATTTGCCTCTACGACAACAACTACGTCACCCTGGCCGCCGGCACCGACATCACCTTTTCCGAGAATCGCGCGCAACGCTTTGAGGCTTATGGTTGGCACACCGTGTCGGTGGCGGACGGCAACGACCTCGTTGCGATCGATGCCGCGCTGGCCGCTGCGCACGCGGAAACCGCGCGGCCGTCGCTGATCCTGGTGCGTACCCATATTGGCTACGGCTCTCCCGAGCAGGACAGCTTCAAGGCGCACGGTTCCCCGCTCGGCGTGGACGACGTACGCAAGACCAAGCAGACACTGGGCTGGGCGACCGAGCCGGACTTCCTGATACCGGGCGAGGCGCTGGCGCATTTCCGGGAGGCGGTAGAACGCGGCGCGCAGGACGAGGCGGCGTGGAACTTGTCGCTGAGTACCTACGCCAGCACATTTCCGGTTCTGTCCGAGGAGCTTCAGGGTCGCTTGCGTGACGAACTGCCGCCCGGCTGGGACGCGGATATCCCGGTATTTGACGCCGATGCCAAGGGCCTTGCGACGCGCGACGCATTCAGCAAGGTGATGAACGCCATTGCGCCCAAACTGCCGGCGCTGACCGGCGGCTCTGCCGACCTCGACCCATCGACGAAAACGGCATTGAAAGGTTTGGGAGATTTCAATTCGCCGCCGGCGGAAAACGCGGACGAACAAGGCTCCGATGGCGGCGGCTGGAGCTATGCCGGACGCAACCTGCACTTTGGCGTGCGTGAACATGCGATGGGCGCAATCGTCAACGGCCTCGCTGCGCATGGTGGTTTTATTCCGTATGGCTCGACCTTTCTGATCTTCTCCGACTACATGCGCCCGTCAATCCGGCTGGCGGCACTGATGGGGCTGCACATCGTGCACGTGTTCACGCACGACAGCATCGCCGTCGGCGAGGACGGCCCCACCCATCAACCTGTGGAGCAACTGGCGAACCTGCGGGCGATTCCGAACCTCATCGTGATCCGCCCCGGCGACGCCAACGAAACCGCGGTCGCCTTGCGCGTTGCGCTGGAAACGCGCGACCGACCAGTGATGCTGGTATTGACCCGGCAGGATCTGCCCACGCTCGATCGTAGCCGCTACGCCGCGGCGGATGGATTGCGCCGTGGCGCCTATGTATTGAGCGATGCGCCGAACGGCAAGCCCGAACTGATCCTGCTCGCTACCGGTTCCGAAGTCGGCCTGATCGTGGCGGCGGCAGAACGCCTGCAACAGCAAGGCATCGCCGTGCGTTGCGTCTCGATGCCGAGTTGGGAGTTGTTCGAGGCTTTACCGCAAGCCGAACGCGATGAGGTGCTGCCGCCCTCGGTAGGTACGCGGCTCGCGGTCGAATTGGGTGTGTCGCAAGGCTGGGATCGTTACATCGGTGCGCGGGGCGACATGCTCAGTGTGGAATGCTTTGGCGCTTCCGCGCCGGCCGCGGTAGTGCTGCGCGAATACGGCTTCACCGTCGACAACGTTTGCTCGCGCGCAAAGACACTGCTGGCTGACGCCAGCGGTCTGATGTCTCGAACGATCACTCCAGCGTGTAGGCGATGACGTAGTCGCCGACCTTTGTGCTAAACGAGCCATGGCCACCTGCGGCGGTAAACAAATATTGTTTGTCGTCAACTGCGTAGATCATCGGCATCGACTGTCCGCCAACAGGGAGGCCCTGCCGCAACGGCTCGCCATTGCTGACGTCATAGGCGCGGAAGAAATAGTCTATCGTCGAGGTCAGGAAGGCGACCTGCCGTGGTCATCGGTCTGCCTAGGCTGGATCGCCCCGCTACGTGCTCGCCGACGCCCCGCACCATAGCCCCGATGTGCTGCTGCTGGCGACCGGCAATGAAGTCACGCTGTGCATTGCAGCTTATGAGCAACTGAAGGCAGAGGGAATCCAGGCGCGTGTGAACAGCACGCCATCGTGGGAACTGTTAGAGAGCCAGAATCAGGAATACCGCGACAGCGTGCTGCCGCCGGAGATAACTGCGCGCGTCGCCGTCGAAGCGGCGTCCAGCACTTTGTGTTGGCGCCCGCTCACATTGTCGCCGCAACCAGAGAACAAGTGCTGCGTCACGCTGCGGATCATGGAACTAGGAATGCGCACATTCAAGTACGATAATCAAAGCGATCCAACCATAAGACAATTGCAGCATTCGGTCAATGACGGAGCGGGTGCGGCTCTTGCCGGGAGAGCAGCCGATTGTGAGGCGAGGTATATGCCGCGCCAATAAATTGGCCGAGTACTACAAAATCTAAAGTATTTACTCGAACCTGGGTTGACCGTCCGCTTTTCGCAGAGATGAACGTCTCTTATGTGTTGCCAGACGTTCATCATCACATGGCTCAGCATTAACATTTTTTATCCCCTGATTGAGATGGGAACGAATCCCAGTTGACGCTGCTCGCGATAGCGCGTTCAGGTCGCGGGATACAGGGTGCTATAGATGCTGCGCAAACCAGTCGGCTGCGCTGTGCGCCGCTTGTTGCAATGTGCCCGGTTCTTCGAACAAATGTGTCGCGCCGGGAATCAGGGTGAGTTTCTTCTCGCAGTTTAGCAGCGCATCCGCCTGCTGGTTCAATTCGATCACACCGTAGTCCGCGCCGCCGACGATGAGCAGGGTCGGCGCAGTCACGCGACGCAGTGCAACTTCTCCGGCGAGGTCGGGCCGTCCGCCGCGCGATACTACGGCGGCGATTTTATTTTCCATTTTTGCCGCCGCTTGTAACGCCGCCGCCGCACCGGTGCTGGCACCGAAATAGCCCATGTGCAAGGCTTGCGTCATGGGGTAAGTCTGTAGCCACGCGGTCGCCGCGAGCAGGCGTTGCGTGAGCAGCGCGATGTCGAAGCGCGTTTCGTAATTCTGATCCTCTTCGCGCGTCAGCAAATCGAATAGCAGGGTGCCGATACCGCGTTGCTGCAGCACTTCTGCGACATAGGTGTTGCGCGGACTGAAGCGGCTGCTGCCGCTGCCGTGGGCGAACAGCACCACTCCCTTAGCGGATGGCGGCAACACCAGTTCGCCGCCGAGTTCTACACTGTCGGCCGGAATGTGTATGGTGCTCATGTTGTTTCTCCCATCGCAATAGGAACGCTTAGCCCGTCATTCCCGCGCAGGCGGGAATGACGTAGTTTTGTGCTAATGAATAATTCGGGTTTATTGGGAGCCCAGAACAGTCCCGTAGCCAAGTTGCAGGCCGAATAACCAGCGACTTGGACGATGTTTTTTATCGTCCTAGTCGAATGGCTAGTTGTTTCATCAGGCCGGAAGCCGGGGACTCAGCGGTACTTCCTCGGATTTCGCTTTGCTCCATCCATGCTACCTGTCTGGCTCCGGCTCGTCCGGCTTAAGCAGGGAGCGCATGGCGATATACCATGAGTTTCCCATGCAATCAATGCACAAAAATAAAGCCCAGCAAACCAAGAAACAAAGTGATCACGATGAAAAACAGGATGCTACGCCAGACGCTGCTCATGAACTTCTCCTTTTTAGAATGGGCTGTGCGCCCTGCTTAATTATTTTCCCGCCATGACGCCCGTCATGACGATAGGGATGCGCTGCCGACCGAATTGTCCGGCGAATTTTTCGAAATGTCCAGCCAGTGCCGTGCCGCACTGCGGACAGTTACCCTGTGCGCTGAGCGTGTAGTCGCGAATCAAATGCCAGTCGCGTACGATCAGCGGCTGCTTGCAACCCGGGCAGTGCGTGGTGCCGCCGCTCAGGTCATGCACGTTGCCGGTATAGACATGCAGCAGCCCGGCGGAGTGGGCGATTTGCCGTGCCTGTGTCAGCGTTTCCGCCGGGGTGGCGGAAACGCTGGTCATCTTGTAGTCGGGGTGGAAGGCGGTGAAGTGCAGCGGCACATCGACGCCGAGTTCTCTCGCGATCCATTCGCTCATCTTGCCGATCTCGTGCGCGGAATCGTTGTAACCGGGGATCAGTAGTGTGGTGATTTCCAACCACACCTTGGTTTCCTGACGCAGATATTTCAGCGTGTCCAGCACCGGTTGCAAATGTGAGCCAGTTTGTTTGACATAGAACTCGTCGGTGAAGGCTTTCAGGTCAACGTTGGCGGCATCCATCTTGGCATAGAACTCGCGGCGCGGCTGGTCGTGCATATAGCCCGCTGTGACCGCCACTGCTTTGATGCCGCGCTCGTGACAGGCATCGGCCACATCCATCGCATATTCGGCGAAGATCACCGGATCGTTGTAGGTGAAGGCGACGCTCTTGCAGCCCAGCCGTTCGGCGCTACGCGCGATGGCTTCCGGAGTGGCTTGGTCGGCGAGTTTGTCGAAGCTGCGCGATTTGGAAATGTCCCAGTTCTGGCAGAATTTGCAGGCGAGGTTGCAGCCCGCCGTGCCGAATGACAGGATGCTGCTGCCCGGATAGAAATGGTTGAGCGGCTTTTTCTCGACCGGGTCGACGCAGAAACCCGAGGAGCGACCATAGGTGGTGAGTACCATTGCATCGCCGACACGCCCGCGCACGAAACACGCGCCGCGCTGGCCTTCGTGGAGCTTGCAGTCGCGCGGGCACAGGTCGCACTGAATGCGGCCGTCATCCAGCCGGTGCCAGTACTTGGCAGGATATTGTTCGGCGATGCTGATTGCTTCATCCATGTTGGTGCTCCTTCGGGTGCCCGGCCAAAAGTTTTTCGGACTCGCTCCATTTGGTCACGCTATAGCGCGATAGTTTCACATCTTCCGCCCAGAAGTCATCGGGTAGCCCGGCCTTGCGCCTGAGCATGGCAAGAAATTCCCTTGGCTGTGCGAGGTTCTCCCATACTTGCGGCAGAAAGGTGCTGCGATATCTGCCGTATTCAAAAATGATGCCGTCCACGCCGGGGCGGAGTTGCGCCAGCGCATCGGCCTCGTCGCGAACCTCCATCGCCAGTGTAGTCGAGAGCAGCGAAATCTCGACTGTGGTGATGTCGAGCTCTTCCACGCTCAACGGCGTGAAACGCGGATCGCGCAAGGCGGCGGACACGGCATTGCTTTTGACATCGTCGAGCAATGAACGGTGCGCTTGCAGCGAGCCGATGCAGCCGCGCAACTCGCCGTATTGTGTGAGTGTGACGAAGCATGCGCCATGCTCGGCCAGCCACGGCGCGGATTCATTTGCTGTGTGTGGCACGTTCAATACGCGCGAAATAGCGGCGCGCGCGATCGGTAGTAACACTTTGCCTTGTTCATCTGACATGCTCAGTCTCTCCTGAAAATTTAAGTGAACCTCTAAAAATCCACATTTCATCCCAACTGATGGAACTACTAGCCATTCCACTAGGTTGCCAAAAAACGGCAACCAAGTGGCTGGTTATGCTGCGTTGCGTAAAAAATTCCTTGCTTACATATAAAACATATGCGGCGCGGCGAAATTTTTTCCGCGCCTTGCATTTGGGCGAACTCTGAATTTTTAGAGGGTCCCTTACGCCGTTCGGGTATCGGTCGCCGGGGTAAAAGCAAACGCGGCATAACCCACTACTTGTGCATGAGACCCGGCGGTGTCGCCAGAGTTTCGCAAATCGAGTAAATGAGGTGTGAGGCGGTGCTTCTGCGCCGCGACGATCAGGCCGCTGATGGGCGTGCCGCCACAGGCATGGTCATGTGCGATGGGTAGTCTTAGCTTCAGGATGGACTGCACGGTTTCGCCATCCATGCGTTGCGCGGTGGTGTAAGGCAGATAGTGCGAGAGATCAGAGCTGATGACGACCAGCGTTTCATCACCGCCCCACACAGTCTCCAGCACCTCCGCAACTTCCTCGGCGGTAGCCATGCCGACCGCCAATGGCAGCAAAGTGAAATCCGTTAATACGCTTTGCAAAAAAGGCAGTTGTACTTCCAGCGAATGCTCCAGAGCGTGCGCTTGTGCGCTGACGCTGACTTGCGGCAAATGGGTGATGGCACGCGCTGCCGCCGTGTCCAGCATGACCCGTCCCAGCGGCGTGTCAAAGGCATCCGCACCGGGCAGCGCCAAGCCGCGCACCGCGACGCGATGGGTAGGACCGAGCAGCACCACGCGACGGATGCGCGCGGCGATGGGGCGAATCGTTGCATAAGCCGCGGCTGCGATTGCGCCGGAATAAATGTAACCGGCGTGCGGGACTATCAATGCCTTGGGAATCAGGTCGAGCGGGCGCGCCTCAGCCAGCAGTTGCTGTACGTCATGGGCAAGCTGCCTGGGTTCAGCGGGGTAGAACAGGCCGGCAACAGCCGCAGGTCGGATATTTTGCATAACAAGCCTCGAGTTAATTACTGGAGCTTATCTGGAGGCGGCAAGGCAAAAATCAAGAGAGGGCAAGTGCGAGGCCTATAACCAGCCACTTGGTTGTCGTTAACCAATGACTT
>OBLT010001765.1_pt1 | contig 13634 bp, 15 predicted proteins | sample 1518721 | NCBI WGS metagenome assembly OBLT01 (sample SAMEA3539307, study PRJEB22396) | soil metagenome | biome: tundra; feature: field; material: soil | place: USA | collected 2010-05 | depth 0.15 m | reverse complement strand
GTTCTGGGTGACTGGCGGCGGCTTTGGGCTGGACGGAAGTTGGGTTGCGTTTGTGATCCTTGTTGTCGGGCTATTTGTCATTTTCAGGGCCACGCACGAGTTGGATTACCGGCATAATGCGCCTGTAATCGTTCCCGCGGGCATTCCGGTGGATCTGGACGCAGCTGCCCGGCGTCAGCATGAGGCCGCAATGGGGCCAACTGAGCCAACGGGCGAAGCTCTGGTGCAGATTCTGCCTGTTGCTGCTCCTCCGCCGACAAAGCCACCAGAATAGGTTCAGGCGATCCCGCCGACGAGTTCTCAATTGCGTTATATTGCTTAAGTTACAGTTGGGGCGGGAGTTTCTTACGACTTCGTTCCACCCGCAAAGCGGATGTTCCTGCTCGGGAGGCAATGTTGCGGGGAGTTTCCTCGATACTCGCGGCTTCGCTTACGGCGCTTCTGGTGATTTTGACTGCGAAAGCGATTGCTGAGGCAAACTCTGCGCCGCGCGAAATCCGGACTGAGTCTACGCAGGATCTTCTCGCAAAGTTGAATCCGCAGCAGAAGCAGCAGTTTGAGAAAGCAGCCAGGGCGTTCACCGAACATCGTTTTACGGATTCACTCGCCATCCACCAGCTTCTGCTCAAGGATTTCCCCGGCGATCCTATCCTCTCGAAGTTTGTCGGCGAGGATGTACTCCAGGGCGGAGATGCAGGTCTTGCTCTGAGCCTGCTGAAACCTATTGCCCAAGATGATCCCGACGACTGGCAAGCGGCTGCGCTGCTTACTCACGCATGCGCCCAATCCGGCGATATACCCTGCCGGGACATGGGGATCGCGCATATGCTCGATCTTCATAAGAAGGGCGCGACGCCGCAGCGAATGTACGATTACGTCGTCGAGACCGTGAAGGTGGGCGACAATACTTTGTCAATCAAAACGTCCCTTGAGCCTTGGGGCATCTACAAGATAGATGCCTTTGGAAAAGTGACCGACAGCGCCGGTAAGCTGTTTTTGAGCATCTCAATTGAAAGCAGCGACTTCGATCGGCCGGGGTTTGCCAAGGACCACGCCGATGAAGCAGCAAAGGGAATGCGCCTGTTTTCAATGGATGCCTACCGAGAGACCGGATTAAACGAAAAAGGCCAAAGAACTCAAACGCACTACACCTTCAAATTCTTTGACGGTCAGCCTTCTTACCAAACGGTCCGGGATGAGTTCATCAACGTGGCGAATGGAAAGAGCGCGCCCATCAGTAGCCGCACAGGGCTGGTTGTTTCGTAGCGAATGGTGCTCGAGACAGACGTGATGGTAGAAGCTGGTGCGTGAATTTGCCTTTTTTGCACCAATCGGACTATCTTTCTCTTGAATGCTGTTCGCATGCATGGGAGGTCCCCATGACCCTTTTCGTTCCCCCCCATGAAACACGGCCGAGGCAATGTTCGGCTGAAATCGCCAACTGGTTGAACGCAACCCGATTCATGGTGAGCTGCTGCGCACTTGCGGCTCTGCTGCTTGTTTCTCAGGCGCCGGCCCAGATCACCGTGAATTCTAAGACCGGAACTGTGACCAACACATCCACTGGGAAAACAGTCAACACAGTGGACCGGCGCTATCAGCAGATCAAGCCGACCCAGATCCCACTTTCAAAGTCTGAACTCGACGTCAAGACGCGGCTGGAGTTGATCCGCGTGCTGCAATCGGAGCAGGGGTTTGCCATGCGTCCGTTTCCCGGGGGGCACAAGGGCCTGACGCTGGTGGCCAATGGCAATCTTGACCCGGCAGGGGAAGAATACCTGGACATGGTGACCGAAAACGGGCTTGCGGCGAAGCCTGGCGACCGCCTGGTGCTGAGCGACATTAAAATCGAAAAGTCCAGAATCGTCATTGAGCTGAACGGCGGGCCGGACCCGAAACACCGCTTCCTGCGACACGTCCAGCTCGGCACGGGGCCGGATGTCATGGGCCCTGTGGTGCAGGATGACGGCCAGAAGCCAGTGGGCTCGCGGCTATCACTTACCTTCAAGGACCATGTTCCAGAGTTGACTGGCGCTGAAGTGAAGGCGCTGCTTTCGCCGCTGATTTCATTCGACGTGAAGACGCCGATCCAGGCTTATACAGACACGCTTCCAACCAAGCTGAAGGATGCGATTCTTAATCACCAGGTCCTGGTGGGGATGAGCACGGACATGGTGATGTTTGCCAAAGGGCAGCCGGATGGAAAGTCGCGCGAAATGGAGGGGCAGATGCCGTTTGTGGAGTGGATGTACGGCAAGCCGCCCAAGGATGTGGAGTTTGTGCGCATCAACGGGAATCGCGTGATTCGCGTGGAAATTGCAAAGATTGGCGCAGAGCCGGTGATCTTTATCAAGGACGAAGTGGCTGGGCTGATGAGGACCGATGGAACGCCGCTCGATCCTCCTACCGATTCGGGGACGCGCATGGCCAAAGTGGGCGACGTACAACGCGATCCCGATACCCAGGCTGGCACGGCTCCGCCGAGCCTGCGCAAACCCGGCGAGACAGGGCCTGTAGGTACGCCAACGAACACATCGGATCCGAGCGGCCGCACAGGAGTGATGAAGCCGGTTCAGTTCCCCAAACAGACACCGGCATCGCAGCCTGGCGCCAATCCGGATGAGCAATCGGATTCGCCGCAACCCGCTGCTCCAGCTGCGCAACCGGCCCAGGCGCCTGCGACCGTTCAACCGCCGCCTGTCGATGCGTCACAGCAAGGGCAGGCAAAACTGCTGGGTTCTGAGCTGCCGGGAGCCATCTAAGCTGATTGGAGCGACCCAGGCAGCGTTGATGTAAACTGAAACCAGCGAGTCCCGCTCCTTCAGGGCAATTCCGTTGCAATGAGAGGCAGCAAATGACCGCGCCGTTGAAGCCGCGCGCAATTTTTACCTGCGCGTGTGTGCAGAGACAACCCCAGAAGGAGAAATACCCTACCAATGGCAAAGATTGCGAAAACAGGTGATCGTAAGAAGGAAATGGACACGACGAAGTCGACTGACTGTCCAAAATGCAAGAAGCCGACGCGCATCGTCAAGCGAGTGAAGGACCGTGAGCGCGGCGTTCCCGGCGGAGTGTACATCTCGTGCTCTGTGTGCGAGTTCTACGAGAAGCTTTAAGCGACAGGTCAGTTTTGAGAGTTGAAGGAAGCCCGGCAAATCGCCGGGCTTTTTCAGGTTCATCCCACTGGAACAACTCTTCAAGTGTTCACAAGCGCCTCTGCCATCTCCATGAGGATCGCTTCGGCAGCTTGTCGAGGATCGGGAGCCTGGGTAATGGGACGGCCGACAACCAGGTAGCTGGCGCCCTGGCGTAGGGCTTCAGCGGGTGTGGAAATGCGCTTTTGATCGCCTATCTCCGAGCCTGCGGGGCGAATTCCGGGCGTGACCAGGACGCCTTCAGGGCCGGTGAGTGCGCGCAGCGTAGCCACTTCCTGGGGGGAGCAAACGAAGCCCCGAATTCCAGCGCCAAGAGTCATGCGGGCAAGTAACTCAACCTGTTCGGACGGGGACCGCTCAAGGCCAACCGCGCCGACCTGGGCTGAGTCCATACTGGTGAGCACGCTGACGGCGAGCAACTCGGGCGGATCCGGCAGACCTTCGAGTGCGGCCTTCGCGGCGGCCAGCATGGCAGGACCACCACCGGCGTGGACATTCAGCATATGGACACCCAAGCCTGCGGCCGAGCGCACAGCCCCAGCGACGGTGTTGGGGATGTCGTGAAACTTGAGATCCAGGAAGACGGAATGTCCGCGTTTGAGAATCGGTCTCAGGACGGAGGGACCAGCTGCGACAAAAAGCTCCAGGCCAACTTTGAACCATGTGCATTGGCCATCCAGCTGGGCAACGAGGGCAGTGGCAGAAGCTGCGTCCGGGAAGTCAAGAGCCACAATGAGACGGTTACGAGCCTCTTCCAGCGGGTCTGTCTGGAGCGGTGCTTGCTGCCTGGCCGCAGCGAAGGTTGGATTCAGCCTTTCTGGGATTGGCATACTTGCATCCTAAAGCATGTGGGTTTCCAGGTGAAGTGGAGAAGAGCTCATGCCTGAACTGCCGACGGGCCGTTTTCGACTGAGCGAACCCTGGCCTGATCGTGCGCGGGCAAGAAACGCGCGAGGTAATCGATGGGATCCTCAGCAGCCGCCATCTGGCGCAGGTGGTACTTCCAGACATCGGGCTTGATGGTCCGCCGCGTAAAGGGCTTGCGGGTTACCTGGACTACGTTGCCCTGGGCGTTGATGCGGGGATAGGTGATGGAGGGAACCATGAAGGTGATGTGTGCGCCCGTCCGCCAGAAGCAGCGGGCAAAGTCGTGCGAGAACAGAAGCGTGTAATGACGGCCTTCTCGCGCCAGAAGTGTGAGCGCCGGCTCGGCCCCCGGCCAGACTGGCTGTACATGTGTCGTGAACCACTGGCGGAACTCGAATCCGTTAAACTGAGCCTGGTTGAGCAGCAATTGCAATATTTCTTTCCGATTCATTTCATCGATCCTTCAAGTAGTCGAAGTATTGGGTTATGCAGAGCGGGCTGCATGTTGATGACAAGGGCCCGGGAAGCGAAGCATCTTGCAGCGTCTTCTGAGTTTGTTTAACGTGAAGCAGGCAGGAGTTTCCTTTTTCAGCGGTTTAATGACATCGGGTCGGGTTGCAGGGTCGCGATTCCACGGTTCGACGAAGAGACGCTTAGATTCGGGCAAGTGCGGATCAAGCGCCATGTAAGAAGGAGATTTCAGGTTGAGGATGGGATCAGTTTCGGCTCGTGCACTGATTTGCGGAGTTTTATTGCTCGCCAAGGCGGGCTGGTGTTGGGCATCCGATGTGCATAGCAATCCCCTGAACCGCGATCCATTGGTCCGCGAAGGGTACGAGCACTTCTACAACCTGGACTATCCGGGCGCCATAGAGCGCTTTGAGCGCTTTCATGCCGCGCATCCGGGCGATCCGCAGGCAACGGTCATATTGCTTGAAGCGGTACTGTTTCAGGAGTTGTACCGGCAAGATCTGCTGGACACCACGTTTTACGCGAACGACGGCTTCCTGACAGGCCGCCACGCCACTGAGGAGAACCCGAAGACCGGTGATCGGATTCTGGCTTTGGCCGACGAGACGGTGAGCGAGGCCACGTGGCGGTTGGACCAGAATCCTAACGACGTGGACGCGCTGTTTGCCCGTGGCTGGGCACGGGCACTGAAATGCACTTACCTGTCGATGGTACAGCGGGGCTATGGCGGCGGATTCCGGCTGGCGATGAAGGCCAAGGACGACTGTGCTCGCGCTCTGCAACTGGACCCCGATTATGTTGACGCCAAGCTTGTGGTTGGCGTGTACGAATACGTTTTGGGAGCGTTGCCGTTGCCGTTCAAGCTGCTGATCGGCTTTGTGGGCATTACCGGGTCAAAGTCGCATGGGCTGGAGATGCTGACCGACGACGGTAAACGGGGGCCGATAACGAACATCGAGGCGCGGACGGCAATTGCCTTATTTCTGCGGCGGGAGTCTCGCTACAAAGAGGCGATCCAGGTGGTGCGCGGGCTGAAGAACGAATATCCGCACGATTACCTTTTTTGCCTTGAGGAGGCTAATTTACGCAAGGATGCTGGCGAAGGCATGGGTGCCGTGGATGCGTACCGCGAAATTATTGCCGCAAACGCGAAGCCTGGATACTTTTTTCAAGCGCGCATGGAACTGGCCTATTTTGGGCTCGGCGATGCGCTGCGGGGACAGCGGCATTATAGCGAGGCGGCTCTGGCTTATGAGCAAGCCGCGGGGGCGCCAAACGTCGGGCCGGAACTAAATATCCGCTCTTTTCTCGGTGCGGGGGAATGCCACGACCTGAACGGTGAGCGTCAGCTGGCCATCAAGGACTACCAGGCTGCCATCGCGAGCGGACCGGAAACATCCCGCGCCGACACCGCAAGAAAGCATTTGCGCAACGCCTATGCGGGCAATTGAGGCGGGAAAGATGGAACTGAATGGTGGTTGTCTCCGTATGCTCACATCAGTTAGGTTTTCCTGAGGAGGATTGGCCATGCCTGTATATTGCACCCAATGCGGCACCGGGCTGCCTGGAAGCGCGCGGTTCTGCTCGAATTGCGGCGCGGTCATTTCTGCGGGTCAGCCAATCCCGGGCAGGGCTCCGGGGAGTCCACTTGTCCGCCCGCACGCCGGCCGCCAAATTGCCGGGGTCTGCCTCGCACTTGCGCAGGCCAACGGCTGGGATGTGGCGGTGATCAGAATTCTGGCTGTGCTCGGATTCTTCTTCTCCGGTGGATTTGTGGGCGTCGCCTATGTCGCGGGGTGGATTGGGATTCCTGAGGAGCTGATCGACATGCCGGGAGCGTATCCTCCTGGTATATGAGTTCCTCGTATGTGTCGGACGGGACAAGGCTGAACTTCAGGGATAGCGGTTCAGGAATCCCGGTGGTCTTTCTGCATCCCACACCACTCGATCAGGAATATTGGCGTCCCATGACTGAGGACCTGGCCGGGGTGCGCGCCATTGTCCCGGACTTGCGCGGGCATGGGAAGTCGGAGCTTGGCCAGGACCTTCCCATTGGTGGCTTTGCCGCCGTTCCCGATGCTCCGGTGCTGACCATGGCGCAACTTGCCAGCGATATTCTTGCACTTCTCGATCATCTCAAGGTTTCAAAGACTGTGTTTGCGGGCTGCTCGATAGGTGGCTACGTGCTGCTGGAGTTGTGGCGGAAGGCCCCGGAGCGAATGCTGGCGCTGGCGTTCGTCTGCTCCAAGGCGCAGCCGGATGCCGCCGCCAACCTCGAAAAGCGCGCCGCCAATATTGCTCAGGCGCGTGCGGATGGGACAGGAGCGTTGTTCGACGGCATGGTTCAAGCCTCGACAGGAACAACTGCCCGCCAACGGCGACCTGAGATCGTGGCCGAGTTGAGGGCAAGGATGACTCTGACGGCAGAGGGAGCAGTTGCCGTACAGGCAGGATTGGCAACGCGGCCTGATTCGCTGCCGACAGTCGCGATGATCGGTGTGCCTGTGCTGGCAATCGCGGGCGGCGAGGATTCAGCAGTGACGCCGGCCGAGATGGAGGCCTTCAACGGAGCGCCGGGCGGATGTGAGTTCCACCTCTTGCCCGACGCTGGGCATTTTGCAGCTTATGAACAGCCGCGCAAAGTGGCTGCACTGATGGCCGAATGGCTGCGGCAACTCGACGTCTGAGAAACGCTGCATGGGCGATTGCGTTCGGCATCCAATGATTTACATTCCTTGAGGCGTAAATCAAAGGGGGGAAATTCGCAATGAAGAATCTCAGTCGGCGTAAATTTATGGGCGTAGCTCCAGTGGCCGCGGCGGCGGGTCTTACACTGGCCAACACTTCGGTGCTCTCAGCATTTGGGGCAGACCACGAGGCACCACCTGTGTTCCCGGCTGGAATCCAGCTGTTCACGGCACAGACTGTTCAAGATGACATCAGGGCGCTGGAGGCAAAGCCAGGCAGCACCAACCTGGTGGACGGCAAGACCTTGCCGTTTGTGGTTCTGTTGCAAGTCGAAAAAGCAACGAGTGCCAAGGAGTTCGAATGGCACGAGGGGCGCGACCACGTATTTCACGTACTCGAAGGTTCGACTGTTTATGAGCTTGGCGGGACACCAACAGGCGGGCACAGCAAAGGGCCGGGGGAATGGCTTGCGCCTTCGTCTGAGGGAGCGACCACGCTCACACTGAAGAAGGGCGACATGCTGGTGATTCCGAGAGGAACGCCGCATCGGCGGAGCACGGCGGAGAGCGTGACGCTGCTATTGGTTTCGCCGATGGGAACTGTTAAATCATGAGCCAGGTTCGCTGGTTGATGGTGTTATTGCTGTTTGGATTGCCGGCTCAAGCTCGTACTCAGGCCGCAACCGTCCCAGGTGCAGAGTGGAGGCAGTTCAAGTCGCCAAACGAGGCAGGGTGGTTGCCGGAAAAGCTTGGGAAAATCCAGGAGTATATCGAAGAGATTGGTTCCACGTCGGCGATGGTCGTCCAGCATGGAGTTGTGGTTGCCGCGTGGGCGACGTGGAGCACAAGTCGAACCTGCACTCGTGCCGAAAGAGCCTGTTGAATTCGTTGATTGGCATCGCGATAGCCGAGGGGAAGATCAACCCAGACGAAACGCTTGATAACCTCGGCATTGATGACAACAAGCCGTCGCTGACGAAAGAGGAGAAGCAGGCCACAGTTCGAGATCTGCTGGAAGCACGCTCCGGCGTCTACCATCCAACCGTTTACGAGACCAAGGGCATGGAGGAGGAGAAGCCGGCGCGCGGTTCCCACGCTCCAGGCACTTTCTGGTACTACAACAACTGGGACTTCAACACGTTGGGCTTCATCTACGAGAAGGCGACGGGAGAAAGAATATTCAACGCGTTTTACCGCAGAATTGCGCAGCCAATTGGAATGCAGGACTTCAAACCAAGCGACGGCGAATACATCAGCAGCAGGGATTCGCGGTTTCCTGCGTATGTATTTGATATGAGCGCCAGGGATTTTGCGCGGTTTGGTCTGCTCTTCCTTCATGGGGGCAGTTGGAACGGGGTGCAGGTGGTTCCGGCGGACTGGGTGAGGGCGAGTACGCGCCCCTATTCCGATACAGAGTCTGGAGGCAATGGATATCTGTGGTGGACCGGCGACTCGGCCAGCGGCCAGGGGCAACATATTGCCTTTCCGAAGGGCAGCTTCTGGGCCGAAGGCCATTTAGGGCAGTATGCGGTGGTTGTGCCGGCACTGGATCTGATCGTTATCAATCGGGTGGATGAGCGAATGACGAAGCGAATCGTTCACAAAAGAGAAATGGCGCAACTGGTCCGCATGGTTGTGGACGCAGCTCCCAGGAATTAGGTCGGATTCAATCCAGGACCGGCAATTCGCAGGTGGCCTGGTAGCGAGAGGCTGTGGCCATCAGTTCATTGATTGCCTTGATTGATTGAATACCGCCTCGGGCTCCTGCGGCCATGCAATTCATTGCGGCGGCTGCGCAGGAGAAATCGAGCTGCTGGTCAAGAGGCCAGCCCTGCAGCAATGCATAGATGAATCCTGCGTGGAAGATGTCTCCGGCTCCGGTTGTATCGACCACGGGGACGCGATAGGCAGAGCTATGGTGGAACCGGTTCCCGTCCCAGGCGAGCACGCCGTCAGTGCCGAGCGTTGCGGCGGTGAGCTTCGAACCATAGCGGATCTGCATGTTCTGCAGCGCTCTTTCGAGGTTTTCCTCTTCCATGAGGCGGCGAGGGAAATCCCGGCTTACGATAAGATAGTCAATGTTCTCGACGAGATCGTGAATCCCGGGATAGACTTCGTCCAGATCGCCGATCACCGGGAGGCCGGCAGCGCGTGCCCATGTGGCTGCCAGTAATGCAGCGGCGGTATCGTGACCATCCACATGTAAAGCTCGCGCGTTGACGACCCACTCGCGGTCGATGTCTTCCGGCTGGAGGACGAGGCGCTCATCGCGGCGGCAAAGGACAGTTCGCTCGCCACCACCGTCGACAATAATGAGGGACTGCGGGCTCATGCTGCCGGAGACGGTAATGAGCTGGGCCTCAACGCCGACGCGGTCGAAAGCCTCGCGATGGAGCCGTGCGGCGTCATCGTCTCCGAGCTTGCCAACATAGCGGGTGCGGAGTCCCCAGGTTTGACAGGCAATGACGGTGGTTGCCACCTGGCCCCCGGGTAAGATGGTTGCGCCGCCGTATTCAACTTTCGAGCCACGGACCGGATAATCCGGGAGAAGGATGAGCGTATCAGTGGCATTGAGCCCCACGCCTACAAGGTCAACTTTAGACGACACGGTCATTCGGCTATTGTAATCGGCTCGATGAATGGAGACAGACCGCCCCGCTCTGACTGCCTTACCCGCCAAGACTCCCGCCTCACGGTATTGCGACCGAAAAGTCCGTGACGTCCCACGTGTCAAGGCTGGTGTTTGCGTTGGAGACAGAGAAGCCCACAGCGCCTCCTCCGGGCGGTGGAGTGCCGGTAAATGTCCCCATCTGCTGACTGTTGATAAACAGCGTTGCTACGTTTCCCCTCGTTTCGACCTGCAGCGTGTTGGGCGCCCCCATGGTCTTCACGATGGCGGCGCTGGCTGTCGCGGCAAGCGGCACAGTCCACCCTGTTCCCGGAACCATCTGGTAAACAGCGAATTGGCCGGTACTTGGAAGGATCTCGAAAGTATAGAAGGCAGTGTAATCCACCGCCCAAAAAAGGATTCCAGCGGGCTCGGTTTCCGCCTTATCGGTCTTCGCTGTGGCAAATGTTGCGCACACATTTGCATCGCCATACTTTTTGCCAACGTATTCCTCATTCCGGCTTCCGGATTTCAGAAAGGTGACCTCAGCCTTGCCGCCCTGTATCGTGATCTTGCTTTCATTGACAGTCGGGTCCAAAGCAGGATTGGGCGTCGCATACGAATCCTGCAACACGACGGTTCCAGGGCAGGGAGCTGCCGCGGCGGGCAACGCGAAAGGCAGGCCGAGCAGGGCCGCTGCTGCGAGCATCGTGCGCACAGGGAACTTTTCCCTTTCTGCGCAATCGGCACGGGCCAGTCATTGCGCGTTGGACGTGGAGCGGCTGATTCATTCACGGCAGCAACCATTCACGGCAGCAACCAGGGGTGCAGCCGCGACGACGAAGGCGCTGTTTCGGGGAACCTCATTCCTCAAGTCAGCAGGAAGGCCTGGGGGAGGCCGGCATCAAGCAACTTCACGATACCCGGAAAATGTCCGTCTTTCAATGAATTTGTGGTCGAGCCTCGACCGAGCAGGCGTGGGAAGCCGCGCCACCGTTGCCAGGTGCCCCATCCTCGCAACTTCCATCTTCCGCGACGATTCAGAATCAAGACTCAAACTTGAAATATGGATGAATGAGAATTCTCAAAACTGGCTGCGGAAGACGGCCTTGATGTGATCGAGACGCTCAGACAGGGCCAACGCCTGATCGTCAAGACCCAGTTCACGAGCAAGACCAATGGCCTCGCCGAAGAAGTCTTTGGCGTCGCTGTAATGCCCGGCAGGATTCATGTGGGTTCGTGGCTCGTACATTTGGTCGTAGGCTTCTTCACCCAGCCTTATGCATTCACTCAGACGAGCAAGCCGGTCGCTGTGTTCCCGATCGGTCACGAAATCTCCTTTGCGATGGGCATGCGCTGTTCTCAGAGTAAGCGGTGCGGACCGGTCTAATTCTAATTCTCCATTTGGATTTGACGCCCAATTCGCGCTGTCGAATGGTGTAGCCTCAAGACAACGCCAACCCTTGGGAAACTCATCTTGAATCTATCTTCGGCTTCATCGTCACGCCCCTTTCACCACTCTCATCGGAATGGCTCGCTGCATTGCGGGAAGGTCTCGATTGAGACCCTGGCCAAGCGGTTTGGCACACCGCTCTACGTGTACTCTGCCGACCAGATTGTGGAGCGGCTCGGCTTATTTCAGCAGGCGCTCAAAGAGAGGGAGCACCTGGTCTGTTACGCGGTCAAGGCCAATTCTGCGCTGGCGATTCTCAAGTTGTTGGCGGCTCGGGGTGCGGGATTCGACATCGTTTCCGGCGGTGAACTGGAGCGGGTGCGGGTTGCCGCTCCCCAGGCTTTGAGCCGGGTGGTCTTTTCTGGAGTGGGTAAGACGACGGCGGAGATTGACCTGGCGCTGAACGCGGGAATCCTCCAGTTCAACGTGGAGAGCGAGGCGGAGCTGGGGATTCTGGCGAATCGTGCGGCCAGACTCAAGAAGAGGGCGCGGTTTGCGCTGCGCGTGAACCCAGACGTGTTTGCCGAGACTCATCCTTACATTTCGACGGGCTTGAGGGAGCACAAGTTCGGCATCGATATCCGGCAGGCGGTACGAATCTACAAGTCAGTGGCCGGCCACAAGTGGCTTGAGGCCTATGGAGTCAGCGTTCATATCGGCTCGCAGATTCGCTCGGCGGAGCCATTTGGCGCGGCGATGCGGCGGGTGAGCAAGCTGGTGGGTGAGCTGCGGCGCGGGGGCATTGTGCTGAAGGCGATCGATGCAGGCGGAGGGCTGGGGATCGATTACCACGGCGGCGTATTCGATGCGACGGCCAAGGTGACGGAATACGCAGGGGCTGTTGAACGGGCTCTGAATGGATTCGAAGGACTGCTTCTTCTGGAGCCGGGGCGATTCCTGGTAGGGCAGGCAGGGGCGCTGGTGGCTCGGGTGCTGCAGGTCAAGAGCAACGGGAAGAAGACATTTGTGATTACTGACGCGGCCATGAACGACTTGATTCGGCCTGCGCTTTATCAGGCTCATCATGAGATTGTCCCGGTGAGGCCTCGTGCGGGAAGAGTGCGTACGGTGGATGTGGTGGGGCCGGTCTGTGAGACGGGTGACTTCTTTGCACGAGATCGGAAGCTAAAGCCGATAGAGCCAGGCGACCTGGTGGCGTTGTTGGATGCAGGGGCCTACGGGATGGCGCAAAGCTCGAATTACAACACGCGCATGCGTCCGGCGGAGGTGCTGGTCGAGGGCGCAAAGGCCACGCTCATTCGCCGTCGCGAGACGATGGCGGATCTGCTTCGGCCGGAGACGATCTGAACCCGGATCAATTGTCGGTAAGTCAAAGAAAACTGAAACTCGTACGCCCGGCAGCCCGTCCTGAAATGGTGTTCCGCGGAGGATTGTTTGTGATGCAAATAGGAATGAAAGTGACGTGTGCGCTGGCGGTCGCCGGACTGGTTCTGGGACTGGCAACGGCGCTTCACGCGGACTCGCTCACGGTAAAGACCGAACAAGGCAAAGTACAAGGCAAAACAATTAATGACGGCAAGGTAAAGGCGTTTCTTGGATTGCCATACGCAGCGGCGCCTGTCGGCGATATGCGCTGGAAGGCTCCTGAGCCGCCGGCCAAATGGAAAGACGTACGCGATGCAACCAAATTCGGCGCGCACTGCGCACAGGGCCCAGTTTTCGCTGACATGATCTTTCAGGATGCCGGGCAGAGCGAAGACTGTCTGTTTCTAAACGTCTATACGCCAGCAAGTTCCAGCGAAAAGAGCAAGCTCCCCGTGATGTTCTGGATTCACGGAGGAGGCTACTCGGGCGGGGCCAGCTCTGAGCCGCGGCATAACGGCGACTTCCTGCCTTTGAAGGGCGTGGTCCTGGTGACCATCAACTACCGGCTGGGTGTGTTCGGCTTTCTCGCTACGTCGGACTTGGCCAAGGAAGCCAACGGCACGGCAGGGAACTACGGCCTGCTCGACATGGTTTCGGCACTGCAGTGGGTCAAGGCCAACATCAAGAAGTTCGGCGGCGATCCTGAAAACGTAACGATCTTTGGCGAGAGTGCGGGGTCGTTCGCCGTGAGCACACTGATTGCGTCTCCGATGGCGCGTGGGCTTTTCGCGAAGGGTATCGGCGAGAGCGGTGCAGCCTTCAGCGATGTGCTTCCGACCGACACCCTCGATGTGCGCGAGAAGAAGGATGACGACTGGGTTGCTTCGATTGGGGTGAAGTCGCTGCCGGAACTGCGCGCAATGTCGACGGACAAGATGCTGGCGGCGGTCAAGGGCAAGCAGGGCGGTTTCCCGCCGACGATCGATGGCAAGGTGCTGGTGGAGCAGGTGGCCGACACGTACGCAGCGGGCAAGCAGGCTCATGTGCCGCTGATAGCAGGCTGGAAC
>OBLT010001761.1_pt1 | contig 13659 bp, 10 predicted proteins | sample 1518721 | NCBI WGS metagenome assembly OBLT01 (sample SAMEA3539307, study PRJEB22396) | soil metagenome | biome: tundra; feature: field; material: soil | place: USA | collected 2010-05 | depth 0.15 m | reverse complement strand
CTGGACGGCCAGATCCGGCTCGGCGATCACGCCTGCGCCGCAGGCGGCGCCGGACATCAACCTGGAAAAGCTGACGCGGGAGTCCACCCGCCAGCCCGCGGCCGCCGCCCCGGCCGCGCTGGTGGCCGATGCCGTGCTCGCCGCCGAGGCGGACGCCGTGATCGAGGAATGCCGGCTGCGCTGCCCGGAGACTGACCTGGCGGAGCTGGCCGGGTTGCGCGCCGAACTGGGCGCCAGCCCGCTACGCGACCGGACGGTCATCCAGGACATCCGTATCCGCGCAGCGCGGACCATCCAGCGGGTCAAGCGGGAAAACGAGCTGGAGGAACAGCGGCAGCGCTTGTTCGTCCTGGCCGATGATGCGCCGACGGCCGAGCGCGCGGCGCTTCGCCGACGGGTGGCGGACGCGCGGCCGGAGGACGTGCCGCGACTGAATCAGGAAGTCGTCGCCGCGGTCCAGTGGGCCAGCGCGGAGCGGTCGCGGGCCGAGGCGGTGGCTGCCGTGGAGCAGTCGCTCCAGGAGCTTGGATATGACGTGCAAGGAGGTTTCGCGTCCCTGCTGCCGTCGTCAGCCGCGCAGTCGCCGGCTCAGCGGCAGGCGGAGGCGCAGCCGGCGCCACAGTTCCTGGTCGCCGTGTCGCCGCACTCCGCCGAGCACGGACTCCGGGTGCGGATCGGACAGGACCAGCTGTACCTGTCCGTTGTGCGGCAGGCGGGCACGGCAGCAGGCGGCGATTCCCAGCAGGCGGACACCGAGGTGCAGGAGCAGACCTGCCGGGATCTGGTGACTGCAGCCGCCACGGCCGCCGGAAAGGGCGTGCAGATCATCCTCGGGAACGCGCAGGCGCCGGGACGCCCGGCCCCGGAACTGGCGGCCAAGCACTGGCCTGCCGCCTCGGCATCGGCCGGTGCCGAGGCCGCCTCGGCGCGCGCGGCTGCGCAGTCGGCAGCTGAGCAGGCCGACGAGGAACGCCGGACGTGGGCCGCGCAAGAGCAGCAGCGGGCAGCCGGACAGCAGCAGATGCGATCGAAGCGGCCCCGGCAGTGACCGGCACCCGGGCTCCGGCGTGGGTGCGCGAGGTCGACTTCTCGCTGGTCCTGCACCCGCAGATGATGCTGACTGGCAACGTGCGGGACTGGTACCGGATGCCGGTCCCGCCGCCAGAGCCGGTCGCCCTGCCCGTCGGCTCGGCCTCCGCCGGGCTGGACCAGCCGGCGGCCGACGCCGAGTGGGACTACGTCCCCATCGGCTCCATCCTCTGGCAGGTCTGCCAGCGCCGGGGATACGCGGCGCTGGCCACGCTGGACCCGCTCAGCGGTGCCCTGTCAGTGCGGTCCGACAGCGAGGTGCCAGCGGCGCTGCAACCCTTCACCAGCGGGCCGCTGGCCATCGACCAGATCGCCGGCCTGCTGCAGGCGGTCGTCAGTAACCAGGGTGCCCCGATCGGCCTGATGTTCCCCTACACCGGGCGGCTGTTTCCGGCGGCCGGGCTGCCGGTGCCAGAGCTACTGGAGCTCATGGGCCGGGTAGAGGCCCTCGGCCACATCGCGCGGGCCACCCCGCTGCCGGAGCCCGATTCCGGACCGGAGGCAGGAACGGAGCCGGAGGCCTTCTCGCCCCTGACCCCGTTCAACACGGTGTTCTGGCTCTGCGAGCGGCAGGAAGACCTGCATGCGGCCTTCCCGCTGAACAGTCGGGCGCTGCGGGTTGTCCGGGTACCCGTGCCCACGCTTGACGCCCGCCACTCGGCCGCGGACTTCGCCATGCGGCGCCAGCAGGAGGACGGTCAACCCGCCGGTGCCGCCGCGGCTGACGCGGATGCCGCCGCGAACGCGCTCGCCGAGGTGACCCACGGGATGACCGTGCGCGAGGTGTTCGCATGCGGTGACGTCGCGCTGGAACGCGGCCTGCCGACGGACCAGTACGCGGAGGCGGCCCGGCTGTTGCGAGTGGGCGTCACCGACGATCCGTGGGCTGCGGACGCGCTGCGGGAGAAGATCCGAAACGCTGAGGACTACCTCAACCAGCGGGTACTGGGCCAGCATCGCGCGGTCGCCAAGACGATGGACGTGCTGTACCGCTCCGCCGTGGGCCTGAACGGCGCACACCTGTCCAGCTCGCCGAACCGGCCGCGCGGCGTGCTGTTCCTCGCGGGCCCCACCGGCGTCGGGAAGACCGAGCTGGCTAAGGGCATCGCAAGCCTGGTGCTCGGCGGTGACGCCCAGCCCCTTCGCTTCGACATGAGCGAGTTCCGTGCCGACGAGGCCCACCAGCGGCTGATCGGCGCGCCGCCCGGGTACGTGGGCTACGACGCCGGCGGAGAGCTTACCAACGCCGTCCGCGCGAACCCGGTATGCATCCTGCTCTTCGACGAGATCGAGAAGGCCCATCCGCGGATCTTCGACCTCTTCCTGCAGATCCTCGAGGATGGCCGGCTCACCGACGGCCGCGGCGCCACCGTTTACTTCACTGAGTGCTTCCTGATCTTTACATCCAACCTTGGAGTGGCCGAACGGAACGAGAAAACCGACGCCCAGCGCACCCTTGTCAACCCGGCCATGGACGCGAGGACGGTGGAGAAAATCCTCCGCGACGCCTACGAGGAGTTCTTCAACCGCAGTATCGGCCGCCCGGAACTGCGGAACCGGTTCGGCGACAACTACGTCAATCTCGATTTCATCCGTCGGCCCACCGTCGCGAAGATCGTGGATAAGGCGCTGAACACGGTCACGGCCAGGCTGGCCGCGACGCACAAAGCGACCCTCGAGATTGACGGCGAGGTCCGCGAGTCGCTGATCGAGCACGCCTCGCACAAGATCGAGGATGGCGGCCGCGGCATCAACAACGTGATCGAGGCCGCGCTTGTCAACCCCCTCGCCAGGCACCTCTTCCACGCGCCGGTGCCAGTCGGCGGCGTAATCCGGCTGACGGGGGTCGAATTCGACGACACCGCGGGCTGGCAGCTGGATGTTAAGTGACTAGCTCGATACGGCTCAGCCGGGTGCACTTCCCCGTCACGGTGCTCGGACCCGGCACCCGCCTGGGCATCTGGGTGCAGGGATGCCACCTCGCCTGCCCCGGGTGCATGTCCCGGGACACGTGGGATGCCGACGGCGGCAGCAGCGAGTCCATAACCGGCCTGGCGGGCGTGTGGCGGAAGGTCCGCGACCAGGGCGCGACCGGCCTAACCGTCAGCGGCGGCGAGCCCGCCGAGCAGGCCGGTGAGGTGGCCGAGCTGGTGCACCAGATCAGGCAGGTCGACGCCGAGCTGACTCATCACGGGCGGCCTCAGGATTCGCGGGCCGGTGCGCAGCGGCGGGCACCACTCGACGTCCTGGTCTTCAGCGGCCTGGACGAGGAGCAGTTCCGTGCCGCCTGCCCGGCGCTCGCGGAATGCGCGGACGCGGCGATACTGGGCCCGTTCGACATCACCCAGCCAACTGACCTGGTCTGGCGCGGCTCCGGCAACCAGCGGCTGGTGACCTTCACTGCGCTCGGCACCGAGCGTTACGCACAGTACCTCGACGCCGCGACCGCGTCACCGGCCATGCAGTTCGTCGTCGACCCGGACCGGATCTGGACCATCGGCATCCCCAGGATCGGCGACCTGCCTGCCCTGGAACGACGGCTGCGCGAGCACGGCGTGGAGGCTGGCGGGGTGTCATGGCGACCATGACGTGGCGGTGCCCGCGCTGCCGCCGCACCAGCAGCCGCGAGGGGATGTGCCCGAAATGCCGACAGCTCTATGTCCTCGACGCGCCACCGGATGCGGAGCCGGCCGCACCGCCGGACACCGCCGGACCTGACCCGGCGCCCAGCGAGGCCCTGCATCCTGGCGCATGCCCGGTCCCGGCCGCCATGCCGCCCGCCGAGCGGCTGGCGCTGCGGATGCCCTGGCGGCAGCAGATCAATCTGCCGGACGTAGGCGAACTCGTGCTGGGCCGCTCATCCCCGGAGTTCCATGAGCATCCCGACGCCAGCGCGGCGCACCAGGTATCTCGTCGGCACGCCCGCTTCTACCGGGACGGGCACGGCGACCTTTACGTCGAGGACCTGAACTCGGCCAACGGAACCTACATCGATGGTGCTCCGGTGCAGGTTCGCCCGGGCCGGCTCCGCCCCGGTCAGGTACTGCGGCTGGCCCAGGACGTGGACTGCGACGTCCTCCGCCTGAACGAGCATGGGGAACCCGAGGGGGGTTGACGATCGCGATGACGCATAGCTTTGAGCCGCCGACCGTCCGGCAGCCGAAGGGGCCGGGCCGTCCGGACGAGCTGCGGCTGCCGGGCAATGACCCGCCGACCTCACTGCAGCGAACGGGTGGCTCCCGGATCGGCGAGTCGGCGACGACCCTCCAGCGCCGGGCTGGATCGCCGGAAGATCCGCCGACCCGGCTGCAGCGCCCCGAGGGACGTCAGCGGCCTGAGTCGCTCGATGGTGTCCTGGGCGAGCTGGCGGACCGGTTCGAGCCAGTCCCCGGCCCGGACGGCGGCGCCCGCCTCGGGTCCGGCGCGGAGGCCGAGGTCTGGCTGGTCCGGGACCGCGAGCAGGACCGGCTGGCCGCGCTCAAGCTCTACCGCCCCGATCCGCTGCTGGATCTGCATGAGACGTTCGACGTGACGCTCCGCGAGCGGCTGGCCGACCCTGCGCTGCGGGCTTACGTGCCCGGGCTGTATGGCTGGGGCTGGGCACGTGCGGGCTACGGCCGGGAAGTCGCCTGGGAGGCGATGGAGTACTTCGAGCTGGGCTCGCTCACGGACCTGATCCAGCGGGAGGCGCCGGGCGGCAGGCTGCGCCCCGAGCGCGCCGCCGAGGTTGTCCGCGAGATTGTGAACGCCCTGGTGTTCTGGGAAGACGTCGTCCAGGAGCGCCAGATTGACCTGTCACCCGGCAACATACTGGTCCGGCGCGCGGCCCCGCTTGATCTTGTCCTCTCGGACTTCGGCGGCGTCCGGGGAACGGGCCTCAGCCAGGCGATCGGCGAGCTCCAGGTCAAGGTCGGCTACATGGCGCCCGAGGCGCTCGGCAACGGCAATCATTCCAAGAGCCCGTACTGGAGCTTCGGGATGATCTGCTACCAGCTCGTGATGGGCCGCTCGGTCATCTCCGACCGGAATGAGGACGCCTTCCGGATCATCCTGGCGACCAATGACATCGATGTGTCGGCCGTGACCGACCCCCGCTGGCGGCTGCTGATCGAGGGACTGCTGACCCGGAGCATCGACGAGCGCTGGGGGCCCGACCAGGTGCGGGAGTGGCTGGTTGGTGGCTCTCCGGACGTGCACCGCTCCGTGCGCTCGGCTCGCCCGGCGCAGACGCTGGGCTTCGCCGGTAAGCAGTTCGACGACCGCCGCCTGCTGGCCGGCGAGATGATATCCGAGGCCGACCGCGCCGCGGAGTGGCTCAAGGACGGCGGAGCAGCCAAGCTGCGTACCTGGCTGGCGACGTTCGACGATCATCCGTTCGATATCGTGCACCTGTCCGGGGCCGAGCGCGACGAATGGCGGGCGCACCTCGCCGTGAGCTGGTTCGCCGCCGCATTTCTCCGCGACCAGCGCCCGCACTTCCGCGGCATGCCCATTGACCTGGACGGGATCCTCCGGCTCGCCCAGGACCCGGGCAGCCGCGGGTTCCTGCACCAGCTCCTCGACCGCGACGTGCTCCGGATCGCAGCGCTGCACGACTGCTCCCACCCGCGCTGCACCGGCGGGCCGTGCCTGGAACTCCGGGACCTGGGTAGGCGGATCGCGGGCGCCGCCGCGCAGGCCATGGATCAGCTGAACGCCCTCGGCCCCCGCCTGGCCGGCGACTCGCTGGCCGCCGACGTATTCGGCACCGAGTCCCTGGTACAGCCGCGGGACATCGAGCGGTTCTACGCCCGGGCTGCGGAGGTGCTCGTGTCCCCGGAGCGGGCCGAACGGATCGCCGAGACCATACGCCGCGGGCGCCTGCCCCGAGCGGGCTGGTGGCAGGACATCGCGCACGCGGCGACCCAGGCCGACCACCGTACGGCCGACGGCGCAGCGGCCATCTGCGTCGCCGCCGAACTGACCGACCGGGCGCAGGCCTACCGCCGAGCCGAGGATCGCCGTCGGCGGATGACTGCACAGCAGCGCACCACCGCCGTGTTCAGCTGGATCGGACAACAGTTCACCCGCAATCCGAGCGGCCGTCAGCACGTGTTCGCCTCGCCACGATGGATCCCCAGGCTGCTGCTGTTCCTCATTCCCATCGCATGCTTCGAGCCGGTGTACTGGGGTGCGGTGTATGCCCACCAGAGGTCGCTCAACCCCAGCGTGATGAAAACGGCCGACCAGGCGATGCAGAGCATGCAGTCGTACACTCGGTGGTCGTCCGACTGGCTCACTCCCTGGCTGCTCGCGCACTGGCAAACCCAGCCGTGGAAGGTCTACGCCGCATACCCGGTCGTCATGATCCTGGCGCTTGCCTTTATCCGCCGCACCCGGCGCGGTTCAGCTGCGCGTAGCTGGCTGGCGCTGCCCGCCACCATCATCGGACTGATCTTCGCCATCGGCCTCATCATGCACCTCCTGTCAGAGGACCTCTACGCCATCTGGGCCACGTTCGCGGCGCTAAGCATCGCAGCGTTCCTTGCGCCCCTCGCGTCCCTGATCGCCGTCCGCATCGTCGCCGGCCGCAACCGCTGAGCACGGTAAACGAGAAGTGGTCGGCCAGGCACGCGAGCTTCGGCAACCCTTGCCACGGCCGTCTACGACAGCGGAACTCCGGATCACTGGATCAGCGAACCGGCCTCAGCCTTGCTTCAGAGCTGCGTCAGGCAGCCAACCTCCCTCGTAACTGCGTTCATGGCCTGTGCATCGACTCCGTGATCGGCTGAGCGGCTCCGGACGTTTGCTGATGGTCGGCTACGAGCGTGGCTCAAGCACCTGCATTAGGAGGCCACGGTTGAGATCTTGCCCCCCAACCGCAACTTGGCCAGTGCCTGTCAGCTGACAGCTGTACCGCCTCTGACCTGCGGGTTTCTTGGCGGATCGAACCGTAGACCTTCTCCTTACCATGGATCTCCGGCAGGTTCTGTTAACGCAGGCAGGGCGTCTGACCAGGCAGAACACGAGCACAGACAGACCAGCGCCCACAAGCCCCAATTAGGCTCTCATGAGCACTGTTTGCCACTCCATCTGCCACTCAGTCTGATCTTGTCCTGAGGGCAGCAGGTGGCCGCCAGGTCCCCGGCGGCCACGGCCGCATGGGCCTATGAGTGATCGTTGCATACGTGAAAATATCGACGATCCGCTATACTGGAGGTGTGGATTCGGAGAGGTCGGCGGGAGCCCTGCTCCGCCAGGCACGAAAGCGAGCTGGGCTTTCCCAGGCAGAACTGGCTGCCCGGGCGGGTGTCACGCAGAGCGTGATCAGCGCCTACGAGTCCGGGCACCGCCAGCCCGCCATGCCCGCCCTCGCCGCGCTGGTCGACGCCGCCGGTTATGAACTGGTGATGGGCTTGAGACGGTCACCAGGACGCCTGCGGCGGCTGTCGGGACCGGTGGGCCGGCGGGTGCGCCGGCACCGGCACGACCTGATCGCGGCCGCAGCGGCCCACGGGGTGGAAAATCTGCGGGTGTTCGGTAGCGTGGCCCGCGGCGAGGATCGCCCCGGCAGCGACGTGGACCTGCTCGCGGACCTGCCGCCCGGCCTGAGCCTGTTCGGGCTCGGCCGCCTAGAAGGCGAACTGGAAGACATCCTCGGCACCCGGGTGGACCTGATCCCAGCAGGCGACCTCAAGCCCGGGGTCCGGGCCCGCGTCGAGCGTGACCTGATCGCGCTGTGAGCTACCGGGACCACCAGCGGCTGGCCGACATCCAGGCCGCGATCGACGCGATCCGCTCCCACTTGCAGCGCGGCGACCTGTCCGACGGCCTGATATTCGACGCCGCCCGGATCCGGCTGCTGGAAATCGGCGAAGCCGTCAAGGCACTCCCCGATGACCTGCTCGCCACCCAGCCGTCCATCCCGTGGCGGCAGATCGCCCGCATGCGCGACCACCTCGCGCACCGCTACTTCGACACCGCCCACGCAATCTTGCAGGCCACCGTCGACGAAGACCTGCCCGACCTCGAACGCGCCGTCCGCGCCCTGGCCCAATCCCTGCCCGACGAAGAACCCGGCACGGATCCTGACCTGGCATGACCCGCGGGTGCGCCCCGCCAGCCGCAGCCCGCACCCGCACAGACCAGCGATGCGGAAGATTGAGGTCATGACTGAGATGGCGTTAACGACGTGGTGCGCAATTAGGCTCGGGGCGTCCTTACCCGGGGTGTCTGTGCGATCGGTGCGTGGCGGCGGGTTACCGGGCTGCGGCGCGGCCGGACACCAGTGAGCCGATCGCCTGGATGGTCTCGGGAAGGTCGTCGCGCCTGCCGGTCCAGCGTTGCAGGGACCGCCAGTTCTTGCTGTCAGCGATGGCGTGCTCCACGCAGATCCGGGTCGATGACTGGGCGTGGCGGGCCTGCTCCCACGCTTGGAGCACCTCCGGGGCCGCGTCTTTGGCGGGTTTCTTCGGCGGGACGCTGACCTGGCCGGGGTGGTCGCGGTGCAGGCCCCGGTAGCCGGCGTCCATCTCGCATTTGACTGCGGGGAACTGTTCGAGCAGGTCATCGATGCCGTCGGTTTGCAGGGCGGTCTGGTCGTGCTGGCGGCCGGGCCGGAACGTCCCGTCCCATAAGGTCCGCCCGTGCTCGTCGCAGGCCTTGGTGAACTTGATGGTGTTCATCTTCTTCTTCCCGGACACGAACGCCCGCCGCCCGGGCCGGCTGGCCCGGGGGCGGCGGACCTGGATCTCGCTGCCGTCGATCCGCAGCGTGATCCCGCAGGCGGCGGCGTAGGCGAACACGCCGGCCAGGGTGCGCAGCCGCTGGCCCTGCGGGGTGGCATACCCCCGCCCGGCCAGCAGCGGCCGGATCTCCCGCACGGCGCGGGTCACCGTGGAGCGGTGCACGCCATACATCACCGCCAGCGCGGCGTGCGGGACCTGCAGCCGGAGCACCGCCAGCGCGACCAGCACCCGGTCGGTGAACACCAGCTCATGACCGCGGCCGGCGCCCTCCGCGCGGCGGCGCTCATGGCCGCGGCGGCGGCGCAGGTCAGACTCCCGCCGCGCCTGCCACGGGCCGGCCAGCTCGGCTGCTAACTGGCCCAGGTGACGACGGGAGATCCCGGTGAAGGCAGAATGACTCAAGGCCGCACGAGCCCATGATCGCTTAGACACCGACCCATGATCTTGTGCGGCCGTTCGCTATCCGGCGACCGACACGCCACGATCATCATGTCTCGTCCATGATCACCCAATTGCGCACCACGTCGTAAGTACAGGATCCCCCGTCATCCGGCATCCTCACACTCTGCAAGGAAAACACAGCCCAACTTGACGCACGTAGCCGCCGTTCGGCGTCCTAGTCGCGACTTGGCAAGGCGCTGTCAGCGCCGCGCCGAAGATGTTGCTCTGCACGCCGCACTCCATCGTGTTCATGCCTTGGGGGAATTGCCGGGCTTCGGCTCGGCCTTGGCGCAGAGGTCCTGCTAGATGCGGTGAGCCGCAGTCCACATGACAAGCCACGTGGGCCTAGCGGTGCCCGGCCGCGTCCGTCAAGCTGGCAATTGGCCGCCCCCTGCCACTGGCGGGCGGCCGGGTGTCGGTGCACTTGGGGACACGTTCTCGCGTGCTGAGGAGGACGAATGAATACGGACCAGACCTTGGCGGGCACCCCGCTCAACAGTCATCAGCTAACCAACGTCCATGCTCTCCTGGTCAGCTGTCCCTACTGCGGCGCGAAGCCAGGGGAGCGCTGCCAGGGGGCTAAGAGCTACCCCGATGGGTACACAGACACGTTGCACAAGGGCCGGGAAGGCGAACTGGACCGCAGGCTCGCTGCCGCGACTGCTGGGCTTACCCAAGCCCGGGCAGCCGCAGTGCGCCGCCTGTTCGCCAATCCCTCAACGGCGCAGGAGCGCCGAGCGGTCGCGACGGTGCTCTGCGGCCCGAACCCGAACTCTGAAGCCCGCTGCGGCTGAGTGCCAGCAGCGACCAGGCATCGCGTGATAGCGAGAGATTGCCCGCATCGCCGTCGATCGGGGCGGCCGGTGACCGTCTGATGGTCGTCAGCTAACACGCACATATCAAATTTTATGGGTCCGGTCCTATTGCGAGCCTGTAGAGATGCCTAAATGATGTCGGCAGGGAATCCTGGACTGCTGATGTGCGGCAATGTCTGCTGGCCTGGCACATACGAGGATTGAGGCTTCCCAGCTCACCTGCCCGCGAAGGCAGACTGCTGCCTGTCCTGACATGCGCTGACCTGGTGTTCAGTGCCACCCGGCACCATCTCTGACCAGGCAGGTCCACAGGACTGTTCAACAATATTGTCGGGAGTCTCTGGGCTGCCACCATGCCGAACCAGTTCGTCCCGCGGGCTGATTCGATAACCTGGTTCAGTGGCTGACGATGAGGGTCGAGCTGGTCGCTCAGCCGCCTGGGGGATAGTGGCAGTCCTCTTTGGCGGCGGTGCGATCACGGTGTGGCAGACAGCAGTCGCCCCCGGGTCGCGGTTCCCGATCCTAGCCGTCTATGTCTTCGGCCTCGTAGGTGCCGCTGGACTCTACATGTGCTTCGCCACCTTGTGGGGTTGGTGGCCAGCCAGGCGGTCGAGTGCTGGGGCTTCGGCGTACCCTCCTGCAGTTCAGTCGCCGGGCAAGGGCGAAGAGGCTGCTGCAGTGGTAGTTAAGGATAGCCGCCCTATGCCGAATGACCAGGATCGATCATCTGCCTCTTATCAAGCCCATAGCGCCTCAAGCCTTTCATTTCCAAGCCTAGAATTTATCGGCCGTTACGATGACCTATCAAGGCTACTCGAAGCTCTTAGAAATCCTCAAATACCACTAATCGCCTTGAAGGGCATGGGCGGAATCGGGAAGACGGCATTGGCGCAAGAAGCTGTCGAGAGGATGGCTGCCGAGGACTTTTTCGTCCGGACTGTGTGGAGAAGTACTCAAACTGAAAGATTTGCCGGAGAGAATGTGGTGGGCAGCGAGGTCACCGATTATTCGTTCGATGCGTTGCTAGCAGACATACTAGTTCAATCTGATATGGCGTCGAGTGCTGGAGCGGTCACAGGAGCGAAACTCGTTGCCGTCAGAGATTTGCTCTCCGCTAGTCGTATACTAATTGTTCTTGACAACTTCGAGACCGTGCCTAATCGGGATGCAGTGATTGCGTCATTGTTCGAGATGCTAGGAAAGAGCAAAGTGCTTATCACGAGCAGATATGCAATCGCCCATCAAGGGACTTTCTCTATTGACCTAGGAGGCCTATCATATGAGGATGGTGTCACCTTTCTTAAGATGATCGCCAACCGTCAAAACAATCAGAATCTGATAGGCGCTAGCAAGGCCACGCTTACTCGAATCTATGATGTGACCGGTGGTGCGCCACTGGCAATGATGTTGATAAGTGGCCAGATGTACTACCAGCCTGTTAATAGCATCCTACGCGTGATAGAGGAAGCCGGAATAACTAAGCTGAGTTATGAATTTTATAGTTTCATATTTAGAAGGTGCTGGAGCGACCTTGATAGTCAATCTCGCAAAGTATTGGTCGCTATGCGGCGTTTTTTGGGTGCTCCGACAGCGGATGCACTCCGTCACACGGTAGATATGAGCGAGAACATATTTTACTCGGCAGCCACAGTGCTCGTTCAGCGTTCCTTGTTGAGTGTCGAAGTAGACAGCCAGGAAGCACGATATTCGCTGCACCCCCTCACCAGGTACTTCATCAACACCGACATTGCCGCAGGATGGGACTAGGCATGCGTTGGTATAGGTGGCTTACCGACGCTGTACCAATGCCCCGTAGATCACCATCCCAACCCAATAGTCGGGCGCGTACCGAGTCAATTGATTCGAGCTCGCGTGGATATTCCAACGAACCGGATCGCGATTATGACCGAGGCTGCAGTAGCCGGTATATGCATTATTATATGGACAAAGCGCAGACTGCCGCCGGAGACAACAACGCTCTGGAAGCTGACCGACTGGACATAATGTCAGCCTTGATATTAGCGCGCGACGGCTGCCGCGAAGGTGAAGATCAGCAATGTAGGTTCTTCGTTCAGTCAGTGACCGCTATAGCGCGATTCCTGGGCTACCGCAATGCGCTTGATGAACGCGTCAAGTGGGGTAAGGCCGCGCTAGGAGTAGCTGAGCTACTGAAAGATGACCTTGCGATTGCAGAGCTCTGCGCATCGACAATCTCGTGGCCCCTTCTGCAGCAAGGCAGGAATGAGGAGGCCAAGAGTTACTGCATCAGAGGACTGGAGGCAGCTGAAAATTCCGAACACTCGACAGCCGCTGCTAGATGGGCGGGCAATGCCGCCCGAACACTCTCTGGGATTGCCCGCGACAACAAGGATTGGGCCACTGCCTACCATTGGGCTGAACAAACGGCGATGCATGCTCAAAGTTGCGACGATCAGATTCTAATCCGAGGTGCAGAACTCGACTTTGGTTACGCAGCCCTACTGCGCCGGGACTTCCTGGAAGCAGAAAAGAGATTCCGTGGAGTCCTCGATCTCGAAGAGCGAGGTCAAGACGATGAACGAATCGGAAATCGGTCGGGGGACGTAGCCCTAGCAGTGATGAATCGCGCAGTTCAATCGGAAGACGGTTTTGAGAAAATTCGACTCTGTGGGCAAGCGCGCGCACTGGTCGAACGCAATCTACGTCTGGGAAAAAAGATCAACCATGCGGTTATGATTGGCGAAGGCGAGATTTCCCTTGCAATACTAGCTCGCATACTTGGTAAGGAGGACGAGTATCAGCGTCTGGTCGGGAGCGGTCGGCGGCGATTTGCGGAGCTGGGAATCCGTCGCCCAGGCCGAGCGGAGCAGTTCGTAGCTTTTCCGGACGAGTACCAGTATACGACATAGCTCCTTAACTCAGGTCAAGCTAAGTGACGCCCGTCGGGAACCTAACGGTCACATGCCTAATCGTCGCGCCACGCTCCGCGATAACGCTGGGGCCGTATACATTCACGCGCGAGCGTGCCGGCCACATCAGACATGGTGCGCCTGCCAGAGGTCCTCGGCTATCGCTGCTAGCTACCCGTGGCCTTAACGTTCGCTGTCAACTGAGGCGGCCCATTACTTGGCAGGCGTCGGGGACGCTGAGGACGATGATCTGGTGCTCGCGGCATACTGATGGGAACGGGTACCCGAACTGGATGGTCTGCACCCGTCATCGAACGTCAAATACATGACGCTCATCCACTCAGAGTCGGCGATGTCGCTCCGTGAGTGTTTAGGTTCCGTACCGTGGCGCTCACCCTACGTAGCACCTGAGGCCGACAGACGGCCGAAGCGTGAATGCAGCCGTTGGAGCTACCTTGCACCTCTTCCCGATGCGGAGACGCTCTCTGCCGTTAGACCTCCGGGAACCCCCTGCTCAGGCGGGCTGGCCAGCGTCGCGAGTGCCACTCGAATGACACTTTTCGGAGGTGGGGTACCCGATTTCATATTCGAAAAAACTTCACAAACTGGGAGCCCCCTTACGGAATCGAACCGTAGACCTTCTCCTTACCATGGAGACGCTCTGCCGACTGAGCTAAGGGGGCGAATCTTAAGTTGTCT
>OBLT010001759.1_pt1 | contig 13664 bp, 9 predicted proteins | sample 1518721 | NCBI WGS metagenome assembly OBLT01 (sample SAMEA3539307, study PRJEB22396) | soil metagenome | biome: tundra; feature: field; material: soil | place: USA | collected 2010-05 | depth 0.15 m | reverse complement strand
AGATTACAAGGTGACTGGAGTTCAGACGTGTGCTCTTCCGATCTGCCCATGAAAATCACGATTTTGCAGCGCGGGTCACCGGCGCCGGACGACCACCACTTCAGGCCGTTCAGGATGTATTCGTCGCCGTCGCGCACGATGCTCGCTTCGATGTTGGTGGCGTCGGAGGATGCCACCGCCGGCTCAGTCATGGCGAAACACGACCGTATCTCGCCCGCCAGCAGGGGCTTGAGCCAGCGCTCCTTGTGTTCCGGAGTGCCGTATCGCTCGATGACCTCCATGTTGCCGGTATCGGGCGCGGAGCAGTTGAAGATCTCGGCCGCCATCACCACGCGGCCCATGATCTCGCACAACGGCGCGTATTCGAGGTTCGTCAGCCCGGCGCCGTGCTCGCTCTCCGGCAGGAACAGGTTCCACAGTCCGGCGGCGCGGGCCTTCGGCTTCAGTTCCTCGATGATCGGAACCGGTTGCCAGCGGTTCTGCTCGATCTGCTCGTAATATGTCTTCTCGTTGGGATAGACGTGCTCGTCCATGAACGACTGGAGGCGAACTTGGAGATCTTTCACCTTCTGGGAGAATTCGAAATGCATGGGTTGTCACCTTCCGACGAACTGAGCCGGTCTTTTCTCTACAAAATGGGCGACGCCTTCCTTGAAGTCTTCGCACTGGAGGCTTTCGATCATCTCGTGCCCGGCGCTGTCGAATGCGTCCGAGAGACTCTGGAACATCGCGTTGTAGACTTGCTGCTTGATGACGCGCATGGAGCGCGGGCTCACGGTGGTCGCGAGATCCCGGGCGTACGCGAGGACGCCGTCCATAAACGAATCCTGCGGGAACACCCGGTTCACCAAGCCCATTCGCAGCGCCTCCCCGGCGTCGGCAAGGCGAGCCGAGAACAGCAGGTCGAGCGCGTTCGCCGGGCCAATGAGCCGCGGTAAGAGCCATGCCAGGCCGTACTCGGCGATCAGCCCGCGTTTCGCAAACGCCGTCCCGAAGCGCGCGGTGTCCGATGCGAAGCGCAGATCGCAGTAGAGCGAGACGATGAAGCCGAGTCCGACGGCCGGACCGTTGACCGCCGCGATTACCGGCTTCTGGATCGACGGGAAGTACGAATACTTCTTCTGAAAATCCGCGCGCACGTTGTCGCGCTTGGCGCTGTTGTCCGTGTTCTGCAGCACCCGCTCGCGATCGGTGACGCCTTTGGCGGCGATGCTGCTGAGCAGCGACATATCGGCGCCGGCGCAGAAGCCGCGCCCGGCTCCGGTCAGAACGATGACGCGCACGTGCTCGTCGGCCTCGGCGTCGTAGACGGCTCGCCGGACCTCCTGCTCCATGACGGCGGTCCACGCGTTCAGCTTGTCGGGTCGATTAAGCGTGATGGTTGCCACCCGATCGGCAACGCTGTACAAAATCTCCTGGTAGGACATCGTCAGGATTATATCAGCGCGACGGCCTGGCGATGAGGTTGCGCACGCGTTTGTCGAAGTGGCGGAAGCGTTCGTCGCGGGTTTGGCCGCGATGTGGCCGACACGGTGGTATTGACACGGAGGGGGCATTTGGAATACGCTTACCGGACGGTCGGTCGGTTTTTGGCTTGACAATCGGGATGGTGTCAGGCAAAATAGACTAATTTTGTTTGGGTCCGCCACGCCTTACTTTTAAGCAGGAGGGTCGGGGTTATGTCGAAGCTGGCATCTACGTTGATGTTGGTCGTATTCGTGTTGGTGGCAACGGTTGTAACCGTTCATGCTCAGGCGCCCACCGGGATTATTTCAGGAACCGTCACGGATGAGTCCGGTGCGGTAATTCCAAACGTAGCGGTAACCATCGTCAACAAGGGCACGAGTATCAGCCGTGTCGTCAACACGAACACAGACGGCCTCTTCAGCGTTCCCGCCCTGCCGTCGGGCGTGTATCAGATTCGCGTCGAGCTGCAGGGCTTTCGCACCACCTTGCGCGAAGCGACCGTCGAGGTAGGCGCCACCACCACCGCGGACATCCGCATGGAGGTTGGCCAATCCGCCGAAGTGGTGACCGTCGAGGCAGCCGCCGCGCAGGTAGAATATGAGCGGCATGCGCTGGACGGCGTCATAACTCGCCAGCAGATCCAAGGGTTACCCCTCAATGGCCGCAGCTTTCTGAACCTCGCCTCCATCGAGCCGGGGGTTTCCGTCAGCATCGGCAGTACGTCGCAGTACAACGCACAATTCTCGGTGTCGATCCTCGGAGCCGACTCCGGCCGCACGTCCTACAACGTCGACGGCGGCAACATCCGCGACAGTATCGAAGGCACCGGCCCGGGGATGAACTTCTCCCAGGAAGTGGTACAGGAGTTCCAGCTCTCCTCAGTGAACTTCGACCTTTCTACGGGAATCACTGCCGTCGGAAGCGTCAACATCGTGACCCGCTCGGGCGGTAACGACTTCCACGGCAGCGGCTACTTCTTCTTCCGGGACCACAACATGGCCGCTTACCCGGCATTGAATCGCAACTCCTTCGATCCGAACCCCTTCTTTGCGCGCCGCAATCCCGGCTTCTGGCTGGGCGGGCCGATTGTCAAGGACAAACTGTTTTTCTTTTTCAACTTCGAGAATCAGAACCAGACCTCGGCCGTTACGTTCCAGCCCAACATCGCTAGCTTGAACGGCTTGGCCGGCAATTTCACCAGTCCTTACAGGGGCAAAACACTGAGCGCGCGCTTTGACTACAGGCTAAACTCCAAGAACACGCTTTTCGCGCGCTACTCGCACGACGGTAACACCAGCATTGGGCCGTCGGGTGGTGCGGCGCTTCCTTCCAACTGGGTGGTGAACTCCAACTGGAGCGACCAGACTGTGTTCGGTGTCACCACAATCCTGAAGCCGACGGTGGTGAACGACTTCCGGTTTAGCTACCAGTATTGGCACAACCGCAACCTGTTCCCGACCACATCCGACTGCGGCGCCAATTGTATCGGCCTGGATGACATCGCGGCGCAAATTTCCGTCAATGGCACGAACGTGACCGTCGGCCATTCCACCAACGCCACTCAGGGCCGCGACCTTCGCAAGTTCCAGTTCGACGACGGCCTGACCTGGCAGAAGGGCGCCCACCGTTTCCGCTTCGGCGGACAGATCGAGCTCGCGCCGGGTACCGGCTTCTGGGGATACTGCGACCCCATGTGCGCGGGCGTCGCCTCGCCGGAGACGGTCCGGGGCTTAGCCGCGGTCGGCGTTCCGGTAGCGGCGCTCTTCCCCACACTCCCAACTCAAGTAAAAACTTATCAGGACTTCCTGAACCTTCCGTTCCTATATTCCGTTTTGGGCATTGGGGATCCGAGCCAGCCGCCACCCTACAACGTCGACATCGCCAAGAAGAACAACCGCTTCCGGCTCTATGGCCAGGACACGTGGAAGATTACGCCGAAGTTCACTTTGAATTACGGCCTGGCTTGGGAGTACGAGTCAAATCTCTTCAACCATGACATTCCGAAGCCGGCTTACATCGCTCCACTCTACGGCAGCGACCTTTCGCCAACCAACAACAACCACGGAAATTTCTCCCCGTCTCTCGGTTTCGCCTGGAACCTCGGCAAGGACAACAAGACGGTAATCCGGGGCGGAGCCGGCATCTACTATGACACCGAGTACTTGTTCCAGCGCCTGCAGGAGCGCGCCTATCTCGGACCGGTCGGCAACGGCCGCGTGCAGGTCCAGAACACGTCCATCATCAACACCCTGCCGGGGATCTTCGATATCAGCATAGGCGTCAAGCCCCTCGCAATTGGCGCGCCCATCCCATTTGGGCATTTGCTGAATATGACCATGGGTCAATTCCTGCAGTTGTACAAAGCGCAGATCGGTGCGCTAACCGCAACGCTGACGCCCACGAATCTCAACGACCTCAGCATTCGCAACATCGATATCAGCAAGACCGCCGCGCAGTTGTATCCCAAGAACTATCCGCTGATGTCGTCGGATCACTTGAATTTCGGCGTCCAGCGCCAGCTCATGCACGACCTGGTGCTCAGCGCCGATTTTGCCCGCCGCGTTTTCAATCACGTCGACCTCGGCGCGCTGGACGATAACCGGTTCACCCGCTACATCAACGGCGTGCAGACGCCTGTGATCCCGGTTTGCACCGCCGCTCAGGCTGCCATTCCAAAGTTTGAATGCTCCACTGGATCCATTACGTTCTGGACCCCCGGAGGCCGCACGGTCTACAACGCCCTGCTGGTTAAGCTCGACAAGCGTTTCTCAAAACGCTATCAGATCACCGCCGGCTACGCGTTGACGGATCAGCACGGCTATAACGGCATCTACAACATGGACCAATGGAATTCAAGTTGGGGTCCGCAGCTCTCTCGCCACAGTCTTAACGTCAGCGGCATCGTGGATCTGCCGTGGGGCTTCCAGATCGGTCTCATTTCCACCATGGCCACCCAGGGTCCGCAAATGGCGTATGTGTCGGGCGTCGATCTTACCGGCAGTGGCATTACCACCACGCCCCTGCCCGGCCTCGGCTTCAACTGCTTGAACCGCGGCTGTGGTCAGTCGGAACTCGCCGCCGCGGTCGCCAATTGGAATACGACTTATTTGAATAAGAAGGACGCCCGCGGACAAGCGATTCCCCAGTTGGTCTTACCGCCGAGCTACAACTTCGGCCGCTTCTTGAACTCACAGGACTTGCGTTTAACCAAGCAGTTCACCTTCAAGGAACGTTTCAAGATCTCCGTATTCGGCGAGATGTTTAACGTGCTGAACTACTTCAATCCGAGCGGCTACAACTTCAACCTCGACCCGAAGAGCGCCAACCCCGCCACGCAGACCTACAATTTCGGCATCCCGACCCAGCGCGCCGGCCAGGTGTTCGGCTCCGGCGGACCCAGGGCGGTTCAGGTGGGAGGACGGTTCACGTTCTAGATTTGACAACCGCGGGACTCCACCAGGCCGCGCGCAAGCAAGCAGCACGCGAGCGGCCCGGCCCCCCGGGTGACCTGTTATGATATTCGATGTACGTCAGCTTCGCGCTGACCATGAAGGAGGCCATGCATGCGCGTACTTGCATTGACTCTGGCCTGCGCTGGGATTGCCGGCGCGGCCAATACTGGCGCCCAACAAGCGACCTTCAACAAAGACGTCCTCCCGATTCTCCAGAAGAACTGCCAGACGTGTCATCGTCCTGGAGAAGTCGCGCCCATGTCGTTCATGGACTACAAGGACACGCGTCCGTGGGCTAAGGCCATCAAGGCTTCGGTGCTCACCAGCAAGATGCCGCCGTGGTTCGCGGATCCAAAGTACGGCCACTTCCGGAACGAGCGCAAGCTGAGCGAGAGCGAAAAGCAGACGCTCGTGAACTGGGTCGACGGCGGTGCTCTCGAAGGGGACGCGAAGGATCGTCCTGTCCCGGTTGCGTTCATCGACGGCTGGAGTATCGGCAAGCCGGACATCGTTCTCGAAATGCCGCAACCGTTCGAGGTTCCCGCATCCGGGACCATCGAGTACCAATACATCGTCCTTCCCACGAGCTTTACCAAGGACACCTGGGTGACGGCGGCCGAGGTTCGGCCCGGGAACCGGCAGGTGGTGCATCATGTGATCGCGTTCGTACGTCCGCCTGGATCGCAGTGGATGAAGGATGCGAAGCCTGGTGTGCCGTACGTGCCGGTGGTGCATCAGCGTGACGCCAACGGCGCCGCGATCGCCACTCAGCGGACGGCGCAGCCGGGCACCGATACACCGCGCGGCGGCGATACACCGCGCGGCAACGATCCGCAGCGCGGCGGCGGCGAGCGTGGCAGCGTCGTCGGAAACGAGAACCTCACCGGCTATGCTCCGGGCCTCCAGCCCCAGGAGTTCACCCTCGGCGGCGCGGCAAAGCTGATACCCGCGGGGTCGGATATTGTCTTCCAGTTGCACTATACGGCAAACGGCAAGCCGGCCACGGACCAGACCAAAATCGGGCTGGTGCTGGCGAAGGAAACCCCGCAATACCGCTTCCTGACCATGCCCGCCGCGACGCAACAGTTTGCGATTCCGCCGGGCGATCCCAACTACGAGGTGCATTCCTCGGTCACCATCAACGAGCCCGTCCAGTTGGTCTGGTTGATGCCGCACATGCATCTGCGGGGCAAGGATTTCGTGTTCCGCGTCGTGTATCCCACGGGCGAATCCGAGACGCTGCTCAACGTGCCGAAGTTCGATTTCAACTGGCAGCTCGGCTACGACGAAGCGAAGCCCCTGTTGCTCCCGAAAGGCACGCGCATCGAGTGCACGGCGCACTTCGACAATTCCGCGAACAATCCCGCCAATCCAAATCCGAACGTGACTGTGAAGTGGGGAGATCAAAGCTGGGAGGAAATGATGATCGGCTGGTTTGCCGTCATCGTTCCCGCGGACTCCAATCCCAGGAGCATAATCGGTAGGTCGGCGAGGTCCGGAGATTGATAGCCGGTGCGCACAGGCTGAAGCCTGTGCTACCTGTGTTGCTCCTGACAGCATGCGCAGCACTATCCCAAGACGCTCCGCCACCACCACAGCTCGCGCACTTCCATCACGTCCACCTCAACTCGACCGATCCCCAGACGGCAATCGACTTCTACACCTCGAAGTTCGATTCTGAAAAGGGCAAGTTCGCGGGACAACTGGACGCCGTCTGGACGCAGAAATCGTGGATGCTGTTCACGAAGGTGACCGCGCCGCCCAAGTCCGAGATCACGTCTACCATCTGGCACATCGGCTGGGGCGCCGAGAACATGAAGGAGACCTACCAGAAGCAGCTCGACCGCGGCACGAAGTTCGCCACGCCGATCACCGATATCAGCGACATCGGCGGCGGCACCGCGACCGGCGTCTTCTTCTATGCCTACGTGGACGGGCCCGACCACCAGTTGATCGAGCTGAACACGGCCAATCATCACAACTTCGGCCATATACACCTGTTGAGCAAGGACCCGGTCGCGTCAGCCGAGTGGTACATCAAGGAGTTCGGACTCCTCCGGCGCGGCCGCGGGACGCCATCGCGCGAGCCTCGCATGTATCGGGGCTACCAGATCGGGCCGTCGATGTCGCTCATGATGGACAACGTCAACTTCATCTTTTTCCCATGGCAGTACGCGCAAAAAGAGTGGCCGGATCTGTGGAAGGATCGCACCGAGTTCGAATCGACCAAGGGGCACGTCACGGACCACATCGGGTTCAGCGTGGACAACCTGGATGAGACGATCGCGCGTCTGAAGAAGGACGGCGTGACGGTGACCGACGAACCTCGCTCGGTGCTCGGCGGCAAGGTGAAGATCGCCTTCATCGAGGGCCCCGACAAAATCCGCATCGAGTTGGTCGAAGGTCACGCCACCAAGCAGTAGCGGCGTCTTTGAAGGAGGAACATCTATGAATCACACGATTCGGATCGTCCTAGCATCCCTGACTCTCGCACTCCCCCTCGCCGCCGACCCGGTCCGCACTTCCACCGGCCTCGTCTCCGGCGCTCCCGGCGACAACCCCGCAGTCCGCGTCTACAAGGGCATCCCTTACGCGACCCCTCCCGTCGGAGAGCGCCGCTGGAAACCCCCGCAAGCGCCAGCCTCCTGGACCGGCGTACGTGAGTCGACTCAATTCTCGCCAGTGTGCATGCAGGCGCCCTATCCGCGGACCTCGATTTACTACACGCCGCTTGGCTCAACGAGCGAAGACTGCCTCTACCTCAACGTTTGGACTGCGGCGGCCTCAGACAAGGAGCGCCGCCCGGTAATGGTCTGGATCCACGGCGGCGCCTACACGCGCGGCTCGGGCTCCACCCCCACCTACAACGGCGAGAACCTCGCCACGAAGGGCGTCGTGGTGGTGACCGTCAACTACCGGCTCGGCATCTTCGGCTTCTTCGCGCACCCGGAACTGACCAAGGAGTCCGACGTCCACGCGTCCGGCAACTATGGACTGCTCGATATGGTGGCGGCGCTCGAGTGGGTACACAAGAATATCGAGGCGTTCGGCGGCGACCCGAAGCGCGTGACAATTTTCGGCGAGTCGGCCGGCTCTTCCGCGGTCAACTTTCTGATGGCGTCGCCGCTGGCCAAAGGGCTGTTCCATCGTGTAATCGGCGAAAGCGGAGCGAACTTCGGCCGCAAGGTCACGCTAGCCGAGGTGGAGCAGAACGGCAGCCTCCTGGGAACGCTCGCGGCGTTGCGAGCCAAATCCGCGGACGACCTTCTAAAAACGGAAGGCTCGTTCCGCCCGTGCGTCGACGGCTGGTTCCTGCCGGAAGATGTCTCCTCGATCTTCGCGCACGGCAAGCAGAGCGACGTGCCCGTGATCGCCGGCTATAACCACGATGAAGCCCGCACGCTGGCGCCTTGGCCCGCGAATGCGACCACGCAGACCTTTCGCGATCAGGTTCACAAGAGGTTCGGAGATCTCGCCGATGAGTTCCTGAAGTTGTATCCGGCCGGGTCGGACGAGCAGGCGGCCGAGGCGCACTACGACAGCTCGCGCGACCAGGGAATAGGCTGGGAGATGCGTACGTGGGTCCGCGCGCAGACGAAGTCCGGCAAGGCGCCGGCGTATTTGTACTTCTTTACGCGCGTGCCCCCGGGTCCGGATAGCGAACGCTATCGCTCCTACCACGCCGCCGAGATCCAGTACGTGTTCGGGAACCTCCGGCCGGCGCGGCCCTGGGAGGATGCGGACCGCAAGCTGTCCGATGCGATGTCGAGCTATTGGGTGAACTTCGCGGCCACCGGAAACCCCAACGGCAAGGGCCTTCCGAAGTGGCCCGGCTACGATGCCAAGGCCGACCCTTCGATGGAGTTCGGCGACCAGGTGGCGGTGCGGCACGAAGTGAACAAAGCAGCGCTGGATTTCTTCGACCGCGCCGCCGCTTCCGGGCCGCGACCATAGGGGAAGCGAACTCCCGGCTCCTACCTCGCCACTTTGGTCCGCGCCACTGCCGGCTTGCGTCGCTCTTGGTCCTCTCCCGTTCTCAACACGGCGTTCAACGCTGTTTCCACGACGCTGTCGAGAACTTCCTGAGGCGTGAGGTTCCCGTCGGGGCGGTACCAGCGCGAGATCCACAAAATGATGCCGAGCAGGCTGAACGTTGCCACCGTGGGATTCACGTCGCGCAGCTTCCCCTCGGCCGCGAGTTGCACCAGAGTCCACCTGATCAATTCGAAGTAGGCGCGCTTGCGGCCCCTGATCGTGCTCCGATGGGCCGGTGTCAGCGCATTCATCTCCTCCAGCAGAATCGTGACCGCGCCGCCGACTTCGACGATCCGCCTGGAATGCCGCTCTACAATCGTGCGCAGGCGCTGTTCGGGGTCCGCGAGCTTGCGCGCCGGGGTCATGACATCCTGATCCACCATATCCATGGCATAGCTCATGATGGCGAACAGCAGATTCTCCTTCCCGCGGATGTAGTGGTAGATTCCGGCCTTGGTGAGCCCCACGGCATCGGCGATATCGTTCATGGACGTCGCCTCGTAACCCTTCCGGCACATGATCTCCGCGGCCATGCGGTAGATGTGGGCGGCGCGATCCTCTTTGCGCAAGATCGGGGTCACGGTCTTACTCTTCGCCTGCTTCCGCAGAGAACACCTCGTTGATTGAGAGCCCGGTAGATTGACCGGCTAGGCGGAGCGTACGACAAGACGGCCTCGCTTGTCAACATGGGTATAGTTGAATGTGTCGATAGAGTGCATACCGCCCGCACCTCTGGTAAGATCCGACTCAGTCCTAATGCGTTAAGGAACGGCATGAATCCTCCATTCGCCCGCCGCGCGCTTCTCGTGCTGAGCGCCATGTTTCCGGCCCTGGCGGCCGATCCCGACGGCGCCGCCCTCTACAAACAGCGCTGCGCGATGTGCCACGAGATTTCCGCCGAGACCCGCGCTCCGGCGCCGGCAGCGTTGCGGCGGATGTCGCCCGAGAACATCATTCGCTCGCTCGAATCCGGCCTGATGAAAGAGCAGGGCGCCACGTTGACAGCCGCGCAGCGCCGCACGGCCGCCGAGTTTCTGACCGGAAAAACGATCGGCCAGGAAAGCCAGCCGCTCAAATCCAACGTGTGCGCCGACGCCAAGGCGCCGTTTTCACTCACGGGTCCGGGCTGGAACGGCTGGGGGTCCGATCTTACTAACACGCGATTTCAGCCACCCGATCGCGCCGGACTGACCGCCGCCGAGGTCCCGCGGCTAAAGCTGAAATGGGCCTTCGCGTTCCCGAATACCTTCGTTGCGAACGGCCAGCCGACCATCGCGGGCGGCCGGATCTTCGTGCCGAGCGCCAACCGCAACGTCTACTCTTTGGACGTGCAATCGGGATGCCAGTACTGGTCCTTCGAAGCACAAGCTCCAGTACGCACGGCCATCAGTATCGCGACGGTCGAGCGAGAGCGTACACGGCACGTTGCATTTTTCGGCGACCAGCGCGGCAACGCGTACGCTCTCGACGCCTCCAGCGGCGAGCTGCTTTGGAAGGTGCGCGTCGACGATCATGCGCGCGCCAAAATCGTTGGCGCACCGGTCTACTACGATGGCCGTCTGTTCGTGCCGGTGACGGCGGGCGAAGAAGGCGCGGCGATGAATCCGAAGTACGAGTGCTGCTCGGGGCGCGGCGCGCTGGTTGCCCTCGATGCCCTGACCGGGAAACGGATCTGGGAGACTTACACGATTACGGAACAGCCGCACCCGACGCGCAATAACGCCGACGGGGTGCAGATGTGGGGACCATCGGGCGCCAGCATCTGGTCGGCCCCAACGCTCGATGTGGAGCGTAAAGTTATCTACGCCGGCACCGGCGACAATTTCTCGGACCCCGCCACCAACATGAGCGACGCGGTGGTTGCCTTCGACATGCGGACCGGCAAGATTCTGTGGTCGAAGCAGCTTACTGAAGCAGACGTGTTCAACATGGCCTGCGAAGAGGGCCCCTCGAAGGCGAGCTGCCCCGAAAAGGCCGGGCCCGATTTCGATATCGGCGCATCGCCGATTCTCGTGAAGCTGGCCAACGGCAAGCGGGTGTTGCTGGTCAGCCAGAAGTCGGGTGTCGCGCACGCGCTTGACCCAGACAAGAACGGCGAGATCCTGTGGCAAACTCGCGTGGGGCGCGGAGGCGCTCTGGGTGGCATCCAGTGGGGCTCGGCGTCCGACGGCAAGAACATGTATGTAGCGGTTTCGGACATCGCGTTTTTGCAAAAGGAATTTGCGACGGGCAAGAAGTTGGTCGCCGATCCGAAGGTTGGCGGCGGACTCTTCGCGCTCGACGTGGCGACGGGGGGGAAGGTCTGGGCGGCAGCCCCGCCATCTTGTGGCGACCGGCCGAATTGCAGTCCCGCGCAGTCGGCTGCCGTTTCGGCGATCTCCGGCGTGGTGTTTTCCGGCTCCGTCGATGGCCATCTGCGCGCGTATTCGACGATCGACGGGAAGGTCGTCTGGGACTTCGACACGACTCGCGAGTTCACAACGGTGAACGGCTTGACGACGAGGGGCGGTTCCATGGACGGACCCGGCCCAACCATCGCCGGCGGCATGCTCTTCGTAGGCTCCGGGTACGGCGCCGGGGGTGGTCTCCCCGGCAACGTGCTGCTCGCCTTTTCCGTACAATAACAGCCAGCGGTCACGGATCGGCCTACAATAGAGAAATGGAGCAAGTGGTCAAATCCGAGCCGCTGGTACAGGGTGGACATCCTCACCGGGAGCGGCCACTCGTGTTTCTGGACACGAACGTGATCATCGGTTACATACGAGGAGATCCGTCGGTTGTACAGTTGTTTTCCGCCGAAGCGGATGGCCGTATTAGCCTCGCGGTTAATCCGATAGTGCTTCAGGAACTGCTTCTCGGGCACGATGCCGGTCGACCTGAGTTCGAACGCATCAGGGACAATTTGCAGGTGCTGCCCGTGGATCTCGCGAAGGCTGAAGCTTTGCTTCCCAAAGTGCGGGGACTGAGGAATCCCTTAGTGCATGCGAATGACGTGCTCATCCTGAGTAGCGCTGGCGAGTGCGACTTCCTTGTCACGAGTAACGAACTCTTGAAGCGCTTGGTGACGGCCGGGAAACCCCAGGTCGTGACTCCCGAAGAACTCGCTACGCACCTCGTAGCTGCGTAGTGCGCGTCTACTTCGATACCGGCGTATTCATCGATTACCTCAGCATACGGGGCAATGCGATCTTGAGAACGTCGGGCCGGCGCGGCCGCGCTCCAGCCCAGCTTGCTGCCGATGCCGAGCGGCTCTTCGACGTTCAACATTTCAGTGCTTGATCTGACGCCCGGAACAGTCCGCCTCCAGCTTCAGCAACTCGAGTTACAGACGCGCGGAATTCGCGCCGCCGACGCGCTTCATGCAGCAAGCGCAATTGAGAATTGACTTGGCTCCGCCCGGCTGCTAACGTCAAGAACTAGTCATGCTAAGGCTCGCGATTGTCTGCCTCATAGTCGTGAGTGCGGCCGCCGACGGGCCGCTCCCCAACACTCGCAAATCGATCGCGCAGGGGAAGCAGTATTACCTCACGAGCTGCGTCGAGTGCCACGACCAGGACGGCAAGGGACTCAACCGCCGCGATTTCTCCGGCACCGCGCCCGCCGATCTCACGGACCCCGACGCCTGGCAGCACGGCACGTCGCCCGCACAGATTTTTTCGAGTATCCGCGACGGCACCAAACAGGACATGCCGCCGTTCAAGGGCAAGATCGGCGATCGACAGATTTGGCATATCGTGAACTACGTGCGCAGCCTGTGGCCGGAAGCGAAGCGGCCGGCGATCGAAGCGGAACACTGACATTGAAGGAGTCGTGATGGACAATCAGAGCAAGCGGGACAAAGGATCGCGCCGGGATTTTCTGAATCGGTCGGTGTTCACCGCGGCCGGTGTACTTGGCGCCGCGAAAGGCGCTGCCGCCGCCACAACCGCGGATCACCCGATCCGCCTGCCCGATGCGATTCCGGCCGCCCTGAACGCGGCGCCGAAGCCCGCCACTTTCCCGATGCGCGGATCGCAGGTCTTCGCCAAGGTCTGCAAGAACGAAGGGCTCGCCGCCTTGTTCTGCTGTCCCGGCAACTACGACGTCATCAACTCCATTTGTGAAGAAGGCATTCCCTGCTTTGGCGGCCGGACCGAGGGTTCCATGTGCGCCGCGGCCGACGGCTTTATCCGCGTCACCGGCGAGGTCGCCGCGTGTTCCGGCACCGAGGGCCCCGGCTTCACCAACATGATCATGAATATCGCCGCGGCTAACGCTGCCCGCACGCCGCTGCTCGTTCTGGCCAGCAACAAGCGCATGTCCGAGGACGACACGGAGATGGGCATTCAGACCGCGAATCAGCAGCCCACCACCGAAGGCATGCGCAAGTACGGCAAGCGCTTGATCGACCCGAACCGCATTTACGAATATGCCGCCTACGCCTTCCGCCAGCTCAAGACCGGAGTGCCCCGTCCGGTTCACCTCGACTTCCCCGCGGAGGTCTACGGCGCGCGATTCAAGGACGCCAGCGAGCTTCGCTACTATTACGAACAGGCCCGCTACCGCACCGACGCCAGGCCCTACCCCGACCCCAAGCGCATCCGTGCCCTCGCGGAGATGATCCAAAAATCGCAGCGGCCGATCATCGTCTCCAGCACTGGCGTGTTCTACAGCAAAGCTTGGGATGCATTGAGGGAGGTTGCGGAAAAGGCCGACATCGCCGTGGTCGAG
>OBLT010001757.1_pt1 | contig 13672 bp, 7 predicted proteins | sample 1518721 | NCBI WGS metagenome assembly OBLT01 (sample SAMEA3539307, study PRJEB22396) | soil metagenome | biome: tundra; feature: field; material: soil | place: USA | collected 2010-05 | depth 0.15 m | reverse complement strand
CCACTACGACATGCAGCACGACAAGGCCACCCACGCCCTCTCCACCCTCCTCGCCCTGTGGGACGGTGAGCAGCTCATCGACGCCGACGCGGGATACGCAGGCAACGAAGACCTCGCCGCTGAACTGCTCGGCTTCCGCCCGACCCGGCACGTCCCCGCCGATGTCGGCGACGTGCTGGCCATGAACGTCGGCGGCGACGATGACGACGAAGGTGACGAGGACGCGGGAGACACCGAATGAGCGGCGATGCGTCGGGTGTCGACCAGTACCGCGGACCTGAGTACCGCAGACTGCTCGCCGCCGCCCGCAGGTCCCTGGAACGAACCGGCGGCGGGTTGAACGGCCGGATCAGCGTCTCGGACCCAGATGACGCCGAGAGGAAAGCGGTCATCGGAATCACTGGCGTCCACCAGCCTGCCGGGACTAAACGCCTGACCGTGTCCCTGGCCGATCTCGATGCCGCCGTGCGCCGTGCGACAGGCCTTGGCCTGGAAGCCACGCTTGCTGCCCTCGGCGGCACGCTGCGCAACCGGCCCGCCCAGATCGCGTCGCTGGCCGCTGCCCGCGCCGCTTTGATCGCGACCGCAGAGGCCAGTTCGCTGAACGAGTCCTGCCAGTGGTACCGCACGTGCCTAGCTGACCAGCGGCGGGACGGCACCCTCACGCGGCTGGCCAACCAGGGCGACGCGATGGTGCTTGGACAAGCCGTCCGCGTTCTTGAGTACATCGAGGCCCGATCGGCCACCGCCGCGCCGATCGCCTTGCCGGCGCTCGCCGCTCAGATCACGGGCGACACGAAGGCGCTGAATCACGGCACGACCCTGGCCACGTTGATTCTGCGAGCACTGGCCCTTCGGGCGAGCGTCAGCCGGCCAGCTTCCGCCGCGGAGCGCCGGGAACTGTGGGACCTTTCCGGCGTCATCGTCGACGATCTGGCCAGCCGGGTGCTCGTCCTCAACGTCACGGCGGAGGGGGATGGCCTGGCCGAGTGGCTGACCGATGCGGCTCGCTACGGCACCCCATTCCAGGTGACGCTGCACCAGCTCGTCACCCACCCGATCCGGCTTCGTCTTCCCCGGATATTCGTCTGCGAGAATCCCGCCGTCCTCAGGCGCGCTTGCGCGGAACTCGGTCCCGCGAGCCCGCCGGTCATCTGCACTGAAGGCCAGCCATCCACGGCATTCCACCGGCTGGCCCGGATCGCCACGGAGGCAGGCGGTGAACTCTGGTACCACGGCGACTTCGACTGGCCAGGCGTTGCCATCGCCGCGTCTGTCATCGACCGCCACGGCGCACGGGCCTGGCTGATGAACGCCACCGACTATCTGGCCGGGGCCAAAACAGATGCCCCCTACGTCGCGCTCACCGCAGATCCCGTGCCGACCCCCTGGGACCCTGAGTTGCGTGAGACGATGCGCGAGACCGGACGAGCCGTCTACGAGGAGACGGTCACTGATCAGCTCCTCAGGGACCTTATCAGGTACATCGCGGACCCTGCCTCATCGGCAAAGTGAGGCTGTCACATTGGTACCCGGCCGCGAGCCTATGGCCACGGACTGGATCACGCCCTCTCGGCCCGTTGCGCCTTCGAGGACAGTGCGGACGACATCAACGCCGCGACGGTAGCTGTGCTTGAGCGCAGATCGCCAATCGTCCGCCGATCGAGGTACGTCGACCCGGCGGACCAATTCGACTATGGCCAATCTGAAAATTGGCGCCGACATTCGAGCTGTGCCCAGTGCTGACGAACACGACGGATGGGCTATCCGTCATCCTCCGAATTGAAGCACATGCCCCGAAGATCTGCTAGGTCACCAAAATTCCTGTTTCATACCGGTTTCGGCGATGACCAAAGCGGGCAACGTCCTCTAAACGGCGGGGATGCTGAGGAGCCATCCTCCATGGCATGCAGCGTTGCGCTCAGGGCATGGGCCGGTTCGGTCGCGTGTCGGATTCCCATCGTCCAGTTCGTGATAAAACGTGACGATTACGGCGATATCTCCGTATCGCAGTAGCTCGCGATGGTGAGTCCGCGTGTGAGAGAGAGTCCGAGGCTGGTGAGACTGGATGACGGATCCTTCTGACCCACTCGCTGGGCCCGACTCGGACGCAGCAGATACCACACTTGCCACAATACTTCGCATACGTCATTCATCCGCTACACGCATCTTGACCGTTTGCCCTCCGGGCTCCCTTCCCCTCGGATACGCTCCTACACCTGCAGGTAGGGATCGACACGCAGACACAGTTCCCCTCGGATGTACCGGCCTAACCGCGCCGTTGAGCACGGCACGCAAAGCATGTCTGTTTTCAAACTCCACGGCCACGGCGATCCACCTGTTGCAACGCTCTACCCCGGCACGGAGAGGACGAGGACAGAGTGGGCACGATGGCTAGTAATGAAAACATCATCCTAAATTACAATGATCAAGACATACATCTCTCGGCAAAGCTCCGCCTGATCAATGAAAGCCTCATCATCTTCATGCATGGTTTCGGCTGCGCGAAGGAATGCTTCGACGCGGCCTTTAGGGCCGATGGACTCAAGAACTTCTCCATATGCACCTTCGATTTCCCGGGCCACGGCAACTCAAGCAGGGCGAGTGTATCGACGTATTCTCTGCAATTCTATGCAGATATAGTAAATATGTTAATCGATTTAATCTCCCCGACGAAAGTCTCGATGGTCTGCCACAGCATGGGCGGCGCCGTCGGGCTAATTGCAACTCAAGGGCGACGCAACCTTGACGTATTTGTCAATGTGGAAGGGAATCTTGTCGCCGAAGATTGTGGAATTGTAAGCAGGAGCATTGCAAGGCAGTCCCTTAGAACATTCACACGCCAAGGCTTTAAGAAATTTCTGGATGGGCTACGAGCATCAGATCGAGACGGCGATCAGGCTTGGGCGCCGTGGTATGCGCAAGCTGACCCAGCAGCACTACACGAGAGCGCACGTTCATTGGTGGAGTGGTCTGATACGGGCAAGCTTCTCGACCTGTTTGAAGGCCTCAAGGATAAGTCCTACGTCTATGGTGCGTCTGATAGCAAGAGCTATCTACTGCAGCACCTAAATGGCATGTCCAGTTACGCTATACCTGAGTCCGGTCACTTCGTCATGCTGGATAACCCCAGTGCGTTCTACTCGCTTCTCCCGGAACTCCTCCATCAGGCGCCCAAAAAGAGCAGGGCGCGAACGGTGCTGCTACCGTCCCGGAGTTCCTAGCTACCCTCAACTTTGCGACTTAACGCAGATCCGCCCGTCTCTTACAGAATACCTTCAAGTCCTCTTACAGAATACCTTCAAGTCGTTCCTTCAAGAAACGGGGCCCAATCAGGTCAAAATGACCGGCTCTTGAACATTCGAGATATTCTGGGTCAAGGCCTCGCGCTACTGCGCCGCGCGCAATCGCATTGAAATGTTTGTCATAATCAAATGACAGAACGACATGCACTCCATCACAGACGCCCGCCAGCTGGCCCAGACGATCTAGGAACCGATCGTAAGCCTCGCCCGGCCACATCGCTATCATGTCCGTTGCGTGCCTCTGAATCTGCGCGAAGTTCTTATCTGTGATCTTATATACGTACTCGCACAGGTTCCGAAACTCGCCAACATCATCAGTCGACTGCAGTATCCCGATCAACTCCGCCAAGGGCCTATCGCGATCGACGAGGGCGATCCGGGCCGATATCGTTGTAGTGGAGTGGTTAACGTTTGGGTCAAGCAGAACTGCCTTATTTAGCTGCAAGCGACGCGTTGCGTTCCCAGCGAACTGCGGCAAAAACAACATGACATCTGCGCCAAAGGAGAATCCGACCAGCGCCATCCGCTTGCGTGGATGGATTCTATGTAGCCTCTCGAGAGCGTAGCCTAGAAGCTGGACGTGTGTTTGAAGTGAAATCGGTTTATAGTGATCATCATCTCTCTCTTCAGCGTTGAATCCATAGAGGGTGAGTGCTATGCAGTGGTGCCGGCTTTCGGCCATATATGGCCGAAAGTCGTTAGCGTCGAGCCCCAGGCCGTGAAGGAAGATTACCAGTTCCGATGAGTCGCGCTTAGCCTCCAGGTAATGCAGGGTCCGTCCGACGACTAAATCCTGTTCGTCCACGACCGCATCTAGGACGTCTGACTCGATGGTGATTTCGCATGGAAGGATCTGAGCGCGCTCCAAGCGGCGGCGGACGAGCCACCGATATGTCGTCGCGGTGACGGTGCTTGCGACTACGGTGGCCAGAGTTATGGTGAATGCCGTCGGGCCGACAGCTCTACTCGACGACGATATCGCATGTCGAAAGGCCGAAGAGTATAGGCTGCTTGCGATACCCAGTACGGTACCTGCGAAACCGGCTAGCACGCCGAGCCAGCGTGGCACATGGAGCCCGTAAGATGATAGTTGCTCATGCTTCTGCATGGGTTGCCCGCATATCCAGATCTCTCGCTTATTCCCTGTAGGAGATGGGATACTTCCGAACGAACTCGTCGTAGTCGTCGAGTGGGAGGACGTATCCCGTGAAATGACCGTCCGAAACGAAACACAGCGTGAGCGGATCCGGTTGGTCGTTACAAAAGACTTCCACGACGCAACCTTCGCGGTGAAGTTCGTCGCGGGGCTCGGTAACGATGACGAGGCCTGGCGTACGTAATTCACGCATAATGACTTCTAAAGTATTTTGTCTTTGCAAGGGCTCGAGTTCGTACAGGACGTAGCTCAAGTTTGCTGCATTAATCTTATTGTCGCGAATGAAAGACGCGAGAGCGGCCGAGTCTAGTAGGTCTAGTTCGCGATATTGAACCGATGCATTTTTGACCTCGGGGTCATTGAGGCTAGCCTGGAGCTCGTCATAGAGGACTGCGTAATATTCTGAGGATCCGTAGCAAGCGTGAACCCACTTAGTGGTCGGCATGGGGCCTCGGTCGACGCCGAATGCTGACGCTATGGGCAGGTGGCGGAATTCGGGGACACCGTTTGGCCACAGCAGCTCATCGCAGAAGGTATCGTATTCTCTTTCGGAATTGAGTTGTCTGGGGAGAATGCCTAACCCAGTCCCTAGGTCAGCGAAGTTTATTGGTTGATGAGGGTACCGCGAGAAATATGCCCTGAGTATCACGCCTGGGACCAGGAAGCGTCGTGCACATGTAAAAGAGTTCTGACGAGACAGAAGAACATGCGAGATTGTGTCGCCGCGCAGTACTAGAACATCTTCTAACACGACCAGCCGCCCCTCGAGTGGCCCTTTTCCAGCTAAGTCGGCGAACTTGTCGGCAGCTTCCACTTTCAAGGCTATTCCGAGGAGAGTTAATAGGTGAGCGGCACCAACAGGTCTCTGTTCGTAGCTCTCAATGAGAGCATGTTTAAGCTCAGTTCCCGAATGGGTCAGCCCATAATCAAACAGACCGTAGAGGTCACGCCAGCCGTGGTCATGCGGATGATGCGCGAGGCCAGCGGCTGCTGCCCGGAGGACCTCAAGTGGTGACATGTCGTTGATAGTAGGTTGTGAAGGTAGCAGGCGACAAGTGTCTATATAGGGAGTGTTTGGGCAGGTGCGGAACTTGGCGGAGTCATTCAGCAAGACAGCCCCTTAGGTCGCCGATCGCTGGTGCTGCTGGCGGAGTCAGGGAGCCGCCCGCAATTGCCATCGTGCTCTTGGCCCGTGCGCTGATGGCAGGTAGCCACCTGCCATCAGCGCGAGACGGCCCCGCCCACGCGCTGGCCGCCGCCAGCAGCCAAGCATCAGCCGAGCAGCGTATCGACGAGAACCTCGATGTCTGCCGAGGAGATGGAGCCGTCGTCGCCATCTTCGGTGGTAACCAGCATGCCCTCTGGGCCGCCACCTTCTTTGTGCGGCAGGACGCCGTGGCTCCTGTACCAGGCAAGCTTTGTCGCCCATTTCCGCCGGTACGACGGGCGCTGGAGCATGCCAAGGTGCTCCCAGTAGATTGTCCTGCCTGTCATATCGTCGTCGATCGTGAAATCCGGCGAGCGCCAGCTGCCATCCGTTGCGATCAGCGGACGTTCGTACTGGAAATCGATCTGCTTAGAGTAGAGAAGGTCCGCGATGATCACTTCGGACTTCGAGCGTACCGTGATGCCCTTCCTGGTCTTGTGGATGAGGCCAGCCTCAAGGAACCGTCCGTCCACCTCGACGGGAGATGGCGCGTTGAAGAGGTTGGTGAGCCTCGCTGCCGTCTCCGAGTATGTGACGCTCGAGTAGGCCTTTAGGTCTGTGAGGTCGCCCTGCATCAGTACTGTCACATGATCGCGCTGGCGCGTCAGCGCCGTGTAGAGCAGTTCGCGCGACAACACTCGGCAGGGGTTGGGCAGCACGACGAACGTCTGCCCGAACTCACTGCCCTGAGACTTGTGGATCGTGACGGCGTAGGCGAGTTCCAAAACGGAGTTGCCATCGTCGCTGCCCAACTCGCTTGGCCAGAACTTATACGCAGTCCCGCGCTGTGTGGAGAACTCCACCTCGAGGCGATTCAGCGGGGCGTGCTTGCCTCTACCTCTAAATGGGCCCGTGACGATACCTATTTCGCCGTTTGCGACATACTCCAAGGCGTTCGGCAGCTCAGGGAAATAATGTCGGCGGCTTCCGTTGCGGATGTTGATGACTTTGTCGCCGTACACGATTTCTTGCGGACCAGCCGGTTTCGGGATTCTCCGCGCGTTGCGGTCCTTGTTGCGGGCGAGGTCGAGCGTGTGCCCGCGGTACGACCGCTGCAGGAGCCGATTCAGCTCATTCACTCCACCGCCGGACGCCCGGACTGGCGACAGCACCTGCCAGTCCTCGGCCGTCGCGGCAGCCCCGACGTTGAAGTAGATGTGGTCCCCTATGCGCTTGCCGCCATACGACACCTGGAAGCCGTCAGCGTCGTCGGCGGTCGACATCTGAGGTACGCCGCTGGCGAGCGCGCTGCGAAGCAGCCCATCCAGCTCGCTGGAAGTATTCCAGTGCTGTACGGAGATCGTCCCGAGGTCCTGGCCGCCGCTGAGCCGGTCCCACACTTCGTCCGCTCCTGGGCTCGGCTCGCCGCCGGCGAACCACTCGGCCAGAAGAAGGTCGGCTCGGTCGCTATCGCCCGCACTGCCGACCTGCCGCCGAGGGATGGTGAGTTCAGCGTATGACGGACCCACGCGAGGGAACCCGACCGCTCCGCACTGCTCTCTAAGGTGCTGGACGATGTCGACGAATGGTCTGCCGACGCCGATCGGTGGCAGCTGTCGTGGATCCCCGACGAAGATCAGCCGGTCAAATCCCTCGATGCCGTCGAACAGCGCGTCGAGTGCCTCCTCGGTGAGCATCGAGCTTTCGTCGACAATCACAGTGCGCGCGGCACTAATCCGATCGTGGTCGGACCGGTGATAGCGCCCGGTCTCGCCGTCGTAGCGGTCGATCCGGACGAGAAGCTGCGCGAGTGTCTGCGCTGTGCTGTCTGATTCGCCGCCGATAGCATCTTGCATCCGGACACGCGCCTTGCCGGTGGGCGCGAGTAGGAGAAGCCCACCGCTCGCCACAGATGGCAGGGTGCTCAGGGCTCGCAGCAGTGTCGTTTTCCCTGTGCCCGCTGCGCCGATGAGCACTGATAGCCGAGAGGTGGCCAGAACTTCCAGCGCTGCCGCCTTCTCCTGCCGCGCCAGTTCTTCGTCGCCATCGTCATCCGCTGGCATCTCGCCGAGTCCGTCGTCAATGACCTTCCTCCAGTCGGCGTCGACCTTCAAAGGCGTTCCGACTCGTCGTCGGTTGACTTGTCGGGAGATCGCTTTCCGGGCCTGAATCAGCCGAGCGAGCTGGTAGGCAGGCTCGCCGTTCGCCATATCCGCCGTGCCGACCTCTGGCGGTAGTGACTCGGCGCACGCCGCCATGACGTCAATGCTCACGGGACAGCTTGGTTGAAGCGGCTGATCCCTGATGTCCTGGACCACACGCGCTTGGGACCAGACGGAGTCGCCGGATGCAGCGGCCCGCTCGAGAACATCGACGACTAGAGCACGTACACGGCGCGGGTCGGCCGGGTCATCCACTCTCGACGGTTCCGGGAGCGGATGAGCATGGCGGATGCGGTCGTCGGGGAACACGCCACGGTCGACAACCCCAATAGCTGTCGGCTGGACCGCGAAGCGGTCCCTTTCATAGATCAGGTACGGACTGGCCAGCAGATCCGCGTCCGATAGCTGGATGCCAGCCTTCGCGCGCTCGGTCGGCTGGTAAAGGCGAGTTGCCTGATCAGGAGTGAGATTGAACCGGGATAGCAAGCGCAGAAGCGACCGCCGCTCATCGGAGATGGCGGCCCAGGTCTTCGACATCGTTGCCGACACGCGCGCGGCGGCTTCAGGCTCCGAAGACGGGTTGCGCAGCCACGTGTCGACGACAGACCACGGATCCTCGTTGTCGCCGATCCTTGACTGCACTGCAAAGGCAAGCAGGACACCCTCGTGGATACCGAAGGCAGTGAGCGCAGCGCCCAGACCTGGGCAGGGGCCGCGCGCCTCCCAGACTTCACCTACTCGCGCGCTCAGCCAACTACGAACGCTTGCCCACCGACCCGATACGACAGGTGCCACCTTCTCGACTGCGCGATCCAGCGCGAGCAGCAGCGACAAGGCGGTGTCGTGGCTGACAAGTTCCGAGGCGTAAGAGAACTCGATCCCGGACTCCTCAGGCACGAACACGGCGAACGGCTCAGGGTCGACGCCGTCATCGGCGCTCATCTTGAGAAGCTCGTGATACGGCAGGAGGAAGCCGTCCTCCATCGACGGCCGGATCGAGTGTCGGATCACGCGCTCCCAGAGGACGGAACCAAACCCGTCGCCGTGCTGAATGTAGGGGATGGTTTGCGCGGCGCCTAGCGCGCGACCAACGCCGATCAAGATCCGACGCGGGTCGTTAGATAGCGGCGACTCCTTGGCATAGACAAAGCAGAGGCTGCGTTCCGGCTCAACTGCGGAGAAGAATGTGTCAAGGAGCAGTTGCTGGTTCTTCGCATGCTGCACCCAGCTGGGATCGTGCAGTGTCGCCTCAAGGTCGACCGCTGCTTCGAGTTCTGGCTCGTACGGCAGCTGATACTCATCCGAAATCGCAGCCGCGCTCTTGCGGAGCATCCATCTGAACGGAACGCAATCGGCGGAGTAGGCAGGCACCTCGTAGGAGGTCGGTTGAAACTTGCGATAGACCTCGTTCCAGGCGGCATATGGATGTCGCTTCGTCACGCGCCGGGCGTCAGGTGACATGAAGCCGGCGCGCTCGACGCTGCACGGCGGCAGATCTGCTTCCGCGATGTCTGCCCATGTCTTGCCCGCGAGGCTCATCTCACGAGAATCGTTGCGTCCTTCGGCGATGCGGCCGAGCCGCAGGCAGGCACCGTTCGCGAGCGGATCGGCACATATCGATCCCTCCCAGCCGGTGTCGTGCCACGGCACACGAACCGATAGATGTTGGTAGGGCAGCCTCCGGGCGGTCATGCGATCTCACTTTCCACGACTTCCACGCGCGCGATGGCCACAAGGCGGAGGTCGCCGGTGCCTGCGGCACGCTTCTCAAGCTGCGCGAGCCGTTCCACGCGCTCGGCAGCGAGTTCCTCGATGAGGCGGTCGTCGCGCGCGACGTTGGCGCGCCAGACCGGGATGATCCGCCGTGTGTCTGCGCTATCGGCGCCTTCCAACCCGGCTAGGACGCGCTGCGAGCTCACCAGCCTGTCCTGAGCCGACTGTTGGCGATAATCGAAGTACGCCGACAACTTCGCCCGCTCACGCTCAAGCTGACGCTCCGATTCCTCGTGAGCATGCGCCTCTAGCTTCTGCAGCCGTCCGAACCCAGCGATCTCCGCGGCGGCAAGGGCAGAGTCGAGCTTGTCGCTCGGAATGTCCGCCGGCGACAATGCGTGGTCGTTCGGGAATGACCCTTCCCGTTCCAGCAGCCTTCGCCCAATGCCGGTGTCTACATCTCCGGAGTCGTGGATGTATATCGGCGCAAGTTCGCGAATTTCCTTGAGCGCAGGCACCCCAAGCTCATAGACGGCGAGCCACCCGCTGGCAGGCGGGATCTCGTCAGTCGCATCGACCTCGAATGCAGCGGCGGAGCCCGGGTAGCTCGTGCTCGTCACCGCTGCGACCAGGAGATCGACCACCGGGTGACCGAGGGCGAAGTACTCGACGTGCTCACTGTCGGGCTTCACGTCGGACCGCAACGCGACCGTCCTGCGCTGCAAGCGATTCTTGCAGTGTTCTGGGTGGTCGCTCACGAATGGCTCGTGGAACATGATCTTGTAGGTGCCGTCTTCCTGGCGGCTCAGATGCGTGTTGACATCACTAAGGAGTCGAGCGACGAAGAGTTCCTGGTCAGCAGAGCTGATCACCGAGGCCCCTCGCGCGAGCTGCAACGCGATCTCTCGGGAGTAGCTCTTCGTCTCCATTATGAAGTCGCGAAGCTTTTCCTCCGCCGCCCGCGCATCCTGAAGCCTCCTCTCTAGCTGCTCTTCGAACCGGAGTAGAGCATGATCTCGCTCTTTGCCACCCAGCTGGAGGATCTTGGTCAGATCTCGCTCGGTGTCCCCCAAGATGGGGTCGAGACCTCCGACCGTCTCCTCGAAGATGTTGATGCGCCGCTCGAGGACGTCAAGAACCCGCTCCTCAACGGTCCCCTTGACCCAGAAGTTGAAAACCTGGACGGTGTCCGTTTGGCCGATCCGGTCGACGCGACCGATCCGCTGCTCTATCCGCATCGGGTTCCACGGAAGGTCGTAGTTCACGAGTAGGTGGCAGAACTGGAAGTTACGCCCCTCGCCGCCCGCTTCGGTGCTCAGCAAGATGCTCGGCTTCGTTGATACTCGAAAACTTTCGACGGCAGCATCTTTGGCGTCCGGCTTCATCTGGCCGTGGAAGAGGCGAACGTCCCATCCGATAGCTTCGAGCCGATGCCGCAGGTATTCCTGGGTCTCGCGGAACTCAGTGAAGAGCAGCACCTTCGCCGATGGATCGTGCAGCTCTAGCTGCTGAAGCTGCGCCACAAGCGTGTCGGCCTTGGAGTCGGTCGGGACTGCGTCGAGAATCTCGACTAGTCGCTTCAACTCTGCGGCTTCCTCAGCGTCGGCTACCGCGATCTCGCCCAGGAGAGCACTGACGAACTCGTCTTGTTCCAGCCTGTCCTCGAAGTCCGCGATGGCTGCCGTCGTCCGCTTGTTCAGCGAGGGCGATGCCGCACTACGCTCGAGCCGCTCACGGCGTCTATCGAGCGACACTCGAAGCGCCCGGATGCTGCTCGCCATGAGCTTCTGGAAGATAACCATGACGAAACCGACCGCTTGGTTGTTAGTACGGTCGGCCCTCGCGTACCCGTCTCGAACGAACACCTCCACTGCCTCGAGGGCGCTTCGTTCTGTCGGCGAGAGGTGGACTTCCCAGCGATGGGCATGTCGCGGCATGAATCCGCCGACGATCTTCTTCCGGTTGCGAATCAGCACCTCGGAGAGCAAGTGCCTGGCAGACAGGTCCTCGCAGACATCCGCGACGGAATCACGGCCTGCGCATAGCCGCTGCTCCACCTCGGCCTCCTCGCGGTCGAGCCAGGCCGCGACCTGCTCGACCACGACATGCGGGTATTCTCCGGGCAATGGGAAGCCGTGCTCTGTCAGTTCGTGGACCAGCCGGCTGAGTCCGGGCACCTGCGTGCGATGCCGCTCGAACTGTTCTGCGGTCGGGAACAGCGCAGGATCCAGGATCTCGATCAACGAATAAAGCTCACTCGACTCGAGCTGCATCGGCGTCGCCGTCAGGAAAAGTGCCGCTCGCTTCGAGAAAGCATCAGGCGACACGAGTTGGCGGACTACCTTGTACAACCCTGTTTCTTCGCGCTTTTTGCCGCTGATCCGCACCCGCGCATGGTGTGCCTCATCCACGATCACCATGTCCCACGAGACCTCAGCGGCGAACTTCGCCCACTCCTCACGAGTCACCCAGGAACTGGAAACGATCACGCTGTCGAAGCCGTCGAAGGGGTTCCCATCTACGCCTTGGACTGAGCGCAAGTACTTCACCGTGTCGCTGTTAATCACCGAGAACGTCTCGTTGAACTTCGACTTCAGCTCGAACTGCCACTGCCTTACGAGGTTCGGAGGCACAATCACGAGGCAACGGCCCGCGGCGTCGCGTGCCCGGAGTTCCTTGAGGATCAGTCCGGCTTCGATCGTCTTGCCGAGGCCAACCTCGTCGCACAACAGGAACCGATGCGGATAGTTCGTAATTACGCGGTGTACCACAGAAACCTGGTGCGGCTTGATATCGACGCGTGACTCGCCCAGGGAAACAAGATCGTTCGTCAGCTGCTCGATTTCGTACCGGCGTGCGGTCACGGCGAGTGAGAACTTGCGGGCTGAGCCGAGACGTCCCTCCAGCATGCGGCTGCGCGGGTCGTCGAGAACGTGCGGGCGCAAGTCAGCTTCAGCGACAGTTAGCGGCCGCCCGTCAAAGATCACCTGCCATCGCGGAGGCGCTGGTGTGGCCTTCGCCTGCACTAGACCAATCGATCCCGTGCTCACGCGTCTCACCAGGCCAGCGAGCTCGACCCGCTCAACGACACCTGCACGGGCATTAAATTCACTTAATTCGTTATTCCCATCGAAACGGACAAGTACCCGTAGGCCGTCATGCTCGACTACCACACCGAGCGGGGAACCCGGCGCGGACGGCCATCGCACAACCGATCCGGTGACTAGCTCAGCAGCTGTCGTCATTTCTTCCCCCTCGTGCCCCGAACTGCTCAGACTGCGGACTTCGTGCTTTTCGGTAACCACGGTCACATTTCCCCAAGACTAACCCGTTAACATCATTAGCAATGATTTTTGCTATCATTTCCAGTGTTGCTCGCACGTGACAGGAGCTTCCGGGCTCGGTCATAGTCCGTCGAAATCGTGGCCGCAGCGTTTGTCCCTGTACGGGGCAACGCATCAGCTCGCGGTGGCGCCCCGGGGCAGGCCAGTTGACGTCAGGGCTCGTTCACGACGGTGAAGCGGGCTCGGCGAGTACCTGTGCGGCGGAGTCGAGGTCCGCCAGCCGTGTGGCGAGGGTGGCCGTCGCTAGGCGTTCGGGAAGCGCCTCATTGGACTTGAGACCGGCCAGTGCCCGCTGGTCCACGTCGGGCAAGCAGAGCCGTTCGGCGGCGTCGGCTGACCCCCTCGATGCGAACAGAGTCCGGCCCGTCCGGCTATCAGCGGTGATTCTAGAAAGGCCAGGTCAGAGGCTCCTCTTCACCACAGTTGGGAGTGGTTTGGGAAGGGTCATCCAGAAGATGATCTCCCAAATTCCTCCCAATTGATCAAGGAGGAAGCTGCATGTCAGACGACGCTTTCAGGGTGGATCACGCCGCCGACGCGTGCCTGGGAGACGAGCCGCCGGATCTGAGCCCACTACGGGCTCTCGCTGAGCGCGCGGAAACTGGCGGATGCCGTGTCCGGGCTGACCGACGGCTACGGCTGCCGACTCGCCGACAGTGACCCACTCGCGCCGCTGGCCCGCCGGATCGCCCGCGACATTGTCGAGGCCCGGTTCACCCTGCACCACTGTGCGCAGCACCATCCGCTGTACAGGTTGGGCGGGGTGTGCCTGATGCCGGTCGCCAGCGATCAGGATCCCAACGGCAAGGGAGGGGTCGTGGTGTCCTGGACGACTCACGATCTGC
>OBLT010001756.1_pt1 | contig 13676 bp, 10 predicted proteins | sample 1518721 | NCBI WGS metagenome assembly OBLT01 (sample SAMEA3539307, study PRJEB22396) | soil metagenome | biome: tundra; feature: field; material: soil | place: USA | collected 2010-05 | depth 0.15 m | reverse complement strand
CATCCGGAGCTGGAATCCGGAGCGGCGTCTCAGCGGCCTGGTGTCAGGTCGCGGTTGGGCAAGGAGAACACCACCTGGCGTCAGCAAATGGCGGAGGATCTCGGTAAAGTTGCCGAGCAAGTTCGCGCACGCCTCGACGGTGACTTCGCGGCAATCCACGGAATGGTTAACCTCGAAGCGTGCCGATCCTGGGCATCCGACACGTCCGCCGTGCCCGTGGACCAGATCACCCTCGCGATTTCTCAGGCCGTGGAGTCTGCGGCCCGCATTGTGGCCACGGCCGCCCAGGACACCGGCAAGCGATACTCAGCTGCGGGAACAATCCACCTCACCGTGAACGGGTCGCCAGTCACGCTTTTTAGCCCCGATGTAGGCGTGCCGCGACTTCCCGACCTTAAGCCGCAGCGCATCGCCGATGCCGTGCTGACCGCCAGCACCGGTAAGGCGGGAGACGTAGGCATCTTTTATGTGCTATTCGCCGCCGCCGGCGCGATCGCGATGCCCGGTATCGGCGTGCCAGCACTTCTCCTGGCCCTCGGTCGGCTATTCGACCAGGTGACCGTAGTGCTAAACGCCGCCAAGAACCAGCTCGCAGAACAGCACCGCGAGCAACTTGAGCAGCGAGCGGAGGCGATTCGCGACGCTCTTACCAGGGCAGTCGACCTGAACCGGCAGCGTGCTCAGGACCAGATCGAAGACCTGATACGGCTGCATGTCCATGACCTGACGGAGCAGATCGATCGATGGTACGAAAATGCCCGCCGGCTGGCCCAGGAGACGATTACCCAGTACGAGGAGAACCAGCGAGGCACGGCGCGCGACCGGGAGGTCCGGCGCGGCGGCCTTAAGCGGAAGGCGGCCACACTCGCCGAGCTCTCCGGTCGCATCGAAAGCCTGGAGAATCGAGTCAACGGGCTGGGCGAAGCTGACGGTATGTCGCTCTGGGCACAGGGGCGATGACACATTGGCATCTGGCATAGCTTATGGTGTCGACTTCGGCGCCTGGAACTGCGCGCTGGCGATAAGGACGCCAGACGGCGCCACAATATTGGCGCGCGATCCCTACGCTGAGGCGGGCGTACCCACTATCCCGTCCTCAGTCTGCGTAGACAGTTACGGCTCGGTGCTCGTGGGTCATCGTGCCGAGCGGCTGAAGCACACCCGGCCTGATTCCTACATACGGAGCTTCAAAAGGGACTTCGGCCGGAAGGATCCTATACCGCTAGGGAGCCGGTCCTTTACTGCGGACGAACTGGTGACAGAAGTCCTGCGATTTCTCCGGGAGAGCGCCGAGAGCATTGTGCCCGGGCGGCCCGACTGCGTTGTGATCACCGTACCTGTGTCATGGCAGGGACCACGGCGTTCCCTGATGCTCAAGGCTGCGAGTGCGGCCGGCTTTGCGGCATCGGCCGTACGGCTCGAGGACGAGCCGGTCGCGGCGCTCGCCCACGTCTTCCTCAGCCAGCCCGGTGAAGCGCCCTCCAAGGTACTCGTGTACGACTTCGGGGGCGCCACTTTCGATTGCGCCGTAGCCATCGGCAGTCATGCCGGATATCAAGTTCTTGGTGGTCCGGGGGGAGTACATGTGGGGGGCATGGACATCGACGGCTCCCTGGTCGAGTCTGTCCGCCAGAAGTTCCCAGAGAAGACCGCTGGCATCTTCCTGAGCGACGACGCACTCGGTCAGCGTCTTGCGCTGATCGATACCTGCGAATGGCTCAAATGCCGGATGTCGGAACGGCTCCGCGATTCCGTCCCACTCGCCGAATTCGACCTGACACTAACCCGCGAGGAGCTCAGCCAGCTCGCGCGGCCGCTTGTCCGGCAGACGATCCAGACCGCCGAGGCGCTGCTCGCCTCGGCCGCAGTAGATCTGACCTGGAAAGACATAGACGAGATCGTGACTGTCGGCGGAAGTAGTCGCCTAACGGTCGTGGGCGAGCTCTTCGCCGAGGCATTCGGCCATCAGCTACCGGAAAGGGACCTTTGGCCGCGGCTCCGGCAGGCGGCCGATCTGGACATGGCGGTGGCGCGCGGCGCGGCTCTCCTGGCCAGGTCGCCGTGGATGGCCGACGTGGAAAGTCAAGGCCGGGCACTTGCGGTCACTGATGACGGCACCCTGGTCGTGGCATGCGCGAAAGGAAATCTGATCGCTCTGGATGCCATGACCGGACAGCGCCTTTGGGAATGCGCGGTCGCGAACAACGAGGAGGACCCGGTCGGCCTCCTGGGCCAAGATAGTCGCGGCCGCGTTGTCGTGGTGCACGAGTCGGGCAGGGTCCGCGTGATCGATCGCGGATCCTCGCAAGATCTGCCAGTCCGGATCAGTTCTGGCGCGGGGCAAGGACCGGCTATCTGCTACGACATGCTCTTCTTCGTCGACGACGACGGCACGCTGCACGGCTTCGACCTGCACTCCGAGTCTGACCGGTGGACACTGACAGGCGAGGATCGTATATCGAGCGTGCCGCTTGTGGCATACGGCATGCTGTTCGCCGCGACCACCGGCGGCCGGGTGATCGCCATCGACGCCGCCACTGGCCAACGGCCAGCGCCGACAGAGAAGAAGTCGACACTGGCAGTGTCGCTGGAGGTAGATGTCGAGTACCGGAACGGAGAAGTGATCCTCCGAGCGCCAGGCATCGTCTTGCCTAATGGCCCATTTCTCCTAGCAGCGCTGATCCGCCGCGTGGGCGACAACGTCGCGGAAGACCAGCCGCTGATGCAACTGCGCAGTGGCCCGCACGCTATAGAAGTCCTCGCGCCTGTCTCGGGTACCGTTGCCGAACTGCCGTTCCGGCTTGCGGACTGGGTGGGCCCTGGCGCGGTTGTGGCTACCGTCACGCTCGCTGACACCAGAGGTCAGGGTGGGCGACGTCCGTAGGCCATACTCATGGCTGCCCTGGACACGCAGAAATGGATGATCTGCGCGCTGCAGGGCGATGGGCGCCGACGGGTCCGCCAGTGCGCCGCGTTGCGGTAGGAGCCGCCATCCGGCTGGAACAGGCGCGAGCCGGCTGCGGGGCCAGATGTCCCTGGCTGTCCGGGGTTTTCGCGCCAACACAAAAGCAACACAAGCCCGGAGCTCGGGCGAAGATCAACACGGAAGTAACACGGACAAAACGGCATTCCCCGGCATGCGTCGGCACTCGTAGTACGAAGTCGCGGCGCACTTGCACGAGGGCCAGACGCGGCAGGGCGGCGACCCGTACATCACCCACCCGGTCAGGGTCGCGACGATCCTCGTCCCGCTCGGCGCCGATGACCAGACGCTAATGGTGGCGGAGCTCATGGCCCTGGACCACATCACCGGGCACCGCAATGCGACCCACGCGATGGAGGCGATATGGTCCGCCGATGCCCGGGGCGTCGCGATGACGTTGGCAGACCGCTTAGCCGCAGCGACCGTCAGCGCTTGCCCGGGCGCTTGGGACGGTCAGGGTAGCTCCGGCGCCGAAGATTCCGGCGGTCAGCCGCAGCCTCGAAGGATCAGCCCGGCGATGTCCTTGACCGGGGCATCCGGCTAGACACCTGTGGACCTGGCTGGGCCGGCCTTGCGGGCTGGGCGCGGCGTAGGGAACAATGGCGTCCTGGCGATGAGGCTCGCCATAACCGCGTGGCTACGGTCGCGCTGATGGCCTCTACCCCTTGTCCGGGACATGAAGGGTAGGAGGCATCGCGTGAACGACGTGCCGGAACCGGCTGGCAATGATCGCGGGGCTGCGCGGTGAGCGTGGCCCTCCCGATACCTCTCATCCAGCTCCTGCAGGTGCTGACGATCGCGCTCGGCGCGCCCGGCATCACCGGCGTGATCGCGAAGGTGGAGGCGCGGCTGCAGGGGCGCCGGGGGCCGCGCATCGCGCAGCCGTACTACGACCTGGCCAAGCTGTTCCGCAAGGAGGCGCTGGCCCCGGAGGGGGCGAGCTGGTTCTTCCTCGCCGCGCCGCTGATCGCGGTGACGGCCTACCTGACCATCCCGCTGCTGATCCCGGTGCTGACCAGCTACGGGCTGCCGCTCGGCTACATGGGCGACATCCTGGGCGGCGGGTTCCTGCTGTCGCTGGCCAGCTTCGTCGTCGCCACCGCCGCGCTGGAGACCGGCAGCCCGTACGCGCAGCTCGGCTCGAGCCGGGCCAAGACGTTCTCGGCCATCACCGAACCCGTGGTGCTGTTCGTGGTCTTCACCGTGGCCCTGCTGACCGGCACCGACCTGCCCTATGCGCTCGCGGCAACCGTCCGGTCAAGCGCCGGGCAGATCATCCGCCCGGCGCACCTGCTGGCCGCGGCCGCCCTGTTCATGGTGATCCTGCACGAGACCGGCCGGATCCCGGTGGAGACGCACACCGGCACCAGCGAATTCGGCATGATCGAGGAAGCCAGAAGTTTCGAGCACTCCGGTCCGTTCCTTGCGCTGCTGAAGTGGGGCAGCGAGCTGAAGCAGCTGATCCTGTACACGATCCTGGCCAACGTGTTCCTCGCGCCCTGGGGCCTGGCGTCCACCCAGCGTCTCGGCGCTATCGTCCTGGCCATCGTGGCGCTGCTGGCCAAGGCCGCGGCGGTCGGCTGCGTGGTCGCGGTCATCGACAACTCCTTCGCCAAGCTGCGCCTGTTCAAGATCACCGAGTTCGTGGCGGGCGCGTTCCTGCTCGCCGTGCTGGGCGTGTTCACGCTGTACCTAGGGGGTGGCTGATGGATCCGGTGCAGGCGCCCGGCGTCTACCAGGGCGCGGCCAACGTTATCGCGGCGGTGATGCTGCTGATCGAGTTCGGCATGCTGCGCCAGGCGCTGGCCCGGGACCAGGTGCGGCTGTACATGGCGCAGTCCGCGCTGATCTCGGTGCTGGCGGTGGTCATCGCCGCCGACCGGAACCTGCCCGACCTGTACGCGCTGGCCGCGCTGTCCGCCGCGCTGAAGGTGGTGGCGGTGCCGCTGGTGCTGCGCCGCCTGCTCTCTCGCACCGGCGACGAGGAAGAGCCGCTCGGCGCCGGGGAAGAGCCGCTCGGCGTCGCGGGCAGCCACACGCTCAGCCCGGCCTCCGCAGTGCTGGCCGGGATCGTGCTGGCGGCGTTCGGCTTCTTCTGCTTCGGGGCGCTCGGCATCCACGGGCCCGCCGCCCCGGCGACCGCGCTGGCGATCGCGGCCGCGATGGTGCTGGTCGCGTTCGGGCTGATGATCGTGCGCCGTGACGTGGCGTCCCAGGCCATCGGGTTCTTCTCGCTGGAGAACGCGATCTCGCTGGCCGCGCTGGTAGTGGCAGCCGGGCTGCCGCTGATCCTGGAGACCGCGTTCCTGTTCGACCTGCTGGTCGCGGTGGTGGTGTTCGCCATGCTGATCCGCGCCCACCACGCGAAGGCCGAGTCGTTGTCCACCGCCGACCTGACCGGGCTGCGGGGGTGAGCTGGTGATCGCCGTCGTGCTCGCCCTGCTGATCGTCCCGCTGGCCGCCGGGATAACCTGCGCTGTCCTGCCGGCCCGAAGCGTCAGGGTGGCCTCCGCGGTCACCGTGGCTGCTGGTGTCGCGTGCTTCGCCCTGGTCCTCGCGCTGGTCCCGGCGACCGCGCACCGGGACCTCAGCTACCTGTCCTACCTCCGGGTCGACGCGGTGAGCGCGATCTTCCTGCTGGCCACAGGCTTCTTGTACGCGGCCGTGGCGGTGTACGCGGTCGGCTACCTCAAGCGGCACGAGGAACTGTACGCCAGGCGCTTTTACGCCGGCCTGAACCTGTTCGCCTGGTCGATGCTGGCCGCGCCGCTGATGAGCAGCCTGGCCCTGCTCTGGATTGCGGTGGAGGTGACCACGATCGTCTCGGCCCTGCTGGTCGCGATCGAGGACACAGACGGCGCCGCCGAAGCCGCCTGGAAATACGTGCTGATCGCCAGCGCGGGCCTCGGCCTGGCCCTGCTCGGCACGGTGTTCGCCTACTACGCCGGCGCCCAGGTGCTCGGCGAGCACTACAACCTGGCCATCGAGCCGCTCATCGGCGCCGGCGCGCACCTGCCGCACACCCCGGTCCGGCTCGCCTTCCTGCTCGCGCTGCTCGGCTACGGCACCAAGGTAGGCCTGTTCCCGGTCCACACCTGGCTGCCCGACGCACATTCCGAGGCCCCCACGCCGGTCTCCGCGCTGCTGTCCGGGTCACTGCTCGCGGTCAGCTTCTACGCGATCCTGCGGTTCTACCAGGTAGCCGCGGCCACGCTGGGCAGCGGCTTCCCGCGCGACGCGCTGCTCGCGTTCGGGGTCGCCTCGCTGCTGCTCGCCGCCCTCTACGTGTTCGGCCAGCGAGATATCAAGCGGCTGCTGGCCTACTCCAGCGTGGAGCACATGGGCATCCTGGCCATCGGGGTGAGCTTCGGCGCGCCGGTGGCGCTGGCCGGCGTGATGCTGCACGTGCTGGCGCACGCGGCCGCGAAGGGGAACGCGTTCATGGGCGCGGGCGTGTTCACGGTGAAGTTCGGCAGCAAGGAGATCTCCGCGCTGCGCGGCGGGCTCGACGCGCTGCCCTGGAGCGGGCCGCTGTTCCTGCTCGCGGTGTTCGCGCTGTCGGCGATGCCGCCGTCGGGCATCTTCCGCAGCGAGTTCCAGATCGTCTACGGCGGCCTGGGCTCGGGTAATTACGCCGCCGCGGCGGTGCTGGTCGTGCTGATAACCGTGGCGTTCTTCGGCCTGACCGCCTCGGCCACGCGCATGCTGTTCACCCCCGCCCCTCGCCCGCTGGCCCGCAGCGAACCAAGCATCTGGATGGTGATCCCGGTCGTCGCGGGCGTCGCGGTCCTGTTCATCCTCGGCCTGCATCCCCCGGCGGAACTCACCGGCCTCATCTACCGTGCGGTGGCCCAGCTGGGGGCGGCGCGATGAGGATCACTCAGCCGGCCGTCACCGCGCTGTGGGACGAGCTCCTGGCCAGGACCGCTGCCGGGGACCGGTTCGCGGGCCTGGTCGCGGCCAAACCCGAGGGCGGCGCGCTGGTACTGTCGGCGCACGTCGCGACGGCAGGCGGCATTGACACGCTCGAAGCGCCGCTGCCGCCGGGCGCGGCCAGCTATCCCGCGCTCACCCCGCGGCTGGGCGCCGCGTTCTGGTACGAGCGCGAGATCCACGACCGCTTCGGCGTGGTCCCGGAGGGGCACCCGAGGCTGGCGCCTCTCATCAGGCCCGGCTCGGCGGAAGACTACGCGCTGCCCCGGCACGTCGCGGGCTACGGGATCTTCACGATCCCGCACGGCCCGGTCCGCTCCGGCGTGATGGAATCAATCGAGTACCTAGTCGAGACCCCGGGCGAGGCGATCCCGCACCTGAACATGCGGGTGTTCTACAAGCATCGCGGCGTGGAGAACCGGTTCGCCGGGATGGCCCCGGCCGACGGGGTGCTGCTGGCCGAGCGTGGGGAGGGCATCGCCTCGGTCGCCCACGCCCTCGCTTTCAGCCACGCCGTCGAGCGGATCACGGGCTGCCAGGTCCCCCCGGCCGCGGCCCTGGTCCGGGTGCTGCACGCCGAGCTCGAGCGGATCGCCAACCACCTCGACGTCGCGGTCCGGCTGGCCGACGCGGCCGGGCTCGCGGTGGCCACCGCCCGGCTCGCCTTCCATAAGGAACGGGTGCTGCGGCTGGTCAGCAGGCTGTGCGGCAGCCGGTTCGGCCGCGGGGTGGTGGTGCCAGGCGGGGTCAGCGCGTCGCCGCGGCTGCTGCCCGCCGAGATCCTCACCGAGGTCGGCAAGCTCCGCCGCGCGGTTACCCCCGAAGCGGCCGCGCTGATGGCCACCTCCTCGTTCCTGGACCGGCTGCGCGGCACCGGCCCGCTGACGCCGCAGCGCGCGCGCCAGCACGGGGCGCTCGGCCCGGTCGGCAAGGCCGCCGGGTACGCCGACGACGACCGGCTCGCCCGTCCCTACGACGGGTACCTGTCGCTGGCCGTACCGCCGGTCCGCAGCCACGCCGCCGGTGATGCGCTGGCCCGGCTGAGGGTTCGCTGGGACGAGGTGGACCAGTCTTTCGGTCTGCTCAGGCAGGTCGCCGAAGATCTGGCCGAACGGTCCTCCGATCTCCTCCACCTCACCTGCGAGCCCGCCAGCGGCCGCGCGCTCGGCTGGGCCGAGGCCCCGCAAGGTGAGGTGATCTACGACGTGGTGCTGGACGCCGGCCGGATCGTCCGCTGCCGTCCCAGGTCGGCGTCGTTCCACAACCTGGTGCTGATGCACGAGGTCTTCACCGGGGACATCCTGACCGACTTCCCGTTCATCGAGGCGAGCTTCGGCCTGTCGGTCGCGGGGGTGGCCCTATGAGCATCTGGGTGCTCCGCGGCCTGCGGGACGGCGTCGTCACCACCCGCTGGCCGGCCAGGTCCGATCCCTACGCCGACGGATGGCGCGGTCCCGCGCGTCCGCTGGCCGTCGCTGCCCCGGCCGACGGGCTGGACGGGCTCTGCCCGACCGGGGCGATTTCCGTCGCCGGGACCAGCGTGCGGGTCGATCAGGGCAAGTGCATCCTGTGCGGCCGGTGCGTGGCCGACCGGCCTGACCTGTTCGCCTGGTCCCAGGGCGCCACCGGCCCGGCCGCGGCCGCGGTGAGGCGGGACCAGCTCGTCGTCCCCGAACTCCCCGAGACCGACGAGGCGGTCGAGGCGGCCCGCGCCCGGCTGCGGGAGCGGACCACCGCGCTGCGCCGCAGCGTGCACATCCGGCACGTGGACGCCGGGTCCGACGGCAGCGAGGAGTGGGAGATCCAGGCGCTGCTCGGCCCGGTCTACGACATCCACCGGCTTGGCGTCTTCTTCACCGCCAGCCCGCGGCACGCCGACGTGCTGCTGGTCACCGGCGCGGGCGCCCTCGGCATGACCGGCCCGCTGCGCACCACCTACGACGGCATGCCCGATCCGAAGGTCGTCATCGCGGTCGGCGCCGACGCCGTCAGCGGCGGGCTGCTGAGCCAGAGCGAGGCGGTCACCGGGGGCATCGCCGCCACGGTCCCGGTCGATGTCTGGCTGCCGGGCTCGCCGCCCAGTCCGTTCGGCATTATCAATGCCCTGCTGATCGCGGTCGGCAAGCTGGCCAGCGGCGGGAAGGGGACGCGATGAGCGGGCTGTTCGCGGCCGGGCTGATCCTGCTGGCCCTGGCCGCCCTGGCCGACTTCACCGGCGGCCGGTTCCTGCGGTTTACGGGGGTTACCGGGACCGGGCCGCTGTACCTGCTCGGTGCTGCGGGCTCGGCGTGCCTGGCCGTGCTGGGCGGGTTTGCCCTGGCCGGCCGGTCCGTCCAGCTCGGCGTCGCCGGCTGGCTCGGGGACCCGGTGCCAGGCCAGCAGGCGGCCGCGCTGTCCGCCGACCGGTTGTCCGGGATGTTCCTGGCGCTGACCTTCGGCGCGGCCGTGCCCGTCTCGGTCGCCTTCGCCAGCTGGGCGGCCCGGCCCGATACGGTCACCCGGCGCAGCTTGGCCGCGAGCTACGCGCTGGCGCTCGGCGCGGTCGCGGTGATCATGACGGCACGGGACGCGTTCACCTCGCTGTTCGGCTGGGAGACGCTGACGCTCGCCTTCTACCTGCTCGCCGGATCCGAACGGAACAGGCCGGCCCGGGCGGGTGCGGCCCAGGTCACCTTCGCATTCGGCAAGGTCAGCGGGGGCGCGCTGCTGACCGGGCTGCTGCTCCTGGCGACCAGGTCGCACTCGATCATGCTGGCGTCGTTCGCGCACGTCCCCGGCGGCGCGGTCCGCACCACCGCGTATGTGCTGCTGCTCACTGGGTTCGCGGTCAAGGCTGGCCTGGTGCCGTTCCAGATCTGGCTGCCGCGCGGCTACGCCGCCGCCCCCGGCCCGGCCCGCGCCATCATGGCCGGGATCTGCGTCAACGTCGCCTTCTACGGCATGTGGCGCACGCTGGCGCTGCTCGGCCGGCCGCCCGGCTGGCTGGTCGGCGGGCTGGTGGTGCTCGGCGCGCTGAGCGCGCTGCTCGGCATCGCCCACGCGGCGGTGCAGAACCGGCTGTCCCTGGTGATCGCCTACTCCAGCATCGAGAACACCGGGCTCATCGTCACCGGCTTCGGCGTCGCGCTCACCGGCGCGGCGACTGGGGACCGTCGCCTGGTCGCAGCCGGGATGCTGGCCGCCACGCTGCAGGTGGTCGCGCACACCGCGGCCAAGTCCTTGCTGTTCACCTCGTCCGCCGGGCTCGAGGCCGCAACGGGCCACGACGACCTGGAGGAACTGCGCGGCAGTGTAGGGGGAAGGGGAGGTGGGCGGGGCGCCTCGTGGAGCGGCTTCGGCCTGGCCGTGGGCTCGCTGACCTTGGCCGGGCTGCCGCCTACGGCCGGTTTCGTGTCCGAGTGGTTCCTGCTGGAATCCCTGATGCAGCAGTTCCGCGTGCCCGGACTCGGCTACCGCCTGGTGCTCGCCCTGGCCGGCGCCGCGGTCGCCCTCACCGTCGGCTTCGCCGGCGTCACCTTCGTCCGCCTCGTCGGGCTCTGTTGTCTCGGGGGAACGATCCCCCCAGACCCCCCTGCTCCTGGGGGGACCCATCCCCCCAGACCCCCCTTGGGCTGGGCTGGGAGGGCAGCGATAGTCGTGCTGGCGGTGTGCTGCCTGGCGACCGCGGCGGTGACCCCGCTGGAGATCCGGGTGATCGCCGCGGGGCTGTCGCCCGCGGTCCCGGACTCACTGGTGATGGGTGCGCTCAAGTCTCCGTGGGTCCTGCAGCCGGTGTTCGCCGGGTTCTCGATTCTGTCGCCATCCTGGCTATGGGTGGAGATGCCGCTGATGCTGCTCCTGGTCGGGCTGCTCGCCTGGGCATTGTCCGGGCGGCGGCTGCTGCGGGTGCGCCGCGTCCCAGCCTGGCGCTCGGCGACGATCGGCGTCGAAGGCGCCGACTCCTACACCGCCTTCGGCTACGCCAACCCCACCCGCCGGGTGCTGGCCGGCGTCTTGCATACCCGCGCTGAGCTGCACCAGGTCATGATGGAGGAAAATATCAGCGACGATGGCTCCGGCTCCCCGGATCGCCCCGATGTGGACCCGGATGCGGCCGCGCATCTCAGGTACGCCTCCGACGTCATCGAGGTGGTCGAGACCTACCTGTACCGGCCCGCGCTCGGCTTCTTCATGGCGGTGGTGACGGCCGCGAAACGCCTCCAGTCCGGTCGCCTGGACGCCTACCTGCTGTACATGCTCATGGCCCTGGTCGCCGTCATCGCCGTGGTCACTGCCCTGGCCTGATCGCGGCGCCCGGCGGTCTTGCTCGGCCTGGCGCTCAATGCGGGGCTCGGCTGGTGGCAGGCCGACCCCGCCGCCGGGCGGCGCAGATGCACCCAGGAGCTGGCCGGATGGGAAGCTGCGCTTGGCTCCGTGCTCAGTGTGCTTGAGCGTCTCGGTTCGTTATCGCCCAGGGGTCAAGGGCATGCCGTAGCGGAGGTCCGGCGCGGCGACGGCGATCTCCAGGAGCCGGTTGTACTTGGCCACGCGCTCGCCGCGGGCCGGGGCGCCGGACTTCAGGTGGCCGCAGCCGGTGCCCACGGCCAGGTCGGCGATGAAGGAGTCCTCGGTTTCGCCGGAGCGGTGGGAGACGAACTGCCGGTACCCTGCCTCCCGGCAGATAGCCATCGCCTCCAGGGTCTCGGTGACGGTGCCGATCTGGTTGAGCTTGATCAGCGACGCGTTGCCGATGCCGCGCTTGATCGCGGCGGTGATGATGGCAGGGTTGGTGCAGAAGTTGTCGTCACCGACCAGCTCCGTGGTGGCGCCCAGGCGGGCTGTGAGCGCGATCCAGCCGTCGTCGTCGTCCTCGCCGAGACCGTCCTCGATCAGATGCACGGGGAACTGCCTGGTGATCTGCGCGAGGCGCTCGATCATGTCGCTGCTGTCCAGCAGGTCGCCGGCCACCTTGTAGCGGCCGTCTGGCTGGCGGAACTCTGATGCGGCCAGGTCGAGCGCGATGGACACGCCCTCGTCGCCCGGCTTGTAGCCGGCGTCGGAGATGGCCCGCACCAGGAGCCGCAGGACCTCTTCGGGTTCGGTGACCTCGGGGGCGAAGCCGCCCTCGTCGCCCAGCCCGGTTGACAGCTTGCGGCCGGACAGCTCGCGGCGCAGCGCGCTGTAGACCTCGGCGCCCGCGCGGACCGCCTCGGCCATCGACGGCGCGCCGACCGGGGCGACCATGAACTCCTGGAAGTCCAGCAAGTTGGGGGCGTGCACGCCGCCGTTGAGCACGTTGAAATGCGGCACAGGCAGCGACGGCGTGACACCCTCCGGGGTGAGCCACTGCCACAGCGGCGTCCCGGCCGAAGTGGCCAGCGCCCGGGCGAGCGCCATCGAGGTTCCCACGGTGGCGTTGGCGCCGAGCCTGCTCTTGTTCGGGGTGCCATCGAGGTCGATCATGGCCTGGTCCGCCACGGCCAGCGAGGCCCAGGAACGGCCGCGGAGGAGGTCGCAGATCTCAGTGTTGACGGCTGACACTGCCCCGAGAACCCCTTTGCCCTCGTACCGGTCCGGGTCGCCGTCGCGGCGTTCCACCGCCTCCCGGGATCCGGTCGAGGCGCCGGACGGGACCCCGGCGCGGGCTGTCGTGCCGTCCGCTAGCCGCACGGTCACCGCCAGGGTGGGCCGGCCACGTGAGTCCAGGATCTCCAGCGCGGATAGATCCGCGACGTTGAAAGCGGGCATCATCGTCTCTCCTATCTGGTGACGGCAAGGATGGCCGCCGCATGTGCTGTCGTTTCACCCAGACTGAATCGTCTCGCCGTCCGGGTTCGCGGCGGTAGTGACTTAAGGCCCGGTTCGGTGGCGGTTAGGCCTCGGCCAGCGGCCCTGCCGGGTGGGGACACCGGCTCGGATCCGTGCGAGGGTGGCTGCATGCGGAAATACGTCATCATGGGCATCCAGGGCAGCGGCAAGGGAACGCACGCGAAAATGCTCGCCGGGGGCTTCGACCTCGAGCACATCGCCGTCGGGGACATCTTCCGGTGGAACGTGCAGCACCACACCAAGCTCGGCGCGCAGGTCAGGCGTACGATGGCGGCGGGATTGCTGGTCGGCGACGACCTCGTCGAGGGCGTGGTGAAACAACGCCTCAGCGAGCACGACTGGAACTACGGCTTCGTCATCGACGGCTTCCCGCGCAACCAGCGCCAGGCGGAGTTCTTTCTTGAAAGCTACGACCTCGACGGGGTGATCCACCTCGACCTGCCCGACAGCGAGGTGACGCGGCGGGTGCTCGCCCGGCGGCTGTGCGCGGGCTGCGGGATGGACTACAGCCTGATCGACAACAGCCCGTCCAGCGACGGTAGGTGCGACGCCTGCGGCGGCGAGCTGATCAGGCGCGAGGATGACACCCAGGAGGCGCTCGCCGTCCGGCTCCGCGAGTACCACCACAAGACCAATCCCGTGCTCGACATCTTCCGCCGCAAGGAATACGTGATCACGGTGGACTCCCGGCTAGCCAAGGAGCAGGTCCAGCAGGCCATCAGGGACAAGCTCGGGATATCGCCCTCCTGCCCGGCGGCCACGAGCAGCCTGGCGGATACGCGGTAGCGAGCACCGGCCCCTAACGGGGGTCCCTGATCGCACCGTCCGTTGCGGCCCGAAATCCGATTCAGCATCGATCCGGTACGCCGCGATCGCGGCGGAGGCGATTCGTGCCAAGCGAACACGACCATCGCCGGGAGCCCGGAGGACCCTGCTAGCGGGGAGGTGCTGG
>OBLT010001752.1_pt1 | contig 13696 bp, 16 predicted proteins | sample 1518721 | NCBI WGS metagenome assembly OBLT01 (sample SAMEA3539307, study PRJEB22396) | soil metagenome | biome: tundra; feature: field; material: soil | place: USA | collected 2010-05 | depth 0.15 m | reverse complement strand
CTGTCTCGGGAGAGTAGAGTTCCAGTCCGAGATCGTTCCAGCCGATGAACCAATCAAAGGCGCGTTGTGCGTGTTCGTACCACCAGAAGTCCGATGTGGCGCGATAGGCTTCAAGACAAGCCGAGACGGTTGCTTGCGCCTCAATGGGCTGCTGGTCGAAATTGGCGCGCGTGCCACCACGGCGGTAGAACCCATTGCTGCCAATTGGCCGAAAGTGGTCCTTTTCGGACATTTGCAATTCTGTCAACCAACGTAGGGCCTGCAGTCCCCGCTCAAGCACCGCCTGTTGTCCGGTTGCCTCTCCGCTCAGAATCAAGGCGTACGCGAGCGTCGCGTTGTCGTACGACAGTTCCTCTTCAAACCACGGCCAGTCCGGCTGCGCAGCCGCTTCGAAGAGTTCCATGAGCCGGCGAGTAAGTGTTTCCCGGGTTTGTTTGACCAGGCTGTCGCCGCTCAGCCGGCGCAGATATTCATGGATGCCGATCAGACCGAAGGCCCACGCCCGCGGCGAAGTGAACTCCGTCAGCGCGGGCAGCGCCAGCGCGAAGAGTTGTCCAGCCATCATATGGAAGCTCCGGACGGGCGAACGCCCCACACCCATGCCCAGCGCCCAGAGCGCCCGCCCTTGGCAGTCCTCGGATCCTTGTTCGTCGAGCCAGCGGCGGTCAAAACTCATGAGGTTGTGGAAGCGCTTCGTTTTGAGACTGAACGCGTAATGGAGGAAGGCCGCGGATGTCGTGGCCAGTGACCGCACGCGCTCCGGATCCTCTTCCAATTCATCCAGTAGCACGGCGAGCACGAATGCACGCGCATTATCGTCGGTGCAATAACCTTCGGCAAAATTCGGAACGCTGAAAACGGCGTGCTGGAAGACTCCGGTCGAATCGGTCATCCGGAAGAGATGACTCAACTTCAACTCCGGCAGTTCCCGCGGCTTTTGGTCGAGTGTTTTCGTGGCAAGCGATTTTCGAGACCGCGCCGCCCCTTCTAGCCGCGAACACTCGAAGGAACGCATATAAAGCTGCGCCACGTTGCTCCAGACCATCTCACGCCCCATCCTGTAAGCGTTCTTGCGAATGGCGTGCCGGCGGGTGTCGTCCCGCAGCAAGCCAATCACCTCGCCTGCTATGGCCGGTGCATCGCGGAACGGCGCCAGGACGCCGCGATCTTCCGCCAACAATTCCGCGGCGTGCCAGTACGGGGTGGAAACTACCGCTTTGCCGGCGCCAAACGCGTAGGCCAGCGTGCCCGACGTGATCTGCGCTTCGTTGAGGTAAGGCGTTATGTAAAGGTCGGCGGCGCCGATGAACTCCTTCAGACTCTCAAGGTCCACGAATTGGTTGTAAAAGATGACGTTCTTCTCGATCTTGTTCTTCTTGGCGAGGATTTCGAGGCTGAGGCGGTAAGCTTCACCGTGCTCCCGCAGCTCGTTTGGATGGGTCGCGCCCAGGACGATGTAAACAACGTCGGGGAACTCCGCCAGGATTTGCGGCAGAGCGTCGAGCACATATTCGATGCCCTTGTTCGGCGAAAGCAGCCCGAACGTGAGCAGCACTATTCTTCCTTCCACGCCGAACTGGTCCTTGAAGTATGTGGGATCGACGAACCCTACGTCGGGAATGCCGTGCGGGATGAGATCGATCTTGGCCGCCGGCGCATGGTAAATCTCCTGCAACATCTGTTTCCCGCGCTCGGCCATGACTACGAGCCGGGTTGAGAGCGAGACCAGCTCCTGCATGACGCGCCTCTGGTCGGCTTTCGGCTCCAGCAAAACAGTATGAAGCGTGGTGACAACCGGCATTCTCAATTCGCGCAGGAGAGCCAGGATGTGACCGCCGGCGGGCCCGCCGAAGATGCCGAACTCGTGCTGCAAGCAGACGATGTCCACGTTGCTGATGTTGAGGAAGTCCGCTGCGCGAAGATAGGACGATAAGTCCTGCTCCTCAATCTCGAAGCGAACCACTTCCGGGTAATCGTAGCCGCCTTTGATGTCGTTGACCGACACGGAAAGACACTGGCTTTGGGGATGCGCGGCGGCGACGGCCGCCAGCAGGTCGGACGAGAACGTGGCGATGCCGCACTTACGCGGCAAGTGGTCGCCGACAAAAGCGATCTTGCGGACTTTGGAATGTTCTTTCATGAGGTATTCTGTTGCAGCCATGCGGCCCCTACTTTCTGTATCAGTATCAGTCTGATGCTATCGCTTGCGCTGAAGTGCGGAAATGCAGAGGGTCCCTCAGGTTTTGCAGCTCCCGGTAATAATAGATCGGAACAGGCCTTCTTTCTCTGAACTTCAGCATCCTCAGAAACTCGATTTCCTCTTCCGTGACGTCGCCGCTCAAGACTGGATTCCTCAGAAACTCTTCCAGGCCCGGCTCCACGGTGAAGGGCCGATCGGGTTCCCTTTCAACAAATTCAAATCGCTTAAGGCGGCCCGGGGCGAGTCTGCGGTTTAGGACGATTTCCACTCCAAACGTCTTGAGGTCAATGTCCCAGGACTCGATCAGTGGATCGAGGAAAACGACGCAGTTTTCAACAGAGACATTGAAGACATCTGTATCGAGAAACTCGAGAACCGCTACCCGCATCTGCTCATAGCTTCGGTCGCGGAGTGTAGCCATGAGGCGGAGCCACTCTTCACTCTCCAATTCTTGTTTAGCGGCTCTCTTGGCTACATCCAGAATCTTCTGCGTGACCAGGCGTTCGAGTTCTCCGAAGGGCTCCTTCTCGAAAATCCCGCGTACTTGTTTTTGGCTGCTGGGATCGCATTTGCGGAGAATCAAGTCTCGACAGTCTTTGAACAGGGGCGTTGGCGGCTCCGCGACCTTTCGCTTCAAGTCCTCCTGACGCTGCAGGTCGGCCAGTTTCGAAAGCTCACCGCTCGGCAGTTTCAGGAACCTGCCCATCTTGTCGTAGACATCAGTCCGGCTGGGCGCCGGGGGAGCCTTCTTTCCAGCCAGCAACTGCGAAATGTAGGATTCGGTGACTTGAGCGGCGGCGGCCAGATCTTTCTGCTCGAGCCCCAGTTCGTTCAGGCGGTGCCTGATCACTTGAGCGACATCCATGAGCCTCCTTGCCGTTTCCGGTTAACTAAACCAGGTGAAGCACCCTTGCCATACTATGCCACATTTCCCTTGACAAGTAAAGGGACTTAACCGATACTGGTTAATGGCTGGGCGCTTCTGCCCACTCGCAGGTGACCTGAACTAAGGCAGGTGACCTGATCCCCCCCTCTTAGCTACCACGACAACCGAGGAGGTTGACATGTTTACTCGCAGTGTTTCTACCAAGCAGACGCTCGCGAAGACCATGAAGTGGTTTGCGGCCGCGCCCTTGAGGAGCACGTGATGAGCCACCCCGAATTCCGGGCGGGCGACAAAGTAGTCTTGGCCGAAGGCCCATATCAAGGGACGCCAGGAGTCTTCCGCACGCTCAGGCAGGACGTAGATTGGGCGGAGATCGAAGAAATCAATAACAAAGTCCGAATCCATCCGGTGAGATGGCTACAGCATTCCGGCCTGCCAGGAAACGCTCCCGAAGGAGCGAACTAAATGACCGGCGCCGGCATCCTCACTCTTTCAGTCTTCGGGGCCGCGCTTGCGGCGCCTTCCCTATGCGCGGGGTATCGCGAGTTTCAATTGGGAATGAACCTGCCCGCGGTGGTGAAAGCGAACTTCCGTCCGTGAACACAGGCCATTTGAATGATCACAACAGGAACGATTTTGATCGAAAAGGGCACAGTTCTTCCGGAGCCCTTGCGGCTCGAAACCGCGTTGCATGCGAGTGGCTGGGCGCCGGTAACGAACAAGCTCGATCGCCACCAGCTCGAAAAGAAACTCGAGACGGCGGGATGGACGTTCTTTTACATGGCCGGCGAGATCCGGTCCACCGCCTTTGGCTTCAATAGCCAAAACAGGGCGGACGCGGCACTGCAGCGCCTCATCGCGAACGCCAAACTGCGGAAATGCAATTGCCTGGAGATTGACGGCGTGGCGACGCACTCGTTCTTGGGGATGCCGTATGTGAGCGTCTCGGCCCACTCGCGTCATATTCAAAAAGGCTTCACCTTTCAGAGAGACTAAACGATAATTGGAGACTAACATCATCATGAATATTCGACCCTTATACGACCGCATCGTGGTGAAGCGGATCGAGGAACAAGAAACCACGCGCAGGGGCATCATCATCCCCGATTCCGCCAAGGAGAAACCGCAGGAAGGCGAAGTGATAGCCGTCGGCCATGGCAAGCGGCTCGAGGATGGCAAACTGGTTGCCCTCGACGTCAAAGTCGGCGACCGCATTCTTTTCGGGAAATACTCCGGCAGCGACACAAAGGTGGATGGCTTTGAGTACCTGATCATGCGCGAAGACGACGTCCTTGGCGTTCTGGATACGGCCAAGGCCAGTAAGAACTAGATTCGAATCACAAGGAAACCAACCATGGCAAAACAGATTATTTATAGCGATCAATCGCGTCAGGCGATCCTGCGCGGCGTCAACCAACTCGCCGACGCGGTGAAGGTCACTCTCGGCCCCAAGGGGCGCAATGTCGTTCTCGGAAAGAAATTCGGCGGTCCGACCGTCACCAAGGACGGCGTGACAGTGGCGAAGGAGATCGAGTTAAAAGACCCGCTCGAGAACATGGGCGCCCAGATGGTGCGCGAAGTGGCGTCGAAGACCTCCGACGTTGCCGGCGACGGGACCACCACCGCCACGATCCTGGCCCAGGCGATTTACCGCGAGGGCGTCAAGGCGGTCACCGCAGGCGCGAACCCGATGGCAGTCAAGCGCGGCATCGATAAGGCCGTGGAAGTGGTCGTCGAAGAAGTCAAGAAGCTCTCCAAGCCTGTCACCGGCGGCATGATCGCGCAGGTCGGCAGCATTTCCGCCAATGGCGACTCCACCATCGGCAACATCATTGCCGAGGCGATGGAGAAGGTCGGCAAGGACGGCGTAATCACGGTCGAGGAAGCGAAGACCATGACCACGGAGCTCGAAACCGTGGAGGGTATGCAGTTCGACCGCGGCTACCTGTCGCCTTACTTTGTGAGCGACCCCGAGCGCATGGAATGCGTTCTGGAAGATCCCTACATCCTGATCCATGAAAAGAAGATCGGCAGCATGAAGGATGTGCTGCCACTTCTCGAACAGATCGCGCGCGCAGGCAAGCCGTTGCTGCTGATCGCCGAGGAAGTGGAAGGCGAAGCCCTGGCCACGCTCGTAGTCAACAAGCTGCGCGGCACCATCAATGTTTGTGCCGTGAAGGCCCCCGGCTTCGGCGACCGCCGCAAGGCCATGATGGAAGATATCTCGATCCTGACTGGCGGCAAGCCCATCATGGAAGAAATCGGACTCAAGCTGGAAACTGTTCAGTTGGCGGACCTGGGCCGCGCGAAGCGCGTCACGGTGAATAAGGACAACACAACGATCGTCGACGGCGCCGGTACGGAGCAGAGCATCCAGGGCAGGATCAAGCAACTTCGGAGCCAGGTGGAGGAAACCACCTCGGACTACGATCGCGAGAAACTGCAGGAGCGGTTGGCAAAGCTGGTCGGTGGCGTTGCGGTCATCAAAGTGGGTGCCGCAACCGAAACCGAGATGAAGGAGAAGAAGGCCCGCGTCGAGGATGCCCTGCATGCCACCCGCGCCGCGGTTGAGGAAGGCATCGTGCCGGGCGGCGGAGTTGCGCTGCTGCGAGCCTCGATGGCGCTCGAGAAGCTGAAGCTCGAAGCCGACGAGCAATTCGGCGTGGCCATCGTGCGGCGTGCCTGCGAGGAGCCGGTCCGCCAGATCGTGCTCAACGGCGGAACCGAAGGGGCCATCGTCGTGGAGAAGATCAGGACCAACCACGAGCCAAACTTCGGCTTCAACGCCGCTACCGATCAATACGAAGACCTGGTCAAGGCGGGCGTTATCGATCCCACCAAGGTAACTCGCACGGCTCTGCAGAACGCTTCTTCCATCGCCTCTCTCATGCTCACGACGGAAGCTATGATCTGCGGGATTGTCGAGGAGTTGGACAACTAGACGCCCAGGCGCGTTTGAATCTAGCGGCAGAGAATCAAATGAAACTCATCACTCTCAAAGTTACCGCTGAAGAACTGAGACTGTTAACCACTCTGGCGTCGGATCAGCTATTCCGCAAGGAATTCATCGACCCGAAAATACCGGGCTATCGATCCGACTCCAGAGAGCTGAGCCTCGGCAAGGCCCTCGTTGGCCGCCTGCGGCTGATGCTGGACCCGGCGGCTTAAAGGACTACGGATGCCCTTTAATCAGCCTACGCCGCGACCGCTGAAACAGGTAGCCATCGCCGCCTTCGCGCCAACCGCATCGGGGGTTTATGGATTATCGAATGCCCGCGAGTGGATCTACATCGGAGAGACCGACAACATACAAGGTGCGTTGATAGATCATTTGCGAGATGTTGCTACGCCGGTCATGAAAATGCAACCGACGGGATTTGTCTTCGAAGTCTGCGATCGGGCGAGACGGCCGTCACGGCAGGATCGCCTGGTTTTCGAATATGAGCCCACCTGTAACAGGCATGACCGGCATTCATCGGGGCACCTCCGATAAGCTTACAAGTACTGCGGCGAACAAACGGAACGGATTTTTTCAAGGAGCGTAACAGATGCAATTCACTCTCACGGGGTTCAGTCAAGACATGGGATACCGCGTGTTCGCATTTGAACGCATCGCGGAGGATCGAACGCGGACGCCGTGTACGGTTCGGGCGGATCTCGCACTGATCCGGGGATATGGCATTCGGGTGCAGGAACTCCCCCTGTTATGCCGCGGACTCCTGGAACGGCATGACGAAGGCGCGCATGGGGGCCCACTGACCTTTACGGAAGACGAGATGCGCATTCACGCCGTTAACTCCGCGGCCATGCGAGATGCGGCGGCGCAAAGGCGAAAACCCTCGCGTAGACCTCACAGCGACAACGTTGGAGCCGCCTGGCGAGTTCCACAGCGGCAGCAGTAGGCGCTCTGCCGGCACGGCACGCACGTGTGCGCGCCACATTGCTATATTCGCCGCTACATTCGCGAGCGCTTGCTTGAGTTCTCTCGCCAGCGACCAACCAGTTCGCGGGCGGCAGCAGGCCATTCCGGAAAGAGAAACTCGAAACCGGCGGCCAAAAGGCGGCCCGGCACAACGCGCCGGCTCTTAAGTACGAGTTCAGATTCGGACCGCATCAGCAGGGTGCCGATCTCAATCATCCATCCTGGGGCGGGTATTCCGATGCGGGCGCCCCAGGCATCACGCAGAGCGCTCATGAAATCGCAATTGGGAAGTGGGTTGGGAGAAGCGAGATTCACGAAGCCTGTAAACTCCTCGCGGGCGATCAGCAAATCGATTCCCCGGGCGAAGTCTGCCTCATGAATCCAGGAAACAAACTGAGTACCAGGCCCTTGCCTACCGCCAAGGCCACGGCGGACGAGGCCGGACAATACATCGAAGACTCCCCCTCGATCCGGGCTGAAGGTCATTGCACTGCGTATCGCGACCTTGCGAGTGAGGGGCGTCGGGGTTGAGAAGAAAGCTTCTTCCCATCCTTTCGCAACGTCGATGGAAAAGTTCCAGGTGTCGGGAACTCCTGGCTCGTTGCCACCCAATTCGCCATCGATCTCGTCCATGTCACGATCCAGGGCATGCCTGTAGATGGTTGCCGTGCTGGCGTTCACCCAGAGCCAGGGAGCATGGTTGCGGGAAGCAATGACTTCATTCAACAATCGCGTACTTTGAATGCGCGATTCATAGATGGAGCGCCGGTTCTCTGCTGTGTATCGGCAATTGACGCTACGCCCGGCAAGGTTGATGCACATATCGCTCTGCTCGAGATCGGCAATCCAGCCGTCAGGCGTGACCCCATCCCAGAAAACCACGCGCCATGGAGCAGGCCGTGGGCTGCGGCTGAACACAGTAACTGCATGCCCTTGTGCGTGAAAGTGGCGTGCGAGGATGCGACCCACCTGTCCGCTACCGCCGGGTATGACAATTTTCATTTGTCGCGGCATAGATTTGAACGCGTTCAAGACCAGTATGAACTCAACGGCGGGGACTGTCAACAACCATTTTGAACACGTTCAGAATACTTTGTGGGCCGGTTTCAGTTTGTTCCAATCGCAAACTTGACCGGCTTCTGCCGCGCCACGCACGACACGTCGAGTCCCTTCACCGAGCCGCGCTCGATCAGGTCCGCCCAGAGCTGGTAGCCGCACAAGCCCCAGTTGCCGTGACTCGATTCCGGGAACACAACATGCAAGCTGTTCGGAAGCTGCTTGGCCACATGTTCGGCGTACGATGGCGGCGTGACCGAGTCGCGTGCGCCAGACATCAGTAGCACCGGCACATCCGAATGCACCAACTGATGCACATCGGCGGGAACTTCGCCGCCGACCCACTCTTTGCACGCGGCCCGCTGTTCCTTGACCCGCAGGTCCCCCAGAAACGTGTTTGCGGTCTCGCGCGCGAGCGTCGCGTCGTCGATGTATGGAACGTCCTCGGAGCAGGTCACCGACAGGTTCATTCCCATGGAGAGGAGTCCATCCAGATTGAGGTTCGCGTTGATGCCCTTCTCGATCAAGGGAGCCAGTTCGCCGCCGGCCGCGCGATGAATCATCGCCGGAAACGTGCGCCCGTCGTCATAATAGAGCGAGTGGCGGATGCCCTCCGCGAACGCCGAGAGACTGGGGCGCACGCGCACGACTTTGCCGTCCGGGCCCTTGATGGACACATCGACGCCTTTGCGCACGCGGTCGAGGATCGTCCGGAATTCCTCGCGCAGATTCGGATAGGCGGAGTTGCATTCGGCATCGGCGCGGCATTTGTCGAATAGAATATCCACCGCGCGCTGACCCGCCCAGGCGTGATGCAGCGGAATCAATTCATCCACCGGCGCGACGCCACCCAGGAACACCGTCCGCGCATGCGACCCGTGGCGCCGCAAGTACACCTGCGCCGCTACTGTTCCGTAGGAGCCGCCCCAGACGTTGATTTTGTCGTAGCCCAGCCATTGGCGAACATCGTCCACATCGTCCATGCCGGCGGCGGTTGTGTACATCGCCAAATCGGCGATCTTCGAGAGACGCTCGCGACAGTCCCTTACCGCGTCGGCGGGAAACGTCCCACTCACCGCTTTCTGCAAGTCCGGAGGGTCGCCGTAGAAATCGCAATCGAGTGGGTTCGATCCGCCTGTTCCGCGCTGATCGATGAACACAAAGTCGCGACGGGCTCGCGTGCGGAATCGAAAAACACCCGCAGCCAGTTGCGTCGCCGCAGCGCCGGGGCCACCGTGGAGCATAAAGACAGGGTCGGGCGCATGCTCGGGCCCGAGGGCCGGGAGAATGACGATGTTCAGCCCGATTTTCCTGCCGGATTTTCGTTCGCGATTTTCCCAGACCGGGTAGGTGGCGCAGAGGACCTCGCCGGGAATGTTCTGGACGCGACAGGCATGCGGCTTCGATTCGACCGCCGGGACCGGAGCGCGATTCGCCGCGGTCAAAGACGCTGCCCCAAGGACAAAAATGATAGCGATGTGGGGCAGGTTGGAAACCTGCGGCCGATTGCGAATCGGCCTGCCCGGGCATTTGACAACCGCCTCGCAGCCACCCCAGCAGTGCGACCCGCCAACCCGCCCAGACTCCACGAAGCGTTGCGCCATACTGCTACTCTATCCGCAAATGGACCTCCACATCACGCGCCGCCTCTTGGGGTGGGCGGGTGAACAGCGGGCGCTTTCGCACGAAGCAATTGAGGCATCGCTAGAAGTGTCGGGACTGCGGCCCGGCATCGCGGAATGGCGCGATTTCGCGGTGCGCGTCATGCAGGCCGCGGGAGTTCTCTCGCTCGCGGCGGGAGCCGTCTTCCTGGTCGCCTACAATTGGCAATCTCTCGGAGTGTATGGACGTTTCGCCACGCTGGAACTGCCTCTGCTCCTGGCCCTGGCGTTGGCGTGGGCCAAAGGGGTGGATCGGTTGAGCGGCAGGCTGGCGCTGTTGCTGTCCGTTTTTCTCACCGGAGCGCTGCTCGCGCTGTTCGGCCAAACCTATCAGACCGGCGCCGACCTCTACGAATTGTTCCTGGTCTGGGCCTTGCTTGCGGTGCCGTGGACGATCGCCTGCCGCTGGTCGCCGTGCTGGGCTCTCTGGTTCCTAGTATTGAACGTGGCGGCGAGCCTGTATGCGGAACAAGCAGGTATCGTATTCTTCGGACTGCTCTCTCCCCGCCTGGGATTGACGCCTTGGGCGCTGCCTTTTTTCCTGAACGTCGTCGCGTACGTGGCCGTTGAAACTCTGTCGCGCGCGAAGAAGTGGGGCTTCGGTGATAGGTGGTTGGGGCGCGGCCTAATGGCTGCCGCCATGGCTTTCGGAACCTTCATCATGATCCTGCGGATCTCGCGGATGTTCGGGTTCGAGGACTCCCCGGGAATCGCCTGGTTGGAGTTATCGCTGTTCGTCGCCGCTTCCGCCGGCATCTTCGTGTACGCCAATTGGCGCCAGGAAGACCTGTTTCCCTTCGCGGTGCTGGGGTTGTCCTGGGTGGTGGCCACCACGACATTGATCGGCCGTCTCATGGTCGAACACGACGCTGGATTCTGGGCGCTCTTCATCATCGCCCTTTACGTGATCGGGGCGTCGAGCGCCGCCGTCAAGGCCATCACCTGGATTGGCCGCCGTTGGAAGGTCCAGGAGGCCGCCCAATGACGGTAGCTGAACTGTACAGCGCGCTCGCTGCCCGCGGGCTGGTCTCCGAGTCGCAAACGCCGCTTACCGAACCGGACTCGGAAGCGAACGTCCCTCCCTGGTACGTGCAGGTCTTGATCGGTTTTTCCGCGTGGCTCGCGGGTTTGTTGCTGCTTGCCTTTATCGTGGCCGAACTTCGCGACGTGCTGATTCAGGACGCCTCTTGGACGATATTGATAGTCATCGGCGTCTGCGCCTGCGTGGCCGCCGTGGCGCTTTACGCGACCGTCGGCGCCAGGAGCCAATTCGCTGGACAGTTTGCCCTGGCCATAAGCTTCGCGGGGCAGCTCGCGATCGCGGGAGGTCTCGGAGAAATGGAAGGCCCGCGGACGGCGTTCTGGGGAATGCTGTTCGTCGAGACCGCACTGGTTTTTGTAATGAGGAACCGGCTGCATCGCTTTCTCTCGTCGTTGGGAGCGGTGATCGCATGGGCACTGGCGATGCATCAGGCGATCTTCGGAGACCTCCCGTGGACTTCGGCGTATGAACCGGCTCCATGGGGCTTCCAGTTGATCGTCTCCCTCGTGCTCTGGCTGCTGGTTTGGGCTCCCGTGGCTTTTGCGGCAGTCTGGCTCGTGCGTCGAGAAGCCTGGTGGATGGCTCGCGGCCGCGAAACGGTATTGCGGCCGGTGACTCACGGACTGATTGCGGCCTTGTCGATTGCGACGGTGGCCTCGCACCCCAGCGCCTTTTGGTTCGGGCTGGGATTTCATTCGACCAGGGAGGAAGCCGGGTTAGTGGCACTATGGCCGCTGCTGGCGGCGCTGCTGGCATTGCTGGCTTTGGCGCTGGCGTTTGCGCTTGGCAACCGCCCCCTGATGGGACTGGCGATCATATTCGGACTGGTCGAGGTGTCGTGCTTCTATTACACGTGGGGCACGACGCTGCTAATCAAGTCGATCGTCATGCTGCTGCTGGGTGCGGGCTTACTGGTTGCCGCGCAGTGGTCTCGAAAGGCGCGGACATGAGAACTCGAGCCCTGATGCTGGCGGGCGCCGTGCTCGTGTTTGGCGCCGTCAATTGGCAGATCGCCATGAAGGAACGGTTGCGGGCCGGCGGGCAAACGGTCTACCTCGAGCTGGCCCCGCGGGATCCGCGATCTCTCATGCAGGGCGATTACATGGCGTTGAACTTCGCGCTGGCGCGACAGATTGGCGACGTTGTGAGTCCGGAAACGCAGGGGCCTCACGTGGCAATTGTACAGTTGGATGCGCGCCGGGTCGGCCGTTTCTCGCGGCTGGACAATGGTGCGCCGCCAAATCCAGGCGAGGTGCGGTTTCGATTCCGTTTTCGGGATGAGCGCGTCTGGCTGGGAACGAATGCCTTCTTCATGCAGGAAGGTGACGCCGATCGTTACCAGGCGGCCCGCTTCGGCGAATTCCGCGTGAACGACAGCGGAGAAGCCATGTTAGTGGATATGCGCGACGCCGACTTACGAAAAATGAAAGCTGACCGCTGAAAGCTGACCGCTGAGAGCTTCGCCCTACAACGCCGGCGCCTGCGCCGGTCCGCCCTTCCCGACGGTCGCCGATATGATGCGAACCGGCTGATTCGCCCGCTCAAGCTCGACGTCGCAAAGGTTGTTCTCACGAAGCTCCTTGAATGCGGCGAGGAGCGCTCTCTTGTCAGCGGACAACAACTGCACCAACTCCTCCTCCTTGACCTCCAACGAGCCCGTCAGGCGGTCGGCGTGAAAGCAGATGTAGAGGTACAACTTCAGGGCGTTGCCGGAAAGCAGGGGCGCGGCCGACCGTATCTTTTCGAGCACTTGCGGATCGCCGGCTTGAGGTTCCCAGAGCGGCCCATGCAGACGAGGGCCGGCATCCGCCTCCGCCAAACGCAACCGGAAGATTGCCGCAAACCGGTCGCGGTTCGATATGCGGAGCAACAACGCCGCGAGCAGGTAGAGCGAGTTGACCAACAGGTCCACGGCTTCGTCGAAGTGGCGCAGGTGGGGGATCGCCAGCACCCCACCCCGCCGCAGGATCTGCACGCTTTGATACACCGACAACAGTCCGATAAAGCCGATCAAGAAACGGTCCGCGACGTGGTGGCATCCCCGCCGTAGCAGGATGATGCACCACACCAGGGTTCCCAGACAGACGCAGAACGACAGCGCCAGGAACGGGCTTACGTCGAACAAACGGGAGACTTGCATAGGGCCGCTGTGATGAATATCGGCTGCTTATCTCCACATCCCCAGTACAATGTCACAACATAAGCTCCCACTCTTTTGCCTTAGGTTCAACCTACCTTAGAGGCTTTTAAGTAGGTGCGTAGCGGCTCAAAACTGGTACTTCAAGGTAAACTGCACGATCCTCGGATTCCCCTGAATCGCCGTCACCTTGCCGAAATTCGCGGAACCAATACTGCCGTTCGGGTTTGCGAACTGCGTATGGTTGAAGACATTGAAGAACTCGCCGCGGAATTCCACGTTCTGATGCTCCGAGATCGGGAAACGCTTGAACGCCGATGTATCCCAGTTGTCGATCCCCGGCCCGTGGAACACGTTGCGTCCGAGATTGCCATAGCGTCCCGCGCCGGCCGCGAACGTCAGACCGGAGCCGACCCTTCGGAAAAACGGGCTCGGCGAGCCCGTAGCGGAGCCGCCTCCAGTGCCGTCGAAATAGGAGTTGCCGCGGCCCGAAACGGCCGTGTTCGAACGGGGGTGCAGGACCACGTTGTTGAAACGGGCCGGATCGCTAGTTCCGAAACCGGGAATCGAGCTCCCTCCGAATGCAAACGGATGTCTCAGCACTCCCTGGTCGCGATCGAGCAAGTTGGATGTGTGCACGCGACCCCGAGGAAGCGGCCGAACGCTTCCATGCCCGCCGGAATGCTGGAACGCCCTTGAGGATTTCACAGCAGGGATAAGCAAAGGAGCGATTTGCTTGGGATGCATACAGCCAGATTCCCGCTGGAATCGGCTCGGTGGCAACCAGTGTGG
>OBLT010001750.1_pt1 | contig 13711 bp, 10 predicted proteins | sample 1518721 | NCBI WGS metagenome assembly OBLT01 (sample SAMEA3539307, study PRJEB22396) | soil metagenome | biome: tundra; feature: field; material: soil | place: USA | collected 2010-05 | depth 0.15 m | reverse complement strand
TGTTCCGCAATTGCGTTAATGTCCGCCATTTCAAACTCCTATGTATTCGAAAAATTGAGTGAAGCTCTTTCGCGACCGGCCGCGAAACCCCCAGTGGATTCCGCTGTCTTCCGCCAAATTACTCCGAGAACTTGTTTTCCTTGACACCCTGATCTACCACCACCGCCAGGTTGCGGCCGACGGCGTTGATTACCGTCACCAGTTGCTGCGCCGGCGCGTTGATCACGTAGAGCAGTTTGGCAAATATGACTTCCTTCGAAGGCATCGCCGCCAGCTCGTTGATAGCCTTGACGTCGATCACCCGGCCTTCCACCAGGCCGGCCTTGAAGGTAAATGAAGGGTTGGTCTTCGCGTACGCCGTCAGCGCCTTGGCCAGGGCCACGGGATCATCCGTGGTGTAGGCCAGGGAGGTCATCCCGCGCAGATCCTTGAGAACCTGTTGGCTCGGCGTGCCTTCACCGGCAAGCTCGGCCAGGTTGTTCTTGATCACACGGTACTTGCCGCCGGCTTTCCGAACCACTTTGCGGAGTTCGAAATCCTGGCTGACCTTGAGCTTCTCGTAACCCGTGACGAACAGGTTCTTGAGGTCGCCCAAATCCTGCCGCAGGGACGCGAGGTCTTTATTCTTGTCTTCCTTCTTTTTCATGGGAGCACCTGTTACGGCTTTAAACGGCCGCCTTCACACTGAACGGCGCGGTATCGAGGGAAACGCCGGGGCCCATGGTAGAGCAGACCGTGGCGCTTTTCACGTACTTGCCTTTGGCCACGGCGGGTTTCGCCTTGATCACCGCGTTGATCAGGCTCGCGGCGTTTTCCACCAGCTTTTCGGCCGAAAAGCTGATCTTGCCCACCGGGGCGTGGATGATGCCGGTCTTATCGACGCGGAACTCCACCTTGCCGGCCTTGATTTCGTTGATCGCCTTGACCACGTCCACGGTCACCGTGCCCGTTTTCGGGTTGGGCATGAGGCCTCTTGGCCCCAGAACTTTACCGAGTTTGCCGACGGAGCGCATCATGTCGGGCGTGGCGATTACGGCGTCGAAATCCGTCCACCCTTCGGACTGGATTTTGGTGACCATGTCTTCGCCGCCCACGTAATCCGCGCCCGCTTCCTGGGCCTCGCGCAGTTTATCGCCGCTGGTGATCACCAGCACCTTTTTCGACTTGCCGAGGCCGTTCGGCATGAGGACGGTGCCGCGGACCATCTGGTCGGCGTGCTTGGGATCGACGCCGAGGCGCATATGTACTTCCACGGTCTCGTCGAATTTTGCGTACTTGATTTTCTTGATAAGCGGAATGGCCTGTTCCAGGAGGTAATCCTTGGCTTCGACCTGCTTCTGCGCGGCTTGATACTGTTTACCCGATTTGCGTGCCATGTATCCTCATTGGTGCAAGCGGTCCGTTCCAAACGGGCATACGAACCTCCCACTGAGCGTTATCGAAAGGGACAGCACGTAGTGTACCAGATGTGGCGATGCCATGTCTACCCGAGTGCTTCGCGTTTTCGGGATTTCGCGTTGGCGGATTCCCCATGGCTCGAAAGAGCTAGTGACGCTGGCCTGTGCCAATCACGTCTAGTCTTCAACAGTTGAAGGTGAGGGACGTGTTTCACTTTATTCAAACCGCCAACGGCGCGCATGCCTCAGCCCGGATCATGATCGGCTTCCCGCCTTCGCAGGCCGGTGTGGCGCGACGGGCGAGCCTCGGTGTGGTCTTTCGTGCAGGAAGGAGATACGGGCCTATGGCTGAGCCGACAGCCCGCCAGATGCCTGGCACGATCACGGTACTGTCGCTGAGCCCGGTGGAAAACGACCACGCGGCACTGGAGCGAACCTTCCGTGATTCGAGCCTGACCCTATACCCGAATTGCCGGTTGGCGCTACAGCCAAGCCGAACGCTCGCGCTGGCACTGGCCGCCTTGCGCGAGTACCGGATTCCCATCGTGCTTTGCGACGGGGACGGGCAACCGGAGGCCTGGCGGGAAATCCTCCAGGCGACCCGGGAAATGCCCGCGCCGCCCTGCGTGATCGTAACGTCCCGGCTGGCCGACGACCGGCGGTGGGCGGAACTCCTCCAGGAGGGCGCCTTCGATCTGCTGTGCAAGCCGTTTGACCAATCCAGCGTGATGCGAAGCATCCATTCGGCCTGGGTGCACTGGCAGAACCGGTACGGACTGATGGAGACCGCGGGCGAATGCCAGGAGCCCACCCCCGGAACGTAACGATATACGCCCAACCCTCACGCTACCGGCTAAACGCGATTCCGATTTCCAACTGGTTGCGCGGCGAGCGCGTGGAGTCCTGAGCAAAAGTCATGCCGTTCCAACGCGTGTAGCGGACCTCCGGCGTCACCCTGATATTGAATTCATCGATGAAGCGCAGGCCCACGCCGGCGGTGGCGCCGATCAGAACTCGCTTGGATACCTGAGCGGGATTCTGATTGTTGGCCGTGGTGGCGTCCGCGTTGAGGATGTTGTTGGTGGTGCGCACGGTAGTGGCCAGGCGCACCGAGGGCCCGCCGGAGACATAAAAATGCGAAAGGAAGCCGGACGGGCGCAGATTGCGATGCAGCAGCACCGGAAGATCGAAGACACGGGCTTTGGTATCCTCCGTGGTTTGCGTGTGGGAGCGTTCGTCGCCTGCGGTAGTGGGGTCGTCGGTGCCCCAATAGGTATCCGTCACTTTCGTGTACCGCAGGCGGTTAAAGAGCACTTCGACGGTGAGCAGCACTCGCGGCGAGAGCGGGGCGTCGAGGGCCAGCCCACCTCCGATCGGGAACGATCTGGAGGTCGTGTTGTAATTCCAGTCGTAGTTCACCTTGTTCGACGTGGTGGTGGCCAGGACTTGCCCATTGTCCATTACGCTGAGCGACCGCATCGGCAGGGCCCGCACGTAGAACCCGATGGCCAGCCTCTTCGAGGGTGCCTCGCTGGCTTTCTCGTCGGCGGCAGGCGGCGGATTCTTCTCGCCGGCGGCGGAAGTCCCGGAAGTCTGCCCGTGAACCACAGGCACGGTCAATGCAAGAAGCCCGTACATTAACGCAACTGCCCGTCGTCCGCGATTCGGTACTGTCATGCGATTACCTCGGTTGATGTGATCACTACAGGAACTGACTGCGCCGTCCGTTACACCCGTGCCGGTGAAGCACACCTGGTGACGCACGAAGTTCACAGAGTGAGTGCCCGCGGAATTGCTCCGGGCGTACCGCTGAAAGAAAGCAGACGCGCACTTGTCTTCCAGGGTTTCAACTCTGTACTCTTAGAATACGGTAACGCGGATTGCACGCGTTGCGTCGCACTATTTCGGCCCGAGGCTTCTGGCCGGAGGTCTAGGGGCGGCATTTTGCCGCACCGGTGGTCCACGTAATTCAGGCAGTCCGTCATTCAGAAATAACATACAGGTCCGCGCGGTAACTGGAGTGGCGCCGGGGCGGGGAGCAGTCAGCCTCGCCGCACGACCCTCTTGCGCCCGCACCGGAACCAACAGTGAGGCATGCATGGTTCGCCGGTTTAATCGGTTGTTGCTCTTATCTATTTCGTCTGCTTTGCTGTTCGCGCAATCGGAGACGGCTACCCTCAGCGGGACGATCACCGATACTTCCGGGACTCCGCTTCCAGGAATCCAACTGGTTCTGTTCGAATCCGGCAAGGAACTGAGCGTGCGCGAGATTTCCACCGGTGTGGGCGGCAACTACGCCGCCCCGTTCCTCCGGCCGGGAACCTACACCGTCAAGATCGACGCCAACCGCTACCAGACCTTCCAGGCCGACGGCATACTGCTGCAGGCGGGGCAGGCGAGGCACTTCGATGCCCAGCTCAAGCCGGAAGCGCGCGACGAAACCGTCAGGCGGGACGAAGCAGCCGCACCAATCCAATCGCAGAACGGCACGGTTGCCGGCATCGTGGACTACAAGGGCACGTGGCAAGACACTCCGTTTGTCGATCTGCACCCTTCCGTGTTTCCCCTGCTGACGCACGCCCCTGCCACCCAGGGGAACACCCTGGGTGGCCAGAGCAGCCTGACGATTTCCGGCGTCGCGTCGCGCAACCAGCAAAGCTGGGCGCTCGACGGCCTGGCGCAGGACACCACCACCCAAACCGGGAACCCCGCCTTCGTGGAGACGGCCGAGGTGACCATCGCCAACTCGGGAGTGGACGCGGCCAAGCCGGTGCAGGTCGAACTGGTCTCCAGGCATGGCAGCGACGGCATCCATGGGCAGGTGTACTACAAGCGCGGCTCCTCGGAGTTCAACGCGAAGTCTTACTTCGATACGGCGAAGACCACGTATAAACTCAGCGAAGCGCAGGGCGAACTGGGCGGCGCAATCGTCCCCAAGTGGACTTATTTCTACGGCGGCGCCATGTACCAGAAGACCCCGTACAACGAGACCCTTTTCGCCGACGTACCGACGGCGCAAATGCGCACGCTCGATTTCAGCCAGTTCCTGAACGCGCAGACCGCCCCCAACGGCAAGGTAGTGATCATCCGGGATCCTCGAAATGGAGCGCCGTTCCCCAACAATGTGATCCCGTCCAACCGCCTGTCCCTGGTGCCTTCGCACTACATTACGAACTATTACCCGGTCGCCAATGCCGGCGATGCCAACACCTTCACGCAGAATTACACCTGGACTCACCCCTACGGCTCCGATTCCTACGAGGGCAACTGGCCGTTCGGACGGATCGACCAGCGCGTGACGGCCAACACCCAGGTGTACTTTCGCTGGATGCAGAATCAGACGGCGACAATCGCGCCTGGCAGCGTGGGCGAGCAACTGAACTCCACGCAGACCGTGCGTTATCGCGGGTGGATCGTCTCCGGCGTCACCGCGGTCTCTTCGAGCATCACGAATCACATCTCGGGAGGCCACACCACGGTGCAACTCAAGCAGGGCGAGAGCGAAAGCAAGTTCAATCCGCTGCACGGCGATTCGGTGGTCAACACCCTCGGCATCATAGGCGTCAATCCGAACGCCTTCGCCGTGATGGGGTTCCCGGCTGTGTCCATCAGCGGCGTCACCGGCCTTTCCATGCCTTATGGCGGCGGCCACACCAACGAGGTATCGGGGAACGACACCATCACGACCGTCCAGGATGCGCTCATCTGGTCGCACGGCCGCCACTCTTTGAAGGCGGGCGGCCAGTATCAAGGGTACCGCTGGCTGCAAGGAGCCGTGCCGCAAAACGTTTACGGCGACTTCACGTTTACCGGTGCGTTTACAGGGCTGGGGTTCGCGGATTTTGTGCTGGGCCTGCCTTCCACCAGCACCCGGCAGTCGGGTAAAGTGGACCGCACGCTTCACCAGGACCAGTCCGCCCTCTTCCTGAGCGAGACCTTTCGCGCCACCTCGCGCCTCACCCTGGACTTAGGAGTGCGATGGGATTACTACACCACCCCGGTCTACGAAGACGGCTATATGTCCAACTGGGATCCGACAACCAACCATGTGATCGTCGCGCCGGGAACGCTCACCGACGTGAGCACCTTCTTCCCGAAGGGCGCCACCGTGGTGCTGGGGGATCCCGTGCCCAAGGCGAAGACCACCAACTTCCGGCCGCGCGCCGGCGGCGCCTACCGTTTGAGCAACAACCTGGTGCTGCGCGGCGGCTATGGCGAGTTCACCGAAAACGAGGGCTACGGAATCGCCGGCCGGCTGAGTTCCAACAACCCTTACTGGTTGACCGAATCCTACACCAACTCGATCACCAACGGAGTGCCCGCGCTGACTTTCCCCAAACCATTTCCAGCCACGCCTTCCTCCTCGCTGCTGCCGGGACAGAACATCGCCGCGCTGCCCGCCAAGACGGTCGAAGGCCACATCCGGCAGTTCAACGCGACGCTGGATGCCGCGGTGCGCGGTATCGGCCTGCGCTTTGCCTACATCGGGTCGCGAGGCTCAAACATGAACTACACCGTGGACATCAACAAACCACGCGCCAGCACCACTCCGTTCACCACTGCCCGCAAACCCTACCCGATATGGGCCAGCGCCTACGAGTACCGGACCGACGGCCGGTGGAAGTACGATTCCGCCGTGGTTTCGGCGCAGCGCTGGATCGGTCCCGTGGGCTTCCATTCGAGCTTCACCTGGGGCAAGAACAGCAGCAACTACGCCAACACAACCGACCCCTATAACGTGACCAACGTGTGGACGAAGGACGCGAGCGACAGGGAGCGCTACTTCACGGCCGGAGCCACGATGCCGCTGCCGTTCGGCAAGGGGCACAGATTTCTCTCCGACACCGGAGGCATCGCGAAACTTGTGGTGAGCGATTGGACGGTGCAGGCGATCACCACGTTCGCTTCCGGCCAGTACTACTCGCCTCTGTTCACCGGCGCAGACCCGGCCAACGCCAGCCAGGGCTTCGTCACCCAGTTGCCGGATTGCGTGGGCGACCCCAACGCCGGCGCGCGGACCCGCTCCCAATGGTTCAATCCGTCGGCCTTCGCCATCCCGCCGGCCAGCGCCGGCCGTTACGGCACCTGCGGCATGAACACGCTGGAAGGCTACCCCATCCACATCGCGCACGCCAGCGTGGTCAAGCAGTTCTCCATCACCGAGTCGGTCAAACTGGTATTCACCGCGCAGATTGCCAACGTCACCAACACGCCGCACTTCACTATTCCCAACAACAACATTTCGGTTCCGAATCCCGGCATGTTCTCGGCTGCTTCGCTGGCGACTTCGGCCCCCGAAGGGTTGGGGAGCCGTGCGCTCGATCTGAAGCTGCGCCTGGTGTGGTAAGCCGCCGGGCATGAGGGGTTGGACGGTTGGATGATTTGGGCGCCTCAACATATCCGCCGGGGCGCCGATAAGATTTTTAGGTGCGACCGCTGTCGGAAGTTCGGAGGTTTCCAGCGGCAGGCGCGCTATGGAGAGTGGGGTGGGCCTCTGCGCTCCGCCCCACTCGGGAACGCGCCAGGTGGCCGGGAACGTAGGCTTTGTTGGAAGGGTGATACCCTGAAGGTTCCTCATGTGGTCACCCGATTCCTGGCGGCAGAAGTCTGCCCTGCAACAACCCGACTACGCCGACCCGGTCGAGTTGGAGAAGGTACTTGCCGATCTGCGCGTTCTCCCTCCCCTGGTGACCAGTTGGGAAATTCTCCGCCTCAGCGACCAACTCGCCGAAGCCGCCGAGGGGCGCCAGTTCGTCCTCCAGGCCGGTGACTGCGCCGAGCGCTTCGTGGATTGCACCCCCGCCCGCATCACCAACACCCTCAAAGTCCTGCTCCAGATGTCGCTGGTGCTGGTGATCGGCGCGCGCCGCCCGGTGATCCGCATCGGACGATTCGCCGGCCAGTACGCCAAACCCCGCTCGGCCAACCTCGAAACCCGCGACGGCGTCACGCTCCCGTCCTATCGCGGCGACAATATCAACCGCCCCGAGTTCACCGCCGAAGCGCGCCGCGCCGATCCCCAACTGCTGCTGCGCGGCTTCGAGCGCGCCTCGATGACGCTCAACTTCGTGCGCGCCCTGGTCAAGGGCGGCTTCGCCGATCTCCACCATCCCGAGTATTTCGATCTCGACTGGGCCAAGGAATCGCCCCTCGCCCACGAATACCACCGCATGGTGCAGACCATCAAGGATTCGCTGCAGTTCGTGGAGAACGTCCTCGGCGTGCGCGCCGGCGATACCGACAAGATCGATTTCTTCACTTCCCACGAAGCCCTGCACCTGGGTTACGAATCGACGCAGACCCGCCGCGTCCCGCGACGCCCGGGCTATTTTAATCTGCTGACCCATTTTCCCTGGGTGGGCCTGCGCACCAACCATCCGGACAGCGCTCACCTGGAGTACCTGCGCGGCATCGAGAATCCGGTGGGCATTAAGGTGGGCGCCGGCTGCACCCGCGAGCAGGTGGCGCGCTGGTTCGAAATGCTGGACCCCGATCGCCGCCCCGGGCGCCTCACCTTGATCCACCGCTTCGGCGCCGGCAAGATTGCCGATTGCCTGCCCTCGCTGATCGAGTACGTCCGTGCCGAAGGCGGCAAGCCGGTATGGATCTGCGACCCCATGCACGGCAACACGCACACCCTGGCCAGCGGTATCAAGACGCGTATCTTCGAGGAGATCTACTCCGAGGTGGAGCAGTCCTTCGACATTCACGCGAAAATGAACCAGCATCTGGGCGGCGTGCACGTGGAACTGACGGGAGAGAATGTGACCGAGTGTATCGGCGGCTCCAGTGGCCCCAGCGAGAGGGAACTGGCCCGGGCCTACGAGAGTGAAGTCGACCCCCGCCTGAACTACGATCAGTCGATGGAACTGGCCTTCCTGATCGCGCGCAAAATGAAGAACGGCGCGGCATAGGGACCGTCACGCGTGCGGGAAAGCGACGATGGATGCTGTATGATGGCAGCAGAATCGGAGAAGGTATGGCGAACGGCAGCGAACCGGCGACTAAAGCGGATTTGAACCGGGTGGAAGAGAAGCTGGGCGCGGATTTAAACCGGTTTGAAGAACAGCTTCGCTCGGAATTCCAGCGCGGCTGCGACCACCTCGCCGAAGCGATTCACGATAGCGAGACCGCGGCTTCTGAAGCGTTTTACACTTTTGCCGAATCGAACCAGCAGCGACTAACCCAAGTGGAAGGCAATACGACGGCGGTAATTTCCCGACTCGCGACGCTCGAATCCCGGATTACTGAAGTCGAAAAGCGGCTCAACATGCCGCCGGCCGCTTAGCGTTCCCCCCAAAAACAAAACGGGCGCGAGCCAACCCGCTTAGGGCCGGCCCGCGCCTGAAATACCAACGTCCCGACGCTCTATAAAGTGGTTTCCGAAGGCGGCTCGGCCATCGGCAGCCTGGGGGTAGTGGGCCGGGGCTTCTTCACGGCCTTCTTCTTGGCGGGGGCTTTCTTGGCGGGAGCCTTCACGGCGGCCTTCTTGGCGGGGGCCTTCTTCACGGCCTTTTTCACCGGTGCTTTCTTTGCCGCTTTCTTTGCCGGGGCCTTCTTTGCCGGAGCCTTCTTTGCCGGAGCCTTTTTTGCAGCTTTCTTTACGGGCTTCTTTGCGATTTTCTTTGCCATCAAATTCTCCTCATCGTTTACTGAATTCCCAAAAAGGGATAATTCATCTTATACCCAAAGATTGCGAACGGCTAGAGAATAACGCGCCAGATGCCTCTGCCGTGCGTCGCGGCGGTCAAAGTCCGGTCGCGATGGTGGTACACGAGATCGGAAATGATGACATTGGGCAGGGAGGTGGAGACGTCGGTCCACGCAGTGAAATCCGGCGTCATCCAGACGCCGCAATCGTTGGCGACGAACAGGCGATAGGGTTCGTGAGTTTCAAACACGGCCGCGTGATACGCCACATCGGGCATCTCGGGCGTGTCGATAGGACGCCAGGAGAGGCCGCAGTCTTCCGAGAGGAACACGTGGGCGATGTCCTCCTCCCCGCTGGTGATTGGCACGGCGCCGTGCCGCCGCGCGCGCGGCATGGCGCGCGAGACGATGCCCGTGCCGCCAATGGTCACCACGAATCGCGAGGTCTTCCGCGGATGGCTTTCGATGCGCGTGATGACACGCGCGGGAATCTCGGGTCCGGAAAGATCGCCGCTCCAGGTCTCGCCATCGTCCAGGCTGCGGAAGATGCCGCCGTTGCGCGTGCCGGCCCAAACCTGCCCGGGAGAGTGCGGAGGAATTTCGATGGCGGTGATGGCCGAGCCATCGAACTCCGGCGAGAGGGGCTGCCATTCGAGCCCTTCCCTGGTGGTGCGCCACATGCGGCGCGAGCCCACCCACAGGGTTCTGGGATGCGCCGGATCGATGGCCAGCACGGCGATGGCATTCTGGTGGTGCTCGTCCTGCTTCATGCCTTTCGGGCTGATCTCTTCCCAGAAGTCCTCGCCCCAATGCTGGGGCGCTGTGTGGCGGAAGATGTGGATGTCGGATCGCGAACCGATGACGTGGTGTTCGTCTTCGGGGTCGAACACCGTCCAGGCGCCATCGCCCCCGAGGACGCGCAGGAAGTCTCCCTCCGTGGCGGTCGCGCCGGCCATCATGACGCCGTTGTCCTGCGAGCCGCCGCCGAAGATCTTGCCGTTGGCGGGCGCCACGTCGATGTCGTAGAACATGGTGGTGGCCATGCCGCGCGGGCGCATGGACCAGGTGGCGCCGAAATCGTGACTGGCGGCGACGCCGCCATCGTTGGCGGCGTAAATCAGATTGCCGCCGGGGAGCAGGATGGCGTGCTGATCGGAGTGCGCGTATTGGGGGCTGTCCTCGTCGGCATCCCAGTGGCTGGCGCGCTGCCACGCGGCGCCGCCGTTGCGGGTGATGTGGATATCGTAGAGCCCGCAAGCCACCGTATCGGGATCGTCCGGATGCACCGCGATGGTGTTGTTGTAACAGCTTTGGCCTTCGGCGGAGAAATGCGCGCCGCCCACCTCCTGCCAGCGCTCGCCGCCGTTGGAACTGCGATACACGCCCAACACCTCGCTGCCCAGCCGGTTGGCCACGAGCGCGTAAACCGTATCGGGGCGCGAGGGAGCCATGGCCAGGCTGATGCGGCCGGCGTTATCGCCGTCCGGCAGCCCGCCATGAAGTTGTTTCCATGTGCCGCCGGCGCCCCCGCGCCAGATGCCGGTCTGGGCGCCGCCGAGATCCAACCCCGCCAGCAGAAAGCCCGCGGGATGCACCGCCAGCGAATGACACGAGTAATTACTGCCCGATGGAGCGTTCTCGCGCAGCCATGTCCTGCCGCCGTCGGGTGAAACGTAGAGGCCGGCGGGATGCTGTTCGGAGAGCGTCAGGCCTCCCACGTACAACATGGATGGCGTAAGGCTCGAGTGCAGTAATACGCCGATACGGCGCGGCAGGTTGTGGGTATCGGCGGCGGCCAACAGCTCCCAGTTGGCGCCGCCATCGCGACTGAGGTAGAGGCCGGTGCCGGGGTAGCAATCCGGCGAGAGGTTGGCTTCGCCGGTGGCGCAGTAAATCCGGTCCGGATCGGCGGGGTCGCCGGCCAGCGCGCCGATGTTCGGGCAGGCCCAGTTTGGCCAGCAACTGTGCCAGCTGGCGCCGCCATCGGCGGTGCGCCAGACTCCGCCGGCCGCGGCGCCGGCCCACAGGCGCTTGGGATCGTGGGGATGGGCAATCAGCGTGGTGACGCGTCCCGCGATATTGAACGGACCGGCGCACTTCCAGCGGGGCAGTTTGGGATCCCACGAGGCGCGCCGTTTCCAGAAATCTTCCAGGTGACCGGCGTGAGCGTCGTGAAGCGTCTGGCTGGCGCGCTGCGAGAACCAGGCGCTGTGCCGCTTAAATGTGGAGAATTCGTCGTTCACCATTGCATATCCCTGGTGGCATGGATGTCCGAGCTGCGCTCGGATTGGCAGGCTGAAGCCTGCCCCACCAAGGCACAAGGCGGAGCCTTATGCCACACTCACCATTTCATGCCGAACCTCTCGAAGTACCAGTCGTCGGAGCGCAGGCGGCGCGCCAGCATTTCGCGGCGGCGAAGCGAAATATCGCCCTCCACCAGGAGCGCCATGGCTTCGCCGAAGGCCTCGTGCTTGTGCAGCGCCCGGACCGTCTTGGCGAGGCGCGGAGCGGAGAGGTGGGCGAAGGCCAGGCGCAGGCGGTTGTGCAGATACTGCGGCCAGCCCACCGGATAGGGCGAGGCTTCGCGGAAGCGGTGCCGCACCAGAACCTGCGGAGCAATCAGCAGATCGTAGCCGAGCAGCCACAGGCGCACCGACATTTCGTTGTCCACGCCGCCGCGGTGCAACAAGCCGCCGTCCCAGCCGCCGGTGGCCTGGAAGGTGACCTTGCGCATCATGAGGCAGCACCCCGGAAGAATGGGCGCGGCGAAGGGCGCACTGGATTTGCGGGGCAGCCAGTAGGCATCCAGATCCGGCCCGGTGAGTTGCAGGCCAAAACCGCGGCCGCCCGTGGGCGGCAGATGAGTCACTCCGGGAGCCACAGCCGCCACCTGCCGGTCTTCCACAATGTCCGCCAACGGCTGCCACCAGAGTTTATCCAGACGGATGTGGCCGTCGGCGAAGACCAGAAGGTCACCCTTGCTTTGGGCGGCGCCGAGGTTGCGGGCGCGCGCCACACCGATTCCGGGAGCCTTGATCACACGGCGGAAGCGTGCCGTGGACCCATCGGTGGAAGCGTCGTCCACAATAACAATTTCAGAGCGCGCGGGCAGCGTGTCGCGCAGGTTCTCCACCGTGCGGCGCAGCTCCGCGCCTTCGTTGCGCGTCACCACGATTACACTGATCTTCACGGCATTTTCTCTTCCAGCCAGATGTTTCCCGTGAGTTCGCCGAAGGAGAAAACCATCCGGCCCGGGGCCACCGAAAGGCCGATCAGCCCGGTGGTGCCGGTCAGACGCTTTAGGGAACGGCGCGCGCGGTGAAAATGCCGCACGGCGAAGGCGTCGCCGGCGGGTTGCTTGTTGGCGGGATTGAGACGCCGCGCCCAGATGCAGCGGAAACCGTCGCGGTCGGAGAGGAAATAGAGCAGCTCTCCGTTGGGGCTCCAGGCCGGCTCCATGTCCTCGCTGGCTCCATCGGTGATGGCGATCCAGTTCTCACGGGGCACCGGAAGAACGCCATCGATTGGCACTACGAAGACCTGCGCGGTGGTCGTCTTGGTGCGCGCATGGAAGGCCATCCATTTGCCGTCGGGCGAGAATCGGCCGTCGGTGAGAATGCTGCCTTCGGGACGTTGGGCGACGGTGACGCGCGCCTTGCGGTCCAGGTCGTAATAGGTCAGGTCTTCGGACTGCGCGGGTTCGTAGGAGATGCGCCTGCCATCGGCGGAGAACGCCATGGTGGTGCCGCAAGCCGTGCAAATGGTTTCCACAGCGCCGCCGGCGCGGGGCACGGAAAAGATGTTCCCGCTCGAATCGCTATAGGCCACGGTGGCGCCATCGCCGGAGATTCGGGGATTGAAGAAACCGGACTGGGAAGATACCAGAGTGGTGGTTTTGGCCGAGGTCCAATCGCGGGCGCGCACCGACCTGGACCCGAGCCGGATGCTGAGGTAGACGAGGAAGCGGCCGTCGGCGGAGAGCGACGGCGCCAGCGACGAGAGTTCATCGATGGTGACGCGCTCCAGTTCGCCCTTGGCGATTCCGCGGTCGGCGTCGAGCGCCTGACTCCACACCATGGGCGCCCATTCGAGGCTGGAATACGCCATGCGCCCACGGGCGCCGGACGCCGCGGTGGATGCGTGCAATTGATACCCGGGAGCTTGCGTGAGTCGCGTGGCGTGGCCTTGCACGTGTCCGCCGGCGAGAGGAACTTCCCATAGATTGCCGGCATCTCCCGGGCCGGCGGCAAAGACCACGCGGCCGGAGGCACGCCATTCGAGCGGCGGGATATTGGTCAGCCATGCGGTGTAAGTCAAGCGCTGCGCGGCCAGTGCGGCCAAGGCTCCGGTATTGTGCGCGGTCCCCTGCCCCAGCGGAATGGTCCACCAGTCGGCACCGCTGCCGGCGCGGCGGCCCAGCACGAGCACCTCATCGCCGGCCGGCGACCAGACGGGGTAGAGCGCGGCGTCGAGATCGGCGCCGACCTGCCGCGCCTGCCCGCCGCCGCTTTCGATCACGAAGACACGCGCCGTACCGGGCAGCAGGTCGGCACTTTCGCGGCCCTCCCAGTAGGCGATCCAGCGGCCGTCGGGAGAGAAGCGAGGGCCGCGGCCGCGGGAGATCGGAAGAGCGTCGTGTAGGGAAAGAGTGTAGATCTCGGTGG
>OBLT010001747.1_pt1 | contig 13716 bp, 9 predicted proteins | sample 1518721 | NCBI WGS metagenome assembly OBLT01 (sample SAMEA3539307, study PRJEB22396) | soil metagenome | biome: tundra; feature: field; material: soil | place: USA | collected 2010-05 | depth 0.15 m | reverse complement strand
ACGAGATTACAAGGTGACTGGAGTTCAGACGTGTGCTCTTCCGATCTGCTTAGTCTTGCTACCCTGACAGAAAAGGAAGAAGGTTCAAGAAAGAAAATTACGGAAGCTGAATTGGATAATTTAAAAAATAAGCTAAGCCCTTCTGATAATCAGTCAATTACTGTCGATTCCGAGGAAGGATATTTTATTGAGAATATTGAGAAGTATGTCTTGAGTAATCACGTTGATATGATAGTGATGGGAATTACGGGAAGTTCCAGAATTGCACAGGTCCTAATGGGTACTAATACCCTAAATGTAATAAGACACGTTACCTGCCCTGTATTGATTGTACCGCCTGATGCGAAATTTACCGGAATCAAAAATATAGTCTTCACTTCTGACTTTAAGGACGTAGCCCGGACTACTCCATTTGATTCCCTGAAAAAGATAATGGACATTTTTAAACCAAAATTGAATATTTTAAATGTGGATAGTGAGCATTATATTGAGTTAACTGATGAATACAAGATAGAGCGCAAATCGATGGAGGAAGAATTGGGAGTTTATAATCCTGAATTTTCATTTTTAAGAGCTTATGATTTTCTTGAAGGCATCAACAGGTTTGTGGACTTAAAGAAAATAGATGCGATTATTACTGCACCCCGGAAGCATAGTTTTTTGAGCCAGCTTTTTAAAACAAGCCACACGAAGAAACTGGCTTATCACAGCCACGTACCCACTATTGCAATTTCTTCCTGATTGGCCGGGAAGAGACAATTGGTTGCCATAGAATTTTTTAATCCGGGAAAACTAGATTAATTTAAAGGAATACTGTTATAACTATTTGGGCATAGTTGCCCTTGCGGATACCTGAGTGATCAATTTTTCTCAATTATTGTTAACCTGCTATTCCATAAATTCTATAAAATTTTCAGGCACATTTTCTTATTCAATTAATTGGAAACTGCACCTGGTCAAAATCGAATTATGAAAAATATTAAGCTCATAGAAGTTCCCAGTGAAATAGGTGCCGGCACTCGTGGCGCCAGCCTCGGCATTGATGCTATAAAAATTGCTGCACTTGATTTTATGAGCAATTTTTTCGTCCATTTCCCTTCAGAAAAGATAGAAACTGAAAATCAATTGTTATTTGAACCAATTCATTCTCCTTATGCCAAACGGATCAATGGGGTAATTACCATGTATGAAAGAGTTTCAAAAGCCGTGAAGGATGCCATCAATAATAATTTCTTCCCGGTTGTAATCAGCGGAGACCACAGTACCTCAGGGGGCACGATTGCAGGAATAAAGTTAGCAAAACCTAAGAGCCGCCTTGGCATCATCTGGATTGACGCTCATGCTGACCTTCATACTCCCTACACTACCCCATCCGGAAATTTGCATGGGATGCCACTTTCTGCCTCCATCGATGAAGATAATGAAGAAAGTAAAGTGCATGAGCCGGACGAAAAAGCAAAAAAACAGTGGGACCAATTAAAGCATTTTGGCAAAATTCATCCAAAGGTATTGCCCGAAGATATCGTATTAATCTCTTTACGGGATTATGAAAAGGAAGAGAAATTCCTGATAGAAAAATATGGCATGAAAGTAATTACTACAGCTGAACTCAGGCGCAAAGGTCCTGAGAATGTAGTAAGAGCTGTGATTCGTTATTTAACTGAATGCACGGATATTTATATAAGCTTCGATGTTGATTGCCTGGATTCTTCCATATCCAAAGGAACAGGCACTCCCGTTAGTAATGGATTAAAAGAAAGAGAGGCCGAAGACCTGATGAGTAAATTTATGCAAAACAGGAAAATATGCTGTTTTGAAATTGCAGAAGTAAATCCTACACTTGACAGGGAAAACCTAATGGCAGAAATTGCTTTCAATATTTTACAGCGTAGTGTAAATATTTTGATGATGAATTAATACCCTGCCTTAATCAATGGGGCTTTTAATAATTCCTATTCCGGGCCTAGTATTATCACAAAATACTCACCCTTTCCACCTGTGTAAGATTGGTTTCCAAATCTCTTATCCGCAAATAATAAATGCCGGCAGGAGGTTTAACAGGCCATTGAATACTTATTGTGGCATTTCCATCAATATTGTAATTTTTTCCGAAAATTGCTCTGCCAACTTCATTATACAATTCTACAGAATAGGCTCCTCCAACACTGTTCAAAAATTGTAATTGTACTCCTGTAATGGATGGATTGGGAAATAAGCGATAGGATACCTGGTCGTTGCCTTTTACCTGGATACTGTTTATAGCTGAATAAATGAAACCTCCGGTATTATCAATTTGTTTAATCCTGAAAAAAACGTACCCGTTATAACCCTGCGCAGGAGTATATAATAATTGATAACTGGCATTATTTCCGCTAAGAGTTGATTTCCCTTCTCCTATATTTTGAAATACTTTCCCGTCTGTACTCGCTTCCACTTCATAACTATTCGAGCTTTGAAGGTCATTTATCTGCCATTGAACTAATATACTATTTCCCTGGAAAGAGGTGGTGAAATTAGTTAAATGGGTTCCAAGTGCGCTAAAAGGGCACCAGTAATATACTAAATTCACCCCGAGCCTGGTGTAGGCCCGAAGTTTAATAATAGCATTATCGCTTCCGGTTAAAATGGTAAAAGTGCTGGTAGTAAGGTAATTGAAGTTAACCGTGCCTGTTCCATAAAACCCCGGACTTCCGCCCGAATATTTTGTATATACATTTTGATTAAATACTGTGTCGGGACCTACATTAACCTGATCACCGGTCCCACTGGAATCATATGGACCAAGGGTATAAGGACCATAATCCTTGGGCGCTGACAACACAGAACTGAAGAAGCCATCCGGGCCCGTAAATTGAGAACGTCTATATGTCTCAAAATTATAGTCTTCAGTAGAATCAAGGTTATTTTCAAGGTTGTAATTTACAACTGTTGTGACAGTGTCGCTTAATCGCAAACAAGTTAATACGCCAACGGCTGGATCAAATTGAGGAAAGGAAATGGTGGTATTCGTGGTAATTATAGAATCAAAGTATTGGCTATAAGATATCGAATCGGGTGTTGATCCGTCTGAGCAAGTGCACTGAGCTTCGATTTTCTGGAGACCAATAAAAAGCAAAGAAAATACCAACAGGATGTAAATTTTTATCATAGGTTATGGTTTGAATGACGAGGGGATTAGCTGTTAATAAAATTAACACTTATCCGCCCTGCTTCAAACGAAAAAGCCCTTGAAAATCTGCATAGTAAAATCCACATAAAAATAAATTATTCGATATACATTACTAATAATCTATTTATTATGGGAGCTGTCTATACTAATTATTCAGTTAAAAATCTCGTCCAATTCGGGTTTGAAGAATGTTCCTGATAGAAAATATGAAATGAAAAATTGAAGCGGAAAAAAAAGATTATAATCCGATAGGACCATCTTTTTTCTGGCGGTTTTTGGCCAGGGATGGGTCCATTTCAATGGCCTTATCGCATAGCTTTTGACCTTTTTCCTTTTCACCTTTCCTTTGAAAAGCCATTCCAGCCATGAATAATGAGGAGGCATCATTGGTGTTCAGTTCAAGTAGCTTTTGGTAATAGGTCAACGCATCATCATATCGTTTTGTCTCATACATAGCATAAGCTATATTATTGATCAATTCCCTGTTATTTGGTTTTTTATCCAAAACACTATTGAGCGTCTTCATTCCATTCCCGGCATCTCCTGTGTAGACCTGGGCAAAGCCTAAATTTTCATTATAGTCGTTAGTTTTATTATACCCTTTTTCTCCAGCCATATTGATATATTTTAACGCATTGCTGTAATCTTCCTGGCTATAATAAATAAGTCCTAATTCATATATCCACACATTCTTATCCGGCTCTAAAGCTATGGCATGCTGGTATTGTGGAATGGCCTTCTTTTCATTTTCTAATTCAAGATAAGTGCGCCCGAGTGTATAGGCTGCATCTGCATCTTTATCATCTTTATTAATAGCTTTTAATAATAAACTTTCTGCCCTGCCATAATCCTCCAGGTTGTAATAACTCATTCCCATAATGTGAAATGCCTCCGGACAATCGTTGCATTTTTGAGACATGTCAATAGCTTTTTGAAACTGGCGGTTATCAAAATATAATCCTGCCAACTTTTTTATCAAATCACCATTCGACGGTTGTAATTCATATGCCCTGGCAAAATTTCCAAGAGAAGCATCCACCCTTCTCATCTCCATGTTTACATTGCCATTTTCAAAGTAGGCCTCTGCAAGATTGGGATCGAATGAAGTGGCTTTATCAAAACTTTTCCCCGCAACTGCAAAGAGTCGGGCGCTTTTTTCTTCCAATCCTTTTTTATAATAATATTGGGCACTGTCTTTATCTTGAGAAAAAAGACAGCAGGAAAAAAGCAGGGAGAAAATGGCTAATATGAAATTTTTCATAATCGATTCTTAGTTGATTTTTCAGCAATATTATTTATTCTATACCACTTAACGAAAGTAATAAAGGCTTTATTTCGTAGAAGGTTGCCTTTCTCATTTTTTCTTCATAATTTTTGTTTATTAGTCGCAAAAAAAGATATACAATTAATAAAAAATTCAGGTATTCTGGCAACATAATTATTAAATTATTTCCTTCTTTATTTTACCCATATTGACTTTTCAGTTACCGGCATAATGACTAACATATGTAAAAAGTTTTTCAGAAAAGGCAAAACTATTCTTCAATTACATGTTGCTTTAACTTAAAATTAGGATTATTAAAAAAAACAGGTTTACTCTTTTAGCCTATCTTGAAATACAATAAGTGCCCTATCAAAGCTATCAGGTTTATGAAAAAAATTGTTTTTCTCTTTATAAACATATTTTTTGCTTGTTCCTTATTTGCCCAATCATTTACAATCACAGGCTCAGTTATCGATCAGGACCAAAACATACCGGTATCGAATGCCGTAATTGCATTATTAACTCCTAAAGATTCAATATTGTATAGATTCACAAGAACTGATGCCAAAGGAAAATTTATATTCGAAAATGTATTTCCGGGAAAGTATATTTTAATGACAACACATCCCCACTTTGCTGATCTGCTTGATGACATCGAAATAATTAAAGGTGCAGACCTTCCAATAATTGGTCTTATTTCAAAAAGTAAATTATTGCAAGAGGTTATTATAAAATCAGGTTCTGGTTTTCGCATAAAGGGTGATACAACGATCTACACAGCTGATAGTTTTAAAGTAAGCGCTAATGCTAATGTTGAAGAATTGCTGAAAAAATTACCGGGCATACAGGTGGATAAGGATGGGAAAATAAAAGCTATGGGGCAAACAGTGGAAAAAGTATTAGTGGATGGTGAAGAATTTTTTGGAGATGATCCCGGTATGGCTGTAAAAAATTTGAGAGCAGATGCAGTAAAAGAAGTACAGGTGTTTGATAAAAAAAGTGACCAGGCAGAATTTACCGGGATAGACGACGGTAAAACGCAAAAAACGATTAACCTGAAGTTGAAAGACAACAGTAAACATGGCTACTTCGGTAAAGCGGATTTGTCAGCAGGAACCGAGCAGAATAATGAAAACAGGTACAATGAAAATCTGTTGTTCAGTTCCTTTAAAGACAAAAGAAAGCTATCAGCTTTCCTGTTAAGTGGCAATACCGGCCAGGATGGACTGAGCTGGCAGGACGAACGAAAGTATGGTAGCGGTGAGAATTTTGACCTGAGTGTAGATGATAATGGCGGTCTTAATTTTCAATGGACCGGCAGTGATGATGATGAAGTATATGTTGATCCCCAAAATGGTTTTATCACTAACGTAAATGGCGGCCTTCAATATAGCAACAAGTGGAATGATAAATATAATGCTAACTTATCTCCTAAATACAATAGCCAGAAATACATCAACCATAAACAAACTTATTCCTCCACGCAGGTTGGGGATTCCTTGCTAAATACCAATGCAACTGAAATAAATAATGTAAACCGTTATAATTTTAAAATAAAAGGTATCCTGGATATAAAACTGGATTCGTTTAATACCTTAAAAATTACCGCCAATAGTAATTTTTATCATACTCAAAGCAGTGATTCTATCACTTCCATCACTACTGGAAATACTGGTACACTGAAGAATACAGTAAACAGCAACCTTCAAACAAAAAGCGATAAAAATGCTCAATCAGGAAATGTCCTTTTCAGGCATAAGTTTAAAAAGGCCAGGAGAACCTTTAGTTTCTCAGGAAATTGGAATGTTTTAAATAACCAGGGAAATAATTATCTGAACTCGTTTAACCAATCTTACCTGGATGGAATGCCGGCCAGCAGCCAACTACTGAACCAACTGAAAAATTATAATACCAATACTACCAATCTTTCAGCAAAAGTCATTTATACTGAACCGTTATCAAAGGAGTATTCTTTGGAATTAGGTTACCAGCTTGCCTATATTTATGGAACTAATAATCAACTTACCTATAATTATACGCCTGTTTCAGATAAATATGATGTCTTGGTGGATTCATTATCCAACCAGTTTAAGCAAAATATTACAGAGAATATACCTTCGGCCAGGATAAATTTTGCCAATAAAAAAATTAAAGTAAATATTGGTTCAGGTTTCGGATTTACCAATTTTGATTTGAAAGATCTGACATTTGGTAAAGATTACAAAAGAGATTATGTAAACTTTTTTCCGGCAGCCAATATTACTTATACCTTCAGGCCAAACCACGAACTCAGGTTTAATTATGATGGAAACAATACTCAGCCAACAATCAACCAATTGCAGCCGCTAAGAAATAACAATAATTATTTTAACCAATATATTGGCAACCCGGATTTGAAGCCCTCCTTTACACATTCCTTCAATGCTTCAAATTTTAATTATAATTTCTTAAAGGATTTTTATACCTATTTTAATTTACGCGCTAGTTTTGTGAATAATTCCATTACCACCAGCAATACGATAAATGTTGATTCAGCCAAAACAGTCTCTCAAGCTATCAATACAAATGGTAATTACTCAATAAATTTTAATGGTGGGGCAGGTATGAAAATAAAAAAAATTGATACCAGGATAAACTTTAATCCCCAAATCAATTACAATCAATATGCTTCAGTAATCAATTACGAAAAAAGCCTATCTAAAACATTTTCACCCGGCCTTTACATAGGGCTAGAAAAGGAAAAAGAGAAAAAATATGATTTTTCTATCAGCAATACCGTAAACTATAATTCTAATACGACATCGCAAAACCAGACAAATATTCATTATTATACCAATACGCTTTCTCTTAATGCAACTGTATACTACAAAAAAGTGTGGTCAATTATTACTGATTTCCAGCGGTATTGGCAACAAAAAACACCCCAGATTCCTACAAACCTGAAATCCAATCAATGGAATGCGAGATTGCAGCGTACTTTTCACGATAATGAATTTACCGCTTATTTTTATGTACATGACATATTAAATGACAATATAGGTATAGACAGAAATTTTAATAATAACACCTATACACAGGTTACAAATTACAGGTTGAAAAGATATTTTATGATTGGTTTCGAATGGGATTTTAAGAATAAAACATCAAAATCAAAATAACATTTTTTTAATAGCAATGATGAAACAAAAAATATTTTTTGGGATATTAGGGAGCTTATTCCTGCTTCAGGCAGAAGCCCAGGTATTTATTTCTAAAGCAACAATTGAATTTGAGGTTAGATCCAACATAAAAAAAACCATGGGCAGTGGTACATTTGAGGATATGCTTAAAGACCAGCTTCCTCAATTCAAAACAGGTTATTATGATTTCACCTTTGCTAATAATAAAAGTATTTTCAAATTTGATCATTGGAGTGATGAAACAAAAAAAATACCTGAATGGTGGAGGACAAGCGATGAAGAAAATATCTGGTATTGCGATTATCATTCCGGGCTAATAAACATTCAAAAAAATATTGATGGAAGCGATCTTAGTATAAAAGATACTTTACGAAAACTAAAATGGAAAATTACCAATGAAAACAGGATCATAGCAGGTTTTAATTGCAGGAAGGCTGTAACCATAATTTATGACAGTGTTTATGTTTTTGCCTTTTATACAGATGAAATAATGATTCCCGGAGGGCCCTGCACTATTAATGGATTGCCTGGAATGATTCTAGGTGTGACTATACCAAGGCTCTATACATCCTGGATTGCCACTAAGGTCATGGTGAATGATATTGATGAAAAAATAATCAAACCTATAAGTGCAAAAAAATCTTATGATTTACAATTTTTAGAATCAACTATCAAAGACCGTACAAAAGACTGGTATAGTGATGACGCTGCTGAAAATGCAGAAATTCAGCAGCAGAAGGCCCGAACGCTATGGTTATCCTTATTATAAATGAATGAGCTACTTCATCAATTCCCAAACACCACTGGCCATTGAAGGCAATGAAAATTCCTGTAATTCGCTTACCTCTCTGCTAATAATATTTTTCATTTTAGTGAAAGCTTTTATTCTTTCTGCATAATTTTTTGGATCTATCGTTTCTTGTTTTTTAGCAGTATTCATAACGACCATTACTGTTTGATTTTTATCATACCTGAAATAAACATACAACCCATCTTTTGAAGGAACATATTGCATCAACTTACCCGATGTAAGCGCTGAAGATGTTTTCCTGAAATTGGCGAGGGTTGACAGGTAATTCCAGATACTGTCTTCTCTTGAATTGCGGCCGGCTTTGGTAAATTTATTAAGGCTGTCCGAAGCCCAGCCTCCAGGAAAATCCTGCCTGACGTGGCCATCATTGGGAGAAGTAAACCCTTTTAAACCAATTTCATCACCATAATATAATTGAGGTATACCCCTAAACGTTAGTAGCCAGGTAATCGCTGATTTATATTTAACCATATCTTCTCCCAATACTGAGTAAAAACGGGACATATCATGATTATCAAAAAAAATCACTTCACGGGTCGGATCTTTATAAACAAAATCCTGGGCAAGTGTGGTATATAGGTTGTTCACTCCACTTGTCCATCCAAAATCTTCAGTCAATGCATCTATTAAGCCCCATAATGATTGAAAATCTGTGGTTGCAGGCAGGTTGCTTTTAAAAGGAATAGAATAATTATTCTCCGTAAAATAGCTTTGATTAGGAACACCATGAACAAATGTTTCCCCAAACATGGTAAGCCTTGGATATTCATCCAAAAGCGACTTATTACAACGGTTCATGAAATCAAGATCATTGTAAGGATAGGTGTCAATTCTCCAGCCGTCAATACCAAATTCTTCTACGGTCCATAAGGCGTGCTGAATTAAATAATTGGCCACATAAGGATTATTTTGATTCAGATCAGGCATTTGCCGTGTAAACCAGCCATCCTGCATAATTTTTTTTTCAATAGCACTTCCGTGTGGATCAAATATCGCCTGGTCTTTAAAATTAGTATTAGTATAGGAAGGCCATTGATGTACCCAGTCTTTCATGGGCATATCCTGGATAGTGAAATGATATAAACCTACGTGATTGTATACAGCATCCTGGATGATCTTCATATGTTTTGCATGAACAGCCTGAATCAATTCATGATAAGCTTTTGCTCCACCAAGTCTTGGACCAATAGTGTATTGATCAGTAAAAGCATAACCGTGTTCGGTTCGGTTCGGCATATCATTTACAATAACCGGTGTTAACCACAACGTAGTAACTCCTAAAGATTGCAGGTAGTCAAGGTGATTCTCGATTCCTTTAAGATCCCCGCCATGCCGTGCATACACCGTATCCCTATCAAGACTTTGGTCTCTCATACCGGGTATCCTGTCATTGGAAGTATCGCCATTACTAAAACGATCCGGCATGATCAGGTAAATGAAATCGTTTGGCCTAACGCCTTGTGCAAACGCAGTTCCGTTACCCGGCATTCTTTCTTTTAGCTCATATTCCAGGTGAATATTTTTTACAATAGGAAAAGTAATTTTTCCGGGTTTTGCATCAGTGTTTATAGTAATATCCAGGAAAACATAATCAGGGTTTTCCACCCGGTTAATTTTTGTTAAATAAACACCTGTTGCCAGTTTGAACCCCTGCAGTCCCATTTTTATCTTAGGAAAATCATTCGCGATTTTATTACCGTGAACCATTACCTGTATCTTGTTCCATTTCATACCTACCCACCAGTGTGTTGGGTAACAATGGTAAGCACTTTGCTGGGCTATTGAAAAAGTTGCAAAGCAAATAAAAATGGATAAAACAATAACTTTTTTCATACCGGTTATTTTACCTTAATTCGAAGCGTGAAGAGGGCAGCCACTATCATTAAGCATCCACCCAGAACAATGGTGTAAATAGCATTTCCATTAAAGACATGTTTTGTAAAAAAACCCAATAACGTTGCAGCCAAGATTTGGGGAATTACAATAAAGAAATTAAAAATTCCCATATATACGCCCATTTTATTGGACGGCAGGGCTGCAGTAAGCATGGAGTAAGGCATAGACAATATACTTGACCATCCCAACCCGATTCCGGCCATGCTGAGGATCAGCAAATATTTGTCTTTAAATAAAAAGAAAGAAATCAACCCTAATCCGCCGGCTACCAGGCAAATAAGATGCGTCATAGGCCTTCCGGTTTTTTTTGCCATAACAGGCAAGAGGAATGCAAATAATGCAGAGAAACCGTTATAGAAAGCAAATAGTACCCCAACCCAATTCCCGATTTCATTATATGCTTTTGATGAGGTATCTGTAGTATTTGCAAGATTTTGAGCAAGGCCTGGTGTAGCATATATCCACATAGAAAATAAAGCAAACCAGGTAAAAAACTGCACAACAGCCAATTGTTTCATGGTCACAGGCATTTTGTATAAATCGTTTACTACTTCCACTAGACCATTTTTCTTTTTACGAGACCAATACAGACCAGAAAGCAACTGTATCAGACCAAAGGTTACAATTGAAAAGGTTAGGACATATAATTCCTTTTCCAATGGGCCTTCAGGATGATTTGCATTATAATAATAAAGGAGACTGCTTAATATAATTCCTGAAAATAGCCAAACCATTCCTTTACTGTAAAAAGTGGCAACAGGAGTGGTAATAATGGAATGATCGACTTGTTGTTGTTCGGCAGTTTCGAAACTTTTTAATTCAGATGGTGAATACTCTTTGGTTGTAAGAACAGTATAGGCAACAGTAAAGAAGAATACGGCTGCACCTATATAAAATGAATATCTTACCGAATCGGGTATACCCCCCGGTAATGCTACATTTGAAATACCAGCCTCAGTTAATAAATAAGGCAATACCGAAGAAACCACTGCGCCTATGCCGATAAAAAAACTTTGCATGGCAAAGCCCATAGTACGCTGTTCATCCGGAAGCATATCTCCAACAAATGCCCTGAAAGGTTCCATCGAAATATTTATAGATGCATCAAGCAACCATAGCATGATCGCTGCCATCCACAAAGCCCAGACGTTGGGAAAAACGAATAATGCCAAAGAAGCTAAAATAGAACCTATCATAAAGAATGGCCTTCTTCTCCCCCACCTTGGCGACCAGGTTTTGTCGCTTAAATGACCGATGACCGGTTGCATAATCAAACCGGTTAATGGAGCTGCTATCCAAAGGATTGGAATATCATCAATTTTGGCGCCTAATGACTGGAATATTCTGCTTACATTGGCATTTTGCAGTCCAAAGCCAAATTGAATACCCAAAAAACCCACACTCATGTTGATGATCTGCCTTAAACTCAGAATTGGTTTTTTGACAGTAATTAAAGGAGGCATAGCAATCGTTTAGTAAAAAATTGTGTATGAAATACACATTGACAAGAACAAATTATTTAATTATGGCAGCACTAATAATCAATTATTCTAAAGTAAATCCATCAGGAACCACCGCGCCTTTTTTGACAACTACTATTCCATCTTTCACTGTATAAAGAGCATGGTCGCTGTTAGGCAAATGGGCGCCTCCATTGATCCGGACGTTATTGCCAATACGGCAATTCTTATCCACTATCGCATTTTTGATATTGCAATTATCACCAATACCAACTTTGGGAAGGCCGCGCTCTGCATTAAAAGCCATCTCTTCAAGAGTTTCGTAAAAATCGCTACCCATCAAATAAGAATCTATTACTACGGATCCTGATCCAATCCTCATCCTGATTCCAATGATACAATTTTCTATACTTTCTGCATGAATAATAACTCCTTCAGCTACTAATGTTCTTTTTAAAGTGGAGCCGCTGATTTTACCCGGAGGTAGCATTCTTGCCCTGCTGTATACCCTTTGTGTGTTATCAAAAAAATTAAAAGGAGGGATATCCTTAGTCAGAGCGAGGTTGGCTTCGAAGAATGAAGAAATATTTCCAATATCAGTCCAGTAACCATCATATTGAAAACTATATACTTTGTTACCTATTATCGAATTTGGTATAATTTCTTTTCCAAAATCTGTCGCTTCTTTATAACGGTTATGCAGCATGTCAAATAAAACTTCTTTTTTGAAAAGATAAATTCCCATAGAAGCCAGGTAATTTCTGCCAAGGCCATGCATCACCGGCCCGGTATCGCTTAGCCATTCAGGAAGTTTATCATAGCCGGGCTTTTCAATAAAAGAGGTGATTTTATTTTCTTCATTTGATTTCAGGATACCAAATTCAGTAGCTTCTTTCTCTGTAACCGGTATGGTTGCAATGGATATATCTGCATCATTTTTTACGTGAGTTCGAAACATGTTCCCAAAATCCATTTGATAGAGCTGATCGCCGGAAAGAATCAATACGTGCTCAAAATCGTTATTTTGAATGTGCCTTAATGACTGGCGAACAGCATCTGCAGTTCCCTGGAACCACTGAGGGTTGTCAGGAGTTTGTTCGGCCGCCATGATATCAACAAAACCGGAACTAAACGCACTGAACTGGTAGGTATTCTTTATATGTTTGTTTAATGATGCCGAGTTATACTGCGTCAAAACAAACATGCGGTTGATATTGGAATTAATACAGTTGGAAATAGGGATGTCTACCAACCTGTACTTACCTGCAATAGGCACTGCCGGCTTACTTCTGCTAGCTGTAAGGGGGTATAACCTCGTGCCCGCTCCTCCACCTAAAATAACGGCAACCAAAGATTTGCTTATCCACATAATTTTTAATTTTAAGATTTTTAAGTTTCTAATTTTTATTTAAAGTGTTTTTCCACTATTTTGAAATATTCAAGTCTTACCTGTGTAAGCTAAGATTCAGGAATTATAAAGATTAAGGTAAATTTCCGCACTTTTTTCCCAACTATTATCTATCTCCATAATAAATTTTCGGATTTCATCCATTTTTTCAACTTGTTCAAATAATTGCAATGCCCTGTAAATAGAATGACTAATATCCCATACTGTTGCCGTGTCAAAACATATTCCATATCCGCCTTCCTCTCCGAAATCCTTAACAGTATCCTTTAATCCGCCGGTACGTCTCACAATTGGAATGGTTCCGTACCGCATCGCATACATCTGGTTTAGACCGCAAGGCTCAACGCGGCTTGGCATTAATAAAAAGTCTGCACCGGCATACATTTGGTGACTGAGCTTTTCATTGTACCCGATTTGCGCATTATAATATCCCAGGAAATGACCCCTCAGATTTTGAAGCTGCTGTTCAATACCAGGATCGCCGCTTCCCAAAATGAGGAAATTCATTTTTCCTTCCATATGATATATC
>OBLT010001744.1_pt1 | contig 13727 bp, 10 predicted proteins | sample 1518721 | NCBI WGS metagenome assembly OBLT01 (sample SAMEA3539307, study PRJEB22396) | soil metagenome | biome: tundra; feature: field; material: soil | place: USA | collected 2010-05 | depth 0.15 m | reverse complement strand
TAGTCCATGCGGACTTCCTTGAAGAAGTGCTTGGGCAGGTTGGAGCAATGGAAGCAGACGCACTTGTCAGGATGGCTGCCGTAATTATTGTTCCAGTCGAGCAGAGCCGAAGGAGTTAGAGAGGCAAGGGCCAACATGTACATGCTCAGCGTACCCGGCACATCCACTTCGCAGGCCGAGGGAATCAGGTTGTTGCTCATCATGCTCATGATGGTGCAAGGCACCACGCCAAAGAACTCTTCCATCGAGGTCCAGCACTGCACGGCGCTGATGGTGACGTGAGTCTGTTTCATCCAGCCATCGATGACCGCGCCCAGCTTTGACATCTTCATGAGCGCATCGTCCGGGATTCCGGCTGTGGAGACGTAGCTCTTGATGGCAGCGAGCTTGGCCTGCGCGGCGTCATCGGTGTCCTTCATCTTGTTGATGCGTCCGAACACCTCTGACAGATCGAGCGTCTCGATAGTGATGCCGCTGGTCTCAAGGATCCGCTCAGAGTAGCGAACCGTGTTGAACGCGGTGGGACGCGCGCCAATGGCGCCGATGCGCAGATTCTTCAGCCCCTTGACGATTCGGCAAACCGCGGAGAACCACTCCAGGTCGGCCTTGAACTCTGCCGAGCTGGGACTCTCAGTGTGCAGCGTGGTGAGCGAATAGTTGATTCCGTACTGCATCATGTTATTGCAGGCGCTCATTTTGCCGCAGAAGCTGTCGCGGCGCATGGCGATGGTCATGTCGTCAGAGCGGTCAGGCGTGGCCTGCACGAGCACGGGGACCTTCAGGCCAGAGAGCCGAATGGCGTCCACAATGCCGCGCTCCTCGCCAAAGTTGGGCAAGGTTACGATGATGCCATCAATCTCTTCCGCGTGCTTTTTGAACAACTCGGCGCAGCGCTGCGCCTCAGCATAGGTTTCCACCGCGCCATGGACTGACTCTTCCGGGCCCAAGACAACGGCACGTGCTCCTGCGGCTTGAAGAACAGAAATGATTTCCTCGCGGCCCGATTTGGCCAAATGGCTTGGGAAAAATCCGCGATTACCGACTACTACACCAAATGTCATCGTACGTTCTGCTGCCATGTTTTTCTTGCTCCTTGTTGCCGCATGTTACCGATTAACCGTTGCGGCCCGGGCGAAAGCGAATGCCATAAAAAAGGCCGAGCGCCAACAATAATGCGCCCCACCAAACCGGGGCGTGCAGGTCGGCCAGGATCACGTTGGCTGTTTGTCCTGTCTCCAGTTCAAACAGCCCGTAACCCAATATCAATGCGCCGTAGACCGTTAGAAGAACCCCAATAAAGAACCAGATTGAAATATGTCCCGACTTCATACGAGGCCTCCCTTAGAAGAAGTAGATGTTGAGGGCGAGGAACAGGATGATGGCGATCACCAGCCAGAAATACTCGTTCTTGTAGAACGGCACCGGCTCTTCCACGGGAAGCTTCGTCGCGCCATACACGAGCCCGTTCAGTTCCGCGACAGGGCGGGCCTTGGTTGCGAGGCTCACGACAAACGTGACCAGGATGGAGACAATGACCGACCAGAGTGCCCGGTACATGTTCTCCGCCATGTCTTTGGCCTCGGCTGAAATGGCCACATAGCGCAACGCAGCAGGGTAGAAATGGACCCAGGCCCAGAGGCCGATGGAGGTCAGTGTGCCAAGCAGCAATCCCCAGAAGCCACCTTGTTTAGTGGCGCGCTTCCAGAACATCCCCATCAGCACCACACCAAGCAACGGCGAGATGAAGAAGCTGAACAGGGCTTGCACGTAATCCATGATTCCGGCTTTGCTCATCACCAGGTATGCGGTTCCGATGGATACGACCACTCCAAGGATGGTGGCCCAACGTCCAACTGAAACATAATGCTCATCAGGCGCATTCTTCTTGATCAGTGGCTGGTAGATGTCATAGGTCCACACCGCGGAAAATGCGCTGACGTTGCCGGCCATGCCGCTCATGAATCCTGCGATCAGCGCCGTAATGCCCAGACCCAGCAGTCCCGGAGCGCAATAGCGCACGAGCATCAGTGGCAGCACTTCGTTGTAGCTGTGCGGATGAAGGGCATTTACCTGGTCCTGACCCACAAGGTGCATCAGGCTGCCATCGGGATTCTGCAATACCACCAGGCCGAGGAGGCCGGGAAGAATCACGATAAAAGGAACGGCCATTTTGAAAAATGAACCGATGACCGGAGCCATGCGCGCGGAACGAAGATTGTTGGCAGCCAGCACGCGCTGCACCACAAGGAAGTCGGTGGTCCAGTAGCCAAAGCTGATGGCGAAGCCAAGGCCGAAGACGATTCCGGTCCAATGGATGCCCATGGGGTTGTCACCGAAGTGGCCCATGCTGCGCCACATGTGCGTGTAGTCGCCCTGTGCGGTAACACCGGTAGCGATGTTATGCGCCAGCTTCGCCTTAAATCCTGTCCACCCGCCAGCCTCGACAAGGCCGAGGATGGGAACCAGCAGAGCGCCGCCCCAGATGAGGACAAACTGCAGAACCTCGTTGAAGATGGCGGAACGCAAACCGCCCAGCGCCACGTACGCGGCCACAGCAAGCGAGGAGACAATGATGGAGAAGTTCAGGTTCCAACCCAGGACTACCTTCATCACTTCGGCCATGGCGAACATGTTGACTCCGCTCATGAGCACGGTCATGAAAGCGAACGAAAATGCCGACACGATGCTGGCACCCTGGCCATAACGCAGCTTCAGATATCCGGGTACGGAGTGGGTCTTGCAGACGTAGTAGAACGGCATCATGACGATGCCGAGGAAGAGCATGGCGGGAATGGCGCCAACCCAGTACCAATGCGCTGCGAGAATGCCATACTGGTAGGCCGAGCCTGCCCAGCCCATCAATTCCAGCGAACCGAGGTTGGCAGAGACAAAGCTGAGACCGGCAATCCACGCCGTCATCTCGCGGCCGGCCATGAAGAACTCTTCGCTGGTTTTGGCTTGACCCTTGAGATAGAAGCCAATCCAGATCACCATCACGAAGTAGATGGCGATGACCGCGATGTCAAGCGTGCTTAAGTGCGCCAGGGAAGGAGCACCCAGCGCGAGCAAATCTGGCATGGAATGCTGTAGACCCGCTGAGGCGATTGATACTGGGACCAATCCGAACATTCTGTCACCTAAAGTAGGGTGCACTCGCCCGCAAATGCAGCAGACGCTCGCACTCAAGTAAATGGCTTTACTGCTAGCGTTGTCAAGCGGCAAACCGCATCCGCGCCGAAAACAGGTTTAGAAGTTGCCCAGCTCTTGACGGAAACTTTGGAGCTTTCAGAGAAGATGCTGGAGCCGGGGAGTAAACGTTTAGCGGACGAAGTGTAACATATCGAGACTGCCTTGTAATACCAAGGGCATTTGCCTCCTTGCCATCTGATTCGCGTGAGGATACCTTGAGTCATGGAGCCCTCTGCGAACCGGTTCAATTCAATCAGGCCCCGCCATCCGCGGCGATAGTTCTTTCCCAGAGACTCTGTGCCCGCCATTTCGCTGATTGGCCTACCCAGTTCAGTCTGAAGGAGCTTCCCCGATGAATTCCTCCATCGACCCCACCTCTGCTCACGCCTTCTCTCGCCGCACTTTCTTTCGTTACGCCGCAGGAGCTTCTGCGCTGGCCAGCCTGCCGATTTTGACGGAAGCACACCTGGCGCAGGCACAGCGACCCAAATTCGCCGATCCCAACAAAGGCATTCATATCGACGCCAACGAGAACCCGCTGGGCCCGTGCGAATCAGCGCGCCAGGCCATTGCCAATATCATTCCCAGGGGTGGCCGTTATCTGTTCAACCTGCAGGATGCGCTGACTGAATCTTTTGCAAGCATCGAAGGCCTCGATCCAACGATGGTTCTGGCTTATGGCGGCTCCAGCGACCCGCTCCACTTCACGGTGCTGGCCTTTACGGACGCTCACAAGCCGCTGGTCATCGCAGATCCCGGATACGAGGCTCCTATTTGGGCCGCAAAGGCCTCCGGCGCGCCGGTGATCAAGGTCCCACTGGCCGATCCAAAGGGTGCAGCGACCCACGATATCAAGGCGATGGTCGCCGCGGCCACCAATGCCGGCGTCATCTATATCTGCAACCCCAACAACCCGACCGGAACTTTGACTAGCCGGACGGATATTGAATACGCGGTGGCCAACGCTCCCAAGGGCTCGATTTTGCTGATCGACGAGGCCTATATTCACCTTTCCGATGCGCCGTCTTCGCTGGACTTTGTGAAGGAGGGCAAGGACGTGATCGTTTTGCGCACCTTTTCAAAGCTTTACGGCCTGGCTGGCATCCGCATGGGATTCGCCGTCGCGCGGCCGGATCTGATCAAAAAGCTCCAGGCCTTTGGCATGAACCCGCTGCCAGTTACGGCGATGGCCGCGGCACAGGCAAGCCTGCTGGAGAAGGATTTGGTGCCCACCCGCAAAAAGCTCATTGGAGATGTCCGCGGGGAAACCCTTGAATGGCTGAACGCGCAAGGCTATGCATGCACTCCCTCGGTGAGCAATTGTTTCATGCTCGACGTGCGGCGACCCGGCAAGGAGGTCTACGCGGCCCTGGCAGCGAAGGATGTCTACATTGGACGGATCTGGCCGGCATGGCCCACGCAGGTACGCATCACCGTCGGCACCGGCGACGAGATGCTCGCCTTCCGCAAAGCGTTCAGCGAGGTGATGGCCGGCCCAACACCCGGGATGACATCGGCGCACATAGCTCGCAATTCAGCCGAGCAGCCGTTCGCTCACCTGTCGTGATTTCAGTGAAGGATCAGCGGCCAAGCCAAAGGGAGACTCCGCCGGTGATCGACCGGCCGGGCATCGCGACTCCGTTGATCTCCTGATATCCGGTGTTACTCAGGTTTCCCAAACGCAAGTAAGGGCGGAGCTTTCCCGAGTCATGGGTCAGCGATGCGTTCCATACGGGATAGGGGGATGCATTCCACGGCGGCTCGCCCAACTGTTGATAGGGCTTTGCGATCTGCACAGCATTGGTCACCGTAAGAATGTGCCCCAGCAACGCCGTCCACGTGGCATGAATGTTTTCGACTGGGTAGTTGAGGGCGTACTCCGATTGCAGGCCATTCACGGAACCCTGTGCTCCAGCCAACCCGGTCCATGCGATTCGGATCGTCTGTGTCTTTGCGGGCATCCAAGTGACGGACGACTCCACTCCCCGGAAGTGAAGACCATTGAGATTGGTCGCGTTCCACTGAGCAGCGGGGGCACTGCGCACATAGTCGATGGTGTCGTGCTGGCGGGAGTAAAACCCGGTTGCTGAAATCGTGAAACGGCTGGACGGAATCCAATCCACTCCCCCGTCGGCGGACCATACAGACTCAGGCTTGAGGTTGGGATTGCCAATCGTCGTTGGGTCAGAGTAGTAGAGGTCTGTATACGTTGGAATCCTGAATCCGTAGCCGCCGCTCGCTCGGAGCTTGATTCGATCTGTCATGCGCAAACTGCCTGCAAGGTGGGGCGAAAGCACAGACTGAAGACTACCCGAAAAAAGCTCCTCGCGCAGACCGGCAGACAGGTTCCAGCGCGCTTTTGCGGGCCGCCAGTCGAGGTCAACATATCCCGCTCCGCGATTGCGGGCATGAAGGCCCAGGTTGTTGCTCCGGATGCTGTCTCCGTCCGTTTCAAGACCGAAGAGCAACAAAGATGTGGATGCGATTGAGACACTATGCCGCAACGACGTCTGCCAGGAACCATCGATGTGGTTGTTCTCGTAGACTGACGGGGCATCGCGCAGGAGGACAAACTCGTCTGTGTGCTTCCGATAGCCAAATGCGGCAACAGTGCGACTGCCTAACTCCTGGCGCGCAGAGGCAAACCATCCCTTGGTCCGCTCCCACGAGTTATAGGGACCATAAAACTGGTTTGCGCCGAATGAACGGTCGCTGCCGGCAAACAGAAGATCCGAAACGCCAAGACGTGAACCGGCCCAGCTCTCCAGCGAACTATCTTCATTGCGGTAGTCGCGATCCGTCATAAAGCCACTGGAAAGGTTGTGGTCCGCTGTCAGGCGGGTGCTCCACCGTTTGCGGACCAGAGCTGCCAGCAGAGACTCCTCACTGGAGTCGAAGCTGCCTTCGTCGGCTCTCAGGCGAAGCGATGTCTCTGACGGTGCGACCGTGAGAAAGTCGACAACCCCGCTCAAAGCATCCTCGCCATGAAGTGTGGAGCCCGCGCCGTGAAGAACTTCGATCGAGTCCATCGCATCGATGGGAACGGGGAGGTCCAGATTGTGGTGCGCGGTCTGGCTGTCGTTGATGCGGAATCCATTCAACAGCACCAGCGTTTGTTCAAACGTGCCGCCGCGCATCACCACATCCGCTTGTCCGCCGCCGGCACCGCGTTGTTCAAGAAAAACCGACGGGTCCTGGCGCAACAGGTCCTGCGGCGACTCCAGCGAAAGAACGTTTGTTCCCACGGGCAGAACCAGCACTGAGGAGGGCGACTCCGCCAATGGCACAGGTGCCGCTGACCCGAGAACCACCAGCGTGACCGTGGGACTGGGGAGTGTTGTGCCTGGAGTTGCGGGCGGGGACTGAGAGAAGGAGGCTTGCGCGCTGACAGCGAACGAAAGGCAGACAGCGAACCGCATGAGTTTAGAAGTTGGCATCCGCTGGCCCAGTCATCATCCTGATCTTTAATGGTGCGGGCTACAAGGATGATTCGATATTGTCTTGAATAGTTGAGCGAGTCAATTATTCTAAGAAAACCATGCGTATCGATGCTTTTCTTCATGAAAGTCCAATGTTTGCGGTCAACCGTGCAGCACGGCGTTTTGAATCTCTAACGACCAAGGTCCTTGCGGGCGATAGCCTTGGATTTCTGGAGGGGCTGGTGCTGGCCGCAATCTTCTTTGAGGCTCCGCAACCGGTGACGCCATCGCAGTTGGCAGAGACTTTTGGGACGACGCGGGGAAATGTGAGCCACTGCGTGTCTTCCCTTGAGGCAAAGGGCTTGTTGCAGCGAAGGATCGATCCAAACGACGCACGCGCATTCCACCTAACGCTGAAGCCGCAAGGAAAGAGATGTGCATTACGCGTAATTGGCATTTTTGACAAGCTGCAGAAAGACTTTGAAGACGAAATTGGAAAGGCGCCGTTAAGGGAAATGCTCAAGGCGCTGCGGAAGCTCGAAGCGCTCTTTGTGGTCAGCTAGAGCGTACAACAGGCTCGTCAGCTCGATCCGGATTGCCCCGCTGTCAATGCCGGCATTCCTCTTCCCAGACGCGCACCATCAGGTCCCCGGCGGCGTGTCGAAAGGCCACAACCTGGGAGTCTTCTGTCTGAGGCTGGCCGCAAAAGCCCTCATTCTTCACTGCGGGCTCGGGAGCTGCCATTAAACAGGGGCGCGGGAGGGAGGACTTGATGGTACCCGCGATCATGTTGGCGATCTCTTTGGCTGCGTCCAACACGTCGGACTCGGAGACGGTGTCAAGCGGTTGCATCATCATCGCCGCCGTGGCTTCATAGACCAATCCGCTGGCCATTCGCACTTCAATGCGGCCTTTCCACGCACCGGAAAGATTGACGCTCCCTGGTATCTCATGTGGACCCATTGCTGTCCCTGGGGGACACTCTTCGCGCAGCGCAAAGCATCTGATCGCGCGAAAGGTCGCGACTCGAGGTCAAATTCCCCACTGGTGGAAGAAGGGGAATGGAGGCGACTAGGCGGTGAGGCGTTCGAGCTGATCAGGCTTGACGATGGTCATGCTGGCGCCCTTGATGGTGATCCACTGATCGCGGCGAAACTGGTTGAGCAGCCGGGTGACAGTCTCGCGCGAAGTGCCCGCCATGTTGGCGATCTCTTCGTGAGTGAGGGCCATGGTGAAGCGAATCTCCGGCTTGCCGTTGGCCGCAGCGCGTCCCCAATCGAGCAGCAGACGTGCCAGACGCCCCGCAGCCGAACCAGAGAGGGCCAGCCGTTTGGCATCGTGAAACACGGTCAAATATTCGCCGGAAAGGGATTGTGCCGCATGCATGCTCGCGATTCCATGACGGCCCAAGAAGTCCACAAACTCCTGCTTCCGGACTGTCTTTACCTGGCAGGGCTCAATGGCCTCCGCGGTCACTTCATGGGCGACGTTGGCCAAAACCGCGCTTAGCCCCATTACGTCCCCAGGGCCGGCAATCTTGAGAATCATGGTTTTGCCATCACGCGACGTGGAGGAGATTTTTACCTGGCCAAAACAGATGACGAATACATTTCGAGCCGGATCGCCCTCGGTAAACAGCTTGGCGCCCCGGGCGTGGCTCATCATAATGCCAATCGCGTCATAGTCGCGCAACGCCTCAGCGGTGAGATTGCAGAACATTCGCAGATGGCGATGCTCACAATTAATGCAATCCTCCGGAGGGTGATGAGAGTGGAACGAGGCCATAGTTATCCTGATGGTTAAATTGGAGTATAGCGCACTTGAGTTGACCGCGCAGCCCACTATTGAACGGTTTACTGGCGGACGAGAATCCTACGGTAATCTACCATGCTTCCCAGGAATCCCTTTGATGGAAATTTGTACCTGAATTTCCTGTTTTCTATTCCAACGGCGCTGCGTCCCTTACCCTTCGGCTCCGCGCGGTTCGGCTCAGACAGCAGGCCTCATAGGCCCTGGAAACCTCGCGTGCCAGCTCCTCTAACAATCGCATCCTTAGCGCAGGATAGGCCTGAAAGGCCTGATTCATAGCATCTAGGGGAAGCAGGAGCACCGATCCACGAGTTTGCGCGGTCAATGTGTAGGTTTGATGCCCCACTCCCAGCGCCGCCGCCAGTTCCACCAGGTCTCCCGGGCGCACTGGTCCGAGGTTGAGGCGCGTCTCCATTCGCTCAGCTCTGCGCAGGAATTGCCCGGTAATCACCACATAAAGCCCCTTGCAGAGTGCTGATTGACGAAAGACGGTCTCGCCGGCATCGAAGTCGATGCACTGGGAGGAGACGTTGAGCAGATTTCCGGTAGCTGGCGGGCACTCCAATAACTCCGCCAGTGGACGTGGCTGGATGGCATCCATTCCGCTCGACCTTCCTTCAACTTGCATGGTTACATTTCCCTCTGTTCGCGCCCGCCCTCCGGTCCCGCGGTGAATAGCAATTTCGCCCCACCTGTCGGCCGGTTCCCGGCGAGCGCGCTGGTTATTGCGGATTTGCGATGAACCAATTTCTACGGTCCAATCTCCATCTCCAGCAATTCGTTCCAAATACAAGAGGCTCAGTTTAACGTAACGCTGCGATGAGCAGGCCCAATTCCCGATTCCGACTGCCCATCCATCGCCAGAAGCGGAGCTCACAATCCTCCCGGCCTGGCGGGACTATTCAGCCCCGACGGACATACAGGCCTCGCGCTCCCGGTTGAAGACAACAGGAGGCTGTTCTGGAGGAACACACAGCACGGGCACGCGCGAGCGCGCAAGCAGGGCAAATGCCGTCCCATGCGGGCCTGGCGTATGGCTGGCACGCTTGACTCCGGCCACCAGGATGCTGGGATGATACTGGGAGACGGCTTCTTCCATTACATCCGCTGGGTTGCCATCCTTGACCGTAAAGCGCACCGGAAAGCGCCCGCTTGGCTTGATGCCAAAATCCTCAAGTTTGGTTGCGGCGGGATTAAGAAAAGCCGTCGCCTCGGCGGGCCCGCGCGCATGCAACACAATCAACGGGCGATGAAATGTCTCAGCCAATGAATAGGCGGTGTTCACTGCTGCCGGAGCTGCCTCATTGCGCTCCATGGCCAGCAGGACAGGCCCGCCTGGAGTGGGGCGAAACTCGCCCACATTCCAGTCTGCCGCCACTGCCAGCACGGGACATGGTGACAATCGCACGAGTTGCTCGGCAATCGCTCCCACAAGCACCGGCCCGGCGCCGCTCATTCCCTTGGTTCCAATGACGATCAGGCCGGCTTCGTATTGCCGCGCAATGTCCACCAGCATTTGCGCCACTGCGCCCTGACGAATCTCAGAGTGGGTGGGAATGCCTTCCCGAAGAAGCTCGCAGGCTAATACGTCCAGCGCGGCGCGAGCTTCTTCACTGAGCCCTTTCCGCACGCGGCCAGGAACTGCATCCAAGTCGACATAGTCCATGGGATCAAGGCCGTGGGCCAGCACAATCCGTGCGCCGTAACCTGCAGCGAGTTTTCGAGCATATCCAAGCGCTGCTTCCGACTGGCCGCCCAAATCCGTGGCCACAACGATGGTCTTCATCCTGGCTGCAAAGCTCATATATGCCTCCTGGCGCCCGCGCGCCCCCCCGGGCGTATGCCCATTGGACTGAGAGTCTGCGCTCTCTCACCAGCCAAAGCAGTGACACCATTCACCCCGCTCTGTGACTCGCGTCACAAGTCTTTTCTTTGCAAGGGCCTCGCGGCGGTTTCGGATGAGTCCAGCCTGCACCAGATCGTATTCCAAAGGCTATACACGCGCGGGTCGAATGCGGTAGCCTTCTGCCCGTCATGAGAAAACAATTCAGAACCCCTGCTCAAACGTTTTTGTCTCTTCGCAGCACCTATTTGCTGCCAATCATTTTCAGCCTCGTTCTTGCCGCAACGGCGCAGGCGCCAGTTGCGGACTCGCCTTCAATTGAGGCAAGAGCCCATGCCATGGTGGCCAAACTCACACTCGAACAGAAGATCGAGTTGCTGGGTGGCGTGGATGGCATGTTCACCCATGCTTCGCCAGCCATCGATCTGCCCCGATTCAAGATGTCGGACGCATCGGTTGGGGTGCGCACCTGGGGACCCACCACGGCCTATGCTGGCGGCGTGGCTTTGGCCGCTGCATGGGACCCAGAATTGGCACGGAGGATCGGAGAGGGCCTGGGCAAAGATGCCCGCGCCCGCGACGTTAATTTCCTGCTGGGCCCAGGGGTGAACATCGCCCGAACCCCAGTGGCCGGCCGCAACTTCGAATATCTCTCTGAAGACCCATTTCTGAACTCCGCGCTGGTAGTTCCATTCATTCATGGCGTCCAGTCGCAGGGCGTGATCGCCACGGTCAAGCACTATGCGATGAACAATCAGGAGTACAACCGGCATAACGTGGACGTGACCGTGGACGAGCGCACGATGCGCGAAATCTACCTGCCGGCGTTTGAAGCGGCCGTGACCAAGGGCCATGTCGACGCTGTGATGGACTCCTACAACCTGATCAACGGGAGCCACGCTACGCAAAACGAGTTCCTCAATCTGAAGGTACTCAAGGACGATTGGGGGTTCCAAGGCATTTTGATGTCGGACTGGGATGCAACCTATGACTCTGTGGCCGCAGCCAACAACGGTCTCGATCTGGAAATGCCCGGCCCCCGCTTCATGAACGCGAAGGGACTGCTGGCCGCGGTGAAGGATGGCACCGTCAAAGAGTCCACAATCGACGACAAGCTGGTCCGCATCTTCCGCACCGTGCTGCGTTACGGTTTCCTCGATCGGCCCCAATTCGATCCGGCCGACTCCACCTACTCAGTTGCGGACCGTGCCGTTGCCCTCGACGGCGCCCTCGAAAGCCTGACTCTGCTCAAGAACGACGGCAACATGCTTCCGCTCGACGCGGCGAAGATCAAAACGATTGCCATCATCGGCCCCAACGCATGGCCGGCAGTCACTGGCGGTGGCGGCTCCTCAGAAGCGCAGGCCTTTGAACCGGTGAGCACGCTGACAGGAATCGCCAACATGCTGGGACCGAATGTGCATGTGCTTTATGCCCGCGGCCTGCCCGAGATTGGCGATGTTTTCCAACACACACACTGGGACGGCTCCATCCAGGTGGCGACTTTCCCCGGCAAAGACTTCACGGGAACGCCGCAAACCGCTTCGCCCGAATACATCTACGACTGGAATCCCAATGGTTGGGAGCCAGAAGCCAAAGAGAAACACAGCATTCGCTATATCGGCAACTACAAGGCAGCAAAAGCGGGCAAATATCTGATTCTGGCGGGTTCTGGAGGCTCGAACAACGACCAATACACGCTGAAAGTAGACGGAAAGGAGATTCCGCTGCCGCCGCATGCCGAGGGGCAGGCTCCTCTAGCGACCACACTCGATTTGAACGCCGGCCAAAGCATCAATATCGTGGTGGACTACCTGCCGCAGGGAGCAACACCCCACTTTTCGTTAGGGGTCGCGCCCGAGGCGGAACTTGTATCGCAAGAGGCCAGAAGGATTGCAGCGGTTGCGGAGGTTGTGGTGGTAGCCGTCGGCTTCAATCCCAGCACTGAGAGCGAAGGGCTCGATCGCAGCTTTGACTTGCCCTGGGGTCAGGACGCCTTGATTGAAGCTGTTGCGGCAGCCAATCCGCATACAATTGTTACCCTCAACGCGGGCGGCGGGGTGGCTACGCGGCGTTGGCTGGACAAAGTCCCAGCGGTGCTCGACGCCTGGTATCCCGGACAGGAAGGCGGCACAGCGATCGCGGACGTTCTCTTCGGCAAACACAACCCCGAGGGTAAGCTTCCCATGAGCTTCGATCGCAGCTGGGACGAGAATCCCTCCGCTGCCTTTTACTATCCGATCAAGGGCGCCGATACCTCGTTGCACGTGCTTGAGCCGGACCACAGCCCCGTCGATTACGTGATACCCCATGTGAAATACCACGACAAGCTGATGGTGGGCTATCGCTACTGGACGACAACCGGGAAACATCCGCTTTTCCCGTTTGGCTTCGGACTCAGCTACACCACGTTCAGCTTCTCAAACCTGCAAGTGCCGGCGACGGCTGCTTCAGGTTCAACCGTTCCCGTCAGCTTCGACGTGACCAATACCGGCAAGGTTGCGGGCGCCGAAGTGGCGCAGCTCTATGTCTCAGACCCTTCTGCCAAAGCGGACCGCCCCGAACGCGAACTGAAGGGCTTTGAAAAAGTTCGCCTCGCGCCCGGCGAAACAAACCACGTGACACTGAACCTGGATGCCCGCGCTTTCAGCTACTGGGATTCAGCCGCGCATAAGTGGACGATCGATCCCGGCAAATTCGTGGTGCACGTCGGCGATTCGAGTGAAAGCACTCCGCTGCACGCGGAGTTGACCATCAACTGACGCTGAAGTCAAGACAACCGGCCTGCCGCTCGCCATCGGGAGGCCGCTGTTTTTAAATCCAAAGGATATGATCCCCATATGAAGCGTGTCCTGTTGTCCTGGAGCAGCGGAAAAGATAGTGCCTGGACGCTCCACATCTTACGCCAGAACCCAGACATTGAAGTGGTTGGTCTGCTGACCACGCTGAACGCCGAGTTCCAGCGCGTTGCGATGCACGGCACGCGGCGTGCGGTGCTCGAGGCCCAGGCTGAGGCCACAAAGTTGCCTCTGTGGATTGTGCCGCTTCCCTGGCCCTGCAGCAATGAAATCTACGAAGAGAGAATGGCCAAAGTGTGCGAACGCGCCGTCAACGAGCGTATCGACGCCATCGCCTTCGGCGATCTTTTCCTGCGGGAGGTTCGCGCCTATCGTGAGAACCAGCTCAAGCCGACGGGCCTGAAGCCCTTGTTTCCGCTCTGGGATCTTCCAACCGCCGAACTGGCACGCACGATGATCGTCGGTGGCATTCGCGCAAAGCTTTCGTGCGTAGACACAAAGCAGTTGCCGGGGCCATTTGCGGGCCGCGAGTTCGATGCTTCCTTATTGCAGGATTTTCCGCCGGAAACAGACCCCTGTGGAGAGCGCGGCGAGTTTCACACATGCGTCTACGACGGGCCCATGTTTTCAGCCCCGTTGCAACTGGAACCAGGAGAGGTGCTCGATCGC
>OBLT010001742.1_pt1 | contig 13734 bp, 9 predicted proteins | sample 1518721 | NCBI WGS metagenome assembly OBLT01 (sample SAMEA3539307, study PRJEB22396) | soil metagenome | biome: tundra; feature: field; material: soil | place: USA | collected 2010-05 | depth 0.15 m | reverse complement strand
CCATGGCTTTTGAGCCAACAGCCAGGCGAGCGCAATCTGAGCAGGTGTGGCATTCTTCTTCGCGGCGAAAGCTGCGATCACATCCACCAGAGACTGATTTGCTTTGCGGGCCTCCGGCGTGAAGCGAGGGAAACTGCCGCGGTTGTCCTCTTGGTCGAACTGAGTCTTCTCGGTGATCGTCCCCGCGAGGAAGCCCTTGCCAAGAGGGCTGTATGGAACCAAGCCGATCCCGAGTTCCGCGAGCGTCGGCAATATTTCTTCCTCCGGACGCTTCCACCAAAGCGAAAATTCACTTTGAAGCGCAGTCACAGGCTGAGCGGCATGTGCCCGGCGAATGGTCTGTGCCCCTGCCTCGGACAGGCCGAAATGCTTTACCTTACCTTGCTGAATCAAATCCTTCACCGCTCCAGCCACATCTTCGATTGGCACCTCCGGGTCAACGCGGTGCTGATAGAGCAAGTCGATCGCGTCGACTCGCAGTCTCTTCAGCGAGCCCTCCACAGTCTGTTTGATGTATTCCGGCCGGCTGTTCAGACCAGTTGGATGCGGATCTTTCTCGGATTCGAATCTGAACCCGAATTTCGTAGAGATAATCACCTGCTCTCGAAACGGAGCGAGCGCTTCGCCCACGAGCTCTTCATTCGCGAACGGTCCGTAGACTTGAGCCGTATCAAACAGTGTGATGCCGCGCTCGACGGCTCCCCGGATGACCCCGATCATCTCTTCCTTGGTCCCCGCTACCGGGCCGTGACCGGCGCTCAGCCTCATGCAGCCAAGTCCGATGGCCGAGACTTCCAGTTTGCTGTTTCCAAGCTTCCGATTCTGCACGGGCATTCCTCCTCGTCGTTCTTGTTGATTGAATGGGCGGGCGATTTCCGCCACATTCAAACTATAGACAGGCAGGTAAAGTTTGCGCTTGCTCGATCCTGCTATTCTTTTGCCTAGGTCCTGTCCGGAGCCAGGATTGTGTGCACACAGGAATACTCCTGCAGTACGCTGGAGAAGGAAGACCTGCAACGTGACGAGAACGACAAGGAAATCAAGGGATCTGAACGCCGCGGTGATCGAAATGCGGAAGGAACTGGCCCGGAAGATTGCTATGCATGCGCAATTGCCGGGAGAAAAATCCTACAGCTATTCCGGTTTTGGCGCTCTACCGTCGCACCACGCCCACGGCATGCTATCGAGGCACGTACGAGCACAGCCTTTCCGTTTTCGTACAAGGACGAAAGCGCGTCAATCTCGGTGGGACCATTTACCTCTGCGGCGGATCGTCGTTTCTTCTGTCGCCGATCGAACAGGTTCGCGGTTCACACAACTGTCGCTTCAAGTGCCGATGCAGTTCGATCTGCCTTCCGGAAAGATCTTCGTCCGCCTCGGTCCCCTCGACGTGTTCTCCCAAAGAATCGGCACGCTGGAGATTCCCGAGACCGTCGCCAAATAAACACGCAATTTCACCGCATTCGATTGATGCTCCATCAGTTGCGAATGCCGATGGCTCGAATCAATCTCGTGAGCCAATCTCTTAGAAGGAAGTACATTTTCATGTTCATTTCAGTATCCCGGCGGCTTTCAATCTTTGCCATTGGCTTCTTTGTGGCTTCCTCTGGCTTGTCCCTTGCGGTTCAGTCGCAACAGGCTCCGCCTCGAACCGTCGTCGTGAATATCGAGGCCCCGACGGGGCCGGTGGATCGCTTCTTCGATCTGTCGGTTGGGTCCGATTACCCAGGCACGCTGATTCGCGACGACAGCCAGGCGCAGCTCAAGACGGCTGTCGATGAGCTTGGCTTTCGCTACATCCGGTTCCACGCAATCTTTCACGACGTGTTAGAGACAGTGCGAATCGAAGATGGCAAGACCGTTTACAACTGGATAAAGATCGACCAGCTTCATGACGACTTGCTGGCCCGGCACATCCGGCCGTTTGTCGAGCTCGGTTTCACTCCGAAGGCCCTTGCCACGTCGCAGAACAGCATATTTTATTGGAAAGGCAACACATCGCATCCGAAACCGGAAGGTTGGCGGGCCCTCATCGATGCTTTCATCCGGCACATCGAAGCGCGGTACGGACGAGATGAGGTGCGCACGTGGTTTTTCGAGGTGTGGAACGAACCCAACCTCTCCGGATTCTGGGAAGGTGCCGACCAGAAGGCATACTTCGAACTCTACGATCTGACTGCGAAGACGATCAAGTCCATTGACCCTGCTTTGCGGGTAGGGGGACCGAGCACTGCCGGAGCGGCATGGGTTCCCGAGTTTCTCTCCCATGTGAAGCAGAGCGGTGCTGCCGTTGACTTTGTAACAACGCACACGTATGGCGTTCTAGGCGGCTTTCTCGATGAAAACGGAGTGAAAGACACAAAGCTCGATCCGTCGCCGGACGCGATCGTCGGTGATGTGCGGCGTGTTCGCGAGCAGATTTCGGCTTCTCCGTTTCCGGGGCTTCCGCTCTACTTTACCGAGTGGAGTACAAGTTATACGCCGCGCGATTCCGTGCACGATTCCTTCATCAGCGCGCCCTACATCCTAACCAAGCTCAAAGCTACCCAGGGATTGGAGCAGGGAATGAGCTATTGGACCTACACCGATCTGTTCGAGGAACCCGGACCTCCAACGGCGCCGTTTCAAGGGGGATTCGGCCTCCTGAACCCTCAAGGCATTCGCAAGCCGGCATACTTCGCTTACAAGTATCTTCACGCACTGCAGGGAGACAGCCTCGCTACGAACGATTCTCAGGCGATGCTTTCTACGAAGGATGGGAACATCGTGGCAGTGATCTGGGATTTCGAGCAGCCGGACCAGAAGGTGAGCAATCGATCCTTTTATACAAAGGTGCTTCCCTCGCACCCCGCGGCGCCGGTGCAGTTGCGGATTACGCATCTTGCTCCTAATACCACTTACCAACTAGAGCTGCATAGGACCGGATTTCATGCGAACGATGCCTATACGGCTTACCTTGAGATGGGCTCTCCCAAGGAACTGACCGCAGCACAGATTGCACGGCTGAACGAGTTGACGCGGGATCTTCCCGAGATCCACAAGGCCGTGCGAAGCGACTCTGATGGCACGATTGAGGTTTTGATCCCAATGAACAGCAACGACATTGTGCTCGCCAAGTTGCTCCGCAATCAGGGGTTGTAGCTCGATGCCAATATACAAAACGACTGGCGCATTAACCGTGGCCTTGCGCTCAACCTCGGAGTTAGATATGAGAAATTCAACTTCCTCGCCGAAGCCCACAACGGCTACGCCAAGTTCGACTATTGAGGACTCCCTGAAATGCAACAGCATTGTCGAAGCGGTCGGCCTCTGTCTTACCGGGGACGGGCGGGGCTGGCAAAGGCTTCATTAGCAATTTTCCTTTCAAAATTAGTCAAACAGCAACCCAGGTTTGGCAGGTAATTCTTTGGTCCCTTCCGCTGGAAATTTGACGGGAACGCCCTCTGGAATTGCAGAGGCAGATCCCGGATGTTGGGCAGCAGAGACGTTTTCCGCATAAGGCATACCGGCGGCATCGCATCTGATTGGGCGGCGTGGGCGTTGAATGTGCGAATCGCATCGTATGCCTACTGTCACAAGGAATGGTCCTGTGGTCGCATCGATTATGTCCTGCATTTTTGTACTGTCCGAGAAGGATCGCGGCTGCCCAGACTTCCGGCTTGCTGTTGCTATCGTTGAGCAAAAAGGCTTTAGCTTTCGCCTCAATGACAGCTTGACGATTTTCCGGAACAGTTTCGATTCTCTTGTCGCCCGGGACAACAATCCAGTTGTTTTCCCCGTACTTCTTGATCCAGTCCGGATCAAGAACGCTCTCGTGTACATTGTTTGGGGCAATAATATACTTGACAAAGTATATTATTGCCCTTGTCAGCGACGCAGATGGTCAACCAAACCCCAAATGCAGCCAGTACAAAACTGACAACAATTGAGACCACGCCCCAAGCGCACAATATGTGTGTCAGGCGTTTTATTGCCCGCGTAGCGGCTCGATCACCGATGCCATATCCGATTCGCCGAAGCCCTTAGCAATCGCGGTTTCAAAGTGGCCCGTTGCGGCTTCGGACGTTTTCAAATGGACGCCGCAGTCTGACGCCTCTGACTGCGCATACGCAAGATCTTTGGCCATTAGCTTGAGAAGGAAATTGACCGTGTAGTCATGGTTGACCATCCGCGCTGAAATAGCCCCGAGCAAAGGGCTGCCCGGGGCACCGTTCTTCAGTATGGATAGCGCCTTATCACGGTCGAGGCCGCTGCGCTCAATCCATGCAAGCCCTTCTGCCAGGGAAGCGACCTGGACTCCGCAGAGAAAGTTATTGATCAACTTCATCTTCGCTCCGCTCCCAACCGGCCCCAGGTGAACGATCTCTTTGCTCATCGCTTTCAGCACCGGCGTTGCGGCTTCGAGAGCCCGATCGCTTCCGCCCACGAGGAATGTTAGCTGGCCAGCGGTGGCCTGCGACCGGCTGCCCGTCACGGGAGCGTCCAGCAACTCCGCGCCGTGCGCCGACGCAAGCTGAGCCAGTTCCGCGATCAAGACAGGGCTCACCGTGCTTGATTCAATCAGGATGGCGCCCTGTTGAACGGCTTCGAGGGCGCCGTCTCTGCCCGCCCAAACTTCGCGCGACGCTGTGTCGTCCGCGAGCATTCCAATGACAATTGATGCTCCCTTGACAGCCTCCGCCGGCGTGGACGCAAGCCGTGCGCCATCCCTCACAAGCGCCTCCGCCTTCGCCGCCGTGCGGTTATATACCGTCAGCGAAAACCCCGCCTTCAGTAGGTTTGCTGCCATTCCGGAACCCATCGTGCCCAGACCAAGTATCGCTACACTTTTACTCAATGGTATAGTTCTCCTCTTCGTCTATTCTCAGTCAAGCGGATGGACCGCAACTATTCGGTTCTTGCCTCTTGCCTCGATCCGGATTGGGTTGCGCAGCGCACGTCCGAATCCGTCATAGCGCACTTCCATCCAGTCTCCATCCTGCAGATCAATGCCGTCTCCAAAACTCAATGAATGTGCGCCGAAGAAATGCACATGCACGTCGCCCGGCTGGCGATGGCCTTCAAATTTGAAGTGATGATGCTCAAGATTCGCAAGGCTATGACACATATTCGCCTCGCCAGTCTCTATCTCTTTTGACCAGATCGTCTCCGCGCCGCGCAGGATCCGTACTTCTCCAGCAACCGACCGAAACTCCGCGCCAACCACAAGCTCGGGTCCAACGCTGCACGTCCGCAACTTTGATCCCGCGAGGTTAAGGTAGTTGCGCCTTTCGAATTTGTGGTCAGAAAACTCATTGCCCACGGCCATGCCGATGCGATAGGGCTCACCGTTCGCACCAATGATGTAGACTCCAGCCAACTCTGCCTCTTCACCGCCATCCTCCGCGTAGGCCGGGACCGACAATGGCGCAAACGGCCCACGCAGGATGGAGCTATTGCCCTTGTAGAACCACTCGGGCGCAATCCCGATCTCGCCCTGCGCAGGGCGTCCACCTTCGACGCCCCAATGAAACATCCTCATGCTGTCCGTTACAGTTTCGGCGGCCTTTTGATTCTCGGCCGCGTGCATGGCCTGCCGATCCTTTGCGCTTCCCAGATGGGTCAGGCCTGTTCCCGCGACGGTGAGGCGCGACAGCTCTCCCGGCACATCGATCGGCACGAGAAGATGCCAATCTGAATTCCCTGCATAGACCGCGTCGTAGTCCAGCGTCTCGCCCTGAGCAAGAGCAAGTGCAATCTCGGTCAATTTGCCGCCGCGGTTCAGACAATGTTGCGCCTGCTCGTAAATACTCTGTACTTCAGAAAGGCAGCGGAGGTGGGGCTCCTCAACAAGCGCGACGCGGCGCGACCAACCGTTGCCAATCTGAACCAGATGAATCACGCTTAGGGCTCTCCTACTCAATGATGGTGAAGCGCTTCAGAGATTCTTCGTTGACCGTCAGGCCGAGGCCTGGAGTGTTTTCATCGAGATCGATATAACCATCCACCGGAGTCGGCTCACCGTCGAAGATATACCAGAACAATTCATTGCCCACTTCAACGTCAACTTTGGGAAAGAACTCAGCCATGGGCGAGTTCAAGCTGGCCATTACAACGTGATAATTGTGCATCTGTCCCGCGTGAGGAATGACTGGAACCTGATACGCTTCAGCCAGCGCAGCGATCTTACGCGACTGACTGATGCCTCCGACCCGGCTTGTGTCGAACTGAATATAGTCGAGCGCATTTGCCTCAAGCAGATCGCGAAACCCAAAGACTGTGAACTCGTGCTCTCCGCCGGCAATCGGCACCCGCCCGTATGCCTTCAGCTCCTTGTACCCGCGAGTGTCGTCTGGGATCACGGGTTCTTCCAGCCAACGCAGATGAAACGGCTCGAGCAGAGGCAACATGCGTTTCGCGTAGTCGAGTGTCCAGCCCATGTAGGCATCGGCCATTACATCAACCCCGTCGCCCACCACCTCGCGGACCGTTCGTACCAGCGCTACGTTACGCTGCATCCCCTCCGCGCCGTCGACAGGGCCCCAACCGAAGCGCAGCTTCATCGCCTTGTAGCCTTCGTCCTTGTACCGCTGCGCTTCCACGCGCAGTTCGTCCAGCGGCATGCTGTAGAGGCGGCTCGCATACACCGGGATGCGAGTCTTTGTGCGGCCTCCAAGCAAGCGATACACGGGCTGTTTTGCGGATTTTCCGAGCAGATCCCATAGTGCAATGTCGACGGCGCTGATCGCCGTCATCCCGACACCTTTGCGCCCGAACGCCATCGTGCGGCGGTACATCTGCTGCCAGAGATACTCGATGTCCCAGGGGTCGGCGCCCAGCAGCAGTGGTTTCAGGTAGATATCGATGCATGTTTTGGTGACCAGCGGCGATAGGGCAGCATTTCCCAGACCAACCAGGCCGGCATCGGTGAATATCTCCACCAGCACCCAACCATGGAATGCAAAATTTCCCATGGAAGCTTCGCGGAACATCACCAGGTCCATTGGATTGGTGCAAAAGTGTGGAGGAAGCGGAGTAGTCTCGCCCTCCCATTGAACAACGCGCGTCCGCACTTCAGTGATCTTCATGAGTGGCTCACTTTCGGTAATAGGGCTGCGATATTGAGCGGTTGCACCCTGCCCACCCAGAGCAGAATGGCAAGAAATCCGATGAGGTGAAAGGTTCCTACAACAATAAACAGGGTCCCGTATCCAAATCCATGGCCCAGCAGAAATCCTGCGACCACGGCAAAGATAGCTCCCCCGATGCCTCCGCCAAATCCGATCAGCCCCGCCACTGATCCCACTGTGGACAGGGGAAAGATGTCGGCTGGCAATGTCATAATCAGCCCGGACCAGGACTGCTGGCAGAAGAATGCAATGCTGAACAGCATTAACGCCCATCCCACCGGTACATGCGGCACAAGCATCACTACAGGCATAAACAGCGCGCTCAGGCCCAGCACAAACTTCCTTGAGAAGTTCAGTGACCGTCCCCGACTTATCAGTGCGCTGGACAACCATCCTCCGAGAAAGCTCCCGATACCGGACGCGGCATAGGGAATCCAGGCATAATAGCTCACATGCTTAATGTCAAAGCCGCGCACATCGTAGAGATACTTCGGCAGCCAGAAGAGGTAGAAGTACCAAGCCGAGTCGCTCATAAACTTGGCGAAGACTAGCACTTGCACCTGGCGCATTTTTGCAACATCCAGAAAGGATAACTCTCGCGCTACAAACCGCGCATCTAGTGTGGTCACGGAAACGTCATTGCCTCCCCGGTAGCTTACCAACCACCACACCACCCATGCCAGGCCAGCCGCGCCTGCCGCGAAGAACACCATCCTCCATCCACTGGTCATGAGCATGAGGCCGATCAACGGCGGAGCCACTACCGATCCAACCGCAGTCCCCGCGTTGATGATCCCCATGGCCGTTGAGCGACGATCGAGCGGAACCCACTCTGCCACTACTCTTGTCGCTGCGGGAAACGCTCCGCCTTCGCCCATTCCAAGCAAACAGCGAGCCGCCATTAGAAATCCGAAGTTCATCGCGAACCCATGCAGTGCGCAGGCGCCCGACCACCACAGCATGATCAGGATGAATCCGCGCCGCGTGCCCAAAACATCCAGCAAGCGGCCGCCAGCCGCATACAGGAGTGCGTACGGGATGAGAAATGCAAACTGAAGCCATGAGAACTGCTGATCGCTCAGAGGGATTGTCCGCTGGATAGCCGAGATCGCTACGGGCAACGTCTGCCGGTCGAAATAGCTGATGGCAATTGCCGCCGTGACCAACGCGACAAAGAACCACTCCGTCTTTTGAGGACCGGGACGGATCGCGTCAGGCCGCTTTGATTGCGTGGCTTCTCTCAACAGCGATACCACCCGATTACCACTTCAACAGCATAAGAGATGTGGCCTGCCGTGGAAGATCCGTGCCGATCGTGACCCTGCCGTCGCTTACATCAAGCCACTGCGGGGAACCGAGAAGCTCCAACTGGCCAGATTGTTTCAACCGTGCATACTGATCCGGCGTCGGCGTCTGTGGTGAGCCCATTGCCTTCCAAACACTGTATGAATTGCTGTGCGTGTCGTCGATGCGATAGTGCTCAAAGAGCACTTTCTTCACGCCTGATGGAACTCCGGCAATCGTCACTTGCACAGCTGCACTGGCTGCAGGCAAATCGTCGTCATGATAGTTCCACAGCATGACCGCGGCTTCGCGGTCCGATTTGGTCGCGAGGGCGTCCACTTCCGCTGTCTGTGTGACCCCCTTGCTCAGCAGGTCATCGAGCGGTATCCGTCCGGTGCTGCTCGTCATCACCCGTTCTCCGGACATCAGCGCAGCCATCCGGAATACATTCAACACCGGCTTGTCGACGCCATTCGTAGCCAGGGTGCGGAACCCTTCGAAGTAATCCTTGCCCTCGAACTCGAATGACCAGGAAAGCATTCCGAGCAGGTTTACCTTGGCGCGGTCCTGCAAATCGAAAAGAGCCTTGATCGCGACCGCCGTGTAGGTTGCGTAGAGTGGTCCGTTCCGGTACGCGTTCGCCGGATTCACTTTCATCGAACAGGCCGCGCATCCCTCCGGATCGGCCTCACTCAGAACGATCGGCAGATGGATATACTGCGGATACTTCGCGACAATCTGGAACCCGGCTTCGGCTGCCTTCAGCTCATTCATGAGCCCCATCCGCACATGCCCGTCCACCACCGTCGGGTGACCCTTGGGATGGTACGAGATGAAATCGAGCGGAACTGGCTTTCCATCCGCCACGCTCCTGTCGTTCAGGCAATGCTTCAGGAAGTTATCAAGAAATGCGCCGGCTCTCTCTGAGTTCGGCCCAGTGCTTGCAGGTCCACCTACGATTGCATTCGGCAGCGCCGCTCGCACCCCGGCTACAGCATAGTCGTAAAGCCTTAAATACTCCGCGGGCGTCCCATGCCAGTACGAGATGTCCGGTTCATTCCACACCTCAAAGTACCACGTGCTTACTTCCTGCTTCCCGTAGCGCTCGACAAGGTGCTCGGTATACTTCCGCACCAGTTCGCCCCACAACGCATAGTCCTTCGGCGGATTGTTGGAAGCGCCTGATGTTGTGCTGGCCGGATAGTGAACCTGGTACGCATTCACTCCAGGAACCGGCGCAGCCAGATCCTTAGGCATAAAACCAAGCTCCACCATCGGCCGAACGCCAGCTTTCTTGTACTCGTCGAAGGTCTGGTCGGTAATCGTGAAGTCGTACTCCGGCTTGCCGTTCGTGTCCAGACTGAATACGTTCGATGAACTCCACTTGAGCTCAGCCACTCCGTTGCCCGATGTGAGCAGATGATGCGCGCGGATGTAGACCGGAACTGGGCTCAGGTCATGCAACTCCCGAAGCAGCAGCTTGCCGTACTTCATGGTCGTGTAGTTCGACTCGTCGTAGCCGAACCAGCTATAGATCGGTGTGTATGTACCCACGGTCTTCGTGAGATCTACACTTATGGTTACCGTTCCTTCTGCAGGTGGCGCGGAGCTAGAGGGCGCAGTGTTCTGGCTGGCCGCTGATTGAGCTCGGATTGCACTTTGCCACGGAATCGACAGAATAGGCACAACAAACGAAAGAGTTAAAAGCAGGTGCGGCCATTTCAATGCGATTTTCATGAAACAGTTCCCTCCACTGGCCTCTGGTCATCAACAGGTGCGATACGGGGAAACTTGTGACTTGAAATTGGATTGTCTTGATTCAAGACTTTCTCCTGTGGATGTCGCTCACTGTATCAAGCTGGAAATGATGACCAGCCATGGGTTTGCCGAGTCCAGTCGATTAGGTCGAGGCCAATGGCAGGACGCGTTGATTTCTGATTCGTGGACTGATCCTGGCCATTTGTCCCGCCACGCTTAATGAATGGGCCCGAAGTGCACGTTCTCCGGAGCCGAAGGTTCGTCGAGAAACTGAAGCGTTGTGAGTGGGCCGAGATTCGCGGGTGGAGTCCAGGATGCGAGCGCCCACACCACTTCCTTCGATGGCGTCAACTCCAGCGCCTGCAGAGTGCCGGTGCGTTCTTCCGGTTTTGTGTTCCATTCGTTCACCCAGTTAGTGACTACTGTATTGCCGTTCGGCAACCGCCAGGCCTGCTGTAAGGTCGAGAACCTGTAGTCGGGAACATCGGACGGAGTGAATGTCCACACCGCATCTCCACGGCGGGTTATTTCCCGCACACCGATCCTGTCGGTGATCAACATGTTGCCGTTCAGAAGGGGCGTAACGCCCCAGGGCGCGTCGGACGGGAACGACCACAACTCGTTGCCGTCGAAGTCGTACTCCACCACTTTGTTCAGCTGCGTGTTGGCGATCATCATGGTTCCATTCGGGGTCAGCCGGACGTGACGGAACTGCCCGTGCGCGCCGGATGGATGCCTGGTGGGAAGCACAATCTCCCGCTCCGTGACACCGGTGACGATGTTCACCACACGTGCTACTGCGGGATCCCCGTTGATGACGAACAGCACATGGTCGCTTCCAATCGGCACCGCGGTATGAATCTCTTTGCCGGCCGGCGCGTCGAAGTTCCAAACGACTTTCTTGTCCGGGGTTATTATGCCGACGCCAAATTGATGCGCGAACAGGATATTGCCGTTCGACAGCAAGACGGCGTCGCTGATTTCGCCTTTCCCCGCGGGGTCGTCGTAAGTCCATACAATCTCCCCGTGGCGCACGATGAAGATGCGGCGGTCGTGCGATTCGCCGGTGCACATGAATTCGTGCTGGGCCAGTCCCTTGCCGGGAAGGTGCGCGGGAACGGGGGGCGCGGGATTCGGCGAAGAAATCTGTGCCGCCCCACCCATTGCGGCGGCACAGATCAAAATCAGAGCAAGTTTGCGCATTTGTCGCTAGTCCATTCTGGTTAGAAGTCGTATTTCAGCGCGAATTGTATGTCGCGCGAAGGAACCGAAGTGGATGTTACCGCGCAGCATGACGAGGAAGTAATTGTAGCTCCTGGCGCGCTGAAGCTGGTGGTATTCGAAATGTTGAAGGCCTCCGCACGGAATGACAGAACCGACTCGCCCGGAAGGTGAAAGTTCTTGAAGAACGATGCATCGTACTGCCGATGCAGATCGGACTCCAGCGTATTGGCCTTCACCGTTCCATAGGTGTACTGCGGAGCCGCGACATAGCCTGTCGGGTCGAACCATTTCGTCAGCGACTTTTGGAATGTTGGCGATCCTCCTGCCGGATTCAGATTTGGCCGCTGCGATCCTACCCCCGTGTTCGCAACGTCCGAACCCACCCCTGGCGTATAGGGAACTCCGCTGCGGAGCACAATGATGGTCTGTGTCTGCCACCCGCCCAGCATCGCGTCCACGAAGCCGTTGCTCTTGTTAAGGAAAGCTCTTCCGTGGCCAACTGGTATCTCATACGTCCCGCTGATCGCCAGATTCTGCGGAACGTTGTACGGCGAGTAGGTGTGCTCGTAGCCCAGATTTCCCCCCACCGCTGGCGTTTGAGCCTCCTGCTCCATCTTTGACCAGGTATAGGAGACGAGTCCGGTCAATCCATTTCCGGTCCGATGCTCAAGCTTGGTCTGAAGCGACTCATACGTAGCTCCCATATCCTGCGACTCCATTGAAATCGTTCCCCACGGCTGGTAAGGACGCCGTCCCTGAACCGCTCCCGCACCAGGCGTGGGATCGTTGAAGTCGTCGGTGGCCTGCAGATGAAGTGTATTATTTCCCACCCACGCAACTTCAAAAAGAGTCTTGGGTGTAATCTCTTCCTGCACCGCCAGGCTGAAATGATTATATTGACCCATCTTCAGATGGGTAAGAGTGGGGTTAATAGTCGGGTTAGGGAGTGCCGAACCGAGCAACGAGCCAAGGAAGAAGTTCCCGAGGGTGCGATTGGGAACTACATTTGCTGTCTGGTTGACCGTCTCCGACAGCAGGAATGGGAGAATATTGCGGTTCACGCGCCCGCCACTTCTCTCCGGCTCATAGTACATGCCGAAGCCGCCGCGAATCACGGTTCTGTTGCCGAAAGGCCGCCATGCAAACCCGACACGGGGGCCAAGCTGCAACAGGTCCGTATATGTGAGGTTATACGGCAGCCCAATCGCACTTGTGGTCTGGATGTATTGCCCGAAAAACTGGTATGCGGCGGGAGCGGCATACTGGGAGGTAAGATTTACCGCATTTGTGTGGCCCGCCACGATGATCGGCTGCACCAGGGCAGGATTGAATGTACCTAGTTGTCCCAGGTACCCTTCCAGCCATGGCGTGTATTCATACCGTAGACCAATGTTCACGGTTAGCTTTTCGTTGACGCGTATGTCATCCTGACCGAAGAACTGCTTATACCATTGCTATCCGCCGAAGTTAGCTCCAGGATAGGCACGCGCCACCGAAGCCGGATATCCAAGCAGAAAGTCCGCGAATGCGTCGCCGGTGCCCGCGGAAGAGGCCGGATTCTGCGTCTCGGCGCCGGTGAAGCTGAAGCTGCCTGCATAGATCGATCTGTCATAGCCAAGCCACTGGAAGTAGCGAATCAAGACGCCAAGCTTGAGGGACTGGCGCCCTTGCAAAGGATCCTACGACTGCGTTTTTGAGATAAGCCGTGTCCTGATAGTGCGTTGCGGAGTTTTTACGGACGATGCTCATTATTTTGATCTTCAACGCGTGCGCCGAGAGCCTCCATCATTGATGGCGATCCAAATGACCAATAGGATAGCTCCGGCCAGAAGAGTGCAGAAGAGGAACGCAATAGCGAGAAAGGCCCAGTGGTTCATGTGCGATGTCGTAGCGGGACTGGGAATCACCAAACGCACGAAAGCCCCTCGTTAGTATCCGAGAGGCTCCCGGTCTAGGAAAGGGGCTGCAGTGAACTGACGGTACGCCCAGGGGTGCTGGCTGTCAAATACTGATGGTGAGGAGTTAAGAGGCTGCGGCATTTGTTTGACCTGTAAGTCGTTCCTTGACCCCACAATTGGTGAAATGCCCAGTTTTCAACAGTTGACCGCCCAATTTCCGAATTGCCGGTCGCTCATCCGGAACTCAACCGAAGGCTGGAAAAGCTTGCTGATGAGTGTGCTGGCGATGATCCATCACCTGTCGTATGTATGCAAGTCCAGTGCAGCAAGCTGTCATTGCGAAATGGGCCGATTCCCTTAATCGGCCTTGCCAACTGAGTGCTCCGCATAGACCTTTTGAAAGAGTGTGAAAGCCTGCTTCTTCTCACCCTTTTCTGAAATGAGCCCTTTGCGGTTGTAGC
>OBLT010001740.1_pt1 | contig 13750 bp, 13 predicted proteins | sample 1518721 | NCBI WGS metagenome assembly OBLT01 (sample SAMEA3539307, study PRJEB22396) | soil metagenome | biome: tundra; feature: field; material: soil | place: USA | collected 2010-05 | depth 0.15 m | reverse complement strand
GAAAAGCTGATCAACTCTCACCCGATGATAGTTTACAAAGTGATGCGCGGCGTGGTGCGCAATGTGCATGGCATCGTGCGGCGCGTGAACAGCCAATCCGCAGAGTTGAGCAATTACATCTACCGTACCCACGGCCGTTATTAGGATTAGTTCATGCCGGTCAATCTGACACCGCCCGTCGCGGCACAACTGTTGCCCGTTGCGGGCGTTTCTTTGGGCATCGCGGAAGCGAACATCAAGCGCGAGAATCGCAAAGACTTGCTGGTGATGCAGTTGTGCGAAGGCGCACGGGTTGCCGGCGTGTTCACCAGGAATCGTTTTTGTGCCGCGCCGGTGATCGTCGCGCGTGAACACCTCGCGCAAAACGATGGCATTCGCGCACTGGTGGTCAACACCGGCAATGCCAATGCCGGAACCGGCGAGCAAGGCTTGCAGGATGCGCGTACTATCTGCGCCGCCTTGGCCGGGCTGTTGGGCTGCAAGGCCACGCAGATACTGCCGTATTCCACCGGCGTGATAATGGAGATACTGCCTGTCGCCAAGATCGCCGCAGGCTTGCCTGCCGCAGTAGCGAACATGCGCGCCGACAATTGGTACGATGCCGCTCACGCGATCATGACCACCGACATCGTCGCCAAGGCGATGTCCAAACAGGTCATGGTGGACGGCGTGCAAGTCACCATCACCGGCATCGCCAAAGGCTCCGGCATGATCCACCCGAACATGGCGACCATGCTGGGTTACATCGCCACCGATGCGGCGATTGCACAACCGCAACTGCAAGCGATGGTGAGCGAGGCCGCGAACCGCTCGTTCAATTGCATCACCGTGGACGGCGACACCTCCACCAACGACGCGCTGATGCTGATTGCTACCGGCAAGGCGGCCTCGCCTGAAGTGCGTGCTACGGCCAGCAGCGCGTACCAGACATTGCAGGCAGCCATCAGCGAAGTGGCGACCTATCTGGCGCAAGCCATCGTGCGCGACGGCGAGGGTGCAACCAAGTTCATCACCGTGCATGTCGAGGGCGGCAAGGACGAAGCCGAATGCAAACAAATCGGCTATTCAATCGCGCGCTCGCCGCTGGTGAAGACCGCGTTCTTCGCCTCCGATCCCAACCTCGGCCGCATCCTGGCCGCGATCGGTTATGCGGGCATAGATGACCTGGATGTCGCCGCGCTCAAGCTGTATCTGGATGAAGTGCTGGTCGCCGAACACGGCGGACGCGCCGCCAGCTACCGCGAAGAAGACGGTCAGCGTGTCATGCAGCAAAGCGACATCACTATCCGCGTGGTACTGAATCGTGGGGCGGCTGATGCTACCTTGTGGACTTGCGATTTCTCTTACGACTACGTGAAGATCAACGCCAGCTATCGGAGTTAGGTTCTCCGGCTGATGGGCTGCATCCGGGCTGCGACACTACGACACTGCATGTTCCTCAAAAAGAAGTTATAGTCACACGCACAAGGCATATTTTGTCAGGTGGAGATGTTCCCGAAGCAGGTTTGCACGCGGGGCAGAGAGGAGCAGAAATGCAAGGCCGTAAGTTATTTCATGCCGTTCGACCATTCATATCGGCTTTAGCTGTCATTGCTACCGCCGCCATTCTCGTTTTTACAATCTACTTTACCCAACTCGGTCCGCAATGGATTACGTTTCTGACCGGGATTCTTGTGGCCGCGATACTTGCGGAGGCAACACGCAGGTCCCGCGCGGAGTGGGTTGTCACGCGACGCACGGCACAACTGTCGTCAATAAAAAACAAGCTCGAGCACGAATCGCAACTTCGTAAAGAAGCCGAGAAGGCAGTTGCCGCCAGCAAATCGAGATTGCATTTGATCGACGAGGTATTGCCGACCATGGTTGCGCTCGTAGATATAGGGGGACGATGCCAATACCACAATCGGGCATTTCTGGACTGGTTGCACTTACGGCCGGAACAGATCAATGGCCGGCATATGCGCGATGTGCTGGGCGCCAAGGTCTACCAGGAAACAGCAACTGCGGTCCGCCAGTCTTTGGATGGGCATGCGGTACATTATGAACGGACGCAGAAGATGCGGGATGGCGCGGTCTACAGGTTGTCCGTTGAACATCTCCCCCAGTTTGGAGAGGATGGCAAAGTTACCGGGTTCTATATGTTGATTAATGACATCACAGAACGCGGTGATGTGCGCATGCCGGCCCAGCTTGAATCATCGGCTGATCAAGACATGTTTGTCGACTCCTACTCCGAACAAATTACCGCGCAGCAGGATGCAGGCCTGATCAGGAGGGCAATCGAGAATGGCGAATTTAGTCTGTTTTGCCAACTGATTACTCCCTTGGCAGTTAATTCCGGCGAGGCCGGGCACTACGGGATTCTGGTCCGGTTGATGGAGGAAGAAGAAGGAATGATACCGCCGGGGATGTTTTTTCCGCTTGCCGAAAAATATGGCCTCATGCCGCATCTGGACCGGTGGGTTGTGCAGCATGTTACGGAATGGGTTGCCCGTCAAAATCTACAGGGGGGACAACGGGAAAGTTCGATGTTCTTCATCAACGTGTCGGGGGCTACGATAGTCGACCCCGGCTTCCCGGAATTCCTGCAGCTGACACTATTGGAATACGGCGTGCCTGGTACCGCCCTGTGCTTTGAGATACCGGACTCGGAACTCGCCTTAAAAACTGCGGAGGTAGCCGAATTTGCGCGGCAGGTCAGGCAGTGTGGCTGTCGTGTTGCGCTCAGCGGCTTCGGCCGGGAACAGGTTTTATTTGACCTGATTAGCGGCTTCCATGTGGAATTCCTGAAAATTGACGGCAGCATCATTCTCGATATTCTTCACGACCCGGTGAAACTCGCCAAGGTAATAGCTATCAACCGGGTTGCAAAAAAGATCGGCGTCAAAACCATCGCGGAATTGGTGGAGAGCGAAGAGACAATTGCGAGCCTGAGAGAAATCGGTATCGATTTTGCACAGGGTTTTGGGATCTCGCGGCCGCGACCTTTGGCTGGGTAAGCTTTGGGATTTATCATGCGGATCCATGCGGCATAACCCGCAGAAATTTGTGCACTACTAATCGACCACGTTTGGAACAAGCAGATGGACTCCTCCACGGGTAACCTGCTAGAGAAGGCCACACCCTGTTGGAGCGACTCGAAAGATTATTGCCATCTGCAACGCCTGCAGAACCCGCATGGGGCGGGGCCTGCGCGTTTCGCTGGGATCATCAACTGCGCACTTTGCGTCCGGTGGAAAATTTTCAACGCATCGCGCTCAGCGATCTGCACACTGGTTGCAACATCACGGCTGGCAACAAGGCATGACCGACGCGGTGCGCAATGCCGCCTTGCAGTGGGCGTTGTCGCGCGGCTTGCGCAGTGGGCGAGGGATTGGTGTGGCAAACAGAAGCACCCCTCTCCCTGATGAAACTATTAGCCATTCGACTAGGCTGGCAAATGACGCCAACCAAGTCGCTGGTTATAGCCCTCTCCCAAAATGTGAGAGGGGACGATTGCCTCCTCGCCCGCTTGCGGGATAACCAGCGACTTGGGCATCGTTTTTTGATGGCCTAGTCGAATGGCTAGTAGTTCCATCAGAGGATTGAGGAGAGGGTGTCGGTAAAACAAATTGCCCGATGCTGAACAAACTTCGCCGGGGGTAGCCCGGCAGCTATAACCAATGACTTACCCAGCGTCGTTTGCTGGGTTAGTCAGATGGCTAGTAGTTCCATCAGTTACTTTCTTTTGCTTCGCCAAAAGAAAGTAACTAAAGAAAAGGCGACCCCGGTTTGCCGCCGCTTCGCGGTACCCTGCGTTGCTCGACTGGTCAGGCGGCTGTGGAACTCGCACTGCGTGCTCGAACATAACCAGCGACTTGGCTGAAGTATTTTTTCAGCCTAGTCGAATGGCTAGTTGTTTCATCAGTGCTCGCCGACATCCTCTGACCAGCCTGCGCTACTCGGCGGCGCACAGGGGAAGAAAAATCAAAAACCTAAAACCTTAAATTCGGGTGGGCAACAAGTTGCCCACCATACAGAGGTAAATAGCTAAACAATTCAACTCCGGTACATTAGAATCCCGGATGCTATCCAAGGCATTGCGCAACGGGTGCCAATTTATGCACCTGAGATTGCCTTTACCGGAGCGTTTTAGGTTGTTTACTTTACGTTAGAGGTTGTATGGCTATCCCCGACGAAGTTCGCGCTATATTTGAGGCCGAGGGCGAATCCGGCGTCAGGCAGCGCGTTGCACAAAAAATATACGGTGACAAACATATTGCTTATGCTCAAGAATGGCTCCAATCAAAAGAACTGCACGAACAGCAACAGCAAACTTTGATGCGCTTGCTGAAAAAAACAAGGAATGGCATGAACGTCCGTTCAGCTTCATAGTAGCCACCATTTTTTGCGGTCTTGTTGTTGCTTTTTGTGCCTACTATTTCGGTTGGACAAAATGAACATCCTCAAGCAAAAGGCCATCGCTACCGTAACTGCTATCACCTCTAACCTGTTGGTCAAGGCGCTCCGCCCAGCAGCGGGCGGTCGCTTACATTTACGTTAGAAGTCACAATTAATATCCAAAGGAGCGCACAAATGACATGGCACAAGATTCACCTCACGCTTGATCAAAATCTTGCTGAACTGCAAAGTCAGATCCGTGATGCCTTTAATACAATCTGGTTGGCTTCGGGAAACAACCCCGAAATGGCCCTCTTTGCTATTTGCTACTCGCCAGATCGAGATATTGACGTGTTCATTTCGCCAAAATTTACTTCGGTGGCATCGTCACTCTTGTCTCATTACAAGGCAACGTCATGTACACCACCGCGTAACGCACAAGATATTGGGCTTCTTCTGGGCAACAAGGATCATGCGTGGAGTCTGTTGTCGTGAACCTTCCTTGCTGCATACCAAGCGTTCGACTTCTAGCCTCGCGTCGAGAGCGAATGTTAGATGCCTCTAGGAGCACAAAATGCTAATAAAAAAATATTTCAAGCGAGCACTTCCAGTCATTTTCTTTAGTGCAACGGCCGCATTCGGGCAGGATGCTCCCGTCGCCATCTTTAGCTATACCGACATTTCTTGTGGGCAATGGGTAAATTCGTCTAGTTCCGAATCAGCGCGCGCTCAATACGTTTCTTGGTTCCGCGGCTTCGTTTCAGGTTACAACTTCGGCAATCCAAACAATCAAGTACTGCAAGGTAAAATGCCAGATGAACAGACTCTATTCCTCTTTGTGGACAAATACTGCCACGACAATCCCCTTAACCCCTTTGTGTCAGCCGGATTCAAACTTGTGGAAGAATTGCGCGTCCATTCAGTACCGAAAAAGGCAAAGAGCCGTTAGCTAGATAGGACGGGCACCCTGTGCTCACGCAGCGATTCAATAGTTGGCAACCCATTGCCCACTATCACCACACATGAGATATTCCATTGAGTGATTCTTCCCCACAAACAAAAATCATCGAAGTCGCCGCCGCCGTCCTCCAGCGTGCCGACGGCACATTTCTATTAGCCCAACGCCCATCCAATAAAATCTGGGCCGGTTATTGGGAATTCCCCGGCGGCAAAATCGAAACCGGCGAAACGCCTTACCATGCGCTGGTTCGCGAGTTGCGCGAGGAGCTGGGCATCACGGTCACCACCGCCTACCCGTGGGTGACGCGCGTGTACACTTATCCGCACGCGACGGTGCGGCTGAATTTTTTTCGCGTGACGGCGTGGAGCGGCGATTTGCGTCCGCATGAGGGACAGCAGTTTTCCTGGCAACCGCCCCTCTCCCTAGCCCTCTCCCCGGAAGGGGCGAGGGGACGAGTTTTAGTTTCTCCCGTGTTGCCCGCCAACGCGCCCATCCTGCGTGCGCTGGAGTTGCCTTCGCTGTACGCCATCAGCAATGTGCAAGAGCTGGGCGAGGAGGAATTCATGCGGCGGCTGGAAGCCGCGCTGCGGAAGGGTTTGCGGCTGGTACAGTTGCGCGAGAAGAATTATTCGCGCGAGGCGTTGCGCGAGCTGGCACTGAAAATGTTGCCGCTGATTCGCCAACACGATGCGCGCCTGTTCATCAATGCCGACATCGAGTTGGTAAGAGAAATCGGCGCGGACGGGGTGCAGCTCACCGGCGCGCAGTTGGCGGATTTGCGGCACATGCCGGAGGTGGCTTGGTGTGCGGCCTCTTGCCACAATGCTGCTGAGTTGCGCCGTGCCGAAGAACTAGGTTGCGATTTCGCTTTGTTGAGTCCGGTGTTGCCGACGCAGTCGCATCCGGGGGTACCGCATCTGGGCTGGGAAAACTTTGCGGCCATCGTGGCAGGTTCATCCATCCCGGTGTATGCGCTGGGTGGTTTGACGCACGATGACATGCAGACCGCGTGGCAGCATGGCGCGCACGGTATCGCTCTACTGCGTCAGGCCTGGTGAGCGGGAGGGAGTAATTCTTGTTCGTCTTGAGGCTGTGCGACGCGATAGTCCTCGCTGGCCCACTTTCCTAAATCGATCATCTTGCAGCGTTCGCTGCAAAACGGGCGAAAGCGGTTGCCGGTGTCCCATTGATGTTCTTTGCCGCAATGCGGACAGGCTACGATCGGTGCTGTTTTATTTTGCATTATGAAGGGATGCTGCAAAAGGTCAGTTTAAAAGGGACATCCTGTTCGAACAGGGAAGATTTCGCTGCATAGTTGGCGGCGATGAAGCGGATATTGATGGCGTACTTGTTGGCCCCGACCTCGGGTATGCACAGCAGTTCTCTGCTTATGCTGACCCGCAGCATTTGCGCGACACGCCCGCCCTGCATTTGCTGGAAAGTGCCTTGATGCGCAGTGAAGTGAAAGACCTTGCCGTTTTCGCGCAGCAGACGCAGGACGATTTTCAAACCGGTATGCAGAGGTAACAGCGGAGCCAGCCATGAGCGCAGATTTTCACGCCTCGAGCGAATATCCTGTTCTTGCCAGTAGTGATAGGAAGGCAGGTCAAACTGACATGTGCCGCCCGGCATGACAGCGCGTTGCTTGATGCCCATCAACCACTCATTCTCGCGCAGGTGCTGGCCGATCTTCCCGCTCATAGCGAGCAAAAACCCGGAAGCCTGCTCAATCTCAGCCAGAATCGCATCCAGTGCCTGTTCGGAAATCGCCGGGTTGTTGTGCAAGCCGGATAACACGCGTTTCTGTCGTTCCAGTTCTTGCAGTAAATCGGATTTCAAGTCGGCACGGCTGATGACTTCAAGAATTTCAAACAGTGTGATCAGTGCCGCGTGGTGATCCATGCTGTGATCATGTTCGGCGAAGTGCGTCATGCGCGCGAACAAATCCTCAAGGCGCAACAGGGTGCGAACCTTTTCATTAAGAGGAAACTCGTAGCTGATCACGCCGTCATTGCCCGATGTGCTGTTGAAGGAAAGTCAGTTGCGAACGATATATTGAATATCCTGATATCGTCAATCGTTGTTTTGCCTGTCCGAGTAGTGTCCATGCAGAACGCTAACCTGTTCTGCCAGGCTGTCCAGACCGGCATCATTGCGTATGACATCGTCAGCCAGTTGAAGCCGTTCGGCCCGCGGTGTTTGCTGTGCGATGATGCCGCGTACTTCTGCCTCGGTCATTCGACTGCGTCCAATGACGCGCGCAACCTGGGTATTTTCGTCGCAATCCACCACCAGAACGCGCTGAGCCAGTTGCCGAAACGCTGGACTTCCCGGTAATAGCGGCACGACAAGGATGATGTAGGGTTTGGTTTGCAATTGCCGGAGTTGCACCTTGGCCTGTTCGAGTATCAGGGGATGCAAAATCAGTTCCAGCCGTTGCTTGGCAGCCGCATCCGAAAAGATCAGCCCGCGCATTTTTGCGCGATTCAATGCACCGTCATCCGTGATGTAATCATCGCCAAAGGCCGCACGAATCGCCGCAATGGCCTCGCCACCGGCTTGCGTCAGGTGGCGGGCGATTGCGTCCGTGTCGATGATGCCTGCGCCATGTTTCGCGAACAAGCCGGCCACCGTGCTTTTGCCGCAGCCTATCCCACCGGTGAGCCCTATACAGAGCCTCATTTCAATCCTATTTCGAAGGTCAAACAAGGCGGCTGCACCCGCAAGGGGTATGCCGTGCGGTTCCCGATGCTTCGCATCGACCGCGACGCAAAGCGAACGACGCAGGCAGTGCCGCCCTCATCCCAACCTTCCCCCGGAGGGGGAAGGAGCAATCGTCCCCTCTCCCTGCGGGGGAGGGTTAGGGTGGGGGTATCTTTAGCACGACTATAACCAGCGACTTGGCTATCGTCTTTCGGGTGCCCGGCCAAAAGCTCTTCGGCTGATAGCCTAGTCGAATGGCTATAACCAATGACTTGCCCAGCGTCTTTTGCTGGGTTAGTCAGATGGCTAGTAGTCATATCAGTTGTTTCATCAGGAGTGAGCGAGGAAGCCAACGCAGTTTCACCGATGAAATAGGATTGGAATCATGGGACCGAAAGCAGTTGCAGATAACCTTGTGTCAGAGTTTGTCCCCAGAACAGCGCGATCAGCCCTCCGCCCGCCAGATAAGGGCCAAATGGGATGGGGATGTTGCGACCATGCTTGAGTGCCACTATCAAGGTGATGCCGATCACCGCGCCTACCAGCGAGGACAGCAAAATGATCAGCGGCAACATTTGCCAGCCCAGCCAGGCACCCAGGGCCGCAAGCAGTTTGAAATCGCCGTAGCCCATGCCTTCTTTGCCGGTGGTGAACTTGAACAGCCAGTACACGCTCCACAGCGCGAGATAACCGATTACTGCACCAAGCACTGCGCTGGGCAAATTGGTAAAGACCCCAAACAGGTTGAGCAGCAAGCCCGCCCAGAGCAGTGGCAGAGTGATGTCGTCCGGTAGCAATTGCGTGTCAAAGTCGATTGCAGTGAGAGCCAGCAATGCCCAGATGAGCAGCAGAGCACCGACCGCAGCCAGTCCGAAACCAAAGTGCCAAGCCGCATAGGCGCACAGAATTCCGCTGATCGCCTCGATGATCGGATAGCGGGGCGAAATGGCTGCACCGCAGCCCTTGCACTTGCCGCGTAACAGCAGATAACTGACGATGGGGATGTTTTCCCACGCGCTGATAGCGTGATTGCAATGCGGGCAGGCGGAGCGTGGAACGATGAGATTGTAAGGTGTGTGTGGGGCAGGTTCACCCTCCGCACTCGCAGGCGATTGGCTGTGATCTACGTCACTTTGGGCTTCGCTTTGGGACAACTCGGCACATTGTTGCTGCCAGCCAAGTTCCATCATTTTCGGCAAACGATGAATCACCACGTTAAGAAAACTGCCGACCATCAGGCCCAATACGGCACACATGCCGGTGAACGCGAGCAGTGAAGATTGGAGAAGCTGGAACAATTCAGTCATGTCGGCCGTTTCAGTGGAGACTAATCCGCGCGCGGGTTATGTCAGAGCTTAAAACTGCCGACCATCAGTCAAAGGTTCAGGCATGCGCCAACAAATGCGGCGGGGATCGTTTGCAGTAGCTCCGGCAAACTCATAGTGTCGCAACAAGGATCGGGGGTTGAGGATTGCGGGGGAATTTGTACTTTGTACCTTGTACCTTGCGCCTCTTGCCTGATTTTTCATTAAATGACTTCGCCCATCTTGAAGATCGGCAGATACATCGCAATCACCATGCCGCCGATCAGCGTGCCGAGTACCACCATGATGACCGGCTCCATCAGGCTGGAGATGGCTGCCACCGCATCATCCACTTCGGCTTCATAGAAGTCGGCCACTTTGCTGAGCATGGCGTCCAGCGAGCCGGCCTCTTCACCGATGGCACACATTTGCAACACCATGCTCGGGAATATCCCGGTGTTCTGCATGGCGACGGTCAGGCCGCTGCCGGTGCTGACTTCGCGTTGAATGACTTTGGTGGCATTGAAATACACCGCATTACCCGCCGCACCGGCAACCGAATCAAGGGATTCGACCAATGGCACGCCGGCAGCGAACATGGTGGCAAGTGTACGGGTCCAGCGGGCGATAGTGGCTTTGCGGATCAGCTCGCCGAAAATGGGCAGTTTAAGCAACAGTTTGTCCATGGTGTCCTGCATTTTTTTGTTGCGCTTCCAGAAATAGAAGAAGGCGTAAAGGCCACCACCGATCCCGCCAAAAATCAGATACCAATAGGTCACGAAGGCATCGGAGATGTTCATCAGGACCAATGTCGGAGCTGGCAACTTCGCACCAAAGCCTTCGAACAATTCCTTGAACGCCGGGATTACGAAAATCATGATCACGGCGGTAATGAGGAACGCCACTACAATGATGGAAATCGGGTAGAACAGGGCTGATTTAATCTTGCTCTTGAGTGCCTGGGTTTTTTCCATGTAGGTCGCCAGACGCTCCAGCAGGGCGTCCAGAATACCCGCTGCCTCACCCGCACCGATCAGGTTGCAATACAACGCGTCGAAATACAGCGGGTATTTCAGGAAGGCCTGCTGCAGGCTGCTGCCGGTTTCAACGTCGGTTTTGATGTCCAGCAGCAATCGTGCCACAGAGGGATTGCTATGCCCCTTACCCACGATGTCGAAAGCCTGCAACAGGGGTACGCCCGCTTTCATCATGACGGCAAGTTGGCGCGTGAATAGCGTGATGTCCTTGGCTGAGATGGCCTTGCCCTTGTTGCGCTGACGTTTTATTTTTGTGACATTGACCCCTTGGCGCCGCAAATGAGCAGACACGCTGGCTTCGCCGGGCGCGCGCATCTCGCCTTTGACCAGCTTGCCGGTTTTGTCCTTCCCTTCCCAGGCGTAAGTAAAATCTTTTGCCTTTTGATCTTTTGCTGCGACAGCCATAGTGTCTCCCTTGGGTCACTCACTAATTGTTTATGGGCTAATGTTGGCGGGCATCATGCCGAGCTTTATGCCTCTTGTAAAGGCATGTTTTCTATTGGGAACCTCTAAAAATCCACATTTCATCCCAACTGATGAACTACTAGCCGTTCGACTAAGCTGTCAAAAGACGCCAGCCAAGTCGCTGGTTATGCTGCGTTGCGTAAAAAATTTCTTGCTTACATATCCAAACATATGCGGCGCGGCGAAATTTTTTAGTTCCGGCCAACCTAAAGGTTACCCTACACTGAAACTTTGTTTTCCGCGCCTAGCTGACGATTCCGCACGAGCTGCTTTTGCCCGTAGCGGATCGGCGTCCCCTTGTGGGGCATTTGGGCGAACTCTGAATTTTTAGAGGTTTCCTATTACCGATTATTCGGTTGTGCCGGAAAAATGCGCGCCACCTTCACAATGCGATCCTGTGTCTGAATGATCTCTATCGGATAGCCTGCGATTTTCAGGCTGGTGCCTGTTTCCGGAATGTCTTCGAGATGATCAAGAATCAGGCCGTTCAGTGTTTTCGCGCCATCCAGCGGCAGCTGCAAACCCAGTTTACGATTCAATTCGCGCAAACTGCTGCTGCCTTCCAGCAGAACACTACCATCTTCCTGGCGCAGAAATTTACCGGTTTGCGAGGGCGATTGCGTAGTGAATTCGCCGACGATTTCCTCAAGGATGTTTTCCAGCGTCATCAAGCCGAGCAGCTCGCCATATTCATCCACCACCAATCCAAGCCGCGAGTGGCGCTCCTGAAACTGTTGCAGTTGCTTGAGCAGCGGCGTGTCGGAGGGGATGAAGTAAGGCTCATTGAGTATTTCGCGCAGTTGGGTCAAATCCAGCGTGGTTTCCTGCAGCAAGGCCGGCACCCGTTTGATATGCAAGATGCCAATGATGTTGCTGGGCGTGTCGGCATAAACCGGCAGCAGCGTGTGGTGGCAGGTAATGATTTGCTGGCGCAATTCGTTCGCGTCGGCGTTGATATCCAGTGCTTCGATATGATTGCGCGGAATCATCACATCGTTCACGGTGATGCGTTCAAGATCAACCAGATTGAGCAGCATCTTCTGATGCTTGCGCGGCAGGAAATGCTCAGCATCCAATACCAGTCCGCGCAACTCCTCCATCGTCATTTTTTGTCTGCTTTGATCGGTTTCTATCTTGATGCGCAGCAACCACAGAACGCCTTTTACCATGGCAGTGGCTACCGAGACCACCGGATGGAATAGCGTGATCAGCGGCGTGAGCAAATAGCTGGCCGGCAGCGCGATGCGTTCCGGGTAACTTGCCGCGATGATCTTGGGCATGATTTCGCTGAATACCAGAAGCACGAAAGTGAGTGCCAGTGTGCCCAGCAGTATCGCCAAATCGTTTTGTCCGAATAGGCGCAGGATGATGATATTGGTCACCGCAGCGGCACCGACGTTGAGCAGGGTGTTGCCGAGCAGGATGGAGCCGAGCAATTTATCCACCTTGCCGAGCAGGCGGTTGACCAGTTTGGCGCTGCGATTCCCTCTGCGTACCAAGCTGTTCAGGCGATAGCGGTTGATCGCCATCATGCTGGTTTCCGAGCCGGAGAAGAACGCGCTGAAAACCAGCAACAACAGCAAGATGCCAAACAGTGTGACTAAAGAGATGTCTTCCAAAGTGATGCCCTAGTTATTGTGATGGCGGGTCATTTTGATGGTGGGTAATTTCGACGATGGGAATAGTGGGCGAGAGGTAAGCGGGTGTCAAGCGGCGCGTCGGCTGCTCAAAACCATCAGCAGCACACCGGCAATCACCATCGGCAAGCTTAGCCATTGCCCCATGCTCATGCCCAACGACAGCAGACCGAGAAAATCGTCCGGCTCGCGAGTGAATTCGACGAGAAAACGGAAGCTGCCATAGCCGATCAGGAATAAGCCTGACACTGCGCCGACAGGACGCGGCTTGCGTGCGTACAACCAGAGCAGCGTGAATAACAACACGCCCTCCAGTACGAATTCATAAAGCTGGGAGGGGTGGCGCGGCAGATTATCCACTTTGGGAAAGATCATTGCCCATGGCACGTCAGTGGGCCGTCCCCACAGTTCCCCGTTGATGAAATTGCCGAGGCGGCCAAACGCCAGGCCGGGCGGCACCAGAGGGGCGATGAAGTCGGTTAATTGCAGCCAGCGCAGTTGCCGTTTGTGCGCGAACCACACTATCGCCACCAGCACGCCGAGAAAGCCGCCGTGAAAAGACATGCCGCCTTGCCAGACCGCAAAAATCTCCAGCGGATGTGCGGAGTAATAAGCGGCTTTGTAGAACAGCACATAGCCCAAACGCCCGCCCAGAATCACCCCAAGTACGCCATAGAACAGCAGGTCGTCGAGCAGTTTGGCAGTGAAAGGGACAAGGGGTTGTGAGGATGGCGTGCGCTCGCTCTTCTTTGCATCTTGAGCCTTGCGCCTTGCAGCTTGTGCATTGTTTAGCATGGCGATGCGTTTGCGCCCCAGCCACAGGAAAGTCATAAAACCGGCGAGGTACATCAGCCCGTACCAATGAATGGCAAGCGGGCCGAGTTGCAGGGCGACAGGATCGAATTGCGGATGAACAAGCATGAGAGAATCAGGTAAAATCAAAAAGTCGATTATACGGACATCTCTAAAAACCGTCGCGGGTGGTCTTTGAAGCAGCGAAAAACAGTCGCGGTTAAAACCGCTCCCGCGCTCACGATATTTCACAAGCAGAAAGAGGTAAACATGACCACAGCACAGCAATTGAACACGCAATTCGGCATCAACGGACATCTGAGTTTTCGCGAAGATGCCAGCGGGTTGATCGTCGCGGAAATCAGCAATGCGCGGGCAACTGCATCGCTCTGTCTGCAGGGCGCGCACCTGATGATTTGGCAGCCCAAGAGTCAAGCGGTGCCGGTGGTGTGGTTGTCGCGCGATGCCAAG
>OBLT010001738.1_pt1 | contig 13756 bp, 11 predicted proteins | sample 1518721 | NCBI WGS metagenome assembly OBLT01 (sample SAMEA3539307, study PRJEB22396) | soil metagenome | biome: tundra; feature: field; material: soil | place: USA | collected 2010-05 | depth 0.15 m | reverse complement strand
GACGCGTGCCTACCGGGAGCTACTAGAAATGCGCATCATCTACCGGGTTGACGGGTACGGGTACTTCCCCGACGTCAGCAGCTAGAACCCGAACGGCCTGCACCGGTCGGGTAAAGGACAGCTAGCACCGGGTGGCTGGCGGGCCAGCTCGCCGAGGACGCCCGCGGGTTCCTGCTCACCGGCAGCAATACCCCGCCGGCCCAGCTCGAGGCCAGGAACCGGACGCCGCTGTTCCTGGAAACCAGCAGGCCGGGATCTTCGCCGTCGGCGACGTCCGCAGCGGGTCAGTCAGGCGGGTCGCGACCGCCATCGGGGAAGGCTCGATGGCGGTGCGACTGGCGTTCGAACGCCTCCAGGACCCTTGAGGCGTCCAGCCGTTCAGGCCGTCGGCCAGCAGCGGCCGCAAGACCCCCGGCCCGTTCGGGAACAGAGATCTTGACACCGAACGGACCTGGGGCAGATCGCTCATGCGCTGTTCCTTGACGATCCCGGGGTGCGCGCAGCGGCCGTAGAGGATCCGTCGGGCTTCGTTCGCCATGACGGGCTGCTTCTCATTGCTGAGGTGCAGCGGGTACCCGAATTGCTGCTGTCGATCAAGCGTGAGGTCGACCGCGACCCGCGGCCCGGCCGTTTTCTGTTGACCGGGTCGGCCAGGTTGCTGGACATGCGTGATCTGCCGGATGCGCTACCGGGACGGGCCGAGACGATCGAGCTGTGGCCGCGGTTAGCCGAGGCCAGGTGAGGGTGCGATGTTGAAGTTGTCCCGGAAGACGTTGCCCGGATCGTAGCGATGCTTGAGCGCGCGCAGGGCCGCTGGGTTGAGGACCGACAGCGCGGACCAGGCCGGGACCCGCCTCGCCGCCGCTTTCCGCCGATGTCACCCCCGAAGTGGATGTCCGCATTCGTGTCGGCAGATGCGGGAATGTGCCTCCAGGATCTACTGCGGTCTGGGGATGTCGCTTGTCTGCTGGCAGATGACCTGCTGGTCGCGCTGCCCTCAGGTGTTGGCGGGGCCGGCGGCGGAACTCCATGCCAGAAAACCCGGGAAGCACCTGACACCTGGAAGCGATGGCATGGGTGCCGGCCTGGCATGAGCACTGTGGGCGAGTAACAGTCACGGCTTCCTCGACGCTATTAGGATATCTACTACTTTCAGCTACTAACCCATGCAGCGTGCGCGCCGCCGTCGTCGGGCCCGCTAACGGTGTTGGGGCAGGAGATCGATGGCCACTTCGACAGCCGGGCGGCGATCCATGCCGTCTGGCGCGACAGGCGAGACCGCTCGTACCGCGGAGCGGGCTGCAGCCGCGATGTTACTTCAGAACATCTCCTCTGTGTTTCCGGCTATAACGCGAGCCCACGTTCGGACAGTCAGCGCGATATTCGCGGTCACCGCCAGAAGAGGCTGCACAGGGACAGGAAGTTGACCACATGGTCTCACCAGCGCTTGAGAGAGACGTGCGGACGCGCCATCGGCGCCGTGCGACTCCAAACGCCTCGGTCTTCCTCAGCAAAGGCCAGTTGCTTGCGGTTCTGCTGATTCTGGGGGCGATCGCCGCCAGTTCCTGCTACCGGCCGCGGCTGACCGTGACCGTCGTGGTCGCCGCATGCATGTTGTTCTACATAGTGACAGCCTTGCTCAAACTGGTGATCACCCTGGCCGGGCGCAACTACCGCCCGCCGCGCTGGAAACGGGTGTGGCCCGGGGATCCGACCCTGCCGGCCTATGCCGTGCTGCTGCCTGTGCACAAGGAAGCCAATATGCTCCGCCACCTGGTCTCCCGGGTGGACAAGCTGGTGTACCCGCGGCGGAAGCTACGCGTACTGCTTCTGATCGAGCACGACGACCTGGAGACGCTGGAAGCGGCGAGCAGGCTCCGCATCCCCTTCTACGGCGGGCCGGACCAGATGGCGGCCGGCGGATATCTGCGAATCGTGGTGATCCCGCCGGGCGGTCCGAGGACCAAGCCGAACGCGATGAATGTGGCGATGAACATCGTGGTCAGAGAGGGCTGCGAATTTGTCACCGTCTATGACGCGGAGGACCGGCCTGACCCGGATCAGCTTCTCAAGGCGGTCGGCACCTTCCGCGCCGCCACGATGGACCTGGCTTGCCTGCAAGCCGAGCTGGCGTTCTGGAACGACGACACCAACTGGGTGACCGCCCTTTACTGGATCGGCTACAAAATCCACTTCACGCGTTTCCTGCCGGGCCTGGCGCGGCTCGGGCTGCCCATTCCGCTCGGCGGTACTTCCAACCACTTGCGGGTCAGTGCCCTGCTGGACGTGGCGCTGCGGCCCGGCGGTCAGGTCTGGGATCCGCACAATCTCACTGAGGATGCCGACCTCGGCGCCCGGCTTGCGGCCGCCGGCTACCGGGTCGACCTGCTGTCCTCCACCACGATGGAGGAGGCACCCGTCAAGGCCACGGTGGTGGACAAGCAGCAGCGGCGGTGGAAGGCCGGCTATCTCCAGACCGGGCTGGTGCACACTCGCCGGCCGCTGCGCTCCATGCGGAGGATGGGCCCGGCCCGGTGGCTGTGCTTCAACCTGCTGATGCTCGGGGTGCCAGTATCTTTCCTGCTCAACCCGCTGTTCGTCGCGCTCACTGTGGCATATTTCACGACTCGCTCTGAGCTGATAGTGGCGCTCTTCCCGGCTCCTGTCTACTACCCGGGCGTTGCCGTGATGCTGCTGGGGAATCTCGGCCTGCTCTATGAGCTCATGCATGCCTGCCTTGAGGAGGCTGAGCACGCCAGGGGCCGTTTCGACCTGGTGCGGTACATGCTGATGGCTCAGCTGATGTGGCTGTGGATGAGCCGCTCCACCTACATCGCCGTGTTCGAACTGGTCACCGGAAAGCGTGCCTGGCACAAAACCCCGCACGGCCATGCCGAGGCGGAGGAGGCCGGGTTCAGGCATCGCTGCCAGTCCGTGCCGCCCGGCTGGCAGGCAAGCCAGCCATCCGGCTGGCAGACTGCGCCATTCGCTGGGCACTCGCTAGAGGACAGGTATTGGGCAGAATCCACATAGGGGCGCGGCCCATGCTCGCAGCGGCACTCGTTTCCTTGCTCTGCGGCTGCGGGGAGATCGCCCCGTCCATCCCGCCAGGAAATGACTGGACCGTAGCCGCGGGAGCCAGCAGCCCGGCGGCTACGGCAGTTCCACCACGTACCACAGCCGGGAGCACGCTGATAAGAAAGGTCTCGGCGGAGCGCAGGGCGCTCACCGCCGCGCTCGGGATCCAGGTCTACTGGAACTCGACCGGCACCCGCGCGGAGATGGCGGCCGACGCGAACCGCATCTTCAGCTACGTAGTCGGCCTGGGCGCCAACAGCGTGGGCATCAACTTTGCCTTCTACACCGATGGTGTTTATCCGACCAGCGTCTACGGCGTGCGTGGCAGCACCCCCAGCCCCGCGACCATCGCCATGGTGATCGCCAGCGCCCGTCGGCACGGGCTGCGGGTCCTGGTCCGGCCGCTGCTGAACGAGAAGAATATCGTGGACAGCAGGGGCGACTGGCGCGGCTCCATCGAGCCGCCATCTGTCAGCTCGTGGTTCCACAGTTACTACGAATTCCTCAAGCCTTACTTCGCCGCCGCCCAGCGCAGCGGGGCCACCAGCTTCAACGTCGGCTCCGAACTCGACTCGCTAGCCCCGGACGAGGCCGAATGGACCGCCTTCGACGCCGCGGTTGCGAAGTTGTTCACCGGCCAGCTGGAATACGCGGTCAACTATGGCCGATGGCAGGAAGACCCATCTTATGAGCCGGTGCCCGACGCAGGCGTTGACGCCTGGCCGCAGCTGGGCCTCGGGGACAGCGCCACGGTGCGGGAGCTGACCGCCGCCTGGGTCACCTGGCTGCATAACCAGCCCGAGTCGGTACTCAGGGGAACCGTCCTTCAAGAAGTGGGCATGGCCGGGGTCTCCGGCGCCTACCGCGAACCGGCCCTGGCTGCCCCCAGCGGAGCGACCCTGGATACGACGATCCAGGACAAGTGGCTCGCAGCGGCCTGTACTGCCGTGAAGCAGACCGATATGGCGGGCATCTACTTCTATGACGTCAACAGCACTGACCGCCCGGCGAACGCAGGCGGTTACAGCGCCGGCTCCTTCATCGGCCGCGGCGACAGCGTCATCAAGACCTGCTTCGCTTCCGGATGGCGCTGACGGTGCAAGCCTGGCCCCGCGCCACCGCGTCCTCCGCTGAGGCCGAGACGATGGCCATCCGGATGGGACCGCCCAGGGACCGGATGGTCCTGGCGGTCGGTCTCATCGCGGCTGTGCTGTCCACCGCGTCGACCTACTACTATTTCCGGCACCATCTCATCCTCGGCTACCAGGACTCTTTCTCCCACCTGGAGATCAGCCGGCGCGTCGTGGCCGGGCTCTCCCCCGGAATCGCCCAGCTAGGCGGCATCTGGCTGCCAGTGCCGCAAATACTCCAGGACCTGTTCAGCTGGAACGATGCGCTCTACCGGACGGGCCTGGCCGGTTCGGCCGTATCGATGACCTGCTACGTGGCATCGACCGTGCTGCTGTACCGGCTGATCCGCGTCTATTCCCACGAGCGCAAATGGCCGGCTGTCGCCGGGGCGATGGTGTTCGCCACCAACGTCAACGTGCTCTACCAGCAGAGCACGTCGATGGATGAGCTGCCGTTCTACGCATTCACCATCGCGGCCGTCTACTACCTGGTCATGTGGGGGGAAACAAAGAATCCGGCGAACCTGCTCGCCGCCAGCATCGCCTCAATGCTGGCCGTGCTCTGCCGCTACGAAGGCTGGTTCCTGGCCGTTATCTACGTCATCTGCGTCATGGTGATGGCACACCGGTTCGGCTACTCGTGGCGTGATACCCGCGGACTGGCTCTTGCCAGCGCCATCTTCGGCCTCCTGATTCCGATGGGCGGCTGGCTGCTCTACAACTACATGATCTTCAACAATCCGCTGAACTTCGAAAACGGTCCGGATTCGAGCGCAGCGCAGATGGCCGAGCGGCACATCGATATCAACATCGGCAACTGGCCCCTGACACTCAAGGGCTATGGCTACGCGGTCAGTTCGGATCTCGGCCTCGCCGTGATCATGGTCGCAGCCCTCGGGCTGGTCGTCTTCCTGGCCGCGGAGCGCTTTTCCGCCAGGTCGGTGCCGGTACTGGGCCTGCTCACCATCGTGCCGTTCTTCCTGTGGACGCTTGAAGCAGGCAAGGAGCCGCTGAGCATGCCTCAGCAGAGCGGCCTGACGAACTACCGCTTCGGCCTCGTCGTCGTGATTCCGGCCGCGATACTGATCGGCTACCTGATCTCCAGGCTCCCCGGACCGGTCGTGCTTCCGGCGGCCCTGGCCAGCATTCTCGCCCTGGCCGCGATATCCGGGCAGTCATTCGGACGGCATCAGGTGGTGCTGGCCACCGAGGCCGCTCAGGACCTGTCGGCGCAGCAGCCGCAGATACAGGCCGGGAACTTCCTGGTGCAGCACACCACCGGGCTCATCCTGCTGGATATTGTGCAGAACGATCGAGTCGGCTTCGACGTTGCCGACCGCACGATCTACGACGGCACCAGGGAAACCGGGACGAACCAGTGGGCGGCCGTGCTCAGGAACCCGCAAGCCTATGGCATCCGCGTGATCGTGATGCGGCTGCCCAACCCCGCCAAGCCCGTAGACGTTGTCTACTTCGTCCTGCACGACTCGCCGAGGCTGAGGTCCTACCGGCTCATCTATCACAGCCCGTCATACCTGATCTACGGCCTGCGGGTTGGGCTTGATCCGAGACACGGATGAGTGCTGACGTCATCAGGACGCCGGCCAGCTGTGGGAGGAAGCCGCGATAACCTGCCCGCTCGGGTCAGCCGGGGTGTGGATGGTCTGGGATGCGCCGGAGGGTCGCGGTTCGGCTGCGCCGGGGGGCTGCCGGGCCGATACTGGACCGGTGATCGGCGCCGCGTTCGGGGTCATTCTGGGCAGTGCCCAGGCCGGTGATGAGGCGGCCTTCGCCCGCATCTTCCGTGACGCGCAGCCGGCGCTGCTGCGGTACCTGCGGGTGATCACGCCGGAGGCGGAGGACGTGGCTGGTGATACCTGGCTACAGGTGGCGGCCGGGCTGGCGGGTTTCCGCGGCGGGGAGAAGGCGTTCCGGGCGTGGCTGTTCACCATTGCCCGGCACCGGGCGGCTGACGCCGGCCGGTCACGGGCTCGCCGTCCCGCAGTACCGCTCGCGGACAGCGGGGCCGCAGAGCATGTGGTGTCCCCGGACTCCGCCGACCTGGCGCTGGAGGCGGTCTCCGCGCGGGCGGTGGTGGCGCTGATCGCGGCGCTGCCCCGCGATCAGGCTGAGATCATCATGTTGCGGGTGGTGGCCGACCTGGATGTCGGCGAGGTGGCGCGGATCGTCGGCAAGACCCCGGGCGCGGTGCGGGTGGCCGCGCACCGCGGCCTGCGCCGGCTCGCTGGCCTGACTCAGCGGGCAGGCGTAACACAATGAGCGGTCGGGACGCTTTGCATGGTGAGATGCCTGGGTTTGCCTTCCCCGGCCGGCCCCACGACGAGCCGCTGCTGGACATGATCTTCGAGCGGCGCCCTGTCCCCCCCGGAGCGCCGCCGGAGATGCATGACCTGGCGCGGATACTCGCCGCTCTGACCGGCCCGGCGGAACCAGGTGAGCTGGCCGGGGAGGCGGCAGCGCTACGTGCGTTCAGGCGACTGGCCTCCCCGGCTGGGGCCCGATCCGCTGCTCTGCGGCCGTTGCGGCGCTGGCGGTCCCGGCGGCCAGCCCGTGGCCGGCCCAGGCTGGCCACGGCGCTGATCGTGGCGGTAGTCGGGCTGGGCGGCACCGCCACGGCCTACGCCGGCGTGCTGCCCGCCCCCGTCCAGGAGATGGCCCACGTCACGCTGGACGCACCGGCACCACATCATCGCGGCCAGCACCCGCCGGCCGTACGTGGAGCGCGGCCGGACGGGCGGCCCAGGCTCCGCCCAGCAAGCCCGCGTGGCCCGAGGGAGGGTCGTGCGGGGGGCACCGCTCAGGCTCCTGGCCGTGTACGGGTCCCCCGGCTAGGTCATGGGTCACCGCAACGCGGCCACGGGGCCGCTCGCTGCTGCGCTCACGACCCGTCGCCAAACCAAAATCCGCCAGGCCGCGGACGTGGTGATCCGGGCAGGTCAGCCCCAAAGGCGGCATGCTGCCCGGACACTGCCAGCTAGAGCGCGGCGCGCCCGGCGAACAGGCCACGTTGATCTCCACCAGCCGGGTGTCGGCCATAGCCAGGCGGGTAGACGGCAGGCGGCGAGGCTTGTCCACCTTGCGGGCCGGGTTGTCTGCTTCGGGCTCGACGAGTTCCTGTTCGCGCGCCTGCTGCTCGGGCGGCACCCCGCGCGTCTGCCGGCCGGCCGGCACCCCGCGTTCCTCGAATCTCCGCTCGTACTGACCCATCTACTGACCCTCCTCGTCGCTTTGAAACGCCGCGGGTCCGGCTCCCTCCCACGCCGCACGGAGCAGGCGCCGCAGGTCGCCGGAGCTCACTGGCCTGGGGTTGCCCGGCGGTACGGCCGGCCTGATGGCCTCGGCGGCGGCCGGGATGTCGGACTCCGCGAAGCCATAATCGCGCAGCGCGCGCGGTGCCTGGAGTTCGCGGCGGAACTCTTCCAGGCCGTCGACCGCCCGTTCGGCGCCCAGCGCGGCGGCGATCCGCCGCTCCGCCTCGGGCGCGGGCGGCCCGTTGAAGGCCAGCACGTACGGCAGCACCACCGCGTGGGTCTGCGCGTGCGGCAGGTTGTACGCGCCGCCGAGGACATGGCAGATCTTGTGGTGCAGCCCCGATCCCGCCGAGGCGAACGCCGTCGCGGATAGGTACGCGGCGTAGAGTGCCTGCTCACGCCCGTCCAGGTTGGCCGGGTCGGCGAACACGGCGGGCAGGCCGGCCCGCAGCGCGCGGATCCCCTCGGTGGCGAGCGCCCAGTCGATCGGGTCGGCGTTCGGCCCCCACATTGCGTCGATGCAGTGCGCCAGCGCGTTCAGGCCTGACGCCACGCTCACCGGCACCGGCAGCGAGACGGTCAGCGCCGCGTCGTAGACGATCACCCGCGGCAGGACGCGCGCATCCACGCCGGTCGTCTTGCGCCCGGCTTCGGTCAGCCCCCACACGCTGGTGGCCTCCGAGCCGGCGTAGGTGGTGGGCACGGCCACGATCGGCACTCCGCTGGTCAGCGCGATCGCCTTGGCCAGCCCGGTGGCCGAGCCGCCGCCGATGCTCACCAGCGCATCGGCGCCGCCGCCTGCCGCCGCCTCGCGGGCCCGCGAGGCGACATCGGCCGGGACATGCATGACGACATCGTGATACCGCAGCACGACCGGCGCGCTGGCCGTGATGCGTTCGGCCAGCCCGCGGTCGCGTTCGGAGGCGATCACCATCACCTTCGACGCACCCAGCCGCTCGAGCTCCCTCGGCACGGTCTCCGCCGCCTCACCCGAGCCGAAGCACACCCGCTGGGGCTGGCTCTCGTGGACGAAACGCACGCTCATCCGCTGGCCTCCCGGCCCAGCAGTGACGACACCGCCGCGGCCAGCGCACCCGCCGGATCCTCCGGCAGGCGCATCGACCGCCAGCCGATGTGCTTGTCCGGGCGGACCAGGATGGCGCCATCCTCCGCGACCTCGCGCAGCCGGGCCCAGTCGAAGTACAGGTCGGTGACCTCCCGCCCGGGCCCGATGACCACCGCCTCGAGCGGGATGCCGAGCTGATCGGCGACCTTGTCGGTAGCACTGACCCATGCCTCCCCGGCGATCCCGGTGATCAGCGTGAACCTCGTCATCGGGGCTAGGTCGAGGGTGGAGAGCTTGTGCCTGCTGTCACCCACCCAGGCGTGCGGCAGCCGGGACCCGGGCACGGTCGAAGGCTGGTAGTACAGCTCGGGGTCGCGTACCGGTTCGGGCCGGGAGGATCCATCGGAGACGATCGCCGCCGATGCGTAGAACTGTCCGAGCTCGACACCGTGGGCGTTGAATTCGTAGTCCTTCAGCTCCATCGCCTCGGCCAGGGCGGCCCGGATGGCCTCGCCCTGGGGGGTGCTGGCCTTCCGCTCCTCGATGCGTTCGATCATCTCCGCCTCGGTCTTGGCCTCGGCCAGCCCGAGCGCGTCGAAGAACTGCACGAACTCGCGGCTGGACTTGTTGGCTCGCAGCACGATCTGGCGGGCCACCGGAGCGCGTTCGGCCGAGTAGGTGTCAAGCAGCGACCCGCTGGCCTGGCCGCGCAGCACGGCGGCGAGCTTCCAGCCGAGGTTGTAGGAGTCCTGGACGGAGGTGTTGGAGCCGAGCCCGTTGCTCGGCGGGTGGCGGTGGACGGCGTCCCCGGCGCAAAAGACCCGGCCCGCCTGCAGGTGCGTCGCGTACATCTCGTTGTTGCCCCACAGCGAGGTGCCGGTGATCTCCACCTCGAGCCCGGGCATGCCGAGCAGGTTGCGCACAATCTGCCGCGCCGCCTCCTCGTCAACCACCGGTGCGGGCTGGCTAATGTCATAACCCCACACGATCAGCCACTCGTTCCACGGCCTGACCATACGGACCAGACCCGCGCCGATCCCGCCGACGTTCGAGCCCGGCTGGATCACCCAGTACAGCACGGAGGGGCGGTGGCTCACGTGAGCCGAGATGTCGGCCTTGAACGTGATGTTCATCGAGCCCGCGATGTCCATCTGGCCCTGCATCGGAAGGCCGGTGTCCGCCGCGACCATGGAGCGGGCGCCGTCCGCGCCGATGAGGTACTTCGCGCGGATGGTGTAGACCCACCCGGTCAGGCGATCGCGCACCTGCACGTCGACGCCGTCGGCGTCCTGAACATGTGAGAGGTACTCGGTGGAGAAGCGGGCCTGGGTGCCGCGGGCGGCCGCGTTCTCGACCAGGATGGGCTCGAGGTAGGTCTGCGGGATGTCGCAGGTCAGGGACGGTGAGGCCAGCTGGTAATCGGCCTCGCGGGCCGGATGCGTGCCCCAGGTGCGGATGCGGCCGATCTCCTCACCCGCGATCGAGGTGCAGAACACGGTGTCGCCGATGATCTCGTGCGGCGAGGCGTCCGCCAGCACCTGCGCCTCGATGCCGAGGTCACGGAAGATCTCCATGGTGCGCTGGTTGGTGATGTGCGCCCGGGGCGTGTTGGCTGTCCACCTGTACTTGGTGATCATGATGTTGGGGATCCCGAGCGTGGCCAGGCACAGTGCGGCCGATCCTCCGGCCGGTCCTGATCCGACGATCAGCACATCGGTTTCGACCGTTCCCTGCGGGAGCTCGGTCTCGGCAAGTCCGTCATCGAACGCGGGCATCGTGTCCACCTTTCCTGCGGCCTGGTGCTTCCTCGCTCAGGCCCTTCCGGCCAGTGTCACGGGTCACCTGGGCAAATCCCGAGTCCTGGCGGCCGAGATGGCGGAAATGCAAAGCTCCGGTGGTTTCGAGGGTTCAGGCCGGCGTGAGCGTCCCGACCTGCGCCCGGCGCCGGACCTCGCCGGCCCGCTGGCCGAAGTGCTCGCGGAAAACGTGGGAGAAATACGCGGCCGAGGTGAAACCGCACGCCGCGGCGACGTCGGCCACGGTGCCGCCCGCGGCCGCGGGTCCGGTCAGGATCGCATACGCCAGCTGGAGGCGGCGGGACAGGACGTGCCCGGGGATGCTGGTCCCGCCGGCGGCGAAGACGCGGGACAGGTGGCGCTCGCTGATCCCGATGGCGGCGGCCACCCGGGAGGCCGTGAGCCCGGGATCTGGCAGGTGCGCCTCTATGAAGCAACGCGCTGCGGCCCGGTAGGCCAGCGACGGATCGGCGTCCCGGCCGACGGTGAGTATCGTGACCAGCTCCAGTATGGTGCGTTCGTCAGCCGGCACGGCACGTTCCGAGCGGGCCGCGCGACCGGTCAGGCTGGCCAGAGCCCGGGCGTAGGGATCTCCGCGTGACCGGAAGTCGGTGATTACCGGAGACCGGAGCGAGGCCAGGCCCGTGTTCTCGGTGAAAGCCAGGCGTGGCACCTTGATGGCTAGTTCCTCGAGGCCGCGGGCGAACCCGCGCGCGAAGGGCCGGTCCGCGTCGCAGATCAGGATGTGGCCCGGCCGCAGCGCCCGGCTGCCGCCTTCGTCCTCGAACCAGGCATCTCCCCGCAAGGTGAGGTAAACCGCGATCGCATCAGCGGGAGTGCGCCGGATGACACCGGCGGTTCGTTCGACGACGTGCGCGGAGCCGGCCACCCGCGCCAGCTGGACCTGGTCGATCTGCAGGTTCAGCTCGGTCGCCTGCAGCGAATCCGGGCCGGTCGTATGACAGTTCAGGCCGATGAGAGCGGCCGCGTTGTGACTCTCCCACAACTCGATCCGGCGTACCTCGGGCAGGCCGACGGTGGAGAAGACCCTCGGGACCTGGACTGACGCAACGGCTCGAGCCGCAGGTTCATCGAACCTGGCCCGAGCCGGCCTAGTGAGTTCTCCGTTGGCCAGCACGGTTCCCTCCGGCAGCCCAGTCGTCCCGGAAGTGTAGCCGGTGACCGCCAGGTTCCGAGCATTACCGCAAGTTCTGGGACCAGGTACGCGACGACGCCAACCCCCGAGCCTGCCCCCACGGGTCTTGACGTGCACAACGAACTGGCATTGACGGCGAGGCTGACTGGGAGCGTTCTCTGTAACCTGCTCTTGATCGCGGACGCGAACGCCTCCCACGCCTCGCGCCCGAAGGTGAGCACGGGACCGTTGCCGTGATCCTTGGTGTCGCGCACTACTACGGTGTCCTTGGTAGTGCCGACCTCAATGCAGTTACCGCTAGCTCCGCCGCTGTAGCTGCTCTTGCGCCACACGGGGGCGCTCATGCCTTCCATCGTTCCTCAGCTACCCTCATGATCATGTCCCTGGACGCTACGTCAGGCAGCGCCTTGGACCGGAGATTATCGAAAGTCAGCGCTATGCGCGCGACAACGGTCGGGTCCTCTGCCGTCTCACCCTCCGCTGCTGTCTCAAGGTACGCAATCGGGGGCGAATCGTCCACCTCCGCTATCACGAACGCGCCCAGCAGCCCGGAGTGCGCGCCCGCGCTGAACGGGACTATCTGGATCGTGATGTTAGGACCGCGTGACATCTCAGCTAGGTGCATGAGCAGATCACGCATGACTTCGGCTGTGCCAACCTCCCGGTAAAGGACCCCCTCATCGATCAGGAACCACAACAGGGGCGGGTCCTCGCGGCGCAGGACTTCCTGACGTCGCATCCGCGCCGCCACCAGTTCCTCTATCTCGTCTTCGGCTGTGTTCGGCTTGGTGGACAGCACCGCTCTCGCATACGCCTCGGTCTGGAGCAGCCCGGGGACTATCGAGTGCTCATACCATTGCAGCGAGGTTGCCTCTGCCTCGTGCGGGACGAACGGGCGGAACGACGCAGGGAACGGCACGTCGCGGAGCCGCTTCTCCAGCCTCGCGAACGTCCCCGGGAGACCGAACACCACGTCGAGCAATTCAGCGAGCTTCTTTGACGGGCTGCGCCGCCCGGTCTCGATCATCGCGACCAGCGAGGGGCTGTAGCTCACTTTCGCGGCTAGCTCGCTCATGTCACACCTGCCGCCGATGCCGGTACGGCCGGTGTGTGGTCGGTGTCAACGCTACGCCCGCAGGGACACGACGGGAACGTTCCACGGCAGAGGGGAGACCGCAGTGACCAGGGCAGCGGTGGAGACAATCCGGTTCACGCGCGCGTTCCACGGTCAGGCGGACCAGGTGAGCCACGCACGTCATGAGGTAGCGCGCCACCTGCTGGCGTGCGGGTGCCCGAGGATAGATGACGCCGTGCTGGTGCACGCGGCCTTCCACCAATCGCCCGGGTCCTGTTCAGCCCAGCCGGGCCGGGGTGCGGTCGTCGGGTAGCGGACCTCGGCAGTGGCCAGGAGCGCGCCGTCGAGGTCGACCGCCACCGCCTGTTCACTGTCAACCGGGTCGGGCAGGTCATGCAGGGCCTGGTCAGCCATCTCCGGCAATCCTGCCTTGGCAAAACGTCAACCACATGCTGCCTGGTGACTTGCACGGCAACCACCGAATCGGCCACGGTGCGGGTTATCAGGCGCAGCAGCGGAGGATAAGTTCTGCGACGCAGGCTGGCTTAGCGCTGCCTTCGAGCTCGATCACGGCGCTGACCGTGACTTGCAGGCCGCCCTTGACTTCCGCCACGTCGATGAGGGTCGCGGTCAGCCGGATCTTGCCGCCGACGGGTACCGGGGAAGGGAAGCGGACCTTGTTCAGGCCGTAGTTGACGACCGTGGTCGCGTCGGTGACGGTGAGCACCTGCGACCACAGGGGGCTGAGCAGCGAGAGGGTGAGGAAGCCGTGGGCGACCGGCCCCCCGAACGGGCTCTCCTGCTTCGCCCGCTCCACGTCGACGTGGATCCACTGGTGGTCGTCGGTGGCGTCGGCGAAGGTGTTCACCCGCTCCTGGGTGATCTCGATCCACGGACTGGTGCCCAGTTCCTGGCCCTTGAGCGAGGGTAGTTCGGCCATGGTGGTGGTGGTGGCCACGCGGGTGCCTCCGTCGTCTGTGGTGGGCAGGCTGTTCCCTTTGCAGTCTGCCCACTTTTAACCGAACGGCCCCGCCTGACGCAGAAACAGCAGGAGTCTCGCTGCGGTCGGGGGGATCGGTCGGTCGGTCCTCCAGGTCAGGCCGGCGATACTGGAGGCGCCTGCAGACACAGATCTCCGGTAGCCGTTGATTGAATCCTCGGCCTGACCTGCGGGTTCGCCGCC
>OBLT010001736.1_pt1 | contig 13771 bp, 6 predicted proteins | sample 1518721 | NCBI WGS metagenome assembly OBLT01 (sample SAMEA3539307, study PRJEB22396) | soil metagenome | biome: tundra; feature: field; material: soil | place: USA | collected 2010-05 | depth 0.15 m | reverse complement strand
CGAATGGCCGTGACTAATTCCATGTCAACCGCATTCTTCAGCATGTAGCCGCGCGCGCCCGCCTCCAGCGCCTGTCGCACCCAGGTGTCTTCCGAGTGCATGCTCAGCATCAGAACCACGGCTTTGGGATTGGCTTCGAGAATTTGCCGGGTTGCCACCAGTCCGCTGATTCCGGGCAGGGCGCAGTCCATCACGATCACCTTGGGTTGCAGTTGATGCGCCAGCCGCACCGCCGCCTCACCGTCGCTGGCCTCGCCCTTGACGACGATGTCTTCCTCGTCTTCCAGCATGCGTCGAAACCCGCGGCGCACCAGTGCGTGATCGTCCACCAGTAGTACTGAAATTTTTTCCGTCATGAGCTCCTATACGCCAACTTCAGCGGCTTCTTTCGGGACCGAAAGCCGTACCAGTGTCCCACCACCTTGCGGGTGAAGGAATTCCAGCTTTCCATTCAGCAACTCGGCGCGTTCCCGCATCGCCACCAGCCCAATTCCCCGCTTGCCATTGGACTGGAACCCACTGCCGTGATCTTCGACATCCAACTCCAGCGACTGCTCGCGGAACCGCAGCCTCACCCATAACTCTTTCGTGCCGGAGTGCCGCGTGGCGTTGTTGAGCGCCTCCTGCAGCACGCGATACACGTGGATGCCGGTACGGCTTTCGACCGCAAAAGGCGTTCCCGTCTTGCTGTAGTGTATGACGATTCCGTTCTGCCGTTCCACCACGGGGAGATACCAGTCCACCGTGCTCTCCAGTCCCGCCTCCTCCAGCGTCACCGGATGCAACGCCTGCGACAGGCTGCGGACTTTATCGAGCGTCGTCTGCGCGATCTCCGACACCTCGACCAGGTCGGCGCGCAGAGGAGAACCTTCCGGAGCCTGACGCCCCGCTCGTCGCAGCATCGATCCAATGGCGGTCAGGATCTGCCCGAACTCATCGTGCAGTTCTCGCGAGATGTGCAACAACGTTGATTCCTGCGTAGCAATCAGTTTCTGCGCCAGTTCGCTGCGTTGCTCCGACAAGTCAGACAGGCGCTGGAAGAGCAGCCGGTTCGAGCGAATCAAATACAAGCTGGTGAGGACAATGGGGACCAGCGTCGCCAGCAGGAACAACAGCACCTGCCGCTGCACGCGGTAGTAAATCTCCTGGATCCGATCTCCAGCCTGCTGCTCAGCTTCGTTGTTGGCAACGAGTTGACGCGCCACCGCGATGCTCAGCGCCGCCTGGTGCGCCTGCAGTGATACCCGAATCTGCCGCTTGGCCTCGGCTTCGTTGCCGTTCGAGGCCAGCGTGAACATGTGGTCCGCCGCTCCCCAGAACTGCTTCATCAGGTCTTCGATGTAGTTCCGTTGCTCCGCCGTGCGATACGCAACCGACAGGCTAGACTCCAGCCGCATCGCGTCGTCCAAGTCCTGCCGGATGCGCTGGAACTGTCCCGCCCATGCGCTGAGCGGATAAGGCTCGGCGTTGTCGAGCATGTCGCGCATGGCGATCCCCAGCAAGTTGAGGTCGTTCTGAATGCGCAACAGTTGCAAGGAGTCTTTACGGTTGTGATCGATGATGTTGCTTTGCAGTTCGCGCAGTCCCTTGATCTGGTAGGTGATGTAGCCGGTGTACGCCACCACGGCCGCGAGCGTCACCACCAACCCGAACAGTAGTCCGGGAGTAGGCGAGCGTTTGGCTTTCACGGGAGCAGGCACGGTCTGAGAATACAATGCGTGGCTCTCACCCGCCAATGCTGGATGCGATTATGCGCAGGCTTCGTCGATTTGCCTTATGACCGCGGCCGCAATCCCAATGCCCGCAGCACGCTTTCATCTTCGACGGTCGTCCCGTTGTTCTTGGTCACGACCCCGAAACCGCCCTGGTAATCCCACATCGTCCAGCCGATCTTGTTCTGCTCCAGCGCGGTGCGGACCGCTTCCAACCAGCGCAACCGATCTTCGGGATTGGAGTAGTTGCGGTACACACCAAACTCGTTGCAAGTGAGCGGCACTCTTCGTCGCTTGGCCCAGTCGGCGGCAAATTGGATCTCGCCCGCAACGTGCTGTGAGTCCCAGTGCTCCAAGCCGTATTGCGTCAACTTCCAGCGCGCAAAGTCATCGCTCTGCTTGGCGATGGCCGCCGCAACCAGTTCCGAAGTGCCCGGAAACGGTACTTGCCGCAAGCTGGCCCAATAGCCCTCGCCCCATGACGCTCCCTGGTGCGTGAAAATGTGCGGATTGTAGTAGTGGAAATTTACGATGATGTTATCGTCGGCAACCTGCGGCATACGGGCCAGGTCGTCAGCGTTGGAATACTCTCCGCAGGTGACGATGATGGTGTGAGCCGGGGCATCACGCCGGATCGCGCTCACCAAAGTTTGCTGGATTCCCGCCCAACGGTAAACTCCAACCTCGGGCTCGTTGAGAATTTCAAAGAACAGCAGATCCGGATCGCTCTTCGCGTAGTAGCTCGCAATCTGGTTCCACAACGCCGCGAACTTATCGACGGCGTTGTCGCTGCTTGCCAACTGGCGCTTGTAGTCATCGCTGGGATGAACATCGAGAATCACAGCCAGGTCCTGCGCCAACGCCTTGGCAATCACTTCATCGAGGACTTGCACCCGCTCGCACTGGTTCCACGGGCCATGACAATCGAAGATCGCCGGATCGATGCTAAGGCGCACGTGATCGAATCCCATGGCGCGCATCTTCGCGATGTCGTCAAGCGTGGTGAACGTGCGCAACCGCTGCGGACTGTAGTCGTGCGACTGCGCCAGCCATTCGCCGGCATTGATGCCGTGGCGCAGGTGCTCGGCCCGCTTCCAAGCGGGAGACGCTGATTGCGCCATCAGGTTTACAGACGTGAGAAGCAGAGTGGCTACCATCAAGAGTCTTCGCATCATTGGGATCCAATGCCTTCTATCCATGAGTTTTTCGCTGGCGATTGCAACCGGTCATGGTATCAAGACACTTGCATTTTCGCAGTGATGAGTCGTACTTCTGACATCCATTACACTTGCTCTACGAATTGATTTGGTGAACGTCGAGGGAGCACATGATTGACGTCGGGTTGGTCGGTTTCGGATTCGCAGGTCGTACCTTTCACGCGCCGGTGATTGCAGCGGTTGAGGGCTTGCGCCTGGCCGCGATACTCCAGCGTGCCGGGCCCGAAGCGCAACTCGCTTATCCCGCCACCCCCGTGGTTCGCACCCTCGAACAGTTGCTGGCCATCGAATCCATCCGCCTGCTCGTAATCGCCACGCCCAACACCACGCACTTCGACTTGGCTAAACAGTGTCTGCTGGCGGGACGCGATGTGGTCATCGACAAGCCGTTCGCCACCACCTACGGCGAAGCTGGGGCGTTGGTACAGATCGCGGCCGAGCAAGGGCGTCTGCTTTCCGTCTATCAGAATCGCCGCTGGGACGGAGATTTCGTCACCCTCCAGCGTCTGATCGCCGATGGAAAATTGGGGCGCGTGGTCCTCTTCGAATCCCACTTCGACCGCTTCCGTCCCCAGCTCAAAGATAACGCCTGGCGCGAGCGACCCGAGCCCGGCAGCGGTGTGCTCTTCGATCTCGGGCCGCACCTGATCGATCAGGCCCTGGTGCTTTTTGGCGAACCCGACGCCGTTGGCGCCGACATCAGAATCGAGCGTGACGGAGCCTCGGTGGACGATGCGTTCGATGTTGTCCTGCATTATCCGAAGATGCGCGCCCTCTTGCGGGCCGGAATGCTGGTCAGTACGCCAACACCTCGTTTTGTGGTCCAGGGAACCGAAGGTGGCTATCTAAAGTTCGGTCTGGACCCCCAGGAAGACGCCCTGAAGCGCGGGGAGACGCCTGCCGGGGAATTCTGGGGCTACGAGGCTCCTGAGCGCTGGGGAACGCTCCTGGAGGCGCAGGGCGATTCCTTTGCCACAGACAAGCTCCCGACCGCTGCCGGCGACTACCGCCAGTACTACCAGAATGTTCGAGATGCCATGCTCGGCGACGCGCCTTTGGCGGTCACCCCGGAACAGGCTTTGCGGGTGATGCGCGCACTGGAACTAGCTGAGGACAGCAGCCGCCAGCGCTGCGTTGTTCCCTGGAAATCCTGAGGCAGCCTACTGGTTGTGCTGGGGAACGCTCTGTTGGCGTTTCTGGTCCTTGATCTCGCGGTAAACCTGCAGTTCTTTGTCCGCTTCAGCGGTACGGCCGGCTTTGCGATACGCTGCCTGCAATTGGTAATGAATGTAGTCGTCCTGGGGATCGAGTCGCGCTGCCGCCTCAAGGTGCGGCACGGCCTCATCTACGTTCCCGGACGCCAGTAGCTCCTTCCCCAGTTGATACTGGGCTTGGGCGTGATCGGGATGGGCGGCGAGCAGAGTTCGCAGCAGGGCCAGCGCCTGGTCTTTCTGGGATGTCTCCAGCAAGGCATAGGCGAGGTTGTACTGCGTGTCCGGATCGTCCGGCGTCAGCTTCAATTCAGCTTGAAACTCCGGTATTGCCTCCGACGGACGCGCTAGGCGAATGAGCGCGACTCCGGCGAAGTGGTGGGCGCGCTCCATGGTGGGATCCAACTCAATCGCCTTCAGGAAACATCGCAAGGCGTCTTGCTGATCGTCCACCTGGGCATAAAGATCGCCGCTGGCCATCCACATTTCTTTCGGCAGCGGTTGCGCCGTGAGCCGGTTCAGGACCTCGATTGTCTTCCGCGGATCGTTGATGCGGGCCAGGGAGAACGCCCACGCGTAGGCCATGCGCGGGTCGCGATACACGCCCTCGCCAACGTTGTCGAAGGCCTTGGCAGCTTCCCCATACTGGTGCGCAGAATACAACGAGATGGCCAGCATGGCGCGGGCCGACAGGTCCTTGGGGTCCTTATCGACGGCGAGCTGGAAGGCCCGTGCAGCTTCTTCGTTGTTTCCCAGCTTTAGTGCGGCAAGGCCGATGTTTCGCATCAGTCCGGGCGTGGAGTCGTCCCACTTCTCGGCATCGTGGAAGTGCGACAGCGCCATGCCATACTGCCCGCGCTTGGCTTCTGACGTACCCCAATCGTTATAACTGGTGCCCAGCACGCCGCGCAGGGCCCGCACGCGTTTCTCCGCCTCTTCCAGTTGCGCTGGAGTCAGATGGGTGTTTTCCATCTGCGCGGCGCCTATGTCGGCGGTGAAGTCAACCTTGTCATTCGCCGCGGCGGGCAGTTGCGGCTTAGGGATTGACTTGTTGGAGATCACCCCCGGCCCGGCATCCAGGCTATTAGCATCAGCGGCGATAGCCTCAGAGCTGCTGTGCAGCGCCAGATCACTCAGCGTCTTCGCCTTGTCGAAGTACACTTGGGCCTCGTCTTTTTTGCCTTCGCTGGCCAGGATACGGGCCAGTGCGATATATCCCCGGCGTATGTGGTAGCCGTTGCGCGAAACGTCATCCCCAGTCAGCAGGATCGACTTGCGCAGGTACGCCTCAGCCGCGACGTTGTCCTTTTGCTTGTAAGCATTGAGTCCCAGGTAAAGCAATGGATCGGGGTTGTTGGGATCGGCCTTCGCCGCCGCCTGCAGGTGCTGGTTCGACGGTTCCAGGTAGCCATCCCGCGATTGCAGTCCGCCCAAGCTGTAGTTTCCAAAGAAATCGTTTGGGAACTGCCGGACCTCTTCTTCATATTCGTGGAGGATCTCGGGCGAAGTGCCGTTATTGTTGCGTTCCAGCAGCGTCAACCCAAGGAAATAGTGAACGTGCGGGACGGTCGTATCCAGCGCGATGGCCTTCTTGAATTCTTCAATCGCTTCGGCTTGGTACGCCGTTTCCCGGTAGGCCCCGCCAAACACAAAGTGCCAGATCGCCCGATCGCCATAGTCGCGGAGCATTTGCTGGAATACAGCTTCCGCCTTGGGTTGTTCCTTCAGGTTGAGATAAGCCAGGCCCAAAAGTAGCTGACCGTTGACGTCCCGCCGCAGCTCCAGCGACCGCGTGACCGAATCCACGGAGCCCCGGTAGTCTTCCTTCGCCATCTGGATCTTTCCTTTGACGTGCCAAGCCTCAGCGCTCTTGGGATCGGCGGCCAACACCTTGTTGATCTCCGCCAGACCATCGTCATAACGCTCAACGGAGATGCAGGCGTTCGCCAGCTCCAGCCGGGTAGCAGGATCGTCCTCCAGGGCCAGCGACTGTCGATATAACTCCACCGCCGGGAGCCAGGCGGCTTCCAACGAGCGAATCTGCGCCATCCCTCGCAGAGCGAAGGCCTCCAGGGCCTGGCTGGCAGTCTGGACCGCTTCGGTATTTCCCGACTGAATGGCCGCCTGTTGCGCTTCCAACCGCCGCTGTAGTTCCTCGTAGGGCGAGGATTGGGCGCTCGGGCTCTGCGGTTGCTTCTTGGGCGACTGCGGTTGCACCGACGCGCCAAAGGCTGTTAATGGCACGAACAACAGCAGACTGAGAGCGATGCGACGACGGAAAGGGGTACTCAAGAAGGTCACGGATTCAAACGCTTGCGGTGGGGTACACGGGAGTCGCCCAACCCAGAATCTCAGGATTATTTCTCACAAAAGTATAACCGGCAGTGCCTGATTGTAGCAGGCACTGCCGGTCATGGTTACGAGTTGAGAGTCAGGACGATTAGAAGATTACCTTCAAACCGTACTGCAGTTCTCTTGCACCCTTGGTACTGGTTGCAAAGCCGGCATTCTGGTTATACGTCTGCCGGGTGATGATGTTGTTGCTCACGCTGCAGGGTTGATAAAGGCCTGCTGCGTTTGCGGCTCCGCAATTCACGTTTGCGAAGGTTGTGCCACCATTCACGCCGTTGACTTGGTCGCCGCGGAAGTTGGCATGGTTGAACAGGTTGAAGAAGTCCATGCGGAACTGGATCCGCATTCTTTCACCCCACACCCGCCAGTTCTTATCGACCGAGAAGTCCGTATTGATGGAACTGGGCCCGTGGCAATAGCCCCGCGGCTCAACTCCCGTCGGATACGTCCCAATCGCATAGCCAATCAATGTAACGGCCTGCGGATTGAGCACCTGTGCACCGCTAAGGCCCGCAGTGCAACCCTGTCCTGAAATCAACGGCCGCTGGGGTCCTGTGAAGCCGTCGCCGAACAACGAATTCAGCGAACCCCCACCCGTTGTATTAGGCGCCAGGAAGGCTGTGCTCTCCCCAAGTCCCGCCTGGTAGAGGGAGAACGAGGCACCAGCCGCGTACTGCGAAATCGCAGCCAATTCCCATCCGCCAACTACCGACTGCACGACCTCATTCTGTCCCTTCAGGTCAGGCAAGTAGTACACCGCATTGGCCACGAAGATCTGTGGACGGTTGATAGCGGTGTTGCCACGATCCAGGCTTGGATTCGTACCCAGAGTGTAGCTCTCCCATCCGGTTCCACCCGACGAATTGGTGTCGGTGATGTCGCCGATGGAATGACCCCAGGTGTAAGCCGCCTGGATTTGCAGCTTGGAGATCTGGTACTTGGCCAAAACCTGCAATGCGTTGTAAGACGCGCTGCCGTTGTTCAACCACCAAGCCAATGTTCCCCAACCCGGGTAGGTCCTCAGGCCCGGAATATTCCCCGAGAACGAAGCCTGGGTCCACAGATTCGTGGGAACAGGGTTGATGTCGTAATTGTTCAACTGGTGAATCGCGTGGTTCCCTACGTAACCAACTTCGACAGTCGCATTCTTGGTGAAGCCGTACTCGAAAGCAAGGTTCCACTGCAGCGAGTTCGAGACTTGGTTACCCGGATTATATCCACCGGAAGGCGAAGCACCGCCGCCGAGCACATTCGTCGGAGCCGTGTCCAGGGTACGGGTAAATGTGTTGCTAACCGAGAACGGTGCGTTGTTGGCATTTACGTATGCCGGAGTGGTGCGGTCGCGTTGGAAGAACTGGCCGAATCCAGCGCGGAGGGCCATATTGCCATTTCCGGTGGGATCCCACGACAAGCCAAGACGGGGAGCAAACAAGTGGCCGTTAACGTCTTTCAGGTACTTGTTCTGCCCGTAAGCGGCAGGCGTGAAGTTCGTTCCATAGATCGCGTTGGCGTTCTGGCATGGATTGTAGCCAGGCACCGTGACCAGACCATTGCAAGCATCGCTGGAGGGCAACGCGGGATTGTAAAGCGCAGGACGGAAGCTGGTGAACTGGTTGTTGGGCTGGAACGGAGGCGCCAAAATCGAGTAGCGAACGCCGAGATCCAGCGTCAGATTGCGGCGTACCTTCCAGTTGTCAGCAGCATAGAACTCGTAGTCGCGCCAGCGAAGGTGGACATACGTGTTGGTGGACGACTCGCCCATGTTGTTCCAGATCGCGCCCTTAACCAGCAGGGTTGCGAGATCGTTGCCGGTCGGAGTGTTCGATCCCCATCCGGTTCCGAACTGTGGATACTCAGTGGAGCTGGTGGAGCCGTTGTATTCGTTCTTGCCGTTCCATCCGAGGAACGCGCCGAACCGCAGAGTCTGCGCGCCGATGACCTTGGAGAAGTCGTCGCGAACGGTGTAGATGTCGAGACTGTTCTTCCAGGGAGCGATGAGCCACAGAGTATTGCCGCTGGTGTATCCACCCAAGCCGCCCCACAGAGTGGGAGTGCCCTCTTTGGAGGTCTTCAGCGCTGTGGGATAGCTAGTTGGGAAAGCTGACGTCAACTGCGCCAGCAGCCCTGGGTCGGTACCGCCCGGGGTGATGTTGATGCGGTTGTCGGAGTAGGCAAATTCCAAGTCGTTAACCATCGAGGTGCCGATGGTGGATGTCAGGCGAGCTACGATCTGCTTGGAAGGCTGCGCCCAGTTGCTGTTCAGCGCGGGGTAAATTGCATCGCCCCACAGGCCCAGGGTCGAGTTGCCGTTGGGCGAGTTGTTCGTCCAACTGTCCTGGGTGTAGCGGAACATCAAAGTCTGGGAGTGGCTGATGTTGTAATCCATGCGGATGTTGAACTGCGACCAATCGATCGGTGTGTTCAACGAAGCGCTCCAATCGGCGCCTCCCGCCAATGGCGTAGCCAAGTTCGGCAAGGGCAGCCACTTCAACAGTGTCATGGCAGCCGGATCCATCATGCTGGGAAGGAAAGTATAGGGAGTAGCCGGATTCGCCGCCCCGGCAGCCACGAGTCCAGTTGGTCTCGCTTCGCCGCAGGTTGGATTGCTGAAATCACCGCCCACCTCGGCCGCGGAAGGCACGCACGACTGGCGCGTGATACCGCGAATTTCCTTGTTCCATTCCTGACTGTAGAAGACAAACAGTTTGTCCTTCTTGATCGGCCCGCCGACGGAGAAACCATAGTCGTTGCGCCGCAACTCGTTCTTTCCGTTGTTGTGAAGCGGCGTTCCAGAAGCCGCGGCCTGGACTCCGGCTGCGTGGGCGAACCATTCTTCCGCATTCAGCGCATCGTTGCGGCCGAAGTAAAGAACGTCGCCGTGCCACTGGTTCGATCCACTCCGGGTAACGATGTTAATGACCGCACCGGAGGCCTGTCCGTATTCCGGACCGTAGGAGTTGCGCAGCATCTTGAACTCGCTGATCGCTTCGATCGACGGGTAAATCAAAATGGTGCGGTTGGAACCTACGTCATTGTTGTTGGCGCCGTCCACCAGGAACAAGTTGTTGGTGGTTGCGTTGCCGTTCACCGAGAAGTCAACACCGGCCAGCAGGCCCTTGTTGTTCGCGCTGAAGTTGTCGGCAGCGGAAACACCGGGCTGTAACTGGGTCAACTGAACAAAGCTGCGTCCGTTCAACGGCAGTTCGCGAACCTGCTCGCCCGTGACGACTTCGCCCAGCGCCGCGTTGTCAGTCTGAACCTGAACTTCGCTGGCGGCTACCGTGACCTGCTCCGAGGTGCTACCGACCTGAAGCTGGATATTTAATGTCTGCGTACTGGATGTATGAAGGTCGACATTCTTCGAGACCGACTCCTTGAAGTTCGGAGCCTTCACGGTCACCGTGTATGTGCCGACGGCGATTTCAGGAGCCACGTACTCGCCCTGAGTGTTAGTGGTTACGGTGCGTGTCTGTCCGTTTTCGGTATTTGTGATATCTACCGGAACATTGGCCAAAACAGCGCCGGACGGGTCGGTAACAACACCTCGGATCGTACCCGAAGTCTTCTGGGCCATCATCGGCACAGCAAGCAACGATACGATACAGAGGGTCAGTAGTAGCCAACTGCCCAAACGATTCATTTGTTCCCCCACCAGAAACGATTTTTTGCTACAACGTGCGCTGTCGCGACCCCCACGACGAGTGCCGCCGCCCACGTCAAAAACTACGCGTGATCGAAAAAGCTGGTCCAAGTGAAACCCAAGAGTACCGGTTCTCTTCGCTTACAGAACCGATTCTGTGTACAACCCCGTGAATAGTTAATTTATGTTATTGACGGGTATGGCTGTCAACAAAAAAACACAATCTTTTGAGGATTTCGCGCATCCTGCCCCTAGAAACGCGCCCGAATTCCCAAAACGGGAAGGTTTCGCGCGATTTTTCCCGATTTTGCGATTTCCCCCTAACAAAACCGGTTGCGTATAAGGCACACTCGTGATTACATTCGAGTCTCGTGTGACGTGCGCATGCCAGGACACACCAAACCACCCCATCCAGCTCGAACCACTCTGAAGGACCTGGCCAAGCACTTAGGACTCACCAAAGGCACAGTTTCCGCCGTCCTGAATGATTCACCTTACGCGAAGGCCATTCCGCAGCACACCAAAGACCGCATCGCCGCGGCGGCCCGGGAACTTAACTACCACCCCAACTTCTTCGCCCGTTCGCTGCGCAAGAAGCGCACATTTACGGTCGGCGTAATCGCCGCGGAAATCGGCGACGCGTATGGCAGCGTGGTAATCGGCGGCATCGAGTCGGCCCTGAGCGAGCGCAAGTACTTCTTCGTGACGGTGGTGCATCATCACGATCCGCAGATGCTGCAACAGTACTCCGACATCCTGTTGACCCGTGGCGTTGAGGGTTTTATCACCATCGACACCACGGTCAGCGAGAGCCAGCGGGTACCCACGGTCGTAATTTCCGGGCACCGGCAGATCGAGGGCATTACCAATATCACGCTCGATCACTTTAAGGCCGCTCATTTGGTGCTGGAACATCTTTCGGAACTGGGACACCGCGAGATAGCGGTGATCAAGGGCCAACCCCTCAGCGTCGATTCGGGTGCCCGTTGGCATGGCATCACCGAAGCGGCGCGCGGACTGGGTATCCAGTTGCGGACGGAACTTACCACCCAACTGGCAGTGGACGATCCTTCGCCCCAGGAGGGTTATAAAACCACCAAGGAACTCTTGTCGCGCAAGGTTCCATTCACCGCGCTGTTCGCCTATAACGACATCTCCGCGGTGGGAGCAATTCGCGCCATCAAGGAGTCGGGCCTGCGCGTGCCGGAAGACATCTCGGTCGTCGGCTTCGACGACGTTCGGGAAGCGGCTTACCATCTGCCCAGCCTGACCACCGTCCGTCAGCCGCTGCGTAAAATCGGCACCCTGGCTGCGGAGACGCTGGTCGAGCGCATCGAGGGCCGCGACGGACATCAGGCAGGAATCCTGGTGGAACCGGAACTCGTGATTCGCGAATCGACGGGTCCCGCACCTAAAGTTCAGCACAAGTAAGCGCTGCTGCCTGCTCCCATCCTTTCGTTATGAATGTTGGTGAACCGGCTTTCCGGGAAGCGAACACTCAAACAATTTCGGTCAAAACCAAACAATCTCAAGCATCAAGATCGAGTAGTCCTTGTTCCTTATTGATCAGTGTGGCTCGGACCCGCATTGGTTGTCCCCGCAGCCGGCGGAAGCGAAAGATCGCCTTGTTGCTCGTGCGACGCACCGTAGGCCTGACTTCCGCGCGTAGCGCGCTGCTGCTCAGCAATCGCGTTCAGGCGCGCAAACACCTCGCGCTCCTGTTCGGCTTTTTCAGGTTGCCTGGCCTTGCTATAAGCCCGGGCAAGGTGGAAGTGAATCTCCGGGCTGTTGGGCATCATGGTGTTGGCTGTCTCCAACTCCTGGATGGCCTGTGATGTTTCGCCGGAGCCCAGAAGCGCGCGCCCCAGAATGTAATGCGCTTCCGGCGACTGCGGCGCCAGTTGAACGGCGCGTTGCGCAGCAACCAACGCGGCGCCCGGACGTTGGGTTTTCAAGTCAACAAACGCCAGCCGGATATAGGGCAGCGCGCTGTCCGGAGAGATACGCATTTCCTCGCGCAATTGCGCCTCCGCTTCGTCGTACTGTGATAGCGATGCCAAAGCCGATCCGTAAGCGTAATGCAGAAACGGAGTGCTCGGATACTCCTTGAGCAGCTTCTGGAGAATGACAAAGGCATCGTCATACTTGCTGTTGGCCAGCAACGATGCAACCTGGCCCGCCGCCTGCAGCAACGCTCGCTGCGAAGGATCAACCTGTTCCGGCAACCGCGGCACCCGCAGCAATCCCATTCCCAAAGCCTGGTTCCACTGGGCGACCAGATCTCCTTCGGGATGCCCTACCGAAAGTAGTTCTACCGCGCGCTCGAACTCGCGGTTCTGGTTCAGCAGCGCGCCCAAATGATATTGCGCGATTCTGATCGCTTCTGGACTTCCCTGGATGCCCAATCCTTGCGCCTTTTCAAGGTGAATCAGCGCGTTCTTGTAGTCCTTGGTTTCGTATTCACTCAGGCCCAGCAATGCCCACGCAGTGCCGAACTCAGGCTTGAGATCAACCACTCGCTTGAGTGGTTCAATCGCGTCCTTGTATCGAGCGGCGCTGAAATAGACCAGACTGAGATCCATCCAGCCTTCCTCCCACGTGGGACGCAACTGCAACGCTCCCTGATAGTCGCGGATTGCCTCCACGACATTCCCCGCGTCCCTGGCCGCGACGGCCTTCTTGGCAAGTTCGTCAAAGCCGGCAGCGCTGCCGCTGGTTGCGCTTGATCCATTTGTGGACTTCGCTGTTCCGGTTCCAGGCTTTGCCGCCGCCGCACTTCGTTCGTAGAGATGCGCAATCCTCTCGCTCTGCTGCGGCTCTTCCGGCCCTAGCTCCGCCGCCTTCGACAGCGCAATCGCTGCATCAGCGGACCTTCCCACCGCCTGCAGACTCGCAGCCAGCACCTTGTAGGCGGGCGCCGAATGGGGAGCGAGCTTCACCGCTTCTTCCGCCGCCGTTAGCGCTTCCTGGGGACGACGCAACTGAAGCAGTATCGCGGCCAGCGCCTGATCGGGCAGCGCGCTCTGGGGAGAAACGCGTATCTCCTCGCGCAGTTGCGCTTGTGCGTCCTCCAGACGCCCCCCAGCAGCCAGCGCCCATCCGTAGGCATAGTGCAGATTGGGAGTATCCGGATAATCTCTCACTGCCTGCTGAAACGCCTGGAGGGCCTGATCTTGCTGGTTTTGCGCGAACAGCACTCCGATGCCACCGGCGGTGGCGATCAGCGCGTCCTGGGACGGATCGATGGCACCGGGCAGCAGCGGAACCCTCAGTATGGCCATCCCCAGGGCGACCTTGACCGGTTCGGTCACTTGCCCCCGCACGAGTTCCGACGAGAGCAGGTTAATGGCGCGATCAAATTCGCTATTTCGAATCAGCAGCAGCGCAAGGTGATAGCTGGCTACCTTGGAAATTTCCGGGACCTGAGCTGACCCAAGTTCGTGTCCCCGGTCAAGATTGAAGTAAGCCGCCGCATAGTCTTTGCTCTCAAACGCGCACAGGCCTAGAAAACTCCAAGCCGGCCCCATCTTCGGATCCAGCTCAACCACCTTCGCAAAAGCTGGCATCGCGCCGGCAAAGTGGCTTGAGTCGTAGAGCAAGGTCCCGACATACCACCAGCCCTCCTCCCACTCAGGATGG